>Ga0080003_1000404_pt1 | contig 29151 bp, 33 predicted proteins | sample JossMetagenome_FD_69206 | JGI IMG/M metagenome (GOLD analysis project Ga0080003, IMG submission 69206) | Hot spring microbial communities from Joseph's Coat, Yellowstone National Park, USA - JC2_E (SPADES assembly) (version 2) | ecosystem: Environmental > Aquatic > Thermal springs > Hot (42-90C)...
CAAGTAGGATTTTATTGAAAAGTGTAAAAAGTCAAGCAATACTTAAATGTCATTCCCGTCCCCGATCAGATCAAGGGTGATGTTAAGAATATGGTTTATCAAACTGCGGGAATCGTTCATACTGTCATTCCCGCCCCCGATCAGGTCGAGGGTGACGTTAAGGATACGGTTTATCAAATTGCGGGAATCGCCTTTTTTGTAAGGGAGATTCCCAATCAAGTTGGGAATGACAGTTTTGTAATATTTATAGTAATCTTGACGCACATCATGAGTATACTTGATCAACTGGAATTTGACTAAAATTCTTATATATGATATACTCTTATAAAAAGAAAGGAGTTCTGAATATGGATCATGAACATTTCATGCAACATCAGCATTTCAACAATGCGTTGAGGACATCGATGGTTAGGGATGTTTTAAAAGCCATGCAACTTGAAATGAATGATGTGGTCTTTGATGTTGGATCAGGAGATGGATTTTATTCGAGTGAATTTGCGAAAGTTTGCAAAGCAGTTTTTTCAATAGATGAATACGAAAAAAATTTTGAAAGTCAAAACTATGCAAATGAAAAAATAAAAAAGATCTCTCAAAGTGTCTGCGAATGGATAAAGAAAAATGATTTTTCGGAAGCAACGCATGTTTTTTTCTCAAATTCTTTTCATGATATGGAATGTCAGGATGAAATATTGAGTGTGCTTTCAAAAAGTCTAAAAAAGGGATCGCATTTTGATTTGGTTGAGTTTAACCTGAAAGCACTTTTTGGTCCTCCAAAAAGCATTAGATTTTCAAAAGAAATGCTCAAGGACAAAGTCGAACCTTATGGTTTCAAGGAAGTGAAATATGTAGAGTTTAAGGATCATTATTTCATCTCTTTCGAAAAGATTTAAAATGTATCAAAAAGATGGTATTGCCGAGTACAAAGTTTCTCATGGATATGACTTTGATCTTTTGGAATTCGAAAGTCTTAAACCTTCAGGTGATCCAAAAGTCGATCATGTTAAGGCCATTTTGTACAATTCGGATCATCCAAAGGGCGCGATAGTTTTCATTCATGGAACCGGTCAAAAAAATTTTGAACCTTTGATGTACTATCCGAAGAGATTTTCGCAAGATGGGTATACGACTATCATGCCTGTACTCCCATACCATTTTGAAAGAACGCCTTTAGGTCAAAAAAGTGGCATTGCTTTCATAAAGGGAACGGATGTCCAACTTGCCACACGCTTTGACCAAGCGGTTACGGATGTGATAACGTGTGTAGACTATCTTGAAAATATAGGGTTTAAAAACATCTATATTATGGGTTTTAGTTTTGGTGGTATGGTTTCAACGATAACGATGGCATTGGACAAAAGAATTGAAAAAGGTGTTTTTGTCGTAACTGGTGGAAATTATGAATATATAACGTGGAAAAGCATCGCAACGAGAGTCTTAAGGATCTCTTATGAAGAAAACAAATCTTGTAACCCAAAAGAATGTGAAAAAAAGCATAAATTGTTTGGGAAAGCGATCATTAATTTTACATCACTGACAATGCTTAAGGATATGCCACCATGCTTTACCTACGATCCATCTCTTTTTGCAAAGTTCATCTTGCCGAGAAAAACTCTTTTTTTCACCGCGATGTTTGATTTTTTCATACCGCGCAAATCATCCGATGATCTTTGGGAAAGAATGGGAAAGCCTAAACGTTACGTGATTCCATCGGGCCATTTGAGTGCTCATCTCTTTTTTAAGCATTTTATTTTGAATAAAAGTTTAGCATTTTTTAAGAACAAGGAGGAAGAAAAATGTTAATAGTTGTACCTGTTATGGGAAATGAAGGAATGAATGTCAACGTATCGGAACATTTCGGACATGCACCGTTTTTTGCTTTCGTTGAGGTGGAAAATGGGAAAATAACATCAGTCGAATTCAACGATAATCCTTTTGAGGGTAATCATTCGCAAGGAAGCGTGCCAAATTTCGTGATTCAAAGTGGGGCAAATGTGCTTATAGCCGGAAGTATGGGACAAAGAGCATACGAAATCTTTGTAGAAAACGGCATCGATGTTTATCCCTATGCAGAGGGTACTCTCAAAGAGGCCGTAGCATCTTATCTTTCTGGGAATCTTAAGTCCAATTACACAGGCGATCGTGCGCACGATCATAATGTTGGATGTTCGGGACACGGTGGATGTTCGGGACACAATGACGAACAATGATGTAACATGTAAAGTGTAAAAGATCAAATTTAAAGATGAAATGTAAATTTTGAGTTTGGCAGAGGGCGAATGCCGAAGCCAACGATATTTTTAAAGTTGATCAAGTGTATACTTGATCAAGTGTATTTTGCTTTTTAATTATTAAAATATATGATATAATCATTTTACCCGTCCTACATGTGTAGGACCAAATTGTCCATGGGAGGTAAGTTTATGAGGATTTACGAAACGCTATTCATCATCGATCCGACTCTTGAAGAAGAGGCAAGAAACAAACTTGTCGATCGGGTTAAAAATCAGATCGAAGAAAAGATGGGCGGAAAGATAAGGCAGATAGACAGATGGGGAGTAAGACAGTTAGCCTTCAAAGTTCAGAAATTCAACGAAGGCGATTACACTGTGATGCTGTTTGATGCTGATCCATCCCAGATTAAATCTCTCGAAGAGATGTACAAGATTGTACCGGAAATTTTCAGGCATCTTATTTTAAGAAGAGAAGATCTTGAAAAACATCCTATTCCACCAAAACAAGCCGAAGAAGTCGAAGAAGTTGCGGTGGTGCAACCTGCTATGAATGCAGAGTCAAATGACACCGAGATGCCAAAAGAGGTAGAAAATTCGTGAATTACAACAAAGTCATACTTGTTGGAAGGATAACACAGGATCCACAAATGAGAACCGGCAACAGTGGTAACGAAGTTGTGACTTTCAGCATTGCCGTGAACAGAAATTACTCAAAAGAAGATAAGCAAACTGATTTCTTCAGAATAGTCTGTTTTGGCAAAAACGCTGAGTTTGTCGCTTCTTACATAAAAAAAGGAAGGCTTTTGCTTGTAGATGGAAGTTTAAGAAACAATTCCTGGACTGACAAAGAAGGTAAACAAAGGGTCACGACCGAGATTGTCGCAAGCAAAGTTCAGCCACTTGACAAAAAGAACGGTGCAGTCGAAGGAACACAGGATATCCCTGCAGAAGATCAATTGCCATCCATTGACGAGGGGAATATAGATTCTTCTCAAGATGAAGATAACGATGTACCATTTTAAAGAAAATGACGGAGGTTGATTTGAATGAGTTACGATAGAGATTCAAATAAAAAAGAAAAAGAAAAAAGTAATTTCAGAAGGAAAACGAGGAAATGTTTTTTCTGCACGAATGAAATAAATTACGTTGATTACAAAGACATGAGAACTTTGAAAAAATTTGTAAGCGATAAAGGAAAGATTCTTCCAAGAAGGATAACTGGAACGTGCGCGAAACACCAAAGGATGATTGCGGAAGCGATCAAGCGTTCAAGAGAAGCCGCACTCACATCATATACAAAAGATTAAGAGGCCTTCATTAGGCCTCTTTGTGTTACACGAATGGTGGTGGTAAAATGAAAATTTTGCTTTTGCAAGATGTTAAAGCCTTAGGAAGAAGGGGCGAGATAGTAAATGTTTCCGATGGATACGCAAGAAACTACCTTATACCTAAAAAATTGGCCGTCGAAGCAGATCAAAAGATCGTTGAAAAGGTTGAAAGAGAAAGAAAATATGAAGAATTAAAAAAGAAAAAGGAAATAGAAGAGGCCAACGAAAAAATTTCGGAACTCATGAAAACGGTTTTGGTCGTTAAAGCCAACTCAGGTGAAGAGAACAAATTGTATGGTTCTGTAACTTCTTCAGATGTCGCTGAAAAGATTTCGGAATATCTTGGCGAGAATTTTGATAGAAAGAATATAGAGATGGATCCCATAAAAGAACTCGGTACTTACGAAGTAAAAATAAAATTCGGAAATGGTTTATCTGGCAAGGTAAAAGTCAGGGTTGAAAAGAATTGAACATAATAATGTACTCAAAAGCGCTTTATTCCTCATGGATGTACTACTCGCCTGACAGAATGCTTATAGATTGTGGTGAAGGGGCAAGTACTTATCTGGGAAATAAATCTTTTGCCGTTCAAAGAGTTTTTCTTACCCATGGTCATGCAGATCACATAGCAGGTTTGTGGGGCCTTGTCAACACAAGAAACAACGCCATGGGAGATAAAGAAAAATCGCTTGAGATCTATTATCCGAAAGGCAGTAAGTCTGTTGAAGAATTTCTTGACTTCATATTGAAAGTGAATAACGATCTCAAATACATGCTCTTCATAAAGCCTGTTGAAGTTGGGGAAGAAATAGTTCTTCATAGAACGGGCGGAGTAAAAAGAGTTATAAGGCCTTTCAGAACACATCATACGATAAACGAGGTTAGTTTTGGATACAACATATACGAAAGACGTAAACATCTTAAAGAAAAGTACAGAGATCTCAGTCAAAATGAAATCCTTGGCATGATAAAGAAATACGGTAGAGAAGAGATAACGGTTGATTACGAACATAAAATATTGACGATAAGCGGAGATTCAACTCCAATTCCAATAAAGGATGCTTACGAAACGGATCTTCTCATTCACGAATCGACTTTTTTAGATGAAGAAGACAGGAAAGGAAATAACCATTCTTCAGTTAAAGAAGTACTCAGATTGTCAAAAGAGGCGAAGGTGAAATCTTTGATACTTTATCATATCTCAACAAGATATGAAAGAAACATAAAAAGATACATAAATAGGGCTATTGACGAAATTGGCGTTGATTTTCCTGTTCTTTACGTTCATCCTTCGAAGATCTTTACCCTAAAATGAAAGGGTGATGAATATGGATCTTATATTTTGGATATTTCTCGGTGCTTTGATGTGCGTAACGGAGATTTTTATGCCAACTTTTTTTCTTTTCTGGTTCGGCCTTGGATCTTTTGCAGCCGCCATAACATCCCTTTTCGCCGATCTGATAATTCAAATAGTCGTTTTCATAATTGTCTCGGCCATACTTGTGATATTTACCCGCCCCTTAGCGCTTAAAGTGCTTCAAAGGAAGGACTCTCCAAGAAAGATAAGCATAGACGAAATTGTCGGTGAAAGAGCGCTCGTAATTGAAACGATAGATTTTGAAAAAAACAGGGGTAAGGTAAAGATAAATGGGGACATCTGGAGGGCTGTTACTGAAGACAACTCAACGGTAAACATCAACGAATATGTGATAATTTTAAAGGTTGATGGTACGAAGTTGATCGTTAGGAAGGAGGAAAAGAAATGATACTTGGAATTGTTATCGGCGCCATAATAGCCCTTTTTTTGATCATCATCGCGATAACCGGAATAAAAATAGTAAGGCCCTTTCAAAGAGGTCTTGTGGAGCGGCTGGGTAAATTCTCGAGAGAGGCACAATCTGGTCTTCAATTTATAGTACCTTTCTTTGAGAGAATGATAAGAGTGGATATGAGGGAGCATTTCATAAATGTGCCACCTCAGGAAGTCATAACCCGTGATAACGTCGTTGTCTCAGTGGATGCGATAATATACTATCAGGTTTCAGATGCTTTCAAAGTCAATTACAACGTCAAAGCCTTTGAACCTGCTGCAACGATGCTTGCCCAGACCAACTTAAGAAACGTGATAGGCGAACTTGAACTTGATCAAACTCTCACTTCAAGAGAGATGATCAACACCAAACTTCGAGATACGCTTGACGAGGCAACAGATAAATGGGGAGTAAGAATAACAAGAGTTGAAATAAAGAAGATAGATCCTCCTAAAGATATAACTGAAGCCATGAGCCAACAGATGAAAGCAGAAAGAACTAAAAGAGCGGCCATACTTGAAGCAGAAGGGATAAAACAATCTCAAATTTTACAGGCCGAAGGACAAAAGCAATCTCAGATTCTAAAAGCAGAAGGAGATGCAACCGCAATACAGAGGATAGCGGACGCACAAAAGTACAAATTTCAGACTGAAGCGGAAGGTCAAGCAGCGGCCATAAAACTTGTCTTTGATTCAATTCATTCCGGAAATCCAACACCTGATCTTATAACGATAAGATACCTTGAAGCACTTCAACAGGTGGCTAATGGGCAGGCAACGAAAATATTTCTCCCATTTGAAACATCTGGGGTACTTTCAAGTCTTGGTGCAATAGCTGAAATTTTCAAAAAAGAACCTTCAAAGGAGGAACCTAAAAAAAGTTGAACCTTTTCTCAACGATCTGGTTGAACATTTTTGAAGTTGTTTTGATAACTGTAGCGGGCTTTATCCTTGCATTTTGGTACGTCAGAAGCCGTGTTGTAGAAAAGAAACAACTTGGAACGAGTTTTCTGAGATATTTTCAAGGACTTTTCCCAATTGGCGTGATGTTTTTTGGAATATACGTGATTTTAACTTTCAATCACGCCATTGGGTCTCTCGTAATGGTACTTTCAACCTTTATTTACATAGTATCAAGTATAACATCCTCTGTTGACAGATACGACAGCGTTCATAGGGCAACTATACTTTCACTTGGATACACGCGTCAGGAATATGCCATCCGATATCTTTTCAAAAATTCTTTGAATTCATGGATAATGGCAACTCTAAATTTTTTCATAGCACAATCTGTAGCCCTTATATTTATTCAAAGCATCGCAGAACTTAAGATATCTTCTTTTGAAACTGACATACTCTATGTCTCTCTGATTCTTATGGTTTGCGGTTTTATACTTTCTCTTGCCAAAAGATTTGATATTCTTGAAATCAAAGGAAAAGAATGAAAAATTTTAACTTTTTTTGAGTAAGAATTCTCCAAATGTCAGGGAATGGAAATGCCCTTAGTGTATTACCTATTTGATGTCACCTATTTATCATGGCACAGATTTTTGACATCGACGATTTCAGTTCCCTCTTTGCACATTGGACACACATCAGGTTCGTAAATTTTCGCAGGAATATTCACAACAGAGTTTATAACAAGCCCATCTATTTTTTCGATTTGACCCATTTTTATCATTGATGAAAGGCCAATTGGCTCGCTTGCCCATTCTTTAAGTGTAAGGATCGCTTTGTGAACCAGTTTTTCATCATATATGAAATCCTGCACTATCAATATGTTCTTGAACATTGCTGGTTCGAGGCAATGAGTGAATAAAAGGTTGCCATTTTTATCTTCTTCAAGATATATAAATGGTACATCCATAGTTCTTGCGACTTCATAACCTATTATCATGCCATTTGGTGTTAACGATAAGATGCAATCCGGCGCAAATCTTTGCAATTTCAAAGCCATTTCGTTTCCTATCTCTTTCGTTCGCCATGTGTACTGAAGCATTTTAGCACATTCAACGTATGTGTCTGAATGCATTCCGGATTCCAAAAGAAAATGGCCATGATAAATTGAACCTGTTTCATTCAATATATTTTTAACATCAACCATTTTCGATCACCTCAAAATTTGCAATCATGTTAACCAGAGATTCAAGTGCATCATCCGATGCCGCTTTCCTGACTTCGTTTCTTGTTCCACCGTAAATTTTTTGCCAAACTTGACTTTCAAACTTCGACGAAAGTCCAAACCATACCGTTCCAAGCGGATTGTCTTTCGTTTCTCCCGTTGGACCTGCTAATCCTGTCGTGGCAATGGCTATATCCGTTTTGAAGACTTCCAAAGCACCTTTTGCCATTTCAAGGACACATGCTTTCGAAACGGCACCATGTTCAGTTATCGTTTTTTTACTCACTCCCAAAATCTTTATCTTAGATTCATTTGAGTAAACGACGACACCTCCTTTAAAAAAGGACGAAATACCGGGGACACTCACAATTCTATCTGAAATCATGCCACCTGTTACAGATTCGGCCACGGAAAGTGTTAAATTTTTTTCTTTAAGCAGTCTGTATAACTCTTCTTCAAGAGTCTCTCCAACTTTGCCTAAAAATTTTTCGGGAAATCTTTCCAGCACTCTTTTTTTTACTTCTTCCAAGATAGCAATAGCCTCATTTTCATCTTTCCCCTTTGCGGTAAGAGAGATCTCTATCCATCCTTTTTTTAAAAAAGTCGATATAGTTGGATTGGAAGAAAGTGCAAGGTCGTGAATCCTATCTTCAACCTCAGATTCTCTAAGACCAACGATCTTCAAAACATCATTTTTGGTGTATCCATTTCCAAATGTTTTCAAAAACGCTTCAAGACCGTTTCTTATTATGGATTTTATCTCCTCAGGAGGCCCTGGAAGCAGGATCAAATATTTTCCATTCGTGTGGATGACTATACCCGGAGCAACACCAGATGTATTTTGAAATACTGTGGATCCCGCGGGAATTGCCGCAAAGGATCTCGATATACGTTCAGGAACGTGCCTGTCCATAAGATATTTGTAGATATCCGGATCGGTTTCAAGTGGAATGGATGTTGCAATCGACGCCGCTTGCTTGGAAAGATCGCTTCCAGTTCCACCTAACCCTCCGGTCGACAAAACTATATCAGATCTTTCAAGTGCTTCTTTGTAAGCCTGCACTATCCTTCCAACGTTATCTCCAACTGTTGTGTACCTGTATATATCAATCCCACATCTTGCAAGCAAATCGCAAAGGATCTTTGCGTCTTCATTACAACTTTTACCGAGTAAAAGTTCTGTACCGGTAGAAACTATTTCTGCATTCATATAAGTCCTCGCTTTTGTGCCCTGAAAAAAGCCACTACGGTTTTTGAATCAACTATTTCGTTGTTAACGATCATAAGTTCAACTTCATCAATTGTGAAATATTCTACCTCAACAAACTCGTCCTCATCCAGATGTGTTTTTCCATTTGAAATTTCAGAAGCAAAATAAAGGTAGATTTTTTCATCTGAAAAACCAGGTGTCGTATAGATATGACCGAGTTTTTCCCATTTTCGTGCCGTTATTCCCGTTTCTTCCATAAGTTCTCGTTTAGCACAGTCGATGGGATCCTCTCCCAAATCCAATTTTCCAGCTGGAATTTCCCAAAGTACCTCATTTATGGGATACCTGTACTGCCTTTCTAAAATTATCTTATCTTCATTTGATCTGACGATCACGGCAGAAGCGCCTGGATGCCTTACAACTTCTCTAAAAGATTTATGTCCGTTTGGCAATTCCACTTCATCAACGTAAAGATGAAGCATTTTCCCGTTAAACTTTTCAGAAGAATCGATCTTTTTTTCCGATAATTCCATTTTTTGCCTCCATTGATTACCTTATCAGGTTATTTTTTTAATTTTCATGGTAAAATTTAGATTGGTCATCAATATATTTTAACATTGAAATCTAAATTGGAGATGAAGATGAGTTTCAAACACAGATTGGGATCTTTAATTCACTCAAGGCAAAACATGTCTCAGGCCATAATGATCATAACGATCTTAACTCTTACCTCTAAAGTCATGGGTTTTGTCAGAGACATAATCATAGCATATTTCTTTGGAACCGGAAGAGTCATGGATTCCTATCTTGCATCCCAAAGCCCGCTCGGACTTGTAAATGGAATAATAACCGGCACGATAATATCGGCCTTTATACCGCTTTTCATAAGAGTCATGAAAAACAAAAACGTGCAGGAAGCCAAACACTTCTCCGCCACCATTTTTTATTCTACCACTTTGATCCTGGCAGGAGTCGTTGTACTTGTTGCAATTTTTGCGCCTCAGGTAACAAGTCTTTTCTTTCCGGGTTTTGGAAAAGCGGATCATGATATGACGGTCAATTTCATAAGATGGATGAGTTTTGCGACAATCATAGGTGCAATGCTAAGTTTTGTCAACGGTCTTCTGCAAAGTGAAAAGAAATTTCTTGCCTATCCTTTGGTTGGCCTCAGTTTCGATTTCATAGTCATAGGAACCCTGTTTGTGACAAAACATTTGGGAGCGGTATCTCTTGCGCTTGCATGGACACTGCCGCCAACCTTTATTTTCATAATATTAGGATTTGCGGAAAGAAAATTCCTTAACCCTTTTAACGTAAAAAGAGGTATCTCTGAGACGAAAGATCTTTACAAGATGATCTGGCCTTTGTTTTTTTCAAGTGCGCTTGGAATGCTTAACACCATAGTAGACAGAACTTTTGCATCCACACTTGAAACCGGAGCTATAAGTTCTCTTTCCTATGCCAACAGAATAACAAGTTCAGCCACAGGTGTGCTTGGAACACCGGTCACACAGGTTACATATCCATCCGTTGCATCGCGCGCGGCGGAAAATGATATGAGAGGACTTACGGTAACGACAAAAAGAGCAATGAAATTACTCGCTTTTTTTCTGATACCAGTGACATTTGCACTCTTCCCACTTTCAAAGCAAATAATAACATTGCTTTTTCAACGTGGAAGTTTTACCGCAGAATCAACGATGCTTACCTATCCACCGATGATAGCCTTTTCGTTATCGCTGTTTACAGGCGCTTTGGGATCGGTACTTGTTCAGATTTATTATTCATTTAAAAACACGAGAACGCCTATGATTTTTGGAATAGTAGGCCTTTTGATAAACATAGGGCTAAATTTTCTTTTCATATCACACCTGAAACAGACAGGACTTGCGCTTTCAACGTCAATTTCATCTATATATTTTACGACAGTAATGCTTATCTCTTTGAGAATAAAATTCAAAATATGGTTTTTCGATATATGGTATTTCGTAAGGGTGCTTATGGCCTCAACTTTAATGGTTGGCGGAATATACCTCATCATGGCCGTTTTAAGAGGAAAGGCAAGAGATTTCGTCGCAATTTTTGCAGGCATCGGAATTTACTTTCTTTTCTCGTGGATACTAAAAACGCTTCCAAAACGCTTCTGGAAATTTCTGAAATTCAAAAAGGCATCCGAAGAAGAAAAATTATGACAAAAAGTCTTTGCTCATGATGTGCGTCAAGATTACGATATACTAAATTTCTTTTAAAAGTGAAATGAATATTTGCGTTCTGTCATTCCGGCTTGCGAGCTAGAATGTGGAATGATACCTTGTCCGTAATGTTATTCTCAACTTGATTGGGAATCTCCTTTACAAAAAAGGCGATTTCCTATGAACTCATTCTAATAAAAGTTTCGAACGACTACTTCTTCTATTTCTCCTCTACCTTCAGCCTTTGAATTTATCATTCTTCTTGCCTGGACTATGCGTACATCGTAGTTGACGTAAAGTTGCCTTACCAGGGGAGTATTTGAATTGCTCAGCATCAAAAGGCATCCTCTTTTATCAAGTAATTTAAAGCACTCTGCTAATCTTATCTGATCCTTAGCGTCAAATGTACCGGCATAGTTTGTGAAATTAGACGTTTTGGATAGAGGATGATAGGGCGGATCAAAATAAACAAAAGTATTTGATTTTGCGTAATCAAGTGCGATTGAAAAATCACCCCAAATTATCGAAGCATTTCTCAACGCTAAACTCACATTCCTAAGATTATCTTCATCCAAAATTTTAGGATTTTTGTATCTTCCAAAGGGAACGTTGAAATTTCCTTTTTTATTAACGCGCCATAAGCCATTGTAAGCCGTTTTGTTGAGATAAAGAAACCTCGATGCCCTTTGAATTGAATTCAAAGAATCCAAATTCACAGATCGCATCATGTAGTAATACTCGCTTTCATTCTTGTGATTTTTCAAATCGTCTATCAATTTCTCAACGTCATTTTTGACAACCGTGTAAAAATTAACAACATCAAAGTTGAGATCGATTAAAATGGCATCAGACGGTAAAATGTTAAAAAATAACGCTCCTCCTCCCACGAACGGCTCGATGTAAAGGTCAAATTTTTTGGGCAATAAAAGTTCGAATTGTTCGATCAATTGACCTTTTCCGCCTGCCCATTTAAACGGAGGCTTTATTTTAATCTTGTTTTTCATATGGCTGAGGAAGTTTTAACCCCTTCGAAATAAGCATTTCTCTCAAAATGTCAGGGTAATCCGTTATTATTCCATCAACGCCCATTGAAATGAATCTTTCCATTTCCAACTTATCGTCTATCGTCCAGGGTACCACAAGCATTCCATATTCGTGAGATGTTTTGATCATATTTGAAGTACACAATTTGTAATACGGAGAAATCACATCAACTCCTAAACTTTTTGCCATCTTAACAGGATCTCCTCCAAAATCAGAAAGTTTTAATCCGGCCGTCCACAGGGTATTTTCATAATAAATGTTTTGAAGTAAGGCAACCGTTGTGATTTTTGGTTCCATCTCCTTAACAAGTTTTAAACTTTCCCAGTTAAAAGATTGAACCATAACTGTATTTTCAAGACCGTATTTTTTTATAAGAGGTACAAGCGCGTTTACAAAAGTTTTGGCGTCGTAGGTGTATCCAAATATTTCGGGAAAAACTTTTGTTTCAGCGTTTATCATGTACCTGTTGCCAGTTTTTTCCTGCATCTCCTTCACAAAAGCAAAAACTTCTTCAAGCGAGGGTATTTTCTCTTTTTCAACCTGAACTTGATGTGGCATTCTGTAATCAGATCTCATAACGCCGAAGTCGTATTGCAAAAGTTGTTCGTATGTCATATCTTTTATCAATGGTTTATCACCTATGAATTGCCCATCTTTTGAAACTTTTTGAGGATTAAGAAAAGGATCGTGTGAAATGACGAGTATCCCGTCTTTTGTCATGGCAATATCAAGTTCCAACGTTGTAACACCGACATGTTCTATCGCGTACCTAAAAGCTGCCATTGTATTTTCAGGCATTAAGCCTCTCCCGCCCCTATGTGCTTCAAGATCAAAAGGCCATCCATTTTGAATCGGTGTAAGTGCAAAAGAAAAAGAAAAAAGTTCGACAATCAGAACCAAAAAAATAAATCTTTTCATATCATCCCCCTTTTTTTGAGTATAACAAATTTCTATTAAAAGTGAAAGCACCCTGACGGGAAAAAGCATTAGGGAATTAGCATGACTTGTGGTGTATAGCCAATGGCATATGGGGAAAAAGGCATTCCTGTCATCCCCACCCCGATCAGATCGAGGGTGACGTTAAGGATAAGTTCTAAGGCGATTCCGGCTCGCAAGCCGGAATGACAGAACGCATAGACATCTCGTAATATACTAAAAAGTGAAATGAATGAATAGCACGTAGCACGTGGCTCATGGCAGGTGGCGCGTAGAAAACGCAGTGAATAGTGAGAAGTAAGCGGTAAATGACAAATACTTATTTGCTGTCACGAAAGGCGAATGCCGGAACCAACGATATTTCATATTTAAAGTTGATCAAGTATACTAACTCATAGTTCCAAGGCGATTCCGGCTCGTAGGCCGGAATGACAGCAGATCTGGGAAATTATGGAACTGAATATCATAGGTCCGTTCGGGGAGAGAATCATTCACACCGTCATTCCTGACCCCCAATCAAGTTGGGAATGACATTATGGACAAGGTATCATTTCATGCTTGCAGGCTGTATGCCAGATCGCTTAAGTCAGAAACCTCACATTAGGTGATCATACTTTACTGAATCTAACCTCTGGGCAGGTATTTTTAGTTCTCGTTCACTCTTTACTCGTGACTGCTCACTTTGCCTTCTTAACTTTCACGTAGTGGATAAGTTGGTATATAATCATAAAGGTGCATGATGATGAATCTGATAGGAATAACCGGAGGAATTGCAACAGGTAAAAGTGTTATTTCAAGATATCTCAGAAGTCTTGGCTATCCAGTTATAGACGCAGATGTAATTGGTCATGAAATACTTGATCGTGAAGATGTTAAGTCGCAAATTGTGGCACATTTCGGAGACGTTTTAGATTTAGATGGAAATGTTGACAGAAAAAAACTCGGTTTAATTGTTTTCTCGGATAAAGAAAAGTTGAGAGAACTTGATGAAATAACACATCAAAAAATAACAAATGAAATTTTGAATCAGGCTAAAGAACTCGGAATCGTAAATGACCTAATATTCGTAGAGGCTGCGGTTTTGTTTGAGATGGGGTTGGATAAATGCGTCGATTTTGTAATAGTTGCGGACTGCCCTGACGAGATTAGAATTCAAAGAATGATCTTAAGAGATCACCTTAATTATCAAGAAGCACTTAAAAGAATACATTCTCAAATGCAAAGAGAAGAGTATTTAAAAAGGGCAGATTTGGTTGTTGATACCTCCGGTGATATCAACAAAACTTTTGATCAGATCTTTGAAATGTTGAAGAAGAAACCTTGGTGTGGTAAAATATAAAGCTATGGTAATACATCAAAAAAGGAGGGATCATCGATGAAAAGGGTTCTCGTAGTGATGCTGGCTATATCTGTGTTGATGACCGGCATGATCTTTTCAAAGACGGTTGTAACTTTCTGGGAATCAATGGGCGGAGACCTCGGTAAAACGTTAACTCAGATAGTCGATACCTTCAATTCCCAGCACGCAAACATAGAAGTAAAGGCCATATACGTTGGAAGTTATTCAACGTTACAGGAAAAACTGCTTGCAAGTGCCGTCGGTGGCGGACTACCCACCATCAGTCAGGTTTACTCAAACTGGACTGCTGCTTTGATGAAATCAAACGTCATTCAACCAATGCAAACTTTCATAGACAATCCGCAAATTGGACTTTCTCAGAGCCAATTAAACGACATCTGGGAACCATTCTTAAAGGCTAACACGTGGAATGGAAAGATTTACACTTTACCTTTTAACAAATCCATATACATCATGTTTGTCAACCAGGACGCCTTGGCTCTTGCGGGCGTGAGTATTCCGAAAACCGTCCCAGAACTTATAAACGATCTTCCGCTCCTGACGATAAAGGATTCATCCGGAAAGGTTATCCAATATGCCCTTGGTCTGAGAACCACTGTTGATACTTTTGAAGTGTTCTTAAGACAAAATGGAGCCGATTTTATAAATTCGGATTACACAAAAGCCACTTTGGATACGCCGGTTGCGCTTGAAACACTTCAAACACTTGTAAACATGATAAAAAGCGGTGATGTACTTGGACAAGGTGGATATTTGGACGGTCCATTTGGGAATGGTCAAATAGCGATGTACATAGACACATCGGCAGGACTTTCCTACACGGCAAACAGTGTTGGAGGAAAATTCTCATGGACTATAGCACCCGTTCCAGCCTGGAAGACGCAGGCTCCACCATTTGCAGGAACAGATCTTGCCATCTTTAACACCGCAACAACAGAAGAGCAACAAGCCGCATGGGAATTCGTCAAATTTTTGTTGAGTCCCCAAATTCAGGCTTTCTGGGCGATAAAAACTGGCTATCTGCCTGTAACGAAAAGTGCAATAGAGACTCAAGCATGGAAAGATTATGCTGCGTCAAATCCAATGGCCAACATACTTGTATCTCAAATCCCTTATGGATCCTCTGATCCGGGAATTGCCGCATGGAGCCAGATAAGGAACGATGTCGGAACTCTTGTCTCTGATGCTATGTTCTTCAAGAAAACCCCGCAGGAAGCCTTGCAACTTGCACAGCAAGAAGTTACAAAAGATCTGCTTGGTCAATGATTTAATTGAAAATCAAAAAAGCCCCGAAGGGGGCTTTTTTGTTTATAAAATTGCATTTATCTTTTTGCTAAGGCCTTTTTTCTTCTTCCAAGCCATCCTATAAGTAGAGGACTTGCTATGTATATAGAGGAATATGTACCGGTTATGACTCCAAAACTCATTCCAAAGGCAAATGGTCTTAGGACAGAACTGGCAAAGAGGAACAAGGTGAAGACCACTATGAATGTTGTTAAAGATGTGTTTATAGTCCTCGAAAGAGTTTCATTTATAGAGACATTGACGATCTCATCGATTGGTTTGCCGTGCATCTTTTTTAAATTTTCTCTTATCCTTGAATAGACAACGACGGTATCGTTCAGAGAATAACCGAGCAAGGTAAGTAATGCCGCGATCGCAGTGCTATCGAAGGTTATCCAGAACATCGAGAAAAGACCGGCCGTGATTATCAAATCGTGGGCAAGTGATGCAAGTGCGCCGACACCGAAGACAAAACGGTATCTTATGGCTATGTATATAAGTAAAAGTATCATGACGATGATAGACGCCCATATTGCCGACTGTCTCAAGCCTGCCGCCGCATAACCGCTAACCGTTTCAAAAGATTCAAAATTGGTTTGCAACCCTTGTTTACTTGCGACACCTTGAACATCCGCGTTTAATTTTGCCCTTGCAGAGGCATTGTAAAATTGTTTTACCGTGAGATCGAAAAGAGATTTTTTGGTATTCGTGCCATTTCCGGTCATCGACGTAAGTTTAATAATACTCGCATTTGTAAAGGCAGGATCTGCTTTGGAAAAGATGTTTCTGACTTCGGCAATCGACAGATCAGGTTTGTTAAAAGAAGCCGTTATCATAGTGCCACCTGCAAAATCAACTCCGAAGTTGAAGCCTTTGACAAGTATGAAAACTATGGAAAGCGCTATGGCAGCCAAAGATATACCTATGAATATGTACCTTGGCCCGACGAAATTTATCATCTTCCTCATCGTTGATTACCTCCCTTTTTGTTTTTGTTATTAGAAGTTGTGTTTTTTTGATCGGACTCGACGGGTTTAACCTGTCCGGCATTTGATGTTAATGGGAGGTATTTATTTTTGACCACAGGTGCGATCAGATCCATTAGAACTCTTGAAAAAACAAGAGATGTGAAGATCGTTCCAATTATACCTATCGTAAGGGTAACTGCAAAACCTTTTATGGATCCCGTACCAAGGTAATAAAGCACAAAGGCAACTATCAAGGTTGTGATGTTTGCATCCAATATAACGGCCGTTGATCTTGTGAAACCTGCAGTTATCGCGGCCTTTGAAGTCTTTCCTGTTCTCATCTCTTCTTTTATTCTCTCAAAGATTATGACGTTACCATCTACCGTTGTTCCTATGGTAAGAATGATTCCCGCCATGCCTGGAAGAGTTAGAATTCCGTGGGTAAGTGCAAGCATTCCAAGTACAAAAAATGCATTGTAAACAAGCGCAAGATCTGCAACCATACCCATCAACGGTCCGTAATACACAAGCATGTAGGCAAGTACTATCGCCATTCCTATCAAGCCAACTATTATACTCGTGCGTATAACATCGGCTCCAAGAGTTGGTCCTATCGTTTGCTCTTCTGTCAAATTCAATGTCACAGGCAAATTACCGCTGCGTATAAGAGCGGCAAGATCTTGAGCCTGTTTGTAAGTGAAATTACCTGTTATCTGTGCATGACCACCTTGTATTGCCTGCTGGACGATAGGTGCACTTAAAACAGAATTATCAAGCACTATGGCAAGTGGTTTTCCGACAAGAGCCTGTGTTATCTGATAAAAATTTTGTGATCCCTTTGTACCGAAAGAAAGGTCTATTTCCCATCCGCCGTTTGACGTGTTCATGGCAGCGGCAGCATTTGTAACATCACTTCCGCTTAATTGAAGCGTCCCAGCACCTACCTGGATATTTTTATTCACCAGATACCATGTGTTTGGAGGAGCGCTCGGATCTGATGTTCTAAGCCATTGAGCACCCGCATATTGAAGACCTATCTTTGGAGCCGGCTGAACAGATGACTGAACTGTGTCAAGCACCTGAGCAAAATAAAGTTCTCCCCTTTGACCTATCAAAGATTCAGCCTGCTGTGGATTATCTATGCCTGGAATCTCAACTCTTATTCCACTGTTGCCAAGTGTTGAAACATTTGCCTCGGTGTAATTCGCATCGTCAAGTCTTCTTCTCAAAATAGTGACAACCTGATTTGCGGTATCTTGAGTAACGTTACCTGAAAAAGTGTATTCAAGTAAGGAACCGCCTTTAATATCAAGTCCCAGAGGTATGTTGGCAAATAAGCCTGTGTTGGAAGGATTCATTGGATAGAACAGAAAGAACATTACAACAAATAAAACACCAATTACTACTATCGCCCTTATTCTACCGTATCTCATCAAAAAGGCCTAAGGCCTATTCACCTCCACTCATTTTTCAGTTGGATCTTTTGGCTCTGACTGATCGATATCTTTTGAATCTCCGTTATTTTTAGTTTCAGAAGAGTCAGAACCATCGCTTTTGATAACGGACGAAATTGCCCTTTTCGTGACTTCCATTTCGGTATTTCCAGTTCTCACTTTTACGGTGTTACTCTTTATATCCGTTACCTTCCCAATAACTCCTCCAATTGTGACAACTGTATCTCCTTTTTTGAGATTGTTCATTAAATTCTCAAAACTTTTTTTCTGTCTTCTCTGTGGGAAAATCAGCAGAAAATAGAAAATAGCAACGATAACCACAAGCCAAATTATCATTGTCAATATCCCTGTATCCCCACCACCTGTTGTTGGTGTTGTCGATTGAGGAGCAGATGAAGTTGGAGCTGCGGCCAGTACGATTTTGTCAAACACTTGAATTATTCCTCCTTTCAATAAGAATCTTTTATATCCAAAATTTTTCTTGTATCCGTCGGGGTAGCAATTTCACGACCTAATTCTCTTGCAATTCTTACAACTTTTTCAACGAGTTCAGCGTTCGATTTTGCAAGAACTCCTTTTGACAGGTAAATGTTATCTTCAAGTCCGACTCTAACGTTGCCACCCATCGGGATGGCAAGCATAGCCATTTCAAATTCATGCCTGCCGATTCCAGAAACAGTCCATGTGGCATCTTCAGGAATTGAATCCACCATGCGTACCAAATTTCTTGCATCAGCCGGACATGAACCGGGTACACCCAGAACAAAGTCAAAATGCAGATGACCTTTTATTATACCTTCTTTCACGACTCTTAACGCATTTGAAACATGACCTAATTCAAAACATTCAAATTCCGGCATTACGTTGATTTCAGCCATTTTGGATGCAAAATGCCGTATAAGAGGCATATCGTTTATGAAAATTTCATCTCCAAAATTCGTTGTTCCTGTATCAAGAGATGCCATTTCCGGCCCCGCGTATATAGATTGAAGCCTTTCTTCCGGTGTCATTCCGACTGCTCCGCCCGTCGAAACTTGAATTATCAAATCAGGACATTTGGTTTTCACAAGATCAATGACTTTTTTGAAAACCTCAACATCTTGTGTGGGCTTTCCCGCTTTGTCTCTTACGTGAAGATGAACTATTGAAGCACCCGCTTTGTAAGACAAAAAAGCCTCATTTGCTATTTCTTCAGGCGTTAAAGGGATGTAAGGCGTTTGTGCCCTTGTAACCTCTGCACCGCAAATGGCCGCGGTAATGATCAACTTATCGATACTCATACGCTTTGACTTTTCCTTTGCTTTTCAAAAGGCACAACACATGTTCCACTTGCTTTTGCGACAAGTAAGGGATTTGCAAGCACATCACATGCTCCTGCCTTTCCTTCAACCGGTGCAATAACTTTGTATGCTTCAAAATACATTTTTCTTGATGTCTTTCCCAATTCTTTTATCTTGCCATAAACTTCTATGTAATCTCCGGCATGAACAGGCGCCAAAAACTCAACGGCATCGTATGCTCTGAAAAGTCCTTCGTCTCCATCCGAGATTATCAGAAGTTCAGTTGCAACATCCCCGAAAAGTTGCATCATCTTGGCACCATCAACAAGTCCTCCTGCGTAATGCACATCTGATTCAGAGATTCTTATCTTTATAGAAGGTTTATCCCAATCCTCGTATGCCATTTCATTCTCCATAAATAGAATTTTGACTTCTACTTTTTATTTCCTCAGAAATTTTGGATATGAATTCATCAACTTTAAGATCGCCAAGATCTTTGCCGCTTCTAAGTCTTACAGCCACACTTTCATTTTCGACTTCTTTATCTCCGATAATCAACATGTAAGGTATCTTTTGAAGTTGTGCTTCTCTTATCTTGTAATTTATCTTTCTTGGTTTATCGTCAATCTCGACTCTTATTCCATTTTCGTCAAGCACTCTCAAAATATTTCTGGAATATTCGAGGTGTTTGTCAGATATCGGTAAAAGCATCACTTGAATCGGGGCAATCCACGTCGGAAAGGCTCCCGCATAATGTTCTATGAGAATTCCTATGAATCTTTCTATCGATCCGTATATTACCCTGTGAATCATGACAGGTCTGTGCTCAAGATTATCAGGACCAATGTAAGAAATTTCAAATCTCTCTGGCATCAAAAAATCAAGTTGTATCGTTGCACATTGCCATGTTCTTCCTATCGAATCTCTAACATGAAAATCTATCTTTGGGCCGTAAAAAGCACCATCTCCTTCGTTTATCTGATAATCAAGTCCAACATGATCAAGTGCATTCTTAAGGGCATTCGTGGAAATCTCCCATATTTCGTCTGAACCCATGGAATTTTCGGGCCTCGTTGAAAGTTCAACCTTATAAGGAAATCCAAAAAGTTTGTAAGTTTTATCAACAAGGGATATTACGCCTTTTATCTCATCTTCAATTTGTTCTTGAGTACAAAATATATGCGCATCATCTTGAGTAAAAGCACGCGTTCTGAAAAGGCCATGAACGACGCCGCTTCTTTCGTAACGATGAACTGTACCAAGTTCGCACATTCTCAACGGCAGATCTTTGTAACTTTTCGTCTGGGATTTGTATATCATTATATGGCCAGGACAATTCATCGGCTTTATGGCATACATTTGATTTTCTTTTTCGGTAAAATACATGTTTTCCCTGTAATGATCCCAGTGACCTGACTGTCTCCACAACGTTTCATTCATGACCATCGGAGTAACAACTTCAACGTAATTGGCCTTTTTGTGTTCCTCTCTCCAATATTTCTCAAGTTCACGCCTTATCGTTGTGCCTTTTGGATGGAAGAAAACCATGCCGGGTGCAACATCGGAATGAATCGAGAAAAGGTCAAGTTGAGGTCCCAACTTTCTGTGATCACGTTTTTCAGCCTCTTCAAGCATTTTGAGATAACCTTCAAGGTCTTCTTTTTTGTAAAAGGCCGTTCCATAGATCCTTTGAAGCATTTTGTTCTTTTCGTCTCCACGCCAGTACGCGCCTGCAACGTTCAGCAATTTGAAGTTTTTAATCATTCCGGTGGATGGAACATGAGGACCACGACAAAGATCCACAAATTCTCCCTGCTTGTAAAGTGTAACGGAAGAATCACCGATGTCTTTTATTATCTCAACCTTGTAAGGTTGCTTTTGAGATTCGAAATATCTGATCGCCTCATCCGAACTCATGGTAATTTTTTCGAGAGGAAGGTTTTCTTTGATTATCTCCTTCATCTTTGTCTCTATTTTTTTTAGTTCCTCTTCGTTCAAAGGCACATCAACATCGATATCGTAGTAAAAACCGTTCTCTATCGTTGGGCCTATAGCAAATTTCGCATCTTTGTAAAGGCGCTTTATCGCTTGAGCCATTATGTGGCTCATAGTGTGCCTGTAAAGTTCAGCAGATTTTGGATCTTCTATCGTGAAAAGATCGACCACTTCATCTTTTCCAACCGTATGAAAAAGATCCACAAGTGTTTTCCCGATAGAACCCCCAATTATCTTTGAATCAAGGTGATTTTCTCTTAAAAGTTCTTTTAATACCCCTTCATTTACATCGTAAGATTTTCCCTCAAAAATCAACTTAGCCAAAAGATCCACCTTCTTAGATCGTTTTTCGATATTATATCATATACTTGATCAACTTTAAATATGAAATCTGGCTCCGGCATTCGCCATTTACTGCTCATTGCTCACTAATCTCTTTCCGCCACGTGCTACGTGCTGTTCATTCATTTCACTTTTAAAAGAAATTTAGTATATCATGAGCCATTCGATATCGTTTTGAAATATTTCAAAATGCCGTTATCGTATACAAGCGCTTCTTTCCATATGTTGACGGGATTCTCAAGCCATTTCTCTCTTGCGGGATTTGACATAAAGAACGGTTCTATCAAAACAGCTGGCACCTGTGCGTATCGCAACACGTAATATTCTTCCTGAATAAGATCGCCCTGGACTCCGGTGAAATTCTCAAAACCTTCAAGAAAAATCTTTGCCGCAAGTTCGGAGGTATCTGTTGTACTCCAGTAAAAAGCCTGAGGCCTGTCTATATCAGGAGCACCTTCTATCGAATTGTGATGCATGCATAAGAAAAGATCAGCATTAAGGTTGTTGGCAAGCGCTATCCTTGTTTGAAGAGAAACGTACACGTCAGTTGCCCTTGTAAGGTAAACACTTGCACCCTGAACTTTTAGTATGCTTGCAAGATCGAGAGCGACCTGAAGGTTTATGGTCTTTTCAAGCAATCCGGTTGGCCCTATGGCTCCTGTATCTTCCCCTCCATGACCGGGATCAAGAACTATGATTTTCCCGGCAAGTACATTCATGAAAGTTGCGGTAGTAGTTGTAGAAGACGCAAAAGAAATCGAAACAGAAAAAACAAACAAAAAGATCACCGGTACGATAATTTTTTTCAAATTATATTTACCTCCCGTTGTCAGACGGAAAGATCATACCACAAATTCAAAAAACCTGATCCTTAAGATATTTCATGACGAGGCCAAAACCTCCGACATGGAACATATGTTGCATGTTTACAAGGTGTTTCATCGGGATGGCTCTATATCCGGCAAAGGTGCCAAGAGATTTTATGTTTGCAACCCCATATCTTTTTCCAACGTAAATTATGTTTCCGTGCAATTTCAGGTCAAGCGCTTGTTTTTCTCCACCCTTTATCGAAACGGTGATGTTGTTTGCAGCAACATCAGCAGATTGCATAGCAGATTCAACGAGTCCCGGCATAATCTTGTTGAACTTATCGATGTAAGAAGCCACATCACCTATCGCGTAAACATTTGGATCAGATGTTTCCATATATTCGTTTACTATGATCCTTCCTCTTTTATCTTTTTTGAGATCAAGTTGGTTGGTAAAGGCACAGCCTTGAACTCCACCAGACCATATAAGCGTTTTAGTCGGGATAAATTCACCGGATTTAAGAGTTAATCCATCCGCTGAAACGTTTGTTATCATTGAATTCGTTCTAACATCAACACCATATTTTTTCATATATTCGATGGCTTTATTCACAACTTCAGTTTTTTCTATGTTTGGAAGAATTCTCGGCAAGGCTTCGACTATCATTAATTTCACGGATTTTCTATCAACTCCGTTTATTTTGGAAAGTTTGTCGGTCCACTCCATCAATTCCCCCATGAGTTCAACACCGGTAAATCCACCACCACCAACCACAAACGTTAGCATCTTTTGTCTTTCGTTTGGATCCTTGATATTTTTGACGTTTTCAAAGATTTGCTTCACATGATCGTTTATCCTTTGTGCATCCTCTAAAGTCCAGAAAGACAAGGCATTTTCTTTCATGCCAGGAATTCCAAAGAAATTGGGATCGCTCCCAACTGCAACGACCAAAAAATCGTAATCGTATGATTTATCCGTAAAAACTTTCTTGTTTTGCAAATCGATTTTCTTAACTTCGGCACTTTCAAGTTTTACGGTAGAGGGTAATATCCGTTTCAAAGGTATTTTGATAGCATCTAAAGTTATTCTTTCGCAGGCAAATTTATGTATTTCAGTTCTGAAAGTTTGATCGCCTTCTTTTTCAAAGAGTTTGATTTCAACATCTTTTGAAGATAATTTTTTAGACAATCTTTGGACAAATTCAACTCCGGCAAATCCACCTCCAATGACTATCACACTTTTGGCCATAAAACACCTCCATATTTTGAATTTCGGCTTCCAACAGATGCCCCCTCGGTCTCTGGCCCTACCTACACAGCGTCGGTCACCTCAAGGGTATCGGAAATTATTTTCGTTTTTCTCTAATCTATACTTGATCAACTTTAAATATGAAATCTGGCTCCGACATTCGCCATTTACTGCTCATTGCTCACTAATCACTAATCACTACTCTCTTTCCGCCACGTGCTACGTGCTGTTCATTCATTTCACTTTTAAAAGAGATTTAGTATACAATGTCTAATTTCTGACTATAAGCCCGATTATCAAACCGATCCCAAAGATAAGCATTGCATTAGAACTTGAAATATCTATATTCATGATCGCTTTACCGTTTATTTTACCATAAGATTTTGAGAAAAGTTTCACTATAATCATCAAATAAAAAGGTATTGAAAGTAAAGAAATCAATCCCAGCAAAGAAATTTTTTGAATCAAGATCATGTAAAGCAACAAGATGAATTGAAAAACAAACATTGTGACGTACAACCATGCACCCGCAATATCCCCAAATAAAATGGTCATTGATTTTATTCCCACCTGTCTGTCATTCGTTGAATCTCTTATCTCATTTGATAGTACTATATTTGTGACTGGAAATCCTATCATCATCGAAAGGATTAAAGCATCATACGATACAGTCCTTGTCATCAAGTAATAACCACCGGTTGTAATCAAGAGACCGTATATGACGAATATCGCAGGAACTGAAAGACCGTGATATTTTAAATTGACAGGATCGGCGGTGTAAAAATAACCGCCGGCTATACCTGCCAAACCAAAGATCAAAATGTAAGGAGTTGAAAGAAAAACAACCGTGATTCCGAAACCAATGGCTATGACAAAACATCCTATCATGACGTATTTTTCTGCTTTTAAAGTTATCTTTCCATTTATTAAAAGTCTGCTTCCGCTTGATCCGAAAGTCCCTGGTCTGTCAATTCCATGTTTGTAGTCAAAATAATCGTTGGCGCTGTTGGAGCCAAGATGAATGAACATCAGAGAAATTGCGCCAAGAATGTAAAGTATCCAAGAAAAATATTCATTCTTCATGCCCAAAAATGCGCCAACGGTAAAAGGTACCAAACTCGCACTTACAACTTGAGGCCTCGTTGCAAGAAAATACCTCATTCAATTATCTCCTCTATTTTCTTCATAACGTCTTCCGTCAATTTCTTCTCCGTTTTTATAACTGAAAGATTCTCTTTGAATTGATCCATATTGCTGACCCCAAGTAAGACACTGCTGACATGCTGGTTTTTAAGGACCCAAGAAATGGCAAGTTGTGAAAGTTTGATGTCGAGATCTCTTGCCACTTTTCCAAGTTTTTCAACTTTTTCCACAAGCACATCGGAGAATTTACCTTGTTCTTCGAAACGTTTTTTTAAGTCCGGAAAAAGATCAAGTCTACTTCCTTTTGGAATACCCTTGTTGTATTTGCCGGTAAGAAATCCAGATGCCAGAGGGCTAAATGTGGTTAATCCCATGCCATACTTTTCGTATATCGGAAGATATTCCTTCTCAACCCTTTCACGCTTGAGCATGTTGTATTGAGGCTGTTCCACTATCGGCTCAACGCATTTCCATTCCCTGCATACCCTGTGTGCTTCTTCCAACTCTTGTGCACTCCATTCGGACGTCCCCCAATACAGAGCCATACCACTCCTGACTATGTAATCCATCCCCAACACAACCTCTTCCATCGGTACAGATGGATCCGGCCTGTGACAGTACACAAGATCTACGTATTTCATCTGAAGCCTCTTCAAAGAGTTTTCTGTCCCTTCTATCAAATGTTTCCTCGATAATCCCAAATCATTCGGACCTGGCCCTCCCCAGAATATCTTAGTCGATACCACCAAATCTTCCCTTTTGAATTCCTTTAAAGCCTGGCTCAATATGTACTCTGCCATCCCACCTTGGTATGCCTCTGCCGTGTCAAAAAAGTTTATGCCATTTTTGAATGCTTCCTTTATTATCTCTTTCGATCTGTCAACATCCAGTTGCGGTCCAAATGTCAGCCACGTCCCAAATCCCAATTCGCTTATCTTCAATCCCCATTTTCCTACTTTTCTGTATTCCATTTCGATCACTCCTTTCATATTACAAAAGACGTATTCTCGCTTTGCCATAAAGAAGTGCCCGGAGGAATGAGTTCATCTATCCTGTTTTTAAATTCTTCCGGTACTTCTAAATCGATCGTTTTGAGATATTCGTTCAAATGTTCAATCGTTTTTGGTCCTATTATCGGAGCGGTTATGATGGGATTCGACATAACCCACGCAAGAGAAAGCGAAGCCATTGAAGTGTTCAATTTTTTGGCATACTTTTCTATCTCTTCTATGATATCAAAACGCTGGTCGGCACTTTTGGCCTCGATTATCATATCTTTCCATTCGGGATGTTTTGCGGCCCTACTGTCTTCCGGAGCGGGTTTTCCCCTTTTGTACCTGCCAGCAAGCCATCCTCCGGCCAAAGGACTCCATGAAACGACTCCAAGGCCAAAATGTTCACACATCGGAAGAATCCTGTTTTCGATTTGTCTTTCTATTATGCTGTAAGGTGGCTGTTCAGCACAGAATTTAACCATGTTTTTTCTATCGCTTATCCACAAAGATTCTACTATTTGCCATGCAGGAAAGGTTGATGTGCCAACAAATCTCACATATCCTTTTTGAACAAGATAATCGAGCGCTTCAAGGGTTTCTTCTATGGGTGTGGAAGGATCAGGTCTGTGAATCCAGTAAAGATCTATGTAATCCGTTTGGAGCCGTCTTAGGCTGTTTTCAACTTCTTTGAGTATATGTTTTTTGCCGTTTCCACCGTCGTTGGGACCAGACCCCATTTTACCGTGAACCTTCGTGGCAAGTACCACTGAGTCTCTTCTACCCTTGAGAGCCTTCCCGACGATCTCTTCTGATACTCCATGGTTGTAAACATTCGCAGTATCTATAAAATTTCCGCCATCATTTATGAATTTATCTATAATTTGAATTGATGTTTTTTCATCCGTCGGATTGCCAAAATTCATAGTCCCAAGACAAAGTTCTGATACTTTAAGTCCTGTCTTCCCAAGATTTTTGTAATTCATAACGCACCTCCTTAAAAGATTTCACCGTTTCCAAGTTTGAAATCGACGAGCTTCAATTTTTCTACGATTGAAAGATCATACGGACATCTTTCTTCGCATATCCCACAGTTTGTGCAATCTTTATAAGTTTTGTCAAGTTTTTTGTATGCATCCTTTGCTTCATTTTGATTGCCAAACCAAAAAGCAAGCCTTTCACGCAAAGCATAATCTGGAGCGTCATGTGGCTTGTAATCTCTCATCTGTCTATCGTACCATCCTTCATATTTGAAGATCGTTGGAATGTCTATATCTTGGGGACATGGCAAGCATTTGTTGCAAAGGCGGCACACGTAATTCCCAAGTTCCACTGCTCGGTAGTACAAATTATCGATCGATTTCTGCATCATGGGTTTAAAATCATTGGCTATCGAGAGGTCTTTTAACAGCATCTCTTCAGAATTTGTGCCTACAACCATCACATCTATGTCCTGCGTGAGTGCATATCTAAGCGCATCTTCCGTCGATCTGTATAGATAGCCGTCCGCAAAAGCCTTCATGCCTACAACTCCCATTTTTTTCGATCTTGCGTACGGTAGCAAGACATCAAAGGTAGAAGGAAAATTAAATTTATCGTAGTAATTAAATTGCGTCATGACAAGATCAAGATCCTGAGATTTCAACAATTTAAGGGCGTAATCGGGCAAACCATGAAAAGATACGCCTATAGCCCTTATAAGGCCTTGCTTTTTTGCCTCAAGCGCGTAATCAAGCGCTGAAGGTCTCGCAAAAAGTGCGTCTACGTCTTTTTGACTTGTAACGTGGTGTAGAAAAAGGATGTCAAGATGATCCGTTTTGAGATTCTTAAGGGTTCTTTCGATAAAGTGTTTTGCGCCATCAAAATCCCTTGCATGGCACTTACTTGTGAGAATAACTTTATCTCTTCTTCCGTTTAAAGCGTAAGCCATCTTTTGTTCAGACTCTCCATCGCCGTATTCAGCCGCCGTTTCAACGTAATTTCCACCATTTTCAAGATAAATATCCATGAGTTTTGAGACGAGTTCTTTTGAAATTTCAAGCATATGGAATCCGCCCAGGCCAAGCACTGATACTTCCCATCCGGTCTTACCAAGTTTTCTTTTTTCCATACCATATCACCTCACTATTTTTTCAAACTCGAACCTCTTACAACAAGCGACGGAGAAAAAAGATATTTTTTCGGTGTATCTTTTTTTTCTATCATCGCAAGTAACATTTTAACGGCAGCCTTTCCCATCTCTTCTACAGGTTGATGAACAGACGTCAAAGGCGGTACAAGCACTTCGCACAAATTGACATCGTCAAATCCAACCATCTTCACATCCGTTGGTATTGAAAATCCAATTTCTTTTAACCCCTTCATTACTCCTACGGCCACGAGATCGTTCATGCAAAAAACGCCATCATACTTTTCAGATGAAAATATTTTTTTGGCCTGTTCGTAACCTGAATCTTGATCGTAACCTGTGAGAATGGTTTTCGGGATAAGATTGGATTCGATCATGGCTTTTTCATATCCCAACTTTCTTTGAAAAGAAACATCAAGATCCGGAAAGCCACCGAAATGCAAAATGCGAGAGCAACCATTTTCAATCAGATGTTTTGTTGCCATGTATGAGCCACGAAAATTATCAAGCGCTATCGTTCCAACATTGGACAAATTGTATTCTTTATCGAAAACAACGGTTGGAATGAATTTTGAAATTTCTAAAATGAAATCATCATCCACGTGCGAATTTCCAAAAATTATTCCTTTCGCACCGTTATCTCTCAGCGCAATGGAAAGTTCTTTTTCTCTTTCTTCATTTCTAAAGGAATCCATGAGAATAAGTAAAGCGTGATTTCCGAGTTCGGATTCTATGCCTTTCGCAAGTTCCGAAAAAAACGGATTCGTTATGTCCGGTACAACAAGACCAACGCTTATTATTCCACCTTTGACCATGCATTTCGCATGGTAATCGGGGATATAGTGAAGGTCTTTGATGATCCTCAGTATCTCGGACCTTTTTTCATCGCTAACTCTGCCTTTACCGCTTAAAACCCTTGATACCGTTGAGACGGATACGTTAGAAATTTTTGCGATGTCACGCATCGTCGTCATATTTTCCCCCTGAGCAATCGTTTGCTCTATTATATCACGCGCACATTCTGAAAGCAACAAGTATGTAATGAATCGTAAACTATACTAAATCTCTTTTAAAAGTGAAATGAATGAACAGCACGTAGCTTATGGCAGGTGGGGCGTAGAAAACGCAGTGAATAGTTAGAAGTAAGCGGTAAATGGCAAATATACTAAATCTCTTTTAAAAGTGAAATGAACATTTGCGTTCGGCGCAGGGCATGATGCCGAGAGGTGGCCGACGCTGCGCAGCGAGGACAGACACCGAAAGGAGAAGGCGGG
>Ga0080003_1000408_pt1 | contig 28912 bp, 32 predicted proteins | sample JossMetagenome_FD_69206 | JGI IMG/M metagenome (GOLD analysis project Ga0080003, IMG submission 69206) | Hot spring microbial communities from Joseph's Coat, Yellowstone National Park, USA - JC2_E (SPADES assembly) (version 2) | ecosystem: Environmental > Aquatic > Thermal springs > Hot (42-90C)...
AACTCCGCAACCTGTCTGGCCTTCTTCAATTCATCGGAGAAATCCCTGTTGTGTCTGATTTTAAATGTTAAGATCATACCCCTTTCTGCTCCTCTATGTATTTCTTTACAACATCAAGTGTTACTGCACCCACTGATGAAATGAACTTTGAATGTGTCCACAGGGTTGGAAGCTTTCTCTTGAGTTCTGGAAACTCTTCCCTGAGGACATGGGAAGTATAACCCTTAATTCTGTTCACAACATAGTACACACCTCTCTTGGGATTCACGTCTATAAGAAGATGGACGTGGTCCGGCATAACTTCCATCTCAAGTACCTTGTATCCATAATCACTCTGTTTTTCTAGGATCAGTTGCTTTAATCTCTCATCTATGGGGGGAACAAGAACCCTTCTTCTATATTTCGGGCAAAATATCACATGGTATTGACAGCTGTATACAGTGTGGTCTTCATGGTGGTATTCTTTTTGTTTATTGGCTATCTCCATATACTATAAGAGTGATACCATTATTGCACATATACTTTTGGCCGGCAAATTCATCTCCTCCCTGAAGGTCGGAGCTTTCTTGCTCATTTTTCTGTAAGAAACAGCATTCACCCTTCCCTTTCGAGTTTAGCTTTCTTCCTGTCCAGCTCCTCATTTATATTTCTTATTTCCTTTTCTGCCCTGCGGTGTGCATCGACAAGTTCCTTCAATGATTTCATGTATGCGATCTTGTCCTTTACATATAGAGCCCTCTCATTGAGGTATTCATCTACGCTTACCTCGTACTTCTTCACATCATCAAGGATTCTCTGCATAGTCTGGACAGTCAGTCCGAGATCCATGAGTTCCTCGGAGAAGCGAAGAACTTTCAAGAATTGATCCACTGAGAACCCTCTTGAGGATATGGAGGAGAGTGCATCTCCTATTTCTACCACCCTACGTGGATCAAAGTCAATAGCTTTCAGCCCCGAAACAAGTTTCAACATCTTCTCTTCATCCTCAAGTTGAATCTCCGATCTAAGCTTCTCTGCAAACTCTACCTCTCTATTCAGCTTGCTAATCTTTTCATTCAGCGTATTTATTTCCCTGTTAAACTCATCCAGTTTCGCCTGACTTTCCTGCAACTGCAGTTCCCTTTTCCTCAATTCCCGCTGTATCTCCTTCCCCTTTAAGACCATATCATCCAGGGCTTTGGGGATGTCCACGTAGTCTATCTTGGCATATTTGGAGAAGGATATCATTTTCTGCGCAGTGTTCAGAAATTTCTCCCTTGCCTCCTTATCCATGGAAGAAATCGCTTTAACGATCGGGACGATTCTCTCATCGTCGTTCCCTTTGAAAATAGTATAGAAGTGGTATCCCTCAATTAGGTCATTTATGAATATCTCCTTGTCCCGCATCAGATTTGCCAGTTGAATCACTTCGGATGATATTTCCGGGGTGATCCCTATTGTGATATATCCCTTCTCCCATTCGTCAATTATATCCTTCACTGTTTCCAGAGGGATTTTCTCCTCGACAGAGATATCCGTTAATCTCATCCCATTTGCGAACTTTGTTATAACCCTGTTCTTGGTTTTCAACTGAACTTCCTTCACACTTTTCGAGCGAAATCTCTTATTTAATCATTGTTTAAGGGGTTCTTTGATAGGTACTGATCCTGGATTAGGGCAAAACACTATGAAGAAGGGTTTCACTGCGAAAAGATGCTGGCATTCATAATTTCAGGAGAAGAAAATCTTAGGGGGAAATGAATTATTTTCCCTCCGCAGATAGCAAGTACCCTAAGAGAGCAGATCAGATATTTTAACGGCCTCGCCGTTTTTCAGAATGTATACATCCTCCTCGTAGTCAGCATCAACCACAATTCCTTTCCCCCTGCCCGTGGTTATTAGGAATACACTCTTCTTTTCGCTTCCTGATAGGAGAAGCCTGACTTTGTTGGTAAGTTTCCCTTCAGATTCATAACCGTAGACAACAAATTTCCCCGAGTCAATGTAAACTCTCCTCTCTATTTTACCCTGTTTTGTTTTTGTTTCATATTTCTCCATGAATGAGAATGGATCTCTCGGTTTAAAAATGATGAATGTTACTTAAGTTGACAAAATAATTTTAAGTAAGTTTTAACTAACGACTTATGAGAATCGTAACGCATGAAAGAACAGGGCCGTACAGGATCAAAATCAAAGATGTTCCTGGTGCGGTCAAGATTGATGACAAGTCAAAGCTTCTTGAATATGAAATACACATATGCGGCTGTGGCCTTTCCCACGACAAGCCATTCTGCGATGGAAGTCACAAGATAACAAGGGATGAAGACCCCTCGAAACTTTACGCATACACACAGAACAAGGAAAGGATAACACTAGACAGGTTCTACGAGACGGAATCCAAGATATGAGCCAGAAAGATGAATTCCCCCCACCATACGTGATACGGGGGAGGGAAGTGAGGGATGGAGCGGGAGTCAGAATTCTCAGGCTCTTCGGGAGTCAGGGTACTTTCAGTCTCACAGACCCATTCCTTCTTCTCGATTTTTTCGGGTCAAGGGAGCCTGAAGACTACATAATGGGGTTTCCCTGGCATCCACACAGGGGAATTGAAACCTTAACCTACCTTATTAGCGGAAAGGTGGAGCACGAGGACAGCTTGGGAAACACCGGCCAACTTATGCCCGGCGAGATACAGTGGATGACCGCCGGAAGCGGCATTTTCCATCAGGAGATGCCCAGGTCGCTGGGAAGCAACCCGGAAATGATGGGTTTCCAGCTCTGGATCAATCTTCCAAAGAAAAGTAAGATGTCCAGGCCAAAGTACAGGCACATAAATGTCAACAGACTCAAAAAAATGCAATACGAAGGTAACGATATAAAGATTGTATCAGGCTCCTTCCTTGACGGTCAAAGTGAGCAGGAAGAGGAACACCCCCTTCACGTGAAATATCTTGATATCAAATCGAATGGCAGTTCCCTTTCCATAAGGAAGCCTGAAGGATTCACATCCCTCCTGATCCCTGTGGAAGGCGAACTGAGCGCAAACGACACTTTGATAAAACAGGGAGAAACGGGTGTATTCACAGGTCGTAATTATGAAATAACAGTGAGTGGCAACAGAGGGTACAGGTTCATCTATATCTCCGGCTCAAGGACTGACGAAAATATCGCTTGGTACGGTCCAGTGGTGATGAATACGTGGAGTGAGATTGAACAGGCATTCAAAGAACTTCAGAACGGAAAATTCGTAAAGGACGCCAATCCCGAAATGGTCTCTTACTGATAGTTAGCTGGAGGCCATATCCACAGTGAAATATTCAGTTTAATGGAATGAGAGAATTCTATGGAAATGTCGGTTTAGCTCCAGTAGCAACGGTGCTCTTTCCAGAGAAAACATTTCCAGCGGGAGAGAACGAACCTGTGGAAGACCATTTCCCTTAGGAGGTCTGGTTATACCGGAATAGGGGCTTAAAATTCTCTCCTAAGAAATATTTTAGTAGGGGACGTATTATTCTCACATGAACGGAAAGATCACCGAGGTTAAGCGGCATCCAGAAAGGGCCAGCTATGACAGGGGCCTGCTTCTCGATATTCTGAGCAGAAATTTTGTTTGCGAAGTGGGGTTCGAAGTAGACGGACAGCCATTTGTTATTCCCATGACTTACTACAATGACGAGGAGAATATTTATATTCATGCCTCTACCTCTTCAAGAATAGCAGGACAAATCAGGAATGGAAAGATGCTAGCAATATCTGTTCTGGAAATAAACGGTCTGGTCATTGCCAGGGCAATTTCAGATAACTCAATTAACTACAGGTCAGCGATAATATTTGGAACGGGAAGGGAAATCACCGGAAGCAAAGAAAAATTACTCATCTTCAAGGAATGGCTTGATAGATTGATACCCGGAAGATCCAGGGACACGATTATTCCCGGCGAAAATGATCTTGGAGGCGTTGCAGTTTTCAGCGTGAACATCAAAGATTTCTCAATAAAAGTGCGGGAGGGAGGACCGATAGAGAAAAGCGGGAAAGAGGGGATATGGTCTGGCGTGGTTCCAATATTTTCGGTATTTGGAAGGCCGACATTTTCAAATGGAAATGTTCCAAGGTATATAGAGGAATTCATTGAAAAGAAAAATAGTGGGATCAAGATTGATTCCGTGGGAGCTGGAAATTTATGAATTATGGAAAGGAATTATAAGGCTTCAGAGGAGATATAAGGGGCCGTTGAGATTTAGTTGCAGATTCCATGAAGATAAAATATAAATCCACGGATACCGAAATGGCAGAGGAAAGGATGATAATTAATTGTGAATGCAGGATGGAGATTTGATTTGCTGAGTCTAATAGAATCAATACTAATCCTGCTGGTTGTGGCAATAGGTCTGGGGGAGGTACTTAGCCTTTTCAATCTGCCAGATGTTGTTGGTGCAATAGTGGCTGGAATAATACTTGGACCTGCCGTCCTAGGTATCCTCAGGCCGAACGACATCTTTTCCGCAATAAGCGACATAGCTCTGTTCTTCTTGATACTGCAGATAGGAATTGAGGCTTCAGCTGAAGTGTTCACGTTGAACGTGAGATACATGTTCCGCTCAGCACTCCTTGCCTTCCTCGTTCCCCTGATAGTGATGACAGTCGGAACCAACCTCATATTTCACCGGTCATTTTTAGAATCATTCAGTATATCCCTGGCAGTAGGAGTGCCCTCCATATCAATAGCATCCGTCCTCCTTATAAAATCCCAGCTTATTAAAAAGGACGTTGGTCTCAAACTTCTGGGAGGGGTCGCATTTAGCGATCTCATAGCATTCGTGATGCTATCATCCATAGGAAGCACGATCTCAAAAGTGGGTGGGGTTGCGGCGTCCCTTATAGCTTTCGTATTGCTACTTGGCCTTCTTGACCGCTATCTGAAGCTTCGCTCTGAAGGAGTCATAAGGAGAGCGGAGAACTTCATGGAAAGGAAAGAGGGTCTTGTGTTTGCCATAGTAATAATAATGGGTTTAGCGGTATCTTCTCTCTTCGAGTACATTGGGATTACATTTGTACTCGGGGCATTCTTCTCCGGATTGGTTATACATAGGAATACGGTTGGTGAGAGGGTTCACGGGATACTAATGAGAACGTTCCACAGGATAAACAGCAGCTTCTTCATACCTATTTTCTTCAGCATATCCGGGCTTCTCGTAACTAGAATCTCTCTGGCCCTTGTTCCACTGACTTTATTTTTAATATTTGTGACAGCAGTATTAGGGGGTTCTCTCTCTTACCTAGTTGCGAGCAGAACTCTTAAGGATATAAGGCCGTCCAGTGCGGTTGGTATATTTGGGGCAAGGGGAGCAGTTGGAGTTATAATCGCATCAATATCTCTGAGTAGAGGTTTCATGGGAAGTCAGTTCTATTCGATAGCCCTAGTAGTGACCGTGATCATGGCAATAACATTCACCTTCATCTTCGATTTTTCCATACACGGCAGGAGGAATGCTTTCACGGGAACCTAGGGATATTCATTTTTTCACGTCTATGAAACGAGAATATTACTATTCCAATGATTATCATCAGGCTGCCGAGATATAGGGCCTGCGAACCAAGGGATATCATGATCACGAGGGAAAGTATCACAGAGAGAATTGGAAAATAGGGGAATAGAGGTGAATTGAACCCCTTTTCTCGGACCTTTTTGCGGATGAGGATAACCGCAACTCCCGATAGGGCATAGGAAAAGATTACACCGAAGTTTGATGCAAGAGCAACATAACTAAGGTTTCCGAGAAAGAGGGAGGCAATGGCTAGTGCTCCAATGATAATCACTGCCCTCTTAGGTGAGTCCGGGTCCTTTCCCTCTATCCACTTTGGAAATAGGCCGTCATCACTCATTTGCAGCAAGGTCCTTGATCCTGCCACCACGAGGGAAAGCGTAACGGTGAATGTGGCAACTACCGCAACTCCGCTTACCACCCACGATATGACGGGTGGAGCACTGGAGAAGTTCAGTGCGAGGGACAGAGGATCTGCTGAGTCACCGTAGAGATTCCATGGCATCATCGCGAGCATCCCTACCACGACGAGCATGTAAAGCACCGTACTGATAATTAGGGAGATAATTATCGCCCTGGGTACATTTCTTCGCCCATCTTTTACCTCCGGGGTCAGAGTGGCAATCGTGTTGAATCCCGAATAGGCGAAGAATGCAAGCGAAGCTGCCTCTATCACGCTCAGCGCTCCATGGGGAAAGAGGGGGGTGAACCTTGACGGGACCCATTTCCCGTACAGGATGGATGAGATTATGAAGATGACCAGACCGATCGTCGTGACCAGTACAAGAGCCTCCTCAATCTTTGCAACCAGTTTTATTCCCATGTAGTCTACCACAGTAATCGCTATGAGGAATACCACTGAAATCCCGATGATAAGTGGCTCTGATTGAATCCTGAAAAATGAAAGAAGGTATGAGGAAAAACCAAGAGTCACGGCAGCTCCCGCAATTGCGTAAGATATACCTCTGAGCCACCCCACTATGAAACCTATTGGATCTCCCATTGTTACCCTGGCGAACGAATACAGACCGCCGTGTGATACTATCTTAGATGAGAGATCAGCGCTGTTGAACGCTACTGTCATCGCCAGAAATGCTGTGAATGCGAAAGCCACGATCGCTCCTGGACCTGATTCTTTTATCACCGCCCCGGCCAGGACGAATATTCCAGCACCAATGATATTGCCAAGGCCTATCGCCGTAGCCTGCCACAGGGATATCCCAGTTTCCCCCATAATACTCTATGCCAAAGAGGATATAAGCAGTAGCCTTCAAAAATTCATGGCAACGTTAAACTTCACTCGGTGATTTCTTTCCCCACCGGATGTTGATGTTAAGAGAAATAAAGAGCAAAACAACCAGTAGGAGCATTCCGAGGAAAACATTTCCGTATCCGAACCTTCCTATGAGGAATCCCCCAAGGGATGAAACAACAATCCCTATTCCTGTCATAAATGAGAAAAAGTAACTATTGGCCACATTCCTTTCATTCTTTCCGTAAGATCTGGATATTGAAAGTATGGAAAGCGGATACGTAAGGCCATGAGGTACTCCTAAAACGAGAAGGGAGATGGAAAAGTACAGTATGTTGTCTGATGAAATCATAAGGACAAGACCCAGGGCAGTCATTACCATTGAAGCCATCATGCTCCTCACAATCCTCTTCAGGGGGAATATGGATATCATGAGCCTCGAGATGAAGGAGGAGAGAAAGAATAGAGAGAACAGCACTGAAATAAGCGAAAGGGGGGCTCCAAACTTTTCATGCTCGTATATCCCGCCGAACGCTAGCAAAATGGTAAAAGGGATGTTGTAGGACATTATATTGATGAGGGAAGACCTGAATCCAGTGTTCGATAACACTCTTATTTTTTCCTTCACCATTTCCTCCTCTGGAAAGGCAAGGAAGGGGGAGAGGATAGTGGCGAAAAGTGCAAAAATTGAGAAAACAAGGAATGTCTCCCTCAGAGATATGAACTTGAGGAGATAGCTTTCCACTGCAGGGCCAACGACAAGTGAAAGGCTTAACGATACTGTGTAAAGTGAAAGAACCCTCTCTCTTGTCTTCTGATCCTCGAACAGTCCAGCTGATGTGATGAGATTTGGCATCACCATTCCAAGGGAGGCACCCGCAAGCGCGACCAGGAACCAGATTGCAATGGGATTTGTGTCATATAAACCTATGAAAACTGCGGTGTAAGCTGCCAGAGAAACGATAAATGCGACTCTCCTCTCTCTGGAGGAAAGTCTCACATTTATGATGGAAGTAGTAACCAGTGTGGTGAGATAGCTTATCGCGGTAACAAGGCCTATCTCCCCCTGATTGAAACCGAGAAAATATTTTGCAAGCAGCGGAGTGGATGTAACCATCATATTGTTGCTGGACCTGATAAAGAATGTACTGGAAAGGATGACAAAAATTGTAAAATAAAAGGCTCCCGCCTGGGAGCGGAGGGAACGATTGCTAGAGGTCAAAATGTGACAACCTCGTATCCATTATTGATATAATGGGCCAATCTTTCCCCGAATGGTAGCAGGGGAACGTTCATGGATTGCAGTTTTAGCTCAACGTCATACTTCTTAGCCACGAAAACACATGCTGAATCCAGCGCCCCTGACCTGACAATTTCATCAAAGGATTCCTTAGCTTCTCCGGTGAGGTTTGAGACGTATTCCTCGCTCGGACCGAAGATGAGGACCTTTGTGTCCTCGTATCTTTTCGCTTTTATCTGTCTGGCGATAGTCATCAAAGCCATGTTTGTCCTTTCGGGTGTTTCTTTTCCACTCAGTAACAGAAACAGTACTTTTGCCATGATCCCTTAGTTATTTAGGTATATTAAATATATTCACATACTTGAAATAACCTATCAAACCACGCCCGCCATCCCTTGAAAAATTGTGATAATTCATATTCCCGCTTCCTGATTTTCCATCGGCATTATTTCTCTTCATGGGTAATGCGTTCTGCAATTTATTTTTGACCGGAAAATTCCGGTATTCCAGCCTTTCCTGTTCTATTTGAAGGTCGTATAAATTTAGGGAGGTGCTCCTTTTCATAAATTTCATTAAACGGAATAAAGGAAATAATTTGGTTTGCGAGGATAATCTTGAACTGAGGGCGCTTGATTCCCAGGGCAATATTGTTGCTTCCGTTTTGCTCATAATTAAAAAGTTTCCACCGGATTTTAGAGAACGAATCATGAAAATATCAGGAATTACAATACGATTTAACGAAAGGGGAATGAAGCCAGCGATCAGTGCCAATTCCTTTTCCGGAAATTTTCACTGAGCTACATCTAAAATATTTCTTTTTTCGTATAATCCTTAAAAGCTGGAGGGGCAGTGTCAAGGCTTTTCAATCTAGTAAGCGTTATTAACCAATACATCATTGTAAATTATGACAAGTTTAGCTTTTAACCCGGACATTTTCGGGAATAAGGTTTCTTTCATAAGCGGTGATCGTGTCTGGGAGTATGACAGGAACGAAAAAACTTTCAGAGAACTTGTTAGTGGGTTTGGTGTTATCAACAACTGTCGCTACTACGACAACGGGAAGAAGATAGTCTTCAGGGCCATGTACGGTGAATCAGTAAACTATTCAGACATTTTTTCATATGACAGGGAAAGCGGGTCTACGAAAAGGCTAACCTATCTGTCAGGGCTCAGCGTGGCAAGGAGAATGTTCACCGATATCGCGGGTTTTACGCCCGAGGGTAATATAGTGATATCGACCCCCGTATTTCAGCCCTTTGGCTCAATGACCTTTCTTTACGAAATTATCGAAGACGGGAAGGTCCTTCGGCCGTTAAATCTCGGTCCATCCCACCACATAATCTATTACAAGGGGAAGATATATCTCGGAAGGAACACCTTTGAACTGCCACACTGGAAGGGGTACAAGGGTGGGACTAGAGGTAAAATATGGGCTGGAACGCCCGAAGAAGGGTTTCGCAAGATTGTGGATATGGAATACCATATTTCGTCGCCAGTTATACTCAACGACAGAATATACTTCATCTATGATAGTGGAAAACAGGGGCAGATTTGCTCTGTTGATCTTGAAGGCAAGGACATGAAAATTCATACCAACTTCAACGAGTATTACCCAAGACACCTGAATACAGACGGAAAGGAAATCGTATTTTCCATGGGAGGCAAGATTTTCATATTTGACCCTAAAACCAATTCATTGGAGGAGATTCCCATAGGTGACCTTTATTCAAATCCCGATGAAAATGTGATTCCAGCCACAAAGAATGTTGAGGATTTTGACGTGAGTGATGAGAACTTCCTTGCGATAGTGACCAGGGGAAGGGGAATCATCACCAATGACGATTCCTCGCTAAGCATCGGAGTTGATCAGAGGTTAAGGGTGAGAAGTGTTTCATTCATCGGAAGTGACAGGGTGTTATATGTGATAGGGGACAGGGAGGGGGACAGGCTCGCAATATACAACCTGAAGGATGGGAAGAGCACAGAACTAGATCACAGATTTGGAAACATCTACCATCTTGCAATCTCTAAGGATGGAAAATTAGTTGCCCTTTCAAACGATAATTTTGAAATACATCTTCTGGACCTCCAGACAGGCGAATCCAGGCTGATTGACACAAGTAAGGAGGATATGATCACTGATTTTGACATCTCTCCAGATTCCTCATATCTTGCATACAGTTTTCCAACTAAGAGAACTTTCTTCGGCGGGTATTCGCAGAGGTTCATACGTGTTTACGACATAAAGGAGAACAGAACTTATGACATGACCTCTGATATATCCAATGATTACTCTCCTGCTTTCAGTCCTGACGGAGAATACCTTTATTTTCTCTCATCCCGTGACCTCGATCCCGTTCAGGATAAGGTTGCGTTCAATTTCAGCTATCCATTCGTATCCACACCCTACGTGATTCCGCTGAAAGAAGGGGCTTTGAGCCCGATTAAGAAAGATCTTCTATCCCTCACCCCAAGGCAGGAGAGAGTGGATCTCAGAGAAGCCTCAAGGAGGGCCCAGAGCCTGGGCATTCCTGCATCTGATTACAGGAAAATAGTTCCCCTGGAAGGAGGGCTCCTTCTTCACGAAGTTCCTGTTCATGGGGAATACGATTCATACTACAATGGCTCCCCAGAGAAGGGGTCCATAAGGTACTACGATTTCGAGGAAAAGAAGATGAAAAACATAAGGGGCAACATAGTCCGGTTTGCAGTTTCACGATCAAGGAAGAGAATAATCATAAAGAGAGATGACGGGAAAATAGCGGTATCTCAGGTTGAGAGGATCATTAAAAGAGAGCAGGACGGGGATTCTTCGGGGAATTCCGAGGAAGAGAGGGTCATTGACACGGACAGCCTTATGATAACCACTAAGCCAACACAGGAATTCCTGCAAATGTACGATGAGACCTGGAAGATGATGAAAGACCATTACTGGAACCAGAAAAGAGCAATAGAAATATCTGAGAAGGTTTACGAGAAGTACAGGAAGCTTGCTGAACTTGCAAGGACAAGGTTCGATTTGAGTATGGTGATAAATGAGATGATTGGGGAGTTCAGAACTTCACACTGCTACGAGATGATGGGAGAATTCACTTCTACTGAGTTTCCGAGGCCGGGGGCCCTGGGTGCTGATTTTGAGAACATGAACGGGTCGCTGGTGGTCAAGAGGATATACCACGGAGATATAACAAACGAGAAGGAGAAATCCCCACTCATCATCTCAGGGGTTAGGGAGGGAGATATAATTAAGGAGATAGACGGAGTGCCTGTAGGAAATGATCACATCAATCGTTTCCTTCTAGGCAAGGGCGGAAAGATAATCAGGATGAAAATCCTGACGCCCGAAGGGAAGGAGAAAGTAGTTTTTGTAAATGTACTCAACGACGATAGATACATAAGGTACAGGTCCTGGGTGGAAAGGAACAGGGAGTACGTGCACAGGAAAAGCGGGAACAGGGTTGGTTATGTTCACATACCGGACATGGGAATGATGGGTCTGAATGAATTCTTCCGACTTTACGTGAACGAAAGTTCATATGAATCGCTTATTGTTGACGTGAGATACAATGGAGGAGGCTTTGTCTCCCAGATCATCCTGGAGAAAATTAAATCAGAGAGACTGGGGTACGACAAGCCGAGGAGGGGAACTCTCCATCCCTATCCTGTGAACTCGGTAGCCGGAAAGATAGTCGCAGTAACCAACGAATATGCAGGCTCAGACGGAGACATCTTCAGCCATTCATTCAAGGCGCTAAAGATAGGGAAGCTCATTGGCACCAGAACCTGGGGTGGTGTGGTGGGAATCAACCCCCTGAGAAAGCTCATTGACGGAACAGAGGTCACTCAGCCAGAATATTCCTTCTGGTTCAGGGAGATAGGCTTTGGTGTTGAAAACTACGGTGTGGACCCGGATGTGGAAGTAGAATTTAAGCCGGATGATTATGAAAAGGGCAGGGATCCACAGCTGGATGCCGCAATTGATATGCTCGTCAAGGAAAAAATAGGTGAGGCGCAGAAGATACCGGAGGAATTGAAATCCTGATGTTTGTTCTGAAGGCAGGGAACTTTCAGTTAAGTGATTTCTTTATTAATTAGGTCCCGCATCATAGCAGGGATCAGAGTAATATCACTTGAACCGGATCTTGACTATAAGGATACACTACTGATCTTGCCTTCCTTAAACCTTACTTAAAAATTTACGGCCCATCCGCGCTATGAACCATTGAATTCCATTTCGCAATTGCCTTGAAAAGGGTATACCGGTCAGGCACCTGTATAGATCCCTTATCAGGGCCTGCTGACCTGATTTTTAGCTGATATGACAAGTATTTCAAATCCTTCTGTAGATTATTGACAGATTCCACAGATAAGAATACCTGCATCCAGTCCCGCAGTCCCTAGAATCAGGTCAATCTCTCCTGTCGCTCTGGCGTGCGAATCAGTCGCACGAACACCTGGTCACTTCGTTATGAAAAACAATGAAATTTATATTGATGTCGTGGAAGTTATTCAACAGCTTATTGGCAAAATATTCTTCACAAAAATAGAAAAATAAAAAACATTCCTAAAATAATTTCTGGGCTTCTGTTACCTTGTGTTCAGTTGGGGGATTTACCTTTGAAAGCAGTTCGTTCATTGCAGCCGCACTTGGAGCTTCCCAATTGCATATAGCCCTGTTCTCTCCCGGTATTACGTTTATCGCTTTGAGAGAGAAACCGGCTGGAAGGCCTCCCTTTTTCGCCATGTCCACTATGCTTCCAACAACTTTGAATGCTTCAGCCTGTTTTTCTGTTTTCCATCTATGTTCCACTATTACATTCGCCATTTTATCACCTATCCCTTATTTGCTAATCGGATAAGTATTTGATACCGTTCATGATTGGCACCGATGGAAGAAGTGGAGCTTCTATTGGAAAATGAATATCCATTTTGCGCTTTGTCTAAAAAGTATCCTGACATCACCTTCTACAGATGGTGTAATTCTGCCGTCGATTACATTGAATTCTATGGAAACAAGCCCGCCTTGGATAAATTGGAAAATGATCTCCCTAATGTGGTGAAAACACTTGGGACAGAAATAGGCTACAAAGCAAGGAGCGATAAGAGGCTCTCTGTAATGTTCTCCTGCAGGTGTACACTGAATAACTCTACTATTAGAATGGTAGAATCCGATAACTGTATGTGGGAGGCACCAGTAAATTATGAAGGAGGAAAGGAATTTCTTAAACTGTTCTCCCTGAAGGGAGAATACTTCACAAAGCTATACGACGATCTAAGTGGCATAGGAAGGGTAGAGATAGTGAAAAAGAAAACAATCTTTCCGGAGTCACTGAGGGAAACTTACACGATTTCCATATCCACCCTTTTCGGTGATATGACTGATCTTCAGCTTGAATATCTCGAGATCGCGCTCCAATACGGATATTTTTCAATACCTCGCAAAACAGACATCTCGAAACTGGCCAAGATGGAGGGTGTATCCAAATCAACTATGCAGGAACACATCAATAAAGCCAGGGCAAAGATCATTAAGGCAATAGAGCCATACGTGAGGCTATATGCAACAACACAGAAGAGCGCTGCGTCTGATGCGTATATGGGCAATGAGAATAGGTGATTTTGAAGGTTACCAAGCGTAACTCCTTTTAATTTGGCTATGAATTTGAATAATCCTACCTTGAACAGTCTCCAGAGAAGTATTCCCTTCCTGAATATAAAAGGTAAGTACAAAGCCACGAAATTCTCGCCCTCATAGCATAAACTCAATGTTCAGAACCTCAATAACAGGTTTCCCATAGCTATATTTGCCATGATGAATATTATTGCGAATTGGAATGCTGCCTGTACCCCCGATAGCCTGAAATTTATCATTGCAAGTCTTGAAATTTTCCCCGTGTTTGGTGAATTTTTCCTCAATTCAAGCAATATCCTCAATTCATTGGGAAGGAACACACCAAACCCTATTGCCACAAGAATGAGAACTATGATTCCCGCTGCGATAATGACGGGATAGCTCAGTTTGAATAGGCCTTCGTAGGACGCGAGATATATCCCTGCAGTTATTGCCAGGGATGCAATTGTCGGCATAAAAAACAGCATCATCGGAACGAGCCTCTTTATCAGCTCTATTCTTGCCCCAGGTGACATCTTGATCATCACTCTTGACATGACAAGACCCATGAAAAGGTCGATTCCTGTCCACGTACCTCCTAGTAGCACATGGGTGTAATCGAGGATAGTCAGATTCCTAAGCAGTATAACTACAGTAGTCAGAGATGCTGGTGTTATAACTATTAATGAGGATGCAGGTTTTATGATTCTGTTGTCTTCGATTGTATTTTGCACTGCTTAAAATAATTTAGGGTGATATAATGCTTTCCTCAATTAACGCTCTCGTGCCAATATTCCTATTGCATACTGCAACACCGTAGGAAGAAGGGTCATCAACCTCCATCAAGAATAGCATCCATTTTTCCTTCCTCTTTTCCTTTATTGTCTTAACGGCTGCGTTGAAATCAAGAATTATGCTATTGCCTGCAGCAACAATTGTACCTTTTTTCGTCAAAGAAATCGGAGGCAGAAAGAACCGCGTCCCCAAACTCCTTTCTTTCTAGAATACTATGCTAACGGATGGATATGTTTCCTTCAAATATGGTTATGAGATGGCATCCTTTCTGTCAAGAATCACGGCTATGTCCCTGACGCCTGTTCGCTCGGGATTGTATATCAGGACGTCTATGATTGGCCTCAAGACTATAGAACCGTCCCTGTAGTCGTAAATACTCAAGAGCTCCTTCCTCATTACTCCATTTAGACCGGAACGAGACCTAAACCCAGCAGCAGTGATGATTGCCTTCATCCGTCGTTCCGATATGATGAATAATTCGGTATTAGAACTTGACTCAGATTTTCTTGGGTGAGAATTTTATCTTGGATATTTATGGCGAGGGAGTGGTAATCTCTCTTAATAATTCCAGTCTATTTTTCATGGCTACCCTGTGTTTTTATTTCAATGGATAATTGTACTACTTTCTGATGTACGGAATAGAGTTTTGGAAGGGTTAACTTAACAGCTGAATATCAGGTCTCACGGATTTTTATATTTAGCGAGGGCTGTGCGCGAGATATTTGTCGTTTAGGGTCGTCCATGCGGTAGGATTATAACCTTTGCCATGACGCCCCGAACGGGATTTGAACCCGTGTCACGAGCTCGACAGGCTCGTATGATAGGCCACTACACTATCGGGGCTTCGCGTTGTATTTAACGACTTTATTTAATGTTTTCTTGTTCCATCAAGGGAGGAAACAATCTTCTGAGTGCAGCTATTTCCCCTTCAAGAATGTGAGCGGCAGCAAATGAGGTGAACGGATACCACAAGCCCCTCATTCTCACATTCATAGCTATTATTATTCTGTCCTGCAACACCTGAAATACCTGAAATCCCTTTAGAGGACCTTTCCCGTACCTTATTACCAGTGAAAGGTCTTGTTTCTTTATCTCTATCCACTCCTTCTGTACCTTGTTTCTGAATGCCAGTACTGATTCTCTCTCGTTCTGGTCTATCTTTCTGATCTGTAGATGTCCACGCCAGATGTTAACATCATCTATACTCTCTATGATTTTCTCGTAAGCATCTATCGGCGGTTCGTTGATGGGGAACTCATAGTAAAGTCGCACGGTTTGTAATTTTAATCTTGCATATATTTTCTTTGAGCATTCTCCGGTAAAGAAAAAGTAATTACCAGGTGCATATGCATCATCATGAAAAGCTTATTCTCAGAGGGTGTAAGCAGGATTGGACTTGGTACCTGGCAGCTCGGGATGCGAGGGTGGGGAAGCGGCTACGATGAAAGCACTCTTACTGAAGCGCTTAGGATAGGCATAAAGAACGGACTAAATTTCATAGATACCGCTGAGCTATACGGTAATGGAACTTCTGAAATGCTCATAGGAAAGGCTATAGAGGGGATGAAAAGGGAGGACATTAAGATAGCCACAAAACTGGCAGGTTTCAATGCCACTGCAAGGCGCGTTAAGAAGAGGCTTTCAGGCAGCCTGAAAAGGCTGGGCGTGGACTACGTGGACCTTTACCAGGTTCACTGGGAACCTTCCATCTACACAAACATGAGGGAACTTTTCAGGGAGCTTGAAAGGCTTGAGAATGAAGGTCTCATAAAGCACATAGGTGTCTCGAACTTTTCCAGGGAAAGTATCCAACTGGGTAATGAATCGATGAAAGAAGCAAAAATAGAAAGCAATCAGATAAAATTCAATCTTATAGAAAGGCCCAGTGAAGATCTCATGGATTTCATGAGGAAAGAGGAGATAAAGGTAATTGCTTGGAGTCCCCTTGCCCAGGGGTTCCTCACCGGAAAATACTCAAAGGACAGGAGGCCTTCAGGATACGTGAGGAGAGCTAACAGGCTTTTTTCCACTGCTTCCTTCGAAAAATATGAACCTCTTTTAACAAAATTGAGGGAGGTGGCAGAGAGGAGAAAGGCGACCCCTTCACAGGTCGCGCTTTCTTACGAGAGCTATCTCGGTGTTCTACCAATTCCAGGTTTCAGGAATGCTGAACAGGTAAAGGAGATAGTGGGTGCGTCCACTCTTTCTCTGACCAGGGAAGACGTAGAGGATATCAATGCAACTCTTGAAAAATGCGGGGTAATAAGAACATCCGGATCCTTCTATCCGAGATTGCTGCCAAATTTTATTGCTATGTTGGGCGCTTTATTCATCTGATGTAGACAAGTGTCGATAGTGGACTCCGGCAAAGAATAAATAGCAGCGATAATTGAACTGTGATCTAGATGAGTTCAATAGTTTCCTATGGCTCTTATGTGCCGAGATACAGAATTAAGGTTGAGGAAATTGCGAGAGAGTGGGGGGAACATCCCGAGAACATAAAGAATGGTATCATGATTTACAGTAAGTCTGTTCCCGGTCCAGATGAAGACGTTCTGACAATTTCTGCGGAAGCAGCTAAAAATGCATTCAGGAGGGCAAACATTGACAGGAAGACAATAGGAGCAATCTACGTTGGGTCCGAAAGTCATCCATATGCAGTCAAACCAACATCCTCCATACTGGTTGAAGCTCTCGGCCTTCCATACGAGATTCATTCTGCGGACTATGAATTTGCGTGCAAGGCAGGGACGGCTGCTATGCAGAACGTGATGGCCATGGTGGATAGCGGGCAGATCGAAAGAGGAATAGCAATCGGGGCAGACACATCCCAGGGAGCTCCCGGTGATGCTTTGGAATACTCAGCCTCCGCGGGGGGAACCGCATTCATTATAGGAGAGGAAGGATTTGCAGACATCAACGCCACACTTTCATTCACAACAGATACACCTGACTTCTGGAGGAGGGAGGGTGAAAGGTATCCGAGCCACGGCGGGAGATTCACAGGGGAGCCCGCGTACTTCAAGCATGTAATAACGGCAGCCAAGAAGATGATGGAGAAGATGTCCACTAAACCTGAGGATTACGATTATGCCGTTTTTCACCAGCCAAACGGGAAATTCCCCACTAGGGCTGCGAAGATGCTTGGATTCAGGGAGGAACAGTACAAGGACGGGCTTCTCACCCCGTACATCGGCAACACATATTCCAGTTCAATGATAATAGGTCTGTCGGCCATCCTTGACAAGGCGAAGAGCGGGGATAGGATTCTCGCGGTGGCGTTCGGTAGCGGAGCTGGATCTGATGCCTTCGACATAACGGTCAATAACAGAATAAATTCAATAAAGAGGGAAAATGCCCCCGGTGTCATGGACCAGGTCAACAAGGCAATATGGATAGACTATGCCACTTATGTGAAATTCAAGGGAAAGATAGTTATGAAGGGAGAGTGATCTAATGAAAGATGTTTACATAGTTGGTGCGGGTGCCACAAAATTTGGAGAGCTCTGGGATTCAAGTCTCAGGGAGCTGGCCTCTCAGGCGGGTCTTAAGGCAATTACAGATGCAGGGATTTATGCGGAAGATGTGGATGCCCTCTTCGGAGCAAATACAAGTGGCGGACAGTTTGTAGATCAGGAGCATGTTGCGGCACTGATCGCAGATTATTCAGGTATCTCAGAATTGAACATACCTTCAATAAGGATAGAAGCAGGCTCAGCAAGCGGAGGAGCTGCACTTCTTCAGGCATACCTCGCTGTTAAATCTGGCCACTACGGTACTGTTGTGGTTGGGGGGGTGGAGAAGATGACGGATGTCCCTTCTGAGGTTGCCAATGAGATCATAGGAGGTTCAATGGATGCAGAATGGGAAACGTTTTTCGGAGCAACAGAGGCTTCCCTGGCCGCAATGATAGCGAAAAGGCATGAATACGAGGGGCGTGCAAAGAGGGAGAATTATGCCGTTTTCCCTGTTATCAGTCATAAACATGGGTCCATGAATGAGACATCACATTTCAGGAATTCAATCAAGCTGGAGGATGTTCTAAAGGCATCATTGGTTTCCGAGCCTCTAACTGTTCTTGACACGGCCCCTGTGAGCGACGGTGCGTCAGCGCTTGTGATCTCCTCGGACGAAAAGGTGATCAGGAAGGCGGATCACCCGGTCAAGATCAAAGGGATAGCCGCGGCGAATGATTTCCTGTCACTTCATGACAGGAAGAGCATAGATTCATTCAAGGCAGTAAAGAAGAGTTCTAAGGAAGCCCTGGAGCTTGCAGGGATTTCCATCGGGAAGATAGATGGGTTTGAGATACATGACTCATACAGTATAGCGGCACTTATCGAGATGGAGGAAATAATCGGTCCGCAGGCGATTAAGATGTCGGAAGGTGATGAGTTTTACTACAACTCTTCCATGCCTGTCAATGTGTCAGGAGGCCTGAAGGCACATGGTTACCCGCTTGGAGCCGTGGGTGTTTACCAGGCTGTTGATGCAGTTCTCCAATTGAGAGGGAAGGCGGGGCAGAGACAGATCAAGGATGCCAGGAATATCATGCTTCACAATATGGGGGGTCTGGGTACAACTTCAGTGACAACTATTCTGGGGGTGGAATGAGATGAGTGAAGTTCCAAGATTCTGGAGGGAGAGCAGGCACAGGTACAGGCTGGTAGGGACGAGATGCGAGAACTGTAATACCCTCTATTTTCCTCCGAGGGAAATATGCCCTGTATGCAGGAGAGAATCAGTCGGTAAGATGAGGGAGGAAGAGCTGTCAGGCGAAGGAGAGGTTTATTCATTCACCGTAGTGCATGATGGTCTTGGGCAGTTCAAGATGCAGGTTCCCTACATTATGGCAATGATAAGGATGAAGGAGGGTCCTCTTATAACCGGGCAGATAGTCGACTGTTCCCCGGAGGAAGTGAAAATAGGCTCAAAGGTAGCTGCAACGCTGAGGAAGGTCAGGGTTGAAGGCAAAGACGGGATAATACAGTATGGATACAAGTTCGTCCTCAAGGAATGATGGGTTGTCAGGTCTTCACTGATATTATCTCGACCCAGAAGTAAAGCGTTCTCCCGGCGAGATAGGGGTTGCTATTAATGTAGTAATATCCATCTGAAACCTCACTTATATAATCACCGGAAGGCAGGATTGTACCGTTGATTACCACGGTAGTGTAATGGATGATACTTCCGCTACCGGAACCTGTTATATTCTGCACAATTATACTGAATCCAGGGACATTTTTGTAAGGGAAGTACATCACACCGATCTGAACCATGTTTTCTATTTGTGCATAATAGCCGTTAAAACTCATCACGTATACATCCCACCCTGTTGACGGATCCAGCACTGTCGCTCCTGCAACAGGGGAAGTGTTGAATTCAGAAAAGAAGGTGGAATAATTGAGTGTCTGGAATAGAGGGAGAGAAGAGTTGACCGGTAATTTCTGTATCTTGCTCTTATTTTCAAGACCGTAGCCCAGAGCTGGAGGAACCGTTATTAAACCACTCTGACCCTTGGCCATCCCTATAAGCCCCTGATCAAAACCCTTGATCATAGAGCCTGAACCAACTGTATCATTTAAGGGTGTGAATGGAGGGTGATACTTGAAATCTGGGGCCTTAGGGTAGGTGACATTGTTCTTAGCCACACTTGCCATATTCGTATCGAAAACAAGAGGGTTTCCGTTCACGATTATGTATCCGTAGTACCAGAGCGAAACAGTGTCTCCGGGCTTGACCACTACCTCCCTGTTCTGGATGTAATTATAGCTACCGTATGCGGCGACAGGAACCACTATGACCAGAGCAATGAGCAATATTATGAGCGTCTTGAATTGCATTTATTCTGCAACGGAAACAGCAATAAAAAATTACTCATTGCTATGACATGAAAGAAATTTTAACCTGAAGATTCTCTACGCTGTATGGACAGAAGGGTCTCCTATTTAGGTCTGGTATTAGTGGCAGCAGTATGGGGGGCAACTTTCCCTATAATCAAGGAGACTCTTCTGTATATAGACCCGATTACATTCCTGCTGTACAGATTTGTTCTGGCATCGCTCGTAATGCTACCCTTCATCATAAGGAGAATAAGAAGGAAGGATGCGCTCTTCGGTTCAATAGTTGGAATCCCTCTTGCGCTTGGTTACATAACGCAGACCATAGGATTGAAATACACATCCCCGTCCATGTCCGGTCTAATTACGGGAATATACGTGATACTGACCCCTATCCTTTCAATATTTATTCTCCGCGTCAAGAGAGACCCGGTAAGGATATATCTAGCCCTTGCTGCATTCGTCGGAATGGGCCTCATGACCGTTACATCTACAGCGGGAGAGATGATTGGCAACGTGCTAACAGTTTTCACCGCAGTTTTTTACGCCCTTCAGATCGTCCTGACAGAAAAATTTCTGGAGGATGGCGACCCATTCGTCTTTACATTTTTTGAACTACTGGTTGTTGCCCTCATTAGTTTTCTGTTTCAGCCTGAATCTGTGATGAAATTCTACTTGCTAGAGAACGGTTACGTTCTATTCTCTATAGCCTTTAACGCCGTCCTGGGGTCAGCACTTGCCATCTGGATAATGAGTATTGCCATAAGAGAAATAAGTGGCTACATGTCTGCATTAATTCTGATTCTTGAGCCTGTATTTGCAGTCCTGTTATCTACTATGCTGTTCAGATTTCCAGTAACCGGTTTCATGGTAGCAGGAGGAGCAATAATTCTCGTATCCATGTTTCTGGCGATAAGGAGAGAAAACAGGAAAGGCAAGAATCCGCAAACTTATGGATAGGAGGGTCCTACCATTGCACAGCTTGAAGCTACAAATTAAGGGCCCTTATTTATGGCACATTTATAATTATCTTTCCGGTATTGCTCTTTTTCCAAGAGGGCTTTTATGAGAGTGGCGTTTGAAATGAGGGCTGAGGAGGATATGAACGATAATGGAACCGTTTCTCTAACTAGTCCCTGGTTCCCTGAACATTTCTTAACGCGATAAATTGAAATCTCTTCTAATTGAAAATAAATATTATGACTGAAGCTTCACTTCAATATTGATCCCGTCCGGTAGCTGGATCCTCATGACCTGCCTGATAGTCCTCTCGTCTGCATCGATGTAAATCAGTCTTCTATGGACCCTCATCTCCCACCTGTCCCAGGTGGCGGTCCCGGCTCCGTTTGGAGCCTTCCTTACCGGGACAACCAGACGTTTCGTGAAAAGGGGGATCGGACCCTTCATCTCGACCCCCGTCCTGCTTGCAAGCTGCTTTATCTCTGAGCAGACGCTGTCAACCTTTTTCGCATCGGTGCCGGATAGGGATATTTTCATTCTGTAGGATGGCATCTGTGTTCACTGTGACTTCTTTTCGAGGTCTATGCACTGACCTGCTGCAACTGTTTGACCCATATCCCTTACTGCAAATCTGGCAAGTGGCGGGAATTCGGACATCTTCTCTATGACCATTGGCTTGGTAGGAACTATCTTAACAACTGCGGCATCCCCTGTTTTTATGTGCTGAGGATGATCCTCCTTGGTCGTTCCCTGTCTCGGATCTATTGTTTTTATTATCTCCGTTATGGTGCATGCCACCTGCGCCGTATGTGCATGGAAAACAGGCGTGTAACCCGCCGCTATGACGGACGGATGATTAAGAACCACTATCTGCCCGGTAAAACTTGAGACAACAGTGGGCGGGTTTGTAAGGTGACCAGCAACATCCCCCCTTCTTATGTCCGTCTTTGATATTCCCCTCACGTTGAAGCCTATGTTGTCACCCGGCTCAGCCTGGGGAATGCTTTCGTGGTGTTCCTCGATGGATTTCACTTCTCCCGTCTTGTGTGACGGCTCAAATATTATATTATCGCCAACCTTGAGCACGCCGGTCTCCACTCTTCCCACAGGGACAGTACCTATACCCGTGATGGAATATACGTCCTGAACGGGAAGTCTCAGGGGCTTGTCTATCGGTTTCGGCGGTATCGTGAGCTGATTCAGGAGCTCCAGAAGTGTCGGGCCAGTCCACCACGGCATATTCGGGCTCTTCTTCATGATGTTGTCTCCCTTGTAGCCCGATATCGGCACAACTGGAACATTCTTGTAGCCCACGGATAAGAGGAGCTGTTCAACCTGCTTCTTTACCTCCTCGAATCTCTGCTGAGAATAGGGAGGCTGCGTGGCATCCATCTTGTTGATGAGGACGATCATCTGAGGAACTCCGAGGGTTCTGGCAAGGAATACGTGCTCTCTTGTCTGTGCCATTACCCCCTCTCCATCTCTTGCCGAAACAACGAGAAGGGCGGCATCTGCCTGACTGGTTCCTGTGATCATGTTCTTCACAAAGTCCCTGTGGCCCGGTGCATCAATCAGCGTGAAATAGAACTTGTCCGTCTCAAATTTCCTGTGGGCCACATCTATGGTGACACCCCTTTCCCTTTCCTCCTTAAGCCTGTCCATAACCCAAGCAAACTCAAATGTTGCCTTTCCCTTCTCCTCCGCTTCTTTCTTGTACTCCTCGATAATGTGAGCTGGTATCTCACCGTGCTCGAAGAGTAGCCTTCCTACGGTGGTAGATTTACCATGATCCACATGACCTATGGTTACTAGATTCAGATGTGGTTTTTGCGTCGCCATATTTATTATACCTCCAATGTTTTAACTGGCTATGGCCTATTTTTTTGCTATATATAGACTTTGTCAATCATCCCTCTTCCTCTAGTTTAAGGGGATCAGAGATTCGCGTAGTAGTTTTCATCATAGGGTTCCGGCTTGAGGCCCTTCCTCTCCCTTATCTTTGCCACCACGGATGGCTGAAGGTCCTTTGGAACCACCTGGTGTCCCTGATTTTCCGTTGACCAGAGAACCCTGCCTCCGGTTGCACTTCTGATTGCGGATGCAAAACCGAACATCTCGGGGACAGGAACAAGGGCTGTTATTTTTGACTGTTCACCCTCCTGTTCCATCTCTACTATGACGCCTCTCCTCTGCTGGAACTCCCTCGTAACTGCTCCCGATTCCTCAAGTGGAGTATCCACGAATACCTTCTGGATGGGTTCGAGAAGTACCCTGCCTGCCTGGCACATGGCACCGTATATGGCATTCCTCACCGCCGGGATGACCTGGGCTGGTCCACGGTGTATGCTATCCTCATGAAGTTTCGCATCAACAAGTTTCACCTTTACCCCGTATACCTTCTCCGCTGCGAGCGGTCCCCTATCCATTGCCTCTATGAACGCCTCCTTCACAAGCTCCATGGTTTCATTGAGGTACTGTATTCCCTTGGTTGCATCAATAAGAACATTAGGTCCGTGGATAGCCTCTATCCCCTTTGCCTCTTCCCTGTCCATCCCGAGTTCCTGAAGCGTTGCTATTACTGACTTTTTATCCTTTATTCTGTCTGTCTGAACCAGATCTCCTTTCAGTATGGCATCCACGACACTCTTCTCAAGGGGTTCCACCTCTATGTAAAACCTGTTGTGTTTATTCGGGGATTTGCCTTCAAACGGTCCACCTTTCCCTTGAACTGTCTCCCTGTAAACCACTATGGGATCAGATGTTTCCACCTCAACCTTGTAATCATTTTTTATCCTGTAGAGGGTGACATCCAGATGAAGCTCTCCCATACCTGACATCAGGTGCTCGCCGGTCTCCTGATTAATCTCCACCTCTATGCTCGGGTCTGCCTTCGCAACTGTCCTGAGCACCTCTATAAGCCTCGGGAGGTCTTTGGTGTGCTTCGCTTCTATTGCTACAGTTACAACCGGCTCTGAATAATGTACCATGGGCTCAAATGCCTCAACACCGGCAACATTGGAAACGGTTGAACCCGCAACTGCATCCTTGAGACCCACTATGGCGGGTATGTTTCCGGCATCCAGCTCATCGACCGGTATTCTGTCGGGGCCCACCATCATTGCAAGCTGCTGCACCTTATATTTTCTGTCACCCATTCCCGATATGTATAACTCCGCGCCCTTTTTGAGCTTGCCGCTGAAAAGTCTCCCTATGGCAACCTCCCCAGCATGTTCATCCACGATGATCTTCGTAACCATCATCATTACCGGGCCATCAGGACTGCAATTTATCATAGCCTTCCCGACTTCCGATTCCAGATTCCCCTTCCATATCTGGGGAACCCTGTAGGGTTGGGCTTCCTTGGGAGATGGAAGATGGTGAACAACGGCATCAAGAAGAACCTTATGAAGTGGTGATTTTTTGGCCAGAGTTTTTTGGTCCCCCGCCTGAAGGTACTGGTAAACCTCCTTGAATCCTATCTGGGACCTTGCGCTGTACTTTGTGGAAAGGGCCCAGTTGTTGAATGCTGAACCGAAAACCACTGACCCGTTCTCTACATTCACCTGCCAGGCGTTCTTGAATTCAGGGGGCGCGTATTTTTTAAGGAGGCGATTCACCTCGGTAATTATTTTAACGAAACGCTTAACCATGTCGTCAGGACCAAGTTTGAGTTCATTTATCAATCTGTCAACCTTATTTATGAAGAGGATTGGTTTCACTTTCTCTTTCAACGCTTGACGTATTACGGTCTCCGTCTGCGGCATCGGGCCCTCGACGGAATCAACCACGATTACAGCACCGTCAACGGCCCTCATGGCCCTTGTGACATCTCCTCCGAAATCCACATGGCCCGGAGTATCTATGAGATTTATAAGGTAATTCACCCCATCCACATCGTGGACCATCGAGGCCGCGGCTGCATTTATAGTAATTCCCCTTGCCTGCTCCTGTTCATCGTAGTCCAGAACAAGCTGTTTCCCTGCGAGCTCCTCACTCATCATCCCTGCGCCTGCTATGAGATTGTCTGACAGGGTCGTTTTCCCATGGTCAATATGCGCCGCTATTCCTATGTTTCTTATTCTGTTTATATCCTTCATTATTTCAGAAGCTTTCTGAATATTATCTTCCTTCCTTCCCATTCAGATCACCTCGCGGAAGCAGCCTGCCTCTCCCTGTCCTCCTTCTCCTTTACGGAATAGCAGTTAGGATCATTGTTGGCTGCGGCTATAATCTCATCTGCAAGAGACTCCCACAGATTCTTTTTTGTCTTCTTCGCGTTTTCCCTGGCTCCAAACGATATGTTTCTTATCGCCAGGTCAAGCCTTCTGGATGAGCTGGTATCTACTGATTTGGGAACGGCAATACCACCGTACTTGAGTCTAGTTATCTCCTCCCTCGGGCCCGCATTCTGTATAGCGTTAACGAAGACCTGTATAGGATTCTGTTTCGTTTTCTTCTCAATGATCTCAAATGCAAGTTTCACAGTTCTGTAGGCGCTCTGCTTCTTCCCGGTCCATCTAACAGTTCTCATCAGATTGTTTATAAGCCTTTCGACGACATTCATTCCAGCCTTGCCCATGAATTTGTTTGCGTGTCGCCCTCCGCTGTGGAGCGTTGCAGTTGGCTTGAGCGATATATATTTTACGAGACCAGGGTCGGAGACAGTTATGCCCGAAGGGTCCCACTTTTCAAATATGAGTATTCCAGCCACAGATTTCACCTCACCGGCTTCTCCTTCCTTCCCTTAACCAATTCCTTCAGGGAGACATTGTTAACCTTTATAACCTTGTACCTGACTCCCGGTATATCTCCCTTTGACCTTCCCATCCTTCCTCCTATTCCTTCAACTACAACCTCATCGTGCTCATCAATGAAATTTATTGCCCCATCTCCGGGAGCGAATGCGGTGAGCTGTCTCCCATTTTTTATAAGCTGTATTTTAACGCACTTCCTTATTGCAGAGTTGGGCTGCTTTGCTTCAATTCCAACCTTCTCAATGACGATCCCCCTGGCCTGGGGAGCACCCTCGAGAGGGTCACTCTTCTCCTTCAGCCTCAGAACTCTTCTCTTGTAGTCTCTATCAGACCATCTAAGCTTATGTTTTTTCTCTTTAATCTGTTTTCCGCCCATTAGACCATTAGGCAAATACTTCACCTCAGGGTGCCGTTCAAAATGGTAAAGCCATATAAAAGCGTATCGTGTTTGTTTTCCGTCACAGAAGGGAGATTACCTTCGGGAAAAATTCCTCCTCTTCACGCTTGTGGTGTTCCGCCAGGGTTCTCTTCAGCTGCAGAAGATAGTTTTCAGTCTCAGTCCATCCTGTATAGGTGGATTCCACGGATTGATCTACAAGCTTCATTATTCCGGTGTGCTCCTGAAGGATCTTTATGTATGGTTCTGCTGCTTCCTTTCCTATTTTGTCTAAAAGGAATTTCAGTACTGTGCCTTCTTCATCTATTATGTGTTGAGAAAGGATTTCCCTGACATCAGCAATCACAGGGAATGCGCCGCTCAGATTTCCAGTCTTGTATGTGAGTATGGCATCATCTATCACACTGGGGAGGGTGGAGTGCTCTTCCTTTAGCTTTTCAATAAGCTCCTTCATCGGGAGGTCTCTCGGTCTCATCTTTGGATATTCAAACAATGAATTTAATCTTTTGATTGTTCGTGGGAACATCGTAAATCTTTCATTACAGTCCCGCAATCAGGTCCCCGATTTTTCCTGTCATAAAATATTAGAGCAAATTCCCCCCAGAGTTTCCTGTTGAAGAGTTTCACTGAGTGGTATTTTAGAGAAGCTTTCCTGACCACGATGAAAACCTTGAATCCACTAGAAACTTGGGGACTAACGGCTAAATCCTGATGGCAGCGTAAAAGAGATCTTGAAATTTAAAAATAAATACAGGGGTATCTCCATCCAATCCTTCCTCAAGAGAGTTCTTCACTGAATAATAAAGTGCTGGGTCAATACTGAATCTCAGATAGATTTTTCCCGCGCCAATTTCCTTAATCCTCTTCTTGAGATCCGCGAGGTTACCAGCTTTCACCAATATCTCGTAGCTTCTCGTAATGAATTGGTCCCTTATGACGGCCTGAGAGGTTGCGAGGGTTCTCTGCCTGTCCTGCTGTATTACTCTCATATCACCATAAAGCGAGAGGAATTCTGGTAGAAGGCCTGAGACCGATATGCTCGGATCGATATCGTATATGAAGCGGGACGGTCTTTCCTCCGTCCAAATTTTTCTATCCACCTTAGGATCGTAAACCACCCTCCCTCCACCCGGAAGGGATACGGCACTTCTCTCATATCTTTTGAGGGTACCGGTATAGGTGCACATTCTCTTCAGCTCTCCTCCTAGAGAAATGAATTCCCTCTCCCATTCCTGCGGTATCTCTTCCACTGGCATAAGGGCGGGGAGATCGAAACACATATCTCCGCCGTATGCCCTGGAAACTTTCAGAGGATTTGGAGAAAGGAGGTCCATGGTCCATTTCCCTCCCTTGAGCCTTGATGGGTCTGAATGTATGACTTCTGCCTCCCTTACCCTCCCGATCACCTTTTCGGAGAGGGCATCCCCGAGGACGAAGTCCACATTTTCGATTTGCATTTTTTCACAGTTTTTCCTGCAGATCTCTAGTCTCCTTGGATCCATATCAACTGCAATAACCCTCTCCGATCTCCGTGCAAAGTAAATGGTCTGAACACCTATTCCACAACCTATATCCGCTATAACCCCACCCCCAACCCTTTCTGCTATATATGAGGCAATTTCCGGGGGTGTGCTCATCCTGAAGCCTTCATTGTCGTAGAGAAGGCCCTCAGGTACCTTTTTCTTAACTTCCGTCATCCTTATAAGATCCCGTCACCTTGACGAATCCTTCAGATATTGTTTCATTCATATCCTTCACGCCAAAGACACCGAGGAAGCATTTAATACCGGAGGCTGTCACCTTTGCCGCACCTACGCTGTAACCGCTGCCCATCAGGACGAACTCAACCTTTTCACCATCTTTCTTAAGGGCGATCTTGCTGATGGGAACGAAGGGGGAAAGCTCCTCAATCATCCTGCTGAGCGACTCCACATCCGGCGATACACTCCTGATAAGCTCCGCCAGTATCTTGCCCAATTCGCAGGATTTGTTCAGCACTTCTTCCTCTGAGCTCTTGAGCATAATATTGACACTCTGATCAAGAAATGTCCCCGGTACAGGAACGGCATTTATCATCTTATTTATCTGGCAGTACTTAATCAAGCTCATCACCTGACCCTTGGAAAATCCGAGTTCTAGCAGTCTGGAGTAAAGATCAAAAGATTCCGCAACTATGGAACTCACAGTTTTTCCGTCCCTGTCAGCGGTGTCCTGTATCTTTTTTGCTGTCTCATTGGTGATGGATATGTTGAGCCTTGCCATCTGGTAGGGAATCGTGATTGGTATAAAGGGATTTTCTAAAGGAGAATGCAATTTTCTAGGTATCCTTTAAGCAGAAATGTTTTTAGATAAACAACACACGAAGGACAAGTATTATACTGCGAAATAGATCATCATATATGGACCTGCCCTGGACAGAAAAGTACAGGCCTACAAGGCTGAGCCAGCTGAGGCGTGAGAAAGCTGTGGAATACATGATGTCTTGGGCAAAGAAGTGGCAGAACGGAATACCAGAGAAGAGAGCACTTCTTTTATACGGCC
>Ga0080003_1000409_pt1 | contig 28897 bp, 28 predicted proteins | sample JossMetagenome_FD_69206 | JGI IMG/M metagenome (GOLD analysis project Ga0080003, IMG submission 69206) | Hot spring microbial communities from Joseph's Coat, Yellowstone National Park, USA - JC2_E (SPADES assembly) (version 2) | ecosystem: Environmental > Aquatic > Thermal springs > Hot (42-90C)...
GTTCAAGTGTGCCTTCAATGTGAACATGAAGCTCTGCCTTTGGTATTCGCTCTACGATCGAAAACAGCCTATTGTCTGACATTTTGTATATTTTTGACTGTATGATAATTAAGCATTGTGCTAATTTGTTTGTTATAAAGGGACCTATTTGCGCAATAAAGGATTGGCAATTAAAATTTTTAACATTTAACGAAGATGTAAATTATACACTGAATTTTTACGTTAGTCGTTATAATGCGATTTTTAAAATATATAACAAAGCAAAAGGATCAAACTGTTTTCAAAATATGGTCATGAAATTTTAATGAAAATTTTTTTAATGGGCTAAATTATAAATGTTCTATGCCTTTGTTTATATCAAAAAATAATATTGTAAGGCGGAAAAAAGGGCTTGCAATTGCTACTGCTCAGGTGCTTTACCATATAGGATTTACAGCTGAAGATATTAATTCACCATCTGACGCTATTAGTGCTCTTAAAAGCATAAGCGGTAATTATTATACGGCCTATGGAAGTGTTAGGCCTGAGGAGCTTTTATCGATAATTGAATCGGAAGGCCTTGATATTGAAGAGCTAAAAATCAGAATTGAAAAATATTGGAGAACCGAAAATAACAGGCGTAAAAAAATGGAAAAGGAAAAAATTGAACAAATTATAAATGATGTAAGCGAATCATTGGCAAATATCGGCATTGTTAATGTAAAGAATTTTGATGATGTTTTAGAGGCATATGAAAGAGCTGTAGATGTGATGAAAATATATGACGGAAAAAGCAACATAGAACATATAAAGATGTTAAGGGGCAACGAACAATTTATTAAAAATTTAAACTTTAAACTGGCTGAAAAAGATTACGAACTTAAAACAAAGGAAGAGCTACAGAAATTTATTGATAGTTTTTATCAAAAAGAAAAGATAGGGGGAACAATTGAGGAAGTAATAAAATACAAGGGGCAAGGTCTTAGGGTTGTAGCAGAAATTGGTACAGTATTTTTAGACCAGACGTTCAGAACAATTGAAAAAGCAAAGAACACCATAATGAACATCATCAGGTCTGAGCAGAAAAAGGTAGTTAAATGCACTCACTGTGGCAAACCTTACACACTTTATTCACTTATAAGCGGAGATGTAGCAAAATGCTCATGCGGTGCAATAGTAAGAGTAACTGAATCCAAAAACCCTTCTGAATATGGCTTTGATATTAGATTCACACTAAATAAGCCTAGGGAGCCATTATCAGGTTACAGTAAATTTTTATACGAAATAGGCAAGCATGTGTATAATGACGCCATACTTACATATTCATTCAAAAGCCAAACGCAAAGCTGGGATGTTAGAAAAATAGATAAAGACCTGCTGTTCTTTGGGATCAATGCGATTCAAAACACCTTATTTCCAAAAAGATTTACAGAATTGTTAAAAAAGGATGGACATGCAGGTGTTGTATTGAGAACTTTTACTGACAAAAAGGATGAGATAACAGGTTACCCAATTAAGGAATTGCGCGGTTATTTTGTTTCGTTCGTTAATTATAGACTAGTATACAAGCAGATTTCTGCGCAAGAGATGGCCCATTCTAACAATACTGATGCCCTTACTGGTAAACCGCTAATTGCTGAAAGAGGAGTTGTATATTGTGGTCCAAATGGCGACTATCTGGATGATAACTTCAACAAAATAGAATGGTCTAATGAAAATAATTATCATAATGGGAGTTGAGGGGAAAACTTTGTCTAGAATTGAGATAAATAGTTCACTTAAATTTCGTCTTATTAGCGGATATTAGCCTAGCAACACATAAAAGGATGTAACATTTTTGACGTCGGGAATCAATGCCATTCGGGGCGATAAGGAGGTCAAAGTTAGCATTCTAAAATAGCGACTTAATGAGCAATGACACTTGATAGAATTGCAGAAAGAGTTACCCACAATATTTAAACTAGAATGTAATGTGTGGCGATCGTCAGTTACAGCTAAGCCTAGACTTTAAAGCTTCTAACATCATTGGCATAGCTATGGTACGCCGTTAAAATCTTCGAGTGTAAGTCCACTTGCCCTTAACTCAGGGGTCATTTCATATAGCAATTCAATTAATTCCCTAAATTTGTATATCAATAAAGATTGCAGCTTATGTATCCTCTGTAAAAGGTAGCGCAAAGGTTATTTAGTCCTAAATTCAAAAAATGGATTGAACGGTTGATTTGTATTGAACATTTCAAATTCTATTGTTAAAAGTGGAACAACCACATTGGGAATGGTGGTAAATGGCGCAACAGTAATGGCTACTGATGCAAGAGTTACAGCAGGTTACTTTGTGACCAATACTGTGGGCAGAAAGCTCTACAAAATTGATGACAGTATAGCTATGACAATTGCTGGGACGGTTGCAGATGCTCAGAATGTAATAGATATACTGAAGTACCACATACATCTTTACAGAATAGAGAAGAGAAAACCAATTTCAGTTTACTCTGTAGCTACGCTTGCTTCAAATCTTTTTGTTTATAACAGGTACTTCCCGCTACAGGTTGAAACTCTGATAGGCGGTTATGATGCTTCTGGCCCTGACCTCTATATGGTTGATCTTTTCGGTTCCCTATCTCATGAAAAAGTATCATCAACAGGAAGTGGATCACCTGTCGCACTGGGGGTGCTTGAGGATGGTTATAAGGATTCAATGTCAGTTGAAGATGGCATCAAGCTTGCCGCTCAGGCAATAACTTCAGCCATGAGAAGGGATATAGCAACAGGCAATGACTTCAACATAGCGGTAATAGATAAATCAGGTTACAGGGAGCTCACAAGACAAGAAAAGGAAAGTTTAATAAAAAAGTAAATTGGGTAGCAGGCTTTCAGATTTGATATCGCAAATTTTTCAGTTGCTTCCTCCAAATGCTGGAGTAACAAGGATAGAATATGAAGGCCCTAGGATAGCGATATACACGAGCAACCTAAGCTTTTTTATGGATAATCCTAGGGTAATTCCTGATATTGTAAACATGTTGAAAAAGCACGTGATAGTAAAATCTGACCAGGCTAGAAGGGAGGAAGAGGAAAATACAAGGGAAAGGCTTTCAAAAATCATACCGAAGGAAGCGGAAGTTACAGGAATGTTCTTTGACGGTATACAGGGAGAACTTGTAATAGAAGTAAAGGACCCTTCAAAACTGGAAGGGGAAGTTAAAGAAAAGATAGAGATGCTGGCAGAGGAAATAGGGTGGAAGATAAAGGTCAGGAGGAACATAGCCCAACAGCCCCAGACATACCAGTTGGTAAATCACACGCTCAAATCAAGTGAAGATGAGAGATTAGCTTTTCTCAGGACTGTGGGTAGCAGGATATTTAGAGAAAAGATAACAAATAAGCGCGATTTACTTGTGACGTTTCTGGGAGCTGCAGGAGAAGTGGGAAGGTCTTCCATTCTTCTATCAACGAACGAATCAAAGGTACTGCTTGATTGTGGTATAAATCTTGGGGTTTCTGAAAAATCTGACGCTTTTCCAAGATTTGACCTGGCTGGGCTTAATCTGGATGAGTTAGACGCCGTTATCATTTCCCATGCACACCTTGACCATTCGGGCTTTGTGCCGATGCTTTACAAATACGGATATGACGGGCCAACGTACTGCACTGAACCAACACTGACTCTTATTACTCTGCTATTAAATGATATGATAAAGGTAGCCGATGCGGAGGGAAAGAAGTTATTCTTTGATGGCCAGAACCTGAAGGACTTCATAAATCATTGTATAACGATTCCTTATAGTTCTGTAACCGATATAGCCCCTGATGTGAAACTCACTTTCAGCAACGCTGGACACATACTTGGATCTGCCACTGTGCACCTGCATATAGGGCAGGGACTTTACAACCTTGTCTATACCGGTGACTACAAATTTGATAAATCGAGGCTCTTTCAGCCGGCTAATTATATTTACCCAAGAATTGAAGCTCTTATAACTGAATCAACCTACGGTTTGAGAGATGACATAATGCCACCAAGAATTACAGCTGAGGAAACCTTGATTTCTGCTATAAACAGCACAGTTAAGGAGGGCGGTAAAGTTCTGATACCAATACCCGCTGTTGGAAGGGCGCAAGAAATTCTGCTTGTTCTGAATGAATATATAGCTCAGGGAAAAATGGAAAGAGTTCCAATTTTTGTTGAAGGAATGATAAATGAAGCAACAAATATACACCTCCTATATCCTGAATTTATGAACAAGGAGATAAGGGACAGGATAATATATCAGGGCGAAAACCCTTTTATTACAGAAAACTTTACAGTCATAGCCCATCCAAAGGACAGGGAGGAAGTATTTAGTTCAGGACCAGCAGTGATCCTTGCCACATCTGGCATGCTGGAAGGCGGACCTTCAGTCATATACTTTAGAGAACTAGCTCAGGACAATAAAAACAGGGTGATCTTTGTTTCTTACCAGGTGGCTGGCACTATGGGGAGGAGGGTTTTGGACGGAGCCAAGGAAATAGGAGTGCAGGACGATGGAGGAAAGCTGAGAATGGTTCAGGTAAATGCGTCAGTGAGCAGAATAGAAGGTTTCAGCGGTCACAGCGATTATAATCAGCTGATGAATTTCATATCCAGATTCAGAGGCAAAGTGCAGAGGGTGATGGTGGTTCACGGTGAGAGAAGTAAAGTGCAGAGCCTGGCTGAGAGTGTGAACAGGCTCTACCATAGGAATATTGCTGAGACTCCAGAAGTGGGCGAAACCATAAGGTTATATTAAGGGCTGATAAAATTTTAAAATTCATAATGGAAACAGTATATGGTAAAACATCTCCATTTATATATCTCCCGCTTAGGCGACGTGCTATCCTTTCAATAGGGCCATCCATAACTTCAGATCCTGCATCATTTGCTGATCCAGCTAAATGGCTTGCACTTTCTGCGGCTGACCTCATTAAGCTGAGGATTTCCTCAATAACCTCGCTCAAGCCAGTTCACCCAGAGCATAGCATCCTTGACAGAGATGTTGTAAAATTGAGAGAAGTTGCCCTTTCACAGAGCCATGTTGATATTGAAGTGAACATGATAAACAGTAAAAGGAAAATTTACAGCGACCAGTTTGCTGGAGCAATCAGTGTAAGTGGTAGGTTAGAAAGGGTTCTGAACTATTCTGGGACATCATTTTCAAGACCAGTTGAAAGAGTTTATTCTGATACATCACTTAAAGCATCTGATGCAGTTAGATATCTTTTTGAATCAGATGTGAGTGTGTACAAAATACAGCAACTTCTGAGCGTGGGAGGCTTGGGGATAAACAGAAAACTAGTTGCCACCAGGTGGTCCATAACTGCAGTTGATTCAGTACTTTCCTCACAGATGCTGAGTCATATAGTTCATTATAATCTGTTGTCAGACTACATGGTGGGAAAAAGCTACATAATGGGTAACAGATTTGCGGTGATCCTGGAGCCAGAAAATTACAGTTTTGAAATGCTTGAAAGCTGGGCCCCGTACAACGGCACTGATAAAATAATCCAGACGGTTGCAAATGACAGTGAAGGGTACTTCGGCAGGACAGATTATGCACAGGACGTTGAAGGCGCATACTATGCTGCAAGGCTTTCTGTAGCAAGGTTTCTTCAAAAGATAAAAAGACAGGCATCAGTGACGGTGCTGATGGAGGTTGACAAGAACTGGATACCTTCGCTTGGCGTCTGGAGGGTGAGGGAGGGGGTCAGATTAGCTCTCGAAAACACCTCCAGGTTCAACGATAATAATTCGGCATACAATGATGCCTTCAGCTATATGAAAACAAGAAAGGAGAGCTGGATCATTTCTTCCTCCAGATTCAGACAGATTAAAATGGACGAGTTTTTAAGGTAATGTTATGGTTGAGCGCATAAAGCCAGGTCAATTTGTTCGTATTGAATACGAGGGCAAGTTGTTTGAGGGGTTGGTCATGCCAAGATCTTTGTATGAAGACACTTTCCACATTACATTAAAATTAAAAAACGGTTACAATATAGGCTTAGATTCAAGAAAGGTGAAAATAATAAGTGTGCTTAATTATGAAGGACAGGAACAGCAAGCTGCTGAAAGTGAGTTGGGCGAAATAGGCACTGGTCCAAGGATATTGATCATGGGAACCGGGGGAACAATAGCAAGTAGAGTTGATTACAGAACTGGTGCAGTGAAGCCAGCATTTTCTGCTCACGAAATAGTGGAAATGGTGCCTGAAATAGGAAAAATAGCTTCAATAAGCATTAAAACGATCATGAATGAGCTCAGCGAAAACATGAAACCTGAAAACTGGTCCATTATGGCAAATGAGGTTTACAACGCATTCGGTTCAGGTTATGAGGGAGTCGTTATAGCTCACGGAACTGATACCATGCATTACAGCGCTTCTGCAATTTCATTTGCTTTAGAAAACCCACCAGGCCCCGTAGTTTTTGTGGGTTCTCAAAGGTCTTCAGACAGGCCATCCTCAGATTCTGCAATAAATTTGCTTGGGGCTGTAACTTTTGCAGCAAAATCGCATTCAAGTGGTGTATTTGTAGCTATGCACTCTAGCTTGAATGATGATATAGTTGCTGTGCATAGGGGCACAAGAGTCAGAAAGAACCATACAAGTAGGAGAGACGCATTCGAATCAGTAAATGACAGACCTTATGCATTAGTTAATGTAGAAAATGCGGAAATAAAAAAGGAGATAGAGTTAGAGCAACAGGGAAAGATCAAGCTTATGCCAAACTTTTCAACTAAATCCTCGATACTTAAATTCCATCCTGGAATAAGCGAATCGCTCCTCAGGGCAGCTTTTGAAAGTGATCTAAAGTCAGTGATAATTGAGGGTACAGGCCTTGGGCATGTTTCTAGAGAAACTTTTCCTTACATAAGAAAGGCTATAGATGAGGGGAAGTTTGTTGGCATGACCTCACAGTGCATCTGGGGATCAGTGGGAATGACAGTATATGAAACTGGCAGGGATCTTATGGCCATGGGTGTGGTTCCGTTAGGCGACATGCTTTCCGAAGTAGCATTGGTAAAGTCCATGTGGGCTCTGGGCAATGAAATGGATCTAAAATCAATAATGCCACAAAATCTTCGTGGGGAAATATCACCAAGGAGGCAAGTTGAAATATGAAAATGGGTTTTGAGATACATATTCAGCTTAAAACAAAGCAAAAGCTTTTTTGTGGTTGCAACCCATGGGAAAATGATACAGAATCAGTTAGTTTTGAGAGGAAGCTCAGGGTTTCAAGCAGTGAGATGGGAGAAATCGATCCAGCGGCGGCCTTTGAGATAAAGAAAGAGCGCCGAATAACATACGTGTCAGGTAATAGGACAAGTTGCTTGGTAGAAGCAGATGAGGAGCCTCCTCATAACCCTAATCCTGAAGCGGTCAAGTCAGCAATCATAATATCGAACCTCTTTTCAGCAAAGATAGTGGATGAAATACATTTCATGAGGAAGATAGTTGTTGACGGTTCAAACACTACCGGTTTTCAAAGGACAGCAATTGTTGGCATGGACGGCAGGTTCAACTATGGGAATGGCCATATAGGCATAAACACTATTTGCCTTGAAGAGGATGCGGGCAGGTTATTAGAAAAGAAGGAAACTGGACCAATTTATAACCTTGACAGGCTAGGAGTGCCACTTCTAGAAATAACAACTGAACCCATAGAGGCCGATCCTGAAACCGGAAAAAACATAGCTGCTGCAATAGGTAGAACACTCAAACTTACAGGACTATTTGCTAGGGGACTTGGCACAATCAGGCAGGATGTAAATGTATCAGTGGGTAATTTTGGCATTGTGGAAGTTAAGGGAGTTCAGAAGCTGGACCAGGTAAAAAAGGTGCTGGAATTTGAAGAAAAGCGTCAGAACTGGCTCGTCGAGCTTTCAGCCATTCTTAAGGAAAGGGGAATAACTGAATCAAGTTTTAATGCTGAAATTACTATCTTAACCGATATATTACAAGGCTCCAATTCTCCGTTGATAAAAAAGCTGATGTCAGACAAGGATGCGCTGGCTTTAAAAGCGCCCGGATTTGCAGGTTTGTTTGCAAGAGAGCCAGTTCCAGATTCAAGGTTGGGGCTGGACTTGGCTGACCTTTGCAGGCTTTTTGGATTTAAGGGAATCGTGCATTCCGACGAAATTTTAAAGTATGGTCTAGAGGATCAGATTTTAAGCAAATTATATAAAAAACTAAATTTAAATGAGAACGATGGGTTCTTGCTCGTGTTTGGGGAAAAGGAGAAGGCCCAGCGTTGCCTAGAAATGGTAAGGCTTAGATTGATGGCATCACTCAATGGGCCTCCATCAGAAACCAGAATGGCTACAGATAAGGGAGCCACCAGGTTTCTAAGGCCAAGGCCTGGTGCTTCAAGAATGTATCCTGAAACGGACATAATGACAATTCTGGTAGATGATAAAATGAAAATGGCGTACAGGATAGAAATGAAGAACTGGGACGAAGCAGTTAATGATATAGAAAGAAAATACAGCGTTCCACACGAGGTAGCTGAACAGTTGCTAGATTCAGATTATTTTGAATGGTTTACAGAGGCAAAAGAAACTTTCAGATCCATACCTTCAACGGTCATAGCTTCAGTTATACTTCAGTCATTCGAAGAACTCAGGAAAATCGGACTAGAGGTAAACAGAAAGGCCCTGTTTGATGTTTTAAGTGCAGTAAGCAGCGGAATAATAGCCAAGGAAGCCATATTTGATGTCCTCAAGGAGTCCCTGTCTGGATCAATTGATGTTCAAAGTGCAATAAAGAAGAAGGGACTTAGCGGCATATCACAGGAAGAACTTCGTATAATTGTAGAATCAGTTTTAAGAGAAATGTTAAAGGAAAATGTTCCAAAGGAAAAAATGTACGGAATTATGATGGGAAGGGTGATGAAACTGGTGAGAGGTAGGATCGATGGCAAGATTGTTGATTCTGAAGTAAAAAGGCAAATAGATGTAATCTTGAACAAAAATGGTTAAACAAATTCAAAATTTATTCTTCCGTTTTCAATAATTGCAAAAGCTGCTCTGGTATTAAAGTACGGTTTGCCGGTCCTTGAAAATACTGTATAAACCAAACCATCATGGTTAGCCATATAGCCCTCACAAGCTTCGTGACCACGAACTAGAAAATGTGATCCTGTGAGTGAAAGCCATTTTTCACTTATATCTTTACCGAAAAGGTAGCCAATGCCCCTAGGGCTGTCGGCATAACCCTTTGATTCAAACGGATCATTCCAAAGAATTTCAACGATATTGCTTTCTATGGTATCGAGGTTAAATCCTCTGATGGGAAATCCGCCATGTAGTGCTATAAAGCCATCACCTATAAGTACAATAGGCAACTCTTGAAATGTTAAAAAAAGCTCGTTGTAGGCCTTATTGCCATCGGTTTCTCCAAACATTTCCGTTAGCCTGATTTTTATATCATGAGGATATGGTATTGCATCAGGAAGCACTTCGTGATTGCCCCTGAGTGTAATAGCATTTTCCCCGAGGATAAGCTTTGTTTCCGCTACGGTTTTCCATGTTTCAATCTGAAATTCTCCTCTATCCCCATAATCACCTAAGAATACAAGAGTTTCATCCTTCCCTATTTCGCCTATCTTTTTGTAAATTTTTGACAGCGTTTTTATGTCACCGTGAATGTCACCTATAATGTAGTACTTTTTTGATGATACTTTCACTTTACTCCTTTTAATTGCACTCCTCATTCTTGCTATACTGGTAACAAAGTTATGGTAATCCTCTACTTCATTAGCAATAAGATCTACTATTTTCATAGTTTAAAATTATCATCAAAGTAGTTTAAAAGTATAGTTTAAAAATAAGTTACGGGTTTAGGGAAAGCGGTAATTCTCAATTGCTTTAGCGTTAGGATGCAAGGACTTCAATGTTTAAATACTTTTTATATTGATAATGCATACGCTTTTACCCAGACAGGTGGAAACTTCGACCAGCTGCGGGGGCTATATAATAGAGCATTATGTAAGGCTTGAGCACTAAAGGACTTGACCTGCGCCAAAAAGTAGAACGCGCTGGTATATATAGTCTGATTTTGTGCCTGTGTAGGCACCCATGGCCAGGCACTATAAGGGCATGTGCAGTTTAAACATGCTGCTGGCAAATCAGAAAAGGGAAGCTTTGGCGTGAGATGATACCACTTTAGGGGAATAGGACATAAAAATTAAAGTTTATATTTATAGTAATTTACATTATTATTTGATGATTGGGAAAATAGTGGTCGGATATGATGGTTCTAGCCACTCACGGGCCGCCATAAACTTTCTCAGAAAAATAGACGAAGCTAAAGCTTCAGAAATTAGCATCGTAATGGTGATAGACTTTACATCACTTTATTCATACGGCGTTGATATTCCTCAGACGATATATGATAGCATAAGGACAAAGGATGAGGAAAGCCTAGAAGAAGAAGTGAAAAAGCTAAAGGATGAAGGTTACAATGCAAAAGGTGTTCTTTTGGAGGGCTCACCAGCTGATGCTATAATGGAATACTCATATAAGAATGGAGCTGACTTGATAATAGTAGGGAGCAGAGGACTTTCTACATTCAAGAGCATCCTTTTGGGTAGCGTCTCAGCTAAGCTGGTTCACGAGAGCAAAGTTCCTGTTCTGGTAGTTAAGTATTGATTATTTTTTATGAAATCATAATATAATATTATACGGAATTTTGCTATATATGAAAATAAACTTCGACATTTATGGCTAGCGTTAAGTTAATATCCAAATTGGATAATGGTAGAGAAACGATTTTATGTCACACCTGTTTTAGATTACCATAAATTATGAAAATTCAGATAAGGGTTAACGGAAGAATGCTAGATGGTAAAGCAATTGGCATAATGCCTGAAGAACTTTTTGATAAGGGTTATGGTGAACAACTGAAAAAGAAAATCATTCTTGAACCTTATGAAGCACTGTATCTCTTAGAAAAGAAAATGGTTACAATTAATGATGGGAATTCTGTAATAGGTTTTGATGCATTGTTTAAAATGGTTAGCCATCAGCGACAGGGATTTTCAAAATATTTGGTTTACAAGGACTTAAGGGATAGAGGATATATTGTAAAGGAGGGGGTCGAGCCCTTTTATAGCTTCAGACTGTTTGAAAAGGGAACTTTTAGTGATTCTCCTGCCAAATATCGCATTTTGATCTTGAATGAGGGAGATGATATAAAGGTAGACAGGTTAAAAAATTATATAGTATCGTCAGTGGTTCAGGAGAGGGATTCAATAGTGGCAGTTGTTGACAGAAGGGGGGAAATAATTTATTATAAGAGCTTCCTTATTACTTCTGGTAGCAAAATTGAATGATTGGATAAGGCTTCTCAGACCGTATAATTCAGTTATGAGTGGAATAGGTGTAATCATTGGTGCAATGCTTGTGAGGTACTTTTCCCCAATTGAACTTACTTTGGGTTTTATAACTGGTTTTTTTATAACTGGCTACGCCATGGTAATAAACGATATTTTGGATCTAAAAATTGACCAAATAAACAGACCGGAAAGGCCATTATCTTCAGGCAGGGTATCTCTAAAGTCAGCAAAAAACTTGGCTCTTGCAATGCTTGTAATTGGAATTGCGGCATCGTTAGTACTGGGCACTATAGAACTTGTTATAGCATCACTTTTTGCTCTTTTATCATTTCTTTACAGCTGGAAATTAAAGCGTTTTGGGCTAATCGGAAATGCCAGTGTCGCTACTTCAATGAGCATTCCTTTTGTGTTTGGATCTCTTATAAAGCCAGAACTTAATTCGCTTGTAATCAGCCTTGCCTTAACTGCATTCTTTGCAGGAATTGGCAGGGAAGTAATAAAGGGGATATCTGACATTGAGGGCGATTCAAAAATGGGCGTAAGAACAGTGGCTGTTTCAATGGGGGGTCGAGTAGCTGCAGTAGTATCATCATTTTTTATAACCTTGGCAATAATTACATCATATATTCCCTTGTTTCTGAACATTAAATGGTGGTTTCCCTATGGTATAGGCATAACAGTTGTAGACCTGTTATTTATTGTCGAAATACACAGTATATTAAAGAATAGTAGTGGTCCCAATGCTTATAAAGTCAAGGGTAACATTCTATTTCTTATGCTTGCGGCTCTGATAGTTTACATCATTCAGGGGTTGATTTAGGATGTGGGCAGAAAAGTACAGGCCTGTTTCAATTTATGGAATGATTGGCAATGAGTTAGCCAGAAAGAAAATAATATCTTGGATAAATGAGTGGAAAAGGGGGAAAAGGCCGCTTTTAATTATAGGTCCTCCAGGCACAGGAAAGACTACACTTGTAAGGGCGATGGCAAACGATTTCGGCTTTTATGTATTTGAATTGAACGCCAGCGATCTTAGAACTAAGGAAAAGCTAGAATCCATGCTTTCGAACATAAGCAGCATTAACCTTTATGGGCAAAGGGTTCTGGTTTTTCTGGATGAAATAGATGGAATTTTTTCTCGGGGAGATCAGGGGGGAATAGATTATGTAAGTAAGTATGTTGAGGATTCTATCGTGCCGGTTGTGATGGCAGCTAATCAGAAAAAGGATTCAATGAAAGAAATTTTCAAAAGGAGCGAAATTGTTGAGTTCAAAAGAATACCGAACAGGGAAATAGAAATGCTGCTAAATTACATAGCTGAGCGTGAACATCTAAATCTTGGGTACGACAAAATACAGATGATTGTAAGGGAAAGTGGCGGTGATATGAGATATGCGATAAATCAGATAAGATCTGCAAGTTCTGAACCGGCATTTAAAGATATAAGACTTTCAAGTGAAGACGCTGTAAAGGGGGCAATGTATTCTAAAACATTTAGTGAGGCGCTCGATTTTATAAACAGATGGGATTCTGACCCTGAGTTAAAAATATTGATTGCATCGTCTACCATTTTTAATTCTGGGGCCAGAGACTTAGTTGTCAGGGCAAGATGGCTTTCAGATGCAGACATACTTATGAGAAGAATAAGGAGACTTCAGGAATGGAGAATGCTTAGATATCTAAATGTGTTTATCGCAATGGCTCTTTATGGATTGATGGGCAATTATAACGAATACCTTATACCGTTCACAATCATAAACCAGAGATGGAAACGATCAATTTATGAATTAATTACAGAAAAAATGATGATAGAACTTCATATTGGTCATGGGGAAGCCGCCGCTCTCATGGTTCCTCTTTATGAATATCTGGTTAAGAAGGGCATTGTAATTAACGATGATTTTAAAAAGGCACTAATATGAAAATTATCCATCAAATTGTTAGACAATTTTGATAGGACAGATCTTGTAAGGAACATAATGAAAAGAAGGGCCAGCGCCATATTTTTAGATAATGGAGAGCGGTTGATAGTAAAATCTGATGTTGATATTGATTATCCAAGTACGGTGGACAAGTTGCATATTGAAGATGATTTTGAAATTTACACTGTAGATTTGGATGACACTTTGTTCTATAATGAGTATGCAATGGAGGTTTTTCCGGATTATATTGCCGATATTTGCAGTGAAACAGGTATGCACCCAGCAGCTGTGAAAAAAATGATATATGCTGAACACTATGGAAGGCTTTCATCAGGATCATATATGGCATTTGATTGGGAGGATATAGTATACAGCACAGCAAGGAAGCTAAAAGTGAGTAAGAAATGGGACTTGGTAAAGATGCAGGAAAAATACTATACTACACAAAATGTTTTCCTGCTATGGGGAGCAACGGAATTTCTTAAAGTTATAGAAGGAAGAGCGGTTGCAGCAACCAACGGTTTCAGTAAGTACCAGATCAAAATCCTATCTAAATTAGGTATATTGAATTATTTTAAGCAGGTTCTAACTCCAGATAGGGTACTTTACACAAAGGGAGATGTAAGATTCTATTCAGCTTATAATAACTTGAAAAGGATCCACATAGGAGATGATTACTTTTTTGATGTTGAGATACCGGCATACTCGGGATCAAAGACCATTTGGATATATGGTAGCGGTAAACTTCCCATAGGTGGGTTTGAAATACTACCAAGCGCCATGGTTCCTGACATACATTCAGCAGCCAAATTGATAGGTTACGATTGATATAATGAACAACAGATGGAAACAATCAATAAATTTATAAAAATACAGCTTAAAATACACAATGGGCTTAAATTGTTAAAAGTTTATGGAAATATGGAAGACGGAACAAGAGCAGAAATTATGGGCTGGGTGCTCAGTATAAGGGAGCAAAAGACTCTGGCCTTTGTAATAGTAGTTGAAAACAGAAAACAGGTTCAGCTCGTAGTAAATGAAAGAAAACTTCTTGGTCGAATTAAACAGAATGCCGTAATAAGCGCTTCTGGTATCATTAAAAAAACCGAAAAGGCACCAGGTGGTTTTGAAATACATGTAAGCGAAATGAAGGTAATTTCTAAAGTTAAGAAAGAACCGCCATTCAATTTAATGACTAAGGACGTGCCGTCAATTGATCTGCGACTGGATAACAGGGCACTTGACCTAAGGAGGCCGTATAATCTTGACCTGTTTACAGTGAGGGCCACTGTTATAAAGTCTGTACGGGAGTACCTTTACTCTCAGGGATTTCTGGAAGTTAACACCCCAAAGATAATCGCTTCAGCATCTGAGGGTGGAGCAGCGCTGTTTCCTCTAATGTATTATGATAAGCAGGCATTTCTTGCACAGAGCCCCCAGCTTTACAAGGAAGAGCTAACTATGCCATTTGAAAAAGTGTTTGAAATAGGACCTATTTTTCGGGCAGAACCTTCAAGAACATTAAAGCATCTAAGTGAATCTGTGAGCCTTGATGTTGAAGCAGCGTTTTTATCAAATGATGACCTTATGAACCTAATTGATAGCTTGGTCAGAAACACAATAGCAGATATCTGGAAAAGTTCATACGAAATTTTAAAGCGCATTAAGGCGCCTGAACTGAAGCTTCCTGAACATATTAGCAAATTTAAATATAGTGAAATAATTGAATGGTTAAACGGAAATGGCATTAAGCTCAATTTTGGTGATGACCTTGGACAGAAAGAACTTGAATTATTTGGAAGCCATGTAAATGGCTTTTACTTTATAACTGAATGGCCAATCAAGCTAAAACCGTTTTATATAAAACCCAAGGATGATGAAGTTACATTTTCATTTGACCTTATGTTCCGAGAACTTGAGCTCAGTAGCGGAGGCGAAAGGGTTCATGATCCTTCCCTTTTAAGAAAAAACATAAAAGCTGCTGGTCTACCCATTAAGAGCTTCAAATACCATTTAGTGCCATATTCTTATGGCATGCCACCCCACGGAGGATTTGGTATGGGAGTTGAAAGGTTACTGATGACCCTGACAGGTGTGGGCAACATAAGAGAAGTATCCCTGTACCCGCGCGATGTGAGGAGGCTTTCACCATGAAATTTAGTATTGATCATATATCTAAATTGGCACTTATTAAGATCAGTGGAGAAGAAAAAAGGGATATAGAAAAGAGAATAAATGCTTTGAGAGTGCTGCTCAGCGATTTAGAGACTGTTAAACTTCCAGAGGAGGCCATTGTGCTTGTGCCGGAAGGTAAACATGAAAGGGACGACATTCCAGTTCAGTTCAATTCTGAAATAATTTTGGAAGGTTTTAATAACATAAAGGACAGATACATAAAGGCGCCAAGGACATTATGAATCTAAGCAAGTATGACCTTACCGGCATTATGAAAATGATAAAAAACGGCACCATCACAGCAGTTGATGTAAACGAGTGGTTCCACAGAAAAAGCATGGAATTGAATGGCAGGATAAATGCCTATATTACTCTTTTAGAACCTGGCGATATCAAGGGCAAGCTTTTAGATGGATTGGCAATTGCTGTGAAGGATAACATATCAACTAAGGGAATAAGGACAACGTGTGCATCAAAAATGCTTGAGACGTACATTCCACCATATGATGCTACTGTTGTTACTAAACTCAAATTAAATGGAGCACAAATTCTAGGTAAGACAAACATGGACGAGTTCGCTATGGGATCATCTGGTGAAAACAGCGCCTTTGGTCCAACGAGAAACCCGATAAATACAGATTATGTAACGGGGGGTTCAAGCAGTGGCAGTGCTGCTGCTGTAGCAGCTGGAATGGCTCCGGCAGCGCTTGGGACTGATACAGGTGGTTCCGTAAGGGCACCAGCCAGTTTCACTGGGATAGTGGGATTTAAGCCCACTTATGGGGCAATAAGCAGGTATGGTCTCATCGCATATGCTAATAGCTTGGAAGGAGTTGGGTTGCTAACAAAGAGTGTAAGGGACGCTACCTTTTTGTTTAGGGTCGTTGCCGGAAAGGACCCATATGACTCGACTTCAATCGATATAAAACTGCATAAAAATGAAAACATTAACAAACCATCAGTTGTTATAGTTAAAAGCCTGTTAGAGGGAGTTGACGGCGACGTTAAACAGGCCTTTGAATCTAGCATATCCAATCTTGAGCAAAATGGTTTCAAAATTAATGAAATTAAAGGCATAGAGGGCATAGAGCGAGCTCTGGATGCATATTATGTAATAGCCTGTGCGGAGGCAAGTACAAACCTTTCAAGGTATGACGGAATAAGATATGGCCCAAAGGGAGATGTTTCGATCGACTGGAAGACGTACATATTAAATGCAAGGTCACAGTTTGGTAAGGAGGTAAAGACGAGGATAATATTGGGCACATATTTGCTTTCCAAGGGATATTACGAAACTTATTATCTTAGGGCATTGCAGGTGAGGAAAACTCTTACAGAATCACTTATGTCTATTTTAAAAGGCAATGATGCCATTTACCTGCCAACTATGCCAGTGTTGCCATGGAAAATCGGTGAAAAGCTTGATGATCCAATGTCGATTTACCTTTCTGACGCTTTAACTGTCATGCCAAACCTTGCCGGACTGCCTGCAGTATCCATACCCATAGGAGAAAAGAAGGGATTGCCTGTAGGGGGCCAGTTTGTCGGCATGTACGGTGATGATATTGGATTGTTTTCATTAGCTCAGATGGCAGAGCATGCAATGGGGGTTGAATGGAAGGATGAATGATGTAATGATAGGTCTAGAGGTTCATGTTCAGCTTGTAAACCTGAAAACCAAGCTTTTTTGTTCATGCCCATCAGATTATAGGGGTAAACCCCCCAATACAAACATATGCCCCATATGCACAGGTATGCCAGGTACTTTACCAACACTTAACAGAAGGGCTGTTGAAGAAGCCTTAAAGATAGCGCTTTCTCTCGGTGCAACACCATATGAAAAATCGTACTTCTTCAGGAAATCGTACTTCTATCCAGACCTTCCTAAGAACTTTCAAATAACACAATACGATAAAGCAGGCGGCTATCCTATAGCTCACGATGGAATGCTTGAACTGGGCAATGGCAAGAAAGTTAGAATAGAAAGGGTACATATGGAGGAGGATCCCGGCAGAATATTTTATGAAGGTGGCAGGTCAGGTGCAAAGTACGCCCTTGTAGATTACAACAGGTCAGGAATAGCTCTGGTTGAAATTGTCACTGCCCCAGACATGTCATCAGCAGACGAGGCAAGGGAATTTCTTGAAAAACTAATTCAGATATTAAATGACTTGGGCATGAACGTGCAGGATTTTGAAGGATCTATAAGGTGTGATGTAAATGTGTCATATGGTGGAGGGGAAAGGGTAGAGGTAAAGAACGTAACTGGTTCGTCGCAGGTTGAAAAGGTTGTCCTATTTGAATTGTTGAGGCAGAAGACACTTTATGAAAGGGGAGCAAAAGTGCTCCGCGAAACCAGAGCATGGGATGAAAGAAGGCGAATAACTCTTCCATCAAGGTCAAAGGAAGTTGAAGCTGAGTACCGTTATATGCCAGAGCCAGACCTTCCAGTTCTCTCCATCGATAAATCTATCGTAGATTCAATCAGGGAAAGCATGGGTGGCACATATAACGAAAGGGTAAACGAGTTGACGAATTCTGGCATTAATCTTGAAGTGGCCAGGAGGCTGGCTAGGGATTCTGCTCTTTATTCAATTTACAAAAGATCTCCCTTGAGCGGGCAGCTCAGGATAAAGTTGGCCAGCCTACTGGCCAATGAGGTAGCATATGCTATAAAGAACACTGGTGTAAATCAGCTTCCACAGAACATTGACGGTTTAGTTAAAATAGCTGAAAAATATGAGTCAATAAGCGACCATCGTCAGGTTGTAGAGCTTGTAAAGGCTTGGCTTTCAGGTAGCAACATTGAAATAAAGGAAGAAAAAAGCGAATTAAATATTGAAAGTATCGTTAAACAATCCATTGAAGAAAATTTATACAAGTTACAGGGTCTAGATGATAAGCGCAAAATTGAGATCTTAATGGGTGAGCTAGTTAAAAAGTATGGTAGCGCAAACAAAAAACAATTTGCAGCAGCATTAATAAGGGAGCTAAAACTGGGATAAAATAAATCCGTGCTCCCTGTCAAATGGTGTAATATTAAGTATTTGAATTATTCTGAATCCAGCATCTTTAAGCTTGTTTGCTTCGTTGTTTATTATTTCAGGAACACTCAAGATGGGGTCTATACTTCTGGCCTTTACAATAAGTACAAGGAAACCGTTTCTTTTTAAATATGTTTTAGCGTTGTTTATAGTTATTTCTGTGGCATCTGGTTGGGCTATATCAGAATAAAGAACATCCACTTTGGAAAAAACCACGTTGTAGTTCTGAGGATAACGTGCATCTGCAATGATTGGTATTATGTTACTTCGGTATTTTACAACCCTTTCAACAAACTCTCTGGCCACTCTTGCACTGACTTCGACACCAAAAGCAATACCATTTTCTATTATATCAGAAACATGGCTGATCGTGGTTCCCGTTGATGCACCAAGATATAGCACGTAGCTTCCTTTCTTTATTGGAACAAAGTTTAATCCCTTCTGGATTGCAGCGGAAAGTTTACTCCTGTAAGGGTCCCAAAGCCTATATTCAACAGAATTTTCCCTTAAAGTTCTCTCTCCATAATATGTTCTGCCCGGAGTGAGATTCTTTGTGCTTAGATGTCTCTTTCCTTCCAGATGAACCCAGAATATATTATCGAACCCTGTTTCTTCTACCCTTGTCAAATCTTCTGTTACCCTTCCTTGAATTATTATTATGATGATAAAACACCCTTTCTGGTTTTTTTATATCCTTTTCTTCGCTGAACCTTTTTCTAATCTCTTCTACCCTCTTGTTTAGGTCGTCTACAAGGGAACTCTCCCTTCTTCCGCTGTAGAAATCTATCCTTGCTGCAATGGCCATTTTTGTGGCAAGCGCCCTTGCAATCTTTCCCCTCAACCTTTTTGGGGCATCGTGAAGTAGCTTATGCTGAAATATTAATCCGTGTTTCGGAGGTCTTCCATGGGTCTTCAGCGCTCTAAAAAGAGCCTTCTCGGCTCCAAGAATCTGAACTGTGCTAGCTGGCATTTTTGCCAATCTTTCAAGGCTACCGGCCCTAGCTAGCAACCTTGCCCCAATTGTTTCTCCGGCTATGGCGGTAAGGTTAGGAGCTATTTCGTTCATTACTTCTTCAAGCATCTTAGACAGGCTTTCTCTGTACTTATATGTCCTAGCCGCTATTTCTGCCAGCTGCTTTACCATTTCAGTTGTTCTCTCATCAAATTCTGCACCCTTTGAACTGTTGGAAGCCTTCAATATTATTTCAGTCCTGTTCTGCGGTATGTTTAGCTCGTCTATTTTATCTTCACTTATGTTGTTCCTGTTTGGAAACTTGACAACAAAATTTACAAAGGTCGCTGGGTCAACAAGTATGCCCGATAGTTCAGGGAAATGCAGCCCATACCATTCTCTTAATCTCATATAAAAAAGATTAAATGTTTTATCAAGTTCATCCACAGCCTGTATTATTTGTATTGCATGCAGATCCAACCGGGAAGACTGTTCCCTTAACTTTCTTGCAGATACATAAATAGAATAGTTTCTTATGGAATTTATAGCATCCTGTGGATTGCTTGCAAGCCCAGAAGAAATCATAAGATTCAGCTTCTTTCTTTCCAGTTCTTCTCTGTATGATTGGTCAAGTATCGCATCTTTGATTGTTAATGATATTGCATTCTGAAGTTCGGGATATGGATTTATTAATTGTGAGTTATTATCTACTACAAATTTTAATATGCTATTTAGTTCAGCAGTTTGATTACCATTTAAAATATCCTCATAGCTTTTTGCTGCATCCTCAGTATATTTAACTGATTTTACCACCGATCCATCTTCTCCAAGCAGCGCTATACCAGCTTCCGTTACAAAAAGTATAAGTTTCAATTACCTGCTTTAACTTAATATTGTCTATATATAAGAATTTTCTAAGCACTTTCAACCATTTATACCTTAATATACAATTCAATAAACATATAGTTGTCGTTCTGTATTTGATATAAACAATAGTTTCTTTATTCATGAAATTGATTGAAGTCTCATAAAAAGAGATATATTTAAGCTCTTAATAACATCTAATTATGACATCAAACGAAAAAGTTTTCAGGATGCTTAAAGCATTGGCTAACGAAAACCGATTAAGGATAATTCAGGTATTAATGACATCTCAGCAGCCAATACATATCGAGGGGCTGTCCAGAATTCTCGAGAAGGACTATTCGGCAGTTTACAGGGATGTTGAGGCGCTAGAGAAAGTGGGCATTGTGGGAATTTACATTGTAGGCAGGTCGAGAGTTCCATATGTTAAAAAAAAGGATGAGCTAAGTAAATTGTTTGATTTTATTAATTCATTAATATGATAAAAATCGGAAAATAGAATATATAATAATAATAATCTTTATATAATAATATTAATAACAGAATGCTGATATGAGAAAGACACAATACTATACATTGTTAGCTATGTTTGCAGCAGCATCAGGCGTTATGGCCGAAATGCATTTGATGTTTCCTTTTCCACTTCTTCCATTTTTAGAATTTGACTTAGCTGAAATCCCAGATACTCTGGCGTTTATGATTCTTGGACCAAGGGGAGGATTAATATCTGCAGGCGTGCATTGCTTAATCCTTTACATTCTGGGATCTTTTACAATTTTTTCACCTGCAATGAAACTTTTTGCTGAGCTCAGCATGTTTGCCGGCATTTATTTGGGATTTAAAATAGGCAATAAAAGTAGGTATAAAAAAGGCCTAATGGCAGGATTTGGATCAATCTTTAGGGTAATAATAATGTTGTTTGTCACTTTGGCTTTATATTATATCATAATGCCTTCGATTTACCTTCCAACAGCAAAGCTTGCCATGTCAATACTTGGAATAAGTTTGGCAAGTCCATTTGAAATAGCAATGTTACTTGCCGGTTTGACAAGCATTTTTAATTTGCTGGCAGGATTTATTACTATAGCGATTGCATTCATTATAATAAAAAGCATAGTAATAGCATTTCCACATCTTTCCCCTCAGATCTACTGATTTTTGATGATGGAATATTTTTTTGCAGATTCACGTGTAATGATTTTAGGAATAATATATTTAATACTATTTATAAAATCTAACTTAATCAATGGAGAATCAACATTGTCACTGTAAGCATATAAAATTGATGCTGCCAGTTCGGACAGTTCAATTTTACCATCGAGCACCCCTGTTGGGCCGTTAAAATTAGAAGGAATTAATTTAATATACTTGTTAAAGTAAGATAGCATTTGGTTTTCGTTTTGATTTCTGCCAATGACTAGCTTTGTATCTTCTGATAAACGGAAATGCCTCCCAACCTTGAGCAAGGCAATGTCATCAACAGAATAGTTAGGTTTATGTTTGAATAAGTCTTTTAATTTATATGCAAACCTTTTATCTGTCAATAAACAGCCACCGGCTGAATTTGGCCACTTATCTAATCCAAACCGTTTGGCCAGTTCTGCCTGCTTTTTCCTGCTCCTACCCTTTATGTCTAGAAGTTTATCTCTGTTAATTAAACCTTTAATTTCGGGAATTGTGGTAGGAAGGATCTTACCAGAAAGCGGTCTTACAATAATTCCTCCAAGTCCAGCCTCTTGTTCTACTAGCCTCATGGCCTTTATATTTTGAGACATAGGTCTTTGGTCTATAACTTCGCCAGTAACAACAAAATCAGCGCCCTCTTTCTCCATAACCTCTTTGGCTTTCCGGAACATGTATAATCTACAATCTTTGCATGGATTGATAGCGCTTCCGTATCCAAATTTGGGCTTCTTTACCATTTCTAGATAATCCATACCTGCATTGATCGTTTTAAGTTCAAGCTTTTGATTTTCTAAGAATTCAGAAAGTAGAGTAAGATCGCTGCAGCATGACGAATTAAATGGGGTAACTACATGAAGCGGGATGATATCCGCCCCCATATCTTTCATTATTTTTACAGCTAAAAGGCTATCCAGCCCACCAGAAACCAGAGCAACTGCCTTCATGAATGTTTAGATGATATTCATATATGTTATAAACAATGCGCAATTTTTTTGATAAAGCAAGCGATTTCCTTATGCGTGTGAACTGTTTAAAAGCCTATCTGTTAATTCAGTACTCCTCTCTTATCAAACAATTATTTCACCCCCCATAAGCTAGCAATTTGTTTGAGCAAATTTTGGATAAGTATGCTAAAGGAGTATAGCGTGCTTACAGATGACCAGATAAGGTGGATAGTTAAGCAAAAGATTGAAGGCAAATTAAAGAACGAAGAAATAGCGTCTATTCAGGGAATTTCTGTAAGGAGAGTGCAGCAGATATATTCTTTATACAAGAAGAATGGAAGTTTGCCAGTCTTGAAGAAAGCTGGAAGGCATAAAGCAAGCATTACCGAAGAAGAAAGGAAAGTTATTATCGAAGCCTGTGGACAATTTAAATCATGTGCTAACCAGGAGCACGTAATAAAACAAAAGTATGGATTGAGGATAAACCACATGAAAATAAATTCTGTGTTGAAATAGGAGGGGCTTGCAATGTGTGAGCCTAAAAAGTGGCACAGAAAGAAATGGATAAGGTATGAGAGAGAACATTCTAACTCATTATGGCACGTTGATTGGCATGAAATAAAGGATCCTAGGTGGAAAGGTTTATGGCTGATAGTGTATGAAAACGATTCTTCTAGATTTATAGTTGGCTATGGAGTTTATACAACGCTGACATCTAAGTACTCAGTTGATGTATTAATGAAAGCAATTAGCATGTACGGCAAGCCTGAGGAGATTTTATCTGACCACGGAACAACTTTCTATGCACTTGAGTCTGATGAAAGGGAGAAGGGATTAACAGAATTTGAAAAGTTCTTGATAAAGGAGAAGATAACGTTGATAGTAGGCAGGGTAGATCATCCTCAAACAAACGGAAAAGTTGAGAAGTTCTTTGATATATTTGAAAAGAAGGTTAAGTTCTTTAATTCTGTAGATGAATTCATGAATTGGTACAATTTCATAAGGCCTCACGGAGCGTTTGATATTGAAAGGCTTGAAACGCCAGCAGTAATTTACTATAAGAGGCTTCCTAAAAAGGGGATCATTGAACAGTCATTCTTCGATATGCTGGAGAGGGGGTGTAATAATTTAGGAATAAAACACAAAACAGCAACCATGAAAAAGCTTATAAGCTAGCATTAGAAAGGAAATTGGGCGAAAATACGTTTGGAACGAGACGATAACGTTTCTGGACGATTCGGTTCTAAGCCGGTAAGGGTAGGTGCCGAATACGAACTGGAAGTAAGTGAAATAAGCAAAAGGGGAGATGGAGTAGCCAGAATAAAGGGCTTCGTAATTTTCATAGCAGGAGCTCAAAAAGGACAAAAATATAAGGTAAAGATAACAAAAGTTGCTGACAGGTTTGCTGTTGGCAAGATAGCAGAAGAAGGGCAAGCATCAGAATCATCTGAGCCACAGGTTACAAAGGAAGCATCAGACGAAGACGACGAAGAAGACGAAGAAGAATAAACCCCATTAATTTATTATTGTCATTATTTTTTTGTTTAAGCTGTTGTGGATAAATTTAAATTAAGATCTTCTATATGTTAAGCAATGAAGAGAGAGGACTTTTTTAAGGAAAAAGTTGAACCGATCGATATTGAAAAAAGAAGCATTTCTGAACTTCTTGATGCAATGAGCAAGACTTCATTTCAGGGTCGTAAGCTTGGAGAAGTCTTTCATGTTTGGCAGGCAATGCTAAGCGATCCTAATGTAGCAATTTTTACAGGTTTTACAGGTTCTATGTCAACAGCGGGAATGTGGAAATTGATAGCCAGAATGATACAGGATGGTCACATTGATGTTCTGGTTTCAACAGGGGCAAATATCTCTGAGGATATATATGCAGGAATGGGTTTTCCCTATGGTAAGGGTACACCATATGTTGATGATCAGTTATTACTAAAATACAAGATAGACCGTTATTATGATGAATGGGCTGATGAGTATAAATATCGTGAAATGGAGAAGCTTCTCACAGATTTTATAGGTGAACTCAAAAGGGATCACATATATTCTACAGCTGAATTGATGTATCTTTTGGGTTACAAGCTGGATACGATGGGGATCGATTCGATATCTACAAGGGCATTCAAGAAAAAGGTACCTATTTTTTCACCTGCAATAATGGATAGCAGCTATGGGATAGCATCAGTATTGAGCAAGAATGGCAGAATAGTGTTGGATCAATTTAAGGACTTTGAGCAAATGACAGAAATAGCAATGAAATCTGATGATACTGGGGTTGTTTATATAGGAGGAGGGGTTCCGAAGGACACCATACAATTAATGGCGGTAATAAAGGCCCTTTTGCTGGAAACCCAAAAGAAAGAGGAGATTGTGAAACCGCACAAATTTGCAATACAAATAACATCCGATTCGCCTCAGTGGGGCGGTCTGAGCGGAGCCACATTTGAAGAAGCTGTAAGCTGGGGTAAGATATCGCCTCAGGGTGGTAATGCTGTATGTTACTGTGATGCAACAATAGCATTGCCCATAGTGCTGCATGCAATATATGAAAAGGGAATAAAGAGAAATAATAAGGACTTTTCATTTGTATTCAAAGAAGTTGAAAAATATATAAAATGAATAAACAACAACAAAAATTAAATATGATTTTTTTATAAAAATGTAGAATGGAAAAGATAATTGTTTTTGGTGGCGGGATTACGGGACTTATGACAGCTTTAAATTTAACATTATCTGGGGCTGATGTAACTGTTATTGAAAAGGATAAAAGGTCTAGCGGTGCATCTGTTAGAATAGGTGGAGTAATTCATAGTGGGGCAAGATTTGCGGCGGTCAATCCTAGGCTTGCAATAAAGTGTGCAGAAGAGAGAAAATTCTGGGAAAACTTTGCAAAGGAATTTTTAAGAATCAGGAATGGTTTGTTCGTTGCCACAGAAAATTTGGATCATACTTATTATGAAAACTGGATAGAATCGCTTGATAAGCTAAAAATTGCTTACGAACATGTAGAGAAGGTTTCTTCAGTAAAGGCAAAGTTTGCAGTTAAGACTGAGGAAGCACTAGTTGATCCTGTTGATCTTATAGCAAACTTGCAACTAGAATTGATCGAGCAGGGAGCTAAATATCTTAACAACACAGAAATCATTTCTGCAAAGAATATGGGTGAAGGAATTTATGAAGTTAAATTAAAAAGAGGAAATTCTTCATCTATAATGAATGGAATATTGGTAAATGCTACTGGTGTAAGTGTACCACATTTCCTGAACTTAATCACGGGTACCAGTATCAAATATGATATATGGCAAGGATCACATCTTGCGTTCAATATAAAGGTTGAAACAGTTATAGAAAAGATTGCGCCGCCGGGTCAGGCCGATATAATAGTTCCTATAGAAAGTGGCTCGTTAATAACACCTACAATGGTGAAACCTAGTAATTATAGGATAAGCGAATACGAATTAAATACGCTTTTAAACAGTGCCCGGGAATTATTGGGAGTAAATGAAAGCAATATTACAGGATACTTGACAGCCCCAAGATTAACATATGATGCGTCAGCTAGCATTATGGAAACTGATCTAGTTAGACAAGATATGGGTATGGTGAGCGCCTATAGCAGCAATTTTGCATGTGCGGCAGCAGTTGCAGAGAAGGTTAGTGAAATGTTAAGCAAATCATTCAATATTAAATACTATAATGGGATAAGATTGCACAGGTTAGAAAAAAGAAATTTGAAGGTTGAAAAGTTACCGATTGGATACAGTTGAACAATATGGTATTTAATCCATTAAACTATGATAAATGGTATGACGATAATAGAACCATTTTTCAGAGGGAGATCTATATAATTAAGGAAGCTGGGATAGAGGGTTTATCAGCTGAAATTGGAGCAGGCACAGGAAAATTCTCCAGTGAACTTGGCATAAAATTTGCAGTAGACATTTCTCGTGATATGATTGAATTTGCAAAAAACAGGGTGGAGAATGTACTTGTAGGAAGTGCATGTTCTCTTCCATTCAGGTCCAAATCATTTGATACGCTAGTATTTGCGTTTTCCATGTCATTTATAAAATGTAAGGATCAGGCTATAAATGAAGCTATGAGGGTTGCCATGTCTGCAATTATACTTGATTTTGATCCAGAAGACAGCTACTTTAAAGACCTAAAATTGCAGTATCCGGAAATAGGGCCATTTAATTTAATAAAGAAGGATAACAGCAAGATTAAGATAAATCAAAACATTAAACTGGATTTTAATAATAGAATAATATCACTGATTTTGATTAAAATCGAATCATTAATTTAAAAGTATTAATAAAGCCCGTAATGATATTCAGTAAAGGGAATAAATTATGCTGGTGGGTTTAATAGGTAAACCAAATGCAGGAAAGTCTACGTTTTTTAATGCTGCAACAATGCTGTCTGCAAAGGTTGCAAACTATCCATTTACAACAATTGAACCTAATGTTGGTATTGCATGGGTTGCAACTGGTTGCGTTTGCAGGGAGTTCAAAGTTAAGGATAATCCAGTTAATTCAAGATGTGAAGATGGAATTAGATATATTCCCGTAAAGCTTGTTGACCTGCCTGGATTGATACCAGGAGCACACAGAGGCGAAGGTCTTGGAAACCAGTTTCTTGATTCTGTGATGAGAGCTGACGCATTGATTCATGTTATTGACGCATCAGGTTACACGGATGAACAAGGCAGAGTGCTTGAATCCCCATCGCATGACCCACTCACAGATGTAGAATTTATAGAGAATGAAGTGGATCTTTGGATCGCAGGAATCGTGAAGAAGGACATGCAAAAAATAAACAGAGCAGTAAAAATGGATGAAGTGATAGGCATAATATCACCTAGGTTGAGCGGGCTTGGAGTAGATGCATCAGTCGTAAAAACAATACTTATGGACGATCCTATGATATCAAAACTAAAGTATAATGAGTGGGATGATGGAACAGTTTTGGAGTTTTCCAAAAAGGTAAGAGCTACTTCTAAGCCAATACTCATAGCTGCTAACAAGGCCGATGTTCAGAGCTCTGATGAAAACATAAAAAAACTTATTCAAAGTGGCAGGACAGTTATACCTGTTTCTGCTGAGGCTGAATTGCTGCTAAAGAAAGCGACAAAGGCTGGATTGCTTAAATATAGACCTGGCGAGGGTGAATTTCAGGTAATAGGCAATCTTACAGAAGCACAAAAAAATGCGCTTGAATTTGTAAATAAACTATTTAAAAAATATGGATCAACTGGTGTACAAAATGCGATAAACTATGTTTACTTTAACCTTCTTGACATGATCGTGGTTTATCCTGTTGAGGACGAGAACAAACTAAGTGACAAAAAGGGCAACGTTCTGCCTGATGCTCATCTTATAAAGAGGGGATCAACTGCAAGGGATTTAGCGTTTATGATTCACACAGACCTTGGAGAGGGGTTCCTTTATGCCGTTGATGCACGGACAAAGATGAAGCTAGGAGCGGAGCATCAGCTAAAAAATAATGATGTAATAAAGATAGTAAGCACGGCAAAAAGGGGTTAAAAAAGTCGTGGTTGGGGAAAGCTGTAAATCTTAGCACCGATATGCTGAGCTTCATTTAGAGTTTAAATATTTTTTACGCTAATAATGTGTATTATTTCGGAATCAAGGCCATACCTTAACAGGAAAAACAATCAACGACTAGCGGCTGCATAATAGAGCATATTATTATGAAAGGCTAGAACACTAAGGGCAAGGACCTGACTGCGCCGAACAACGGAACGCTCTGGTAGGGATGGATGGTCAAAAGTGACACCTGTGAGACGCCCAGGCAAGGCACAATGCTGGCCATGCGCCATTAAATCATGCTGCGGACTAACCATAAATAAGGATACGGGAAGCTCCAGCGTGAGAAGATGTCACATGCTGTTGATTATAGTTTCCAAAATTTCATCGATAAGTAATACTGTGCCGTTCTAATGTTTACACCTTGCAAACCATATTAGCGCACTAATAAATTAGGAATGCCTTGAATCATTTAATGTTGTTTGTATGCTTTGGCACCACTGACATCCTCACAGCCCTAAAGGAAATGTGGTTCCTTCAAAGCTGATCATAGGTTCGTGGTTTACCGCCTTCATTCTCATGGCTTCATTGCTAGCAGTTACCCACCACGCTCTGCTCGTCCAACGGTAGACCACAGGCTGTGCCTTCAGTTAGCCACTTACCCTCATCGGACTATGTTTCATCATGTTTATTGCTCCGTTCAAATCTGCGTTTATTGCCTTTCCCGTGTGAGGACACTCAAACAATCCCCTCTTAATCCTTCCATTTTCGTGAATTTCCCCACACAGAGAACACGTTTTAGAGGTATTTGCTTCATTCACAGGCTTAACCTTTATACCGTATTCCTTGCCAACCTGCTTAACTCGCGTTATTATTGAAGAATAGTTCCAGAAGTTTGAATTCCTTTCGTTTCCTTATCCTGAGC
>Ga0080003_1000411_pt1 | contig 28856 bp, 31 predicted proteins | sample JossMetagenome_FD_69206 | JGI IMG/M metagenome (GOLD analysis project Ga0080003, IMG submission 69206) | Hot spring microbial communities from Joseph's Coat, Yellowstone National Park, USA - JC2_E (SPADES assembly) (version 2) | ecosystem: Environmental > Aquatic > Thermal springs > Hot (42-90C)...
TATAAGACATCAAAGCAGAACAAGAGGCAACTTTGTTCGATGAGGCTGCGGTGTTCCAATCGTTGGCGTTTGCACAAGTGATATAAGGGTAAGCTCCAAAATCGTTAGCGTATTGTTCTATGCCTTTTATAAAAAGATTTACCCTTTGAGATATATGTTCTTGATCTGCATTGGCTTTTATCGTTCTATATCCTATAAAAGCAGCTCCTAAAAACAGTGTAAAAGCAGTTAGAACCAAAAGAAATTTTATAATAGAAAAAACCCTGGGAGATATTTTCCATAATAATTCAATTTACAAAGCCCCCAGAGCGGGGGCTACGATAGATATCAGAAAGATTAGAAATAGTTTACACTGTTAGTACCAGATACAAGTACTGGTTGAGATGTACAGCTAATTGCACTAGAGGCACTGTTGTAAGATGAGGTTGAACAATTTAACCCATAAGCGTTGGCTTGATTAAGTATAGATTGTACATAAGCGTTGTCTATAGGAGCAGTTGTGAATGTGTAATAGCCTTGGGTTAAAGAAACGTTAGAATTTGCACCGTTGTCGGCAGTAGCTGATGTTCCAGCTCCAACTGGTCCAGTATACCCAGTATAAGTCCATATGTTCGATGCGGTTGGTCCTATTGTCACAAAACTACCAATGTACTGCTCTAAAGCTGAGCATGAAGCAATGTTGTTGGATGGTGCTGTGCCATTCATCCAATCACTTCCGCTAGAACATGATACATAAGGATAAGAGTTGTAAAAGTCATGTGCATAGTTCTTGAGACCTGTGGCAAATAGCTTAAATCTGTTGGCTATCTGAGTTTCATTGCCGTTGGCTTTCATCGTCCTGTAGCCTATAAAGGCAGCTCCTAAGAAAATTACGAAGGCCGTTAAAACCAAAAGAAACTCAATAATTGAGAAGCCCCTATTTGACTTGCTTTTTTTGGACCCCAATGCTGGTCCTTTTACGCTTTCCATAAAACACACCTCCTAATAAGATTAATTTAAATATACTATAATAAATCTTATTTGTCAATGATAATCAGTTTCTTTCTAAAAGCTCTTTCATCTTAATAGCTGTATCTCTTATCTCCCACTGAGCGCCTTTTTCTATCCTTTTACTTATAAAATCCATTAGATGGGGTATTGTACCAGATACAACTATGTTTGTTTTCTGACCATGAGGTAAGATAAATCTTGCATCTTCTGCTGGTATTCCCATATTTACAAGGTCTATGTAAGCCTCTTCAGATTGTTTTGTGGCTTTTAGAAAGATATCTAAAGCTTGCTGGTTATTCTTAATGGTAGGTGGGATTATCATCATATCTTGCCTTGGAGCGCATTCCGCTGCTTCTATAGATTGGTCAATTATATTGCATCCATCGGCACTTCCTTGCTCTGAGAACGGCTTACGCACACCTTTCTTCTTAGGAAATTGCAACACATACCTTTGAGAACGCTGGGAGAAATTCAAAAATGTATGCCTTACAAGCTGATGAGTCATAACTCTTGATATATTTTCAAGATAAAATACGGCGTAGCCATAATAAGCTTTTGATATATGAACAAGGCTAACATTTTCTAATGTATTTACTATATTTGGTGTGGATGTATTCTGTGACATATTTGCTTGATGAGATAATATGTCTTCAATAGCCTTGGCCCTTTCTTCTTCTGTAAGGTCTTCTAAATAATGCCTTAGGCTGAAGCCTATTATGTCTGGTGTTTGTTCGTTCCAATAGCTTTTAAAATATTTGGCACCTATATACATAGCCGTCTCTGGATCTAATTTTTTATATATAAAAGCGTGAGAAAACACGGAAAAATGCTTGTAAGAGCAGAGCCTTAAGAGAAACTCTTTTGTTTGTTGTGTATTTGTGATTTTAGACTCTTGCAATAGATCAGATAAACCTTTTTTAGTGTAGCAAACCCTTGCACCAAGAGCGCACAGCCATGTGTTGTTTGCAAAATCATCTGGTGATGCTATATCTTTTATACGCATATTTTTATTATAAGCCAAAAAACGAGGATATATTTTTTCAACTAATGAAAAAATTTTATATTTTTGATATAATATTAAGATATGAAATTGGTTGGTAAAACTGCCTTAGTAACTGGCTCTAACAGAGGCATTGGAAAAGCCATCGCCCAGAAGCTTGCCCAGAACGGAGCAGATATCATTGTAACGGCCCCTGTCAAAAGCGATGCAGAATCAGTGGCAAATGAGATAAAAAACGATTACAACGTCAAAGCTTACGCTTTTGAATTAAACTTGCTCGATATGGGTTCTATTGAAAGCACCATAAAAGAGATAGAAAGCCATACAAATATTGATATACTTGTAAATAACGCTGGTATCACCAAAGATAACCTTTTTATAAGGATGAAAAAAGAAGAATGGGAAGATGTTATAAAAGTAAATTTTAGTTCTTTGTTTTATATAACACAACCCATAGTAAAACAAATGATAAAAAAACGCTGGGGTCGTATCATAAACATATCCTCTGTGGTAGGTTTAATGGGTAACGCAGGTCAGGCAAACTACTCAGCCACAAAAGCAGCTCTTATAGGTTTTACAAAGTCTTTAGCTAAAGAGGTTGGTTCTAGGGGTGTTACGGTAAACGCAGTAGCGCCAGGTTTTATAGATACTCCCATGACTCAAAGCTTACCAGAGGATGTAAAAGAAGCTTACAAAAAGCAGATTCCTTTAGGAAGGTTTGGAACACCAGATGATGTGGCAAATGCAGTGTTGTTTTTAGCTTCAGAAGAAGCTTCTTATATAACTGGAGAAGTTATAAACGTAAACGGCGGTATGCTCTAAAAATATTTTTAAAGGAGGAAATTGTTATGGACAAAGAGCAAAGAATCAAAGAAATAATAGCAGATCAACTAGGGGTAGAGATAGACAAGCTAACCCCAGATGCTAAGTTTGTGGAAGATTTAGGAGCAGATTCGTTGGATGTGGTGGAACTCATCATGGGCTTTGAAGAAGAGTTCAACATAGAAATACCAGACGAAGATGCAGAAAAGATAAAAACCGTAGGCGATGTTCTAAACTATCTAAACGAAAAGTTGAAATGAGAAGAGTAGTTATAACAGGCATAGGTGTTGTATCACCTATAGGAAACAACGTAGCTGATTTTTGGCAAAACCTTGTGGCTGGAAAAAGCGGCATAGATACCATCTCTTCTTTTGATCCAGATAAATATGGTTTGACAGTTAAAATAGCTGCCGAAGTAAAAAACTTTAACCCAGAAGATTATTTTGATAAAAAAGATGCCCAAAAACTTTCTGATTTTATAAAGTTTGCCTACGCAGCCGCAATGGAAGCCATAAAAGATACCAGTCTTGAAAATGCCAATATAGATAAAGATAGAGTTGGTGTGATAGTAGGCACAGGTATAGGTGGATTAAAAGATATAGAAGAACAAAATGAGATTTTAAATGAAAAGGGTGCAAGAAGGGTTTCTCCCTTCTTCATACCTTACGGTATAGCAAATATGGCATCTGGGGTCATAGCCATAAAATATGGATTTAGAGGGCCAAACTACTGCGTGGTATCTGCTTGCGCCACTGGTAATCATTCTATAGGAGATGCTTTCAGGATTATACAAAGAGGTGATGCAGATATCATGATATCTGGCGGTACAGAAAGTGCTATAACTCCACTCGGTATAGCTGGTTTTGCTTCGCTAAAAGCCCTGTCCACTAAAAACGATGAACCTCAAAAAGCTTCAAGGCCTTTTGATAAAGATAGAGATGGCTTTGTAATGGGAGAAGGAGCTGGGATATTGATATTAGAGGAGTACGAACACGCTAAAAAAAGAGGCGCTAAGATATATGCAGAGATAAAAGGATACGCTGCCACAGATGATGCTTTTCACGTGACAGCACCTTGTTCAGATGGAGAAGGTGCCGCTATATGTATGAGATTGGCTTTAAAAGATGCCTCTTTAAACCCAGAAGATATAGATTATATAAATGCACATGGCACTTCAACACCTTTAAACGATAAAATAGAAACCTTGGCGATAAAGAAAGTTTTCAAAGATCACGCTTATAAGCTAAAGATAAGCTCCAACAAATCCATGATTGGGCATCTATTGGGAGCTGCATCGGCGGTAGAAGCGGTGGCATCTGTTAAAACTATTGAAACCGGCACGATACCACCCACTATAAACCTCGAAAATCCGGATCCTGAATGTGATTTGGATTATGTACCAAACAAAGCTATACAGTGCGATGTAAGAAACGTTTTATCCAACTCTTTTGGTTTTGGAGGCACAAACGCCTGTATAATACTCAGCAAAGTTGATTAAAAACATAATTAAATGGATAGTTTTGAGCTTTTAGAAGAAAAAATAGGTTATAGATTTAAGAATAAAAATTTAGTAAAAAAAGCCTTTACACATATATCTTTTTCCAAAAGCTCAGAAAACTACGAAGTATTAGAATTTTTAGGGGATGCTCTTGTGAACTTCCTCACTGTAAACTTGTTGGTGGAGGCTTTCCCGGGCAAAAAAGAAGGGGAGCTATCCCAATTAAAATCTTTTTTGATAAGCGAAGAATTTTTGTCAGAGCTTGCCAGAAGCTTTGATTTCGACAAATACATCCTGATAAGCAAAGGAGAAGGAATAAAAGGTTCTAACAAAAATCCTTCTATCTTGTGCGATGTATTTGAAGCCTTTTGGGCAGCTATTTATATAGACAGTGATTATGATTGTAAATTGGTTAGAGGGCTTTTTGAGCATCATTTTAAAAGCAAGATACTACAGATAGTAAACTCCAACAGCCTAAAACAAGATTACAAAACGATGCTTCAAGAGATAACCCAGAAAAAATGGAAAGAAAGACCTATTTACAGCGTCGTTAGCATAGAAGGACCAGAACACAAGAAAACATTCACGGTAGAATGCAGTTTTAAAGATTTTAAAAGCATAGGAAAAGGCAACAGCAAAAAACAAGCAGAGCAAGAGGCAGCCAAACAGATGCTTCAAAGCATCAAAGAGCATGATAAAAAGCCAGTTTGAGAAAGTTTTAAAATCTATTCCAAAAGACACTTGGGATAGGATTATAACCAAAGAACCAGAATACATATATTTTAAACCCCTAAAAGAACATTATCACTTTGGAGCTTTTGCCATCATAATGTTGGTGAGTGGTTTAAACGCATATCAGCTAAAAGGAAAAGCCCAAGACAAATATTTTCCCGTATTAAAAGACTATCTTGTGTCAAACTCCAACAAGAAGGACTTTGAAGCCTTGAGAGAGGTATTTTTAGGCTTTTATAAAAAAGAACGCTCTTACAAAGGAAAATTAAAAAGGGTAAATAGATTTTTTGATTCAAAACTGGCAAAAGACATATGGGAAGAGCAGGAGGCTCAATTTTTTAAAAACCATTTAAAAGACATATGGCAAGATCTTTTTAGGATTATGAAAGCTAAAAGTCATTCCAAAACCATAGTTTTTGCGATGAAGTGCTTAGGTGTAGGGCTTATAGTAGAAGGTGTGTCTGATTTTGATTTTGAAGGCATTCCCATACCCATAGACTCAAGGGTAAGGTATTTTGTAAGAGAAAGGCTTAGGTTGGAATTAAAAGATCAAGAAATTTTATCTTTTTTTGAAGATATTCTTAAAAGCCTAAAAAATATAAACATGATACATTTAGATTCTTTGATATGGCAAATAGGCAAGCTAAGCGATGATGAAATTATCAGTTATTTCAAAGACTTAAGTGAAGAAAGTACAGGTAAAAAACTATTATCATGTTTAAGCACATAGATATTTTTATTAAAAAGTTTTATAGTAATATTAGGAGGTGTAATATGGAAGAAAAAGTAGACGTAAAAAAAGCCATTGAGAACTTGGAAGAGGAGATCGCAAGGATCAAAAAAGAGCTTGGGCTCGACAAAGAAAGCAAAAGCATAGTGGAGATACCACTAGAAAAAGGCAAAGAAGTCACCACGAAGCTTATGAATATGGCTCAAAGCATCATAAAGGTTGCTTCTGCGGCTGCTAACGGTGCTATGGAAGGAGCTAAAAAAGCTTTGGAAGAAGGGGAGAACAAAGAGCAAGAGCAAGGAGAAAAGAAAGGATAAATGTCCCTTAGCTGTGGTATAGTGGGTTTACCCAACGTAGGTAAATCTACGTTGTTTAATGCGCTTATAAAAACAGCAAAAGCGCAGGCTGCTAATTATCCTTTTTGCACAATAGAACCAAATGTGGGCACCGTAGAGGTGCCCGATGAAAGACTTTACGAGATAGCAGCATTAGAAAACTCTGCCAAGATAGTGCCAACTTTTATAGAGTTTGTAGATATAGCTGGTTTGGTAAGAGGAGCCAGCAAAGGGGAAGGTCTTGGAAATCAGTTTTTATCACATATAAGAAATGTAGATGCCATAGCACAAGTGGTAAGATGTTTTGAAGACGAGAACATTACACACGTAGAGGGTGCTGTCAATCCAGTAAGAGATATAGAGATTATAGATATAGAGCTTATAGCAAAAGATTTGGAGTCTGTTCAAAAAGCCATTCAAAAAGTAGAAAAATCTGCAAAAGCTGGAAATCAAGAGGCAAAGCAAGATCTTAATTATCTTAAAAAATTTGAATCTATATTGGACGCTATGACACCGTTAAGAAGGGCTGATCTCAGCGAAGAAGAAAAAGAGTACGCTAAAAATAAGCTATTTCTTCTTAGCATAAAACCTACTATGTTTGTGGCAAATTTATCTGAAGAAGAGATACAAGATCCCACTTCAAACAAGCATTATATAAATTTGTTAGAATATGCAGAAAAAGAACATGCACCGGTAATTCCAGTGTGTGCAAAATTAGAATCAGAGATGATAGATATGTCAAAAGAAGAAATACAGGAGATGCTAAACCTTTACGGTCTAAAAGAAACAGGTCTTTCTTCTTTGATAAAAAGCGGTTATAAACTCCTTGGGCTTATCACATTTTTTACCGCTGGTCCAAAAGAGTCGAGAGCTTGGACGATAGAGAAAAATACAAAAGCCCAAAAAGCTGCTGGTAAAATCCACTCTGACATAGAAAGGGGTTTCATAGCGGCGGAAGTGATAAATTATGAGGATTACGTAAGAGTAAAATCTATGACAAAAGCCAAAGAACAAGGACTTATAAAACTTGAAGGTAAAGATTACACAGTAAAAGATGGTGATATAATATATTTTAGATTTAACGTATAAAGAGGTATTGGCATGAAGATAACATTTAACAATCAAGAATACGATTTTCAAGAAGGTATAACTGGTATAGAGCTTTTAAAAGCATTAAACTTAAATCAAAAAGATGTTATAGGCTTATCTATAGATGGTATCATATACGATCTTCAAACACCCTTATACCATGGCGGGATAATAAAACCAATAACCAAGCAAGATTCGGAAAGCCTTGATATATTAAGACACTCTTTGGCCCATATTATGGCTCAGGCTTTGAAAGAAATATACGGCGATGAAAAAGTGCATCTTGGTATAGGACCCACAACGGAAGATGGGTTTTTCTACGATGTAGAAGTAGAAAATCATCACATAGGCGAAGAAGATCTAAAGATCATAGAAGATAAAATGAGACAGATAATAAACATGTCTTTGGATATAAAAAGAAAAGAGCTTGATAGAGAGGAAGCTTTAAGGTTTTTTGGAAATAAAAAAGAAGTTTATAAGTTAGATATCATAAATTCTTTACCAAGCGATGCTAAGATAAGCGTTTATGAACAAGGGGATTTTGTAGATCTGTGCAGAGGTCCTCACATACCAAACACATCTTTAGCTGGGGCTTTTAAACTCAGTTCTATAGCTGGGGCTTATTGGAGAGCAGATGCCTCAAAACCCATGCTTCAAAGAATATACGGTATAGCCTTTTGGACTGAAAAAGAGCTTGAAGAGAGGCTGAAGCTCTACGAAGAAGCAAAGAAAAGAGATCATAGAAAGCTTGGCAAAGAGTTGGAGCTTTTTACTATAGATGAGACTGTAGGACCAGGGCTTATAATTTGGCTTCCAAAAGGAGCTATTTTAAGACAAGTGGTAGAGGAGTATCTTAAAGAAAAGCACAGGGCTTTAAATTATCAGTTTGTATATACACCCCATGTAGGCAAATCAACGCTTTGGGAAACAAGTGGACACCTTAGCTATTACAAAGAAAACATGTTCCCAGAGATGAAGATAGAAGAAGAGTCTTATTATGTAAAACCTATGAACTGTCCTTTTCACATGGCTATATATAAATCCAAGATAAGAAGTTATAAAGAGCTTCCAATCAAACTTGGAGAGTTAGGCACTGTTTATAGATATGAAATGTCTGGGGTGTTGCATGGACTTATGAGGGTTAGGGGTTTTACCCAAGATGATGCTCACATATTTTGTAAAGAAGAAGAGGTAAAACCAGTTATCAAAGAAACCCTTGAGCTTGCTTTTGAAGTATTAAAGGATTTTGGTTTTGAAGACTATCAGATATTTATATCCACAAAACCAAAAGATGCCATAGGTACAGAAGAAAACTGGAAAATATCCGAAAGCGCTTTAAAAGAATCTTTGGAAGCCCTCGGTAAAACATACGAAATAGATGAAGGTGGCGGTGCTTTTTACGGGCCAAAAATTGATATCAAGATAAAAGACGCTATAGGTAGATTTTGGCAATGTTCTACTATACAGTTTGATTTTAATCTTCCGGAGCGCTTTGATCTTACATACATAGGTGAAGATAACAAAAAACACAGACCTTATATTATCCATAGAGCGTTGCTTGGTTCAGTAGAACGCTTTAGCGGTGTTTTGATAGAGCATTATGCTGGACATTTTCCCATATGGCTTTCTCCTGTGCAAGTGGCTATTGTGCCAATAGCGGATAGACATTTAGATTATGCCAAAGAGGTTTTTGAGCTTTTAAAAGCCAACAACATAAGAGCTTATATAGATGATAGACCAGAAAGGATGAATGCAAAAATAAGGGACAACGAGCTTCAAAAAATACCTGTGATCGCCGTAGCAGGGGACAAAGAAGTCCAAGAGAAAACACTGTCTATTAGAAGTAAAATTCAAGACTTGCAAGGGGCTTTTGGTATAGAGGATTTTATAAAAAATATGAAAACACTTATAAACCAAAAAAGATGATCGTATTTGTAAGTGCTACGGATACAGGGGTGGGCAAAACTTACGTAAGTTCATTGTTGGTGGAATATCTCAAAAATATAGGTATAAACGTTGATTATGTAAAACCCATAGAAACAGGTGTAGAAGATATACCAGAAGATGCTTACAGGATAAGTAGTATCTTAAACAAGCCGTGGCAAGAACACGTGATATATACCTTCAAAAAACCCATGTCTCCTTACGCTTGCGCAATAGATGAAAAAAAAGATATAGATGTTGAAAAAATATTGGATATAATAAGCAAAAGAGCCCTCTCATCAGAAGTATTGATCGTAGAAGGGGCAGGTGGTGTTGCTGTGCCTATAAAAGTAAAACCACTGATAGACTACGCTTATTTTATCAAATCTCTAAAGGCTTTACCTCTTATAGTAGCAAGAGCTTCCCTTGGGACTCTTAACCATAGTTTTTTGACATATTTTTATCTTAAAAGCCAAGATATAAAGCCTGTTGGGTTTGTGCTAAATGGTATTGATTACGAAGAGCCATCCCAGTATTCTAACAAAGATATACTAAAAGATATGATACAAGAGCATATCAATATCTGGGAGCTTAGCAAAAATCCAGACAAAGAAGAAAGATTTTATCTTGGAGATAATATTTTGAAAACTATTGCTAATTTTTAATTTTATTTTAAATTTATATTTATTATCTTACTTTGGAGGTAAGTGTTTTGCAGACAGCTAAAAATATCCTTATCTGGTTTTTAATTATAGGGTTTATGATTGTAGCCTTCAATTTGTTTGAGGAAAAAGGTTCTGCCTCACCAAGCAGTACTCCTATGTCTTTGACTACGCTTACACAGATGGTTAAAGATGGAAAAATTGGTGAAGCAGAAATAAAAAACGATAAGGTTGTGGCTTACACGAAAGATGGCCAAAAGGTAGAGACATACATGCCGAAAGGCTATACAGCTATTATAGATGAAATGATAAAAAACGGAGTAAAAGTAAACGCATCACCAGCTGGCAGTGGAGATTTATCCTCTGGTGGCAATTGGTTGGTATCTATGTTGATATCTTGGTTTCCAGTGTTGTTGTTTGCTGGTATTTGGATTTTCATGATGAGGCAGATGGGAAACGGTGGGCCTACCAGAGCCTTTTCCTTTGGTAAATCAAAAGCAAAAGTCTACATGGAAGAAAAACCAAACGTAAAATTAGACAACGTAGCCGGGATGGATGAGGTAAAAGAAGAAGTAGCAGAGATTATAGAGTATTTGAAAGATCCAGCAAGATTCAGAAAGCTTGGTGGAAGACCTCCAAAAGGAATACTGTTTTACGGAGAGCCAGGTGTTGGTAAAACACTTTTAGCCAAAGCTTTGGCAGGGGAAGCACATGTGCCATTTATATCCGTATCTGGATCTGATTTTGTAGAAATGTTTGTGGGTGTAGGTGCTGCCAGGATGAGAGACACCTTTGAAACTGCGCGCAAAAATGCACCTTGCATAGTTTTTATAGATGAGATTGATGCTGTTGGAAGATCAAGAGGTGCTATAAACTTAGGTGGAAATGACGAAAGAGAACAAACCCTAAACCAACTTCTTGTGGAAATGGATGGTTTTGATACATCAGAAGGTATACTTATCATTGCAGCCACCAACAGACCAGATATATTGGACCCAGCGTTGTTGAGACCTGGAAGGTTTGATAGGCAGTTGTTTATACCAAAACCAGACGTAAAAGGAAGATACGAGATATTGAAGGTTCATGCCAAAAACAAACCTTTAGCAAAAGATGTAGATCTTGAAATAATAGCAAGAGCAACGCCTGGATTTACAGGAGCTGACCTTGAGAACATACTAAACGAAGCAGCGCTTTTGGCTGCAAGAAAAAGAAAAGATCTTATATCTATGGAAGATTTAGAAGAAGCTATAGATAGAGTCATGATGGGATTGGAAAGAAGAGGTATGGCGATATCTCCTAAGGAAAAAGAAAAAATAGCAGTGCATGAAGTGGGTCATGCTTTGATGGGACTTATGATGCCAAATGCAGATCCCCTTCACAAGGTCTCCATAATACCAAGGGGTATGGCTTTGGGTGTAACTACTCAACTTCCAATTGACGATAAACATCTATACGATAAGGCAGACTTACTTTCAAGGCTACATATACTAATGGGCGGTCGTTGTGCTGAAGAAATCTTTTATGGAAAAGATGGTATAACCACAGGAGCTGAAAACGATTTACAAAGAGCCACTGATTTGGCTTATAGAATAGTAGCCACTTGGGGTATGAGTGAAAACATAGGGCCTATATCTGTAAGAAGAAACGTAAATCCATTTTTAGGTGGATCTACCGTTATGGAAGGTAGCCCAGAGCTTTTGAAAGAAATAGACAAAGAGGTGCAAAAACTCCTTACTTCGGCTTACGAAGAAACTAAAAGTACAATAGCTCAAAACAAAGACGCTCTTTCTAGCGTAGTGAAAAAACTCATAGAAAAAGAGACTATAGATTGTAAGGAATTTGTTGAGATACTTAAGCTACACGACGTAGAAATAAAGAACGGATGCAAACAAGAAGAATCATTGGAAGAGAAAAAAGAAGCTGATGTAGAGCCAAAGATAGACAAAGACGTTGTAAACATATGAGTTATACATGTTGACAAGCTTGCTGATATGCAGTAAAATAAAATACCAAATTTTTTAAGAGGTGCTACGATGGGACATACTATAACCGAAAAGATAATAGCCGATCACGCCGGAAGAAAAGAAGTTTTTCCAGGTGAGCTTGTTAGTGCCAAAATAGATTTAGCAATGGCTAACGATGTAACTGCTCCACTTTCTATAAAAACCTTAGAAAAATACGGAATAGATAAGGTGTTTGATAAAAATAAGATAGCGCTTGTGTTATCTCATTTTGTGCCTGCAAAAGATATAAAGTCAGCAGAACAAGCTAAGATTGTTAGAGACTTTGCCAAAAAGCATGAAATAAAATGGTTTTTTGGTGAAGGCGAGGGTATAGAACATACGCTTTTACCAGAAAACGGTATAGTGGTTCCAGGGGATTTGGTGGTTGGAGCAGACTCTCATACTTGTACTTACGGGGGCATCGGTGCTTTTTCTACAGGTGTAGGTAGTACTGATTTGGCTTATGCAATGGCTACCGGAGAAATATGGTTAAAAGTTCCAGAGTCTATGAAGTTTATGTTCTATGGAAAATTAAACAAATGGGTGAGCGGTAAAGATCTCATACTCTACACAATAGGACAGATAGGCGTTGACGGTGCTCTTTATAGAGCTATGGAGTTTGATGGTGAGGCCATAAGAAGTTTAGACATATCCCAAAGGCTCACCATAGCAAATATGGCTATAGAAGCTGGTGGCAAAAGCGGTATCGTATCGCCTGATGAGAAAACTTTGGAATATGTAGAAAAAAGAGCAAAAAAACCCTATAAGATATATCAGAGCGATACTGACGCAAGTTATATAGAGTCTTACGAATGGGACGCATCTTCTATAGAGCCTATGGTAGCTTGGCCTTATTTACCTTCAAACGTACATCCGGTATCAGAATCAACTCACATAAATATAGATCAGGCTTTTATAGGTTCTTGTACCAACGGTCGTATCGAAGATTTAAGAATAGCTGCTGGTATTTTGAAGGGTAAAAAGGTTCATCCTTATACAAGGTGTATAGTGATCCCAGCTTCAAAGAACGTTTATCTTCAAGCAATGCATGAAGGTCTTATAGATATCTTTATAGAAGCTGGTTGCGCAGTGAGCACTTCTACCTGTGGTCCTTGCTTAGGAGGCCATATGGGCATACTTGCCAAAGGAGAAAGGTGTATATCTACATCCAATAGAAACTTCCCGGGACGTATGGGACATCCTCAAAGTGAAGCTTATTTGGCAAATCCAGCGGTAGTAGCTGCAAGCGCTGTAATGGGAAGGATAGCTCATCCTGAAGAAGTAATGTCTGAAATTTTAGTATAAAGGAGACAACGATGGAATTTCTTAAAAATTTAACATTAAACCAAGCCTTGAGGCTTCTTTCTGGTAGTGTGCTTCTTTTTGTATTCTTGTTTGGTATCATGGGTTCTGATGTAGGTTTTCTTTGGAAACTTCTCATACTGTTTATGGCTATAAATCAAATACAATCTGCTTTTACTAACTGGTGCCCAGCTATAACAATTTTTAAAAATATGGGTTTAAGAGAGGATTGTTAGGCATAGACATCATCAAAAATATAAGAATAGCCAGAGCGATAGACAGGTTTGGCTATTCTTTCTTAAATAGAATTTACACCGCTGGTGAGATACAATTGTGCAATATGAATATAGAGTGTTTATCTGGTAGGTTCGCCGCAAAAGAGGCTTCTATCAAAGCTTTTTCTATGCTTTTAAACAAAAGTTTTAGTTTTAGGGATTTTGAGATATTAAAAGCCAAAAACGGTGCTCCTGAACTTAAGATAAACAACCCTTATTTACAACATTTTATCAAAACAAAAAACTTAAAACCCCTTATATCCATATCCCATGAAAAGGAATTTTCTGTGGCAGTTTGTTATATCACAAAAGAGGAGGCAATATGCTAAAAGATTACAACAAATACCTTGAATATCAAAACAGTCAACTTTATTTAGAAGGTGTGGATCTATACGAGCTTACAAAAGCTTTTGGCACACCCCTTTACGTGTATTCGGCTTCTTATATAAAAGATAAAGCCAAGGCCTACAAAGAGACTTTTAAAGATGCAGATTTTCATTACGCTTTGAAAGCAAACGGCAATTTAAGCATCCTAAAGATCCTAAAAGATGAAGGTTTTGGAGCTGATATAGTATCTGGTGGGGAGCTAAGGAAAGCTTTGAAGGCTGGTATAGAACCTTCTAAGATTGTTTATGCTGGTGTAGGTAAGACTATCGATGAGCTTAAGATGGCCATCGAAGCAAACATAAAGATGTTCAACGTGGAATCTCCGATGGAGCTTGATGTACTCAACGATATTGCCAAAAGCTTGGGCAAAAAAGCAAATATCGCCATAAGGGTAAACCCAGATGTAGATCCCAAGACCCATCCTTACATATCCACCGGTATGAAAAAAAGCAAATTTGGGGTTGATATAAAAAGTGCCCACAAAGAGTATCAGTATGCTAAAAGCCTAAAACACATCAACGTTGTTGGGATTCATTGTCATATAGGTTCTCAGCTTTTAGATACTTCTCCATATATAGAAGCCTCTGAAAAAGTAAGAGAATTGTATGATCAGCTTTTAAAAGAAGATTTTGACATAAAGTATGTGGATATGGGCGGTGGACTTGGCATAAAGTATAAACCAGAAGAACAAGAACCACATCCCAAAGACCTAAAAGATGCTGTTTATCCGGCTTTTAAAGATATAAAAGCAAAGATTTGTTTAGAGCCAGGAAGATCTATGGTGGGTAATGCTGGGATTTTGATAACGCAGGTACAGTTTTTAAAAGACAAAGGTCACAAGCATTTTGTGATAGTGGATGCTGGTATGAACGATCTTATAAGACCTTCTATATACGGGGCTTATCACCACATAGTACCTGTTCATGAAAAATACAGCGAGGAGTTTATAAAAACCGATATAGTTGGACCTATATGTGAAACTGGTGATTTTTTGGCTCAAGATAGAGAGATAAGAAAAGTAGATAGAGAAGATTACCTTGCAGTATTAAGCGCTGGAGCTTACGGATTTTCAATGTCAAGCCATTACAACATAAGACCAAGAGCAGCTGAAGTGATAGTGGATAACGGTATTTATAGGCTTATAAGAAGCAGAGAAACTTATGATTACATAGATTACGACGAAGCCCTTTTATAAATGTTATAATATAAATACGGGTGGAAAAAATGGAATTTAAAGACAACTTAAGAGTATTGGCAGAGGCTATAGAAAGGGAGTCTGTTCTCATACACAGATCAGCCCTGATAGATGGTTATAAAGAGCTGTTCAAGCTAAACACCATAGGCGTAGGGAAATTCGTAAAAAAAGCGGCGGAACTTGGTGGTAAAAAAGGCGCAATCACGTTAAAAGAAAGATACGAAGTAATGACAGATAAGTTATCGGAAGCCTTAGATCTTCTAGCAATCATCGCAGAGTCATCAAGACTTATCACATTCATGGAAACATCTGTAGAAAATATGGAGATTCAGATAGAGGGTTCTATACTTGTGGAGGCAATACCACAAAGTAAAAAACCAGTTTGTGAACCGATGGCTGGTTTTTTTGCAGGATTTTTAACAGAACTTTTACAATCAAAATATAGTATTGTAGAAGTCTCATGCCAAGCTCAAGGTCATGATAAGTGTATTTTCAAAATAAAAAAAGAGGTTAAGTGATTTGAACTACGATATAAAAGATATTAATTTGGCTAAGCAAGGAAAAGATAGGATTGAATGGGCTGGTATTGACATGCCTGTACTTAGATCTATAAGAGAAGATTTTTCTTCAAAAAAACCCTTCAAAGGTATCACTATAGGGGCTTGTCTTCACGTGACCACAGAAACAGCAAACCTCATGATCACATTGAAAGAAGGAGGAGCTGAGATCTATCTTTGTGCTTCAAATCCACTTTCCACTCAAGATGATGTGGCAGCATCCTTGGTAAAAGATTACGATATCCCTGTTTTTGCCGTAAAAGGTGAAGATAACGACACATTTTACAAACATTTAAGAAGTATCCTTGACAAAAGCCCAAATATACTTATAGATGACGGAGCAGACCTCATATCCACAGCCCACAAAGAATATCAAGAGCTAACGGGCAAAATATACGGTGCTATGGAAGAGACCACAACAGGTGTTGTAAGGCTAAAATCCATGGCAAAAGACAAGGCGTTGAGATTTCCTGTGATAGCTGTAAACGATGCTCTTACAAAGCATATGTTTGACAACAGATACGGCACTGGCCAATCAACTCTGGATGGTATATTAAGAGCCACCAACAGGCTTATAGCAGGTTCTACGTTTGTCGTTGCTGGTTATGGTTGGTGTGGTAAGGGAGTAGGCATGAGAGCAAAGGGAATGGGAGCAAACGTAATTGTCACAGAAGTGGACCCCCTAAAAGCTCTGGAAGCCAAAATGGACGGATTTCTTGTAATGCCTATGGAAAAAGCCGCTCCTATGGGTGATATATTTGTGACTGTGACAGGCAACACAAAGGTTATAAGGCAAGAACATTTTGAAGTGATAAAAGATGGTGCTATCGTATCGAACTCAGGACATTTTGACGTAGAAGTAGATGTTAGGTATTTAGAAAGCGTAGCTGTCGAGAAAAACGAAAAAAGACCAATGGTAAAAGAGTATATCATAAACACTAAAAACGGCAAAAAACGCATATACGTGTTAGCCGAAGGAAGACTTGTAAACTTAGCAGCTGCCGAAGGACATCCAGCTTCTGTGATGGATATGTCTTTTGCAAATCAATCTCTATCCGCAGAATATATATTAAACAATTATCAAAAGCTTGAAAAAGACGTATACAAAGTCCCAGACGAGATAGATCAAAAAGTAGCCAAACTAAAGCTCGGTTCCATGGGTGTAGAAATAGACACGTTAACCCAAGAGCAGATTACTTATTTATCTTCTTGGGAACACGGCACATAAGATGATCAATTATATTGAAAAATAAGCCAGAGCATATATCCTATACTTATGGATAAGAAGCTTAAGAAACTCAAAGATGCTCTGGGTAATAAAATAAACGATTCCATAATAGAAAGGAAACTCTACTCTTACGATGCTACAGCTATACCTATTGAACACACTACACCTATGGCGGTGGCTTTTCCCACATCTTCAGGAGATATAGAAACAATAGTAAAAATCTGCTATGAAGAAGATATACCCATGGTGCCAAGAGGGGCAGGGTCTGGACTTACAGGCGGTGCTACACCCGTTGCAGAATGGTCTATCGTGATATCCCTTGAAAAAATGAACAAGTTTGAAGTGGATGTAGACAATACCACAGCTTACGTAGAACCAGGCGTAGTAACATCTGAATTTCAAGATTATGTAGAATCGTTAGGACTTTTTTATCCACCAGATCCGTCTAGTTTTAAATACTCTACCATAGGTGGAAATATAGCTGAAAACGCCGGTGGTCCAAGATGCCTAAAATACGGCGTAACAAGAGAGTATATTTTAGGTCTCGAAACGTATATAAAAGAAGGAAAGTTCCTTAAAAGCGGCAATCCCATCATAAAAGATGTGGCTGGATACGATTTAACCAAACTAATAGTTGGTTCCGAAGGGACTCTTGGTATAGTCTCAAAAGCCATAATAAAACTAATCCCAAAACCTCCTTACAAATCCACCATAATGGGTATATTTAACAATATAAGCGATATAGGAAAAGCGGTAACCAAGATAATGACCTCTGGCATACTCCCCTGTGCGCTTGAGTTTATGGATAAAAATTCAGTACAGGCGGTGCAAAGATTCTATCCAGCTGGTATTCCAGAAGATGCCGAAGGAGTCTTGTTGATAGAGCTTGATGGACAAAAAGAAAGTGTAGAAAAAGAAAAAATGGAGATATCCAACATACTAAAATCTTTAGGCGCAGAAGTTATACCAGCCAAAGACAAAGAACACGAACAAAAACTTTGGAGCGCCAGAAAAAATATAGGTCCAGCCCTTGCCAATATAAAATCTGGCAAGATAAATGAAGACATAGTTTTCCCACGGATATATCTATCTGAAGCCTTGAAAAAAATAAACGAAATAGCCAAAAAATACGATCTTACCGTAGTGAACTTTGGCCACATAGGAGATGGCAATCTTCATGTAAATATCTTATACGATAAACTCAACAAAGAAGAACTTCACAGAGCCGAAAAAGCCGTAGATGAAGTGTTTGAGTTAGCCCTGAGTTATCAAGGGTCCATCACCGGTGAGCACGGTGTAGGTATTACTAAGAAAAAGTTTTTAGAATGGCAGTTAAAAGATGTTGGTATTGAGCTTTTGAAAGCCATAAAACAAAGTTTTGATCCCAAAAACCTTTTTAACCCAGGGAAAGTTATTTAGATGCTATTCTATGCAACGAAGCCATAGACGCATGTCCTACCATGTAAACCCACATCGAATTGCCAAAAAAATCATGGATTTCCATAAAAAAATGAACAATTGGTTTTAAAGAAGGGTCTTTCAAAGAAAAAGGAAACAAAAAGTGCATAACAACACCAGCAACAAGTACTATGCTAACATCTATAAGACCAAGCCCATGCACAAATCCAGGTAATCCAGGTCTTGGTCCTGTTTGGGCTAGTTTAAATTTTGTAAGGTTTTTAATGTCTTTTACAACTTCATCCCATTGATTGTAAGGGAAAAAATGACTTCTTACAGTTTCGTTGGTTAATACGTAAATCCACAAAGCTATTATAACACCAGATAGAATAGGTCCTATTGTTACATGAATATTAAATAGCAAATATGGAAGCCCTTGTTTTTTAGAGCTCATGAAAAGCGATAAAACAAGCTGCAATGCTATCAAAGGTGCGAAAGTCCAGTGCAAATATTTGTAAGCGTTAGACCAATCTTTATTCATGATAAAAGTATAACGCTAAAGTATGAAAAAAATATGAAAATGTTAAGTCTTTATCAAACTTCCAATTTTGAATATAGGCATATAAAGAGCTATCAGGATAACACCTATTATGCCTCCTATTATTACAATCATAGTAGGTTCTATCAAAGAAATCATAGCATCTATAGTTTTGTCAACCTCATCTTCATAAAACCTTACTATACTTTGAAGAAGATCATCAAGCCGTCCGGTTTCTTCACCTATTCTTACCATAGATATAAAAAGATCGTCAAAAAGTTTTGTATCATTTAAAGCCGACCACAAAGGGCTACCTTCTTTTATCATCTTGGAAGCTTTTTCAGTACCTTCTTTTACTATCTCCATGCTGGATGTCTGAGCCATCAAATCAAGGGCTCTATCCAAAGAAACACCGCTGGAAAATAAAGACGATAACGAAGTGGCAAAAGAGTTCATCATGATTTTATGAAATACATTACCCAGCACAGGAAGTTTTAACAAGGTTGTTTCTATACGTTTTCTAAACTCTTTGTTATTTTGATAAAGACGCTTAAAGATAATTATAAATATCACCAAAGCCACTATAAACTTAAGGATATTCTCATGAAGAAAATCCGATGTTTTCATAAGTACCAAGGTTGGTAAAGGCAAGGATGCACCGAAACCTTTGTATATGCTTGCAAAGATGGGCACAAGAAAATAAATTATACCTGTGGTTATTATCGTAGCTATAATGAGTACAAAAGAAGGATAAAATGATGCACTTTTGATTTTGCCTTTTATTTTTGCTATTTTTTCATAATATTCGGATGCCAAAAGCATAGTCCTATCAAGCTGACCAGTCTCCTCACCCGTTATTACAAGACTTATCAAAAGTGGCGGAAAAACGTCTTTTCTTTTTTGCATAGCTTGACCTACCGTGAGCCCTTCGCTGACATCTTTAGAAACTTCCAAAAGTATATCTTGAAAGCTTTTTTTGTTTATTTGTTTTGCTGCCATCTCGATAGCTTGCGGCACGCTGATACCCACTTGTATTAAAAATCCAAGCTGCCTTAACAACAAGGATAGGTCTTTTTCTTGTACTTTTTTACCAAATTTGAAAGAGAATGATTTCTCTTTGGCTAACTCTATGGATACTGGGATAAGACCTTTTGATGATAGTGTTTGAGCTATGGCATCTTGATCTTGGGCGTCTATCGTACCTTTTTCTAATTTTCCATCCTGAGTATAAGCCACATAGTTAAATTTTGGCATTAGTAGATACCTCTATTTGCCTGAAAAAGAAAACAATCAAAATCATAAGGTGGAAATATCTCCTCTTTGACATGTAAAAGATTTTTAAGGGTATCGTAAAAGTCTTTATTATCGGTAAACAACTTAGAATAAACAAGTTTTATATCCTCTAAGTCTAAAACCAAAGCCGAAGAGCTTAAATCATCCAATATTTCATTCCTTTGTTCTTTAAAATCTACGATATCTACTTTTTTATAATCTATAAATTTATCCCCTATCTTGAGCAAAAAATAATAATCTTTATTTATATATACAACACTTATAGGCACATCTATATTTAAATCTATCAAGGCGTTTATAAAATCTATCACAAAATGCGATATGCCCTTTATTTTAATACCGTATTTTTTAAAATATTTTTCTACAAGCTCAATATCTTTTTTCTCAGAGTAGGCCACTATATAAACATTACCTTCATCAGTTTTATGCAGAATGTCGTAAGCAATAGAATGCTTATCTAACTTGTGCCCCATCTCTGTTTCAAGGGAGATCTTTAAAGCATTTTCAACATCCTTTTGTCTTAAGGCTTTTGGTAAAAATCTCATCTTTACTATACCAAGGTTAACATCGAGGGTTATGCGGGCGTCGCCTGGTTCTATATTTTGTAAAAGGGATTTGTCTGATTTTAGATCATCTATTATACCGTTGGATTCAGGACTTTTATTTTGTTTAGCTAAAAGCTGACAAACATCTTTTTCTAATTTGATTAAGCTAAGATAATCGTTAGAGAGAAAAACGTTATAAATGTTTAATTGCTTTAGATTGATAGGAAATTTCATTTTTCTACCCTCTTAGCAGTTATAAAGATAAACAAATCTGTACCGTTTGATGTTTCGTCTTTGCTCATACCTATATTACCCAATATAGGCACTTTGTCTAAACCGGGAATACCCTGTAAAGATTCACCAACATTTTTTGTAGCAATACCGCCTATTGCTAAAGTAGCTCCATCGGATAAAACTATAGATAAAGAATTGCTGTTTTGGTTTATTGGAGGTTGACCGTTTGACAACGGAGTTCCTACGGACATGTTTTGAATATTTATATCAAGCAATATCTTCCCATTGGGCAGGAGCTGGGGCATAACTTTGACAGAATTAAGCACGTTTTGGAGCGTTACATTTGGTACCCCTGTGGTAGACACCGTGGTAAAAGGATACTCTACACCTTGCGTTATTGAACTAGGCTGATTGTTCATCGTAAGTAAAGTGCTTTTAAATACACTTCTAGCCTTGTTTATTGATTCTAACGCCTGAATCTCAAATCCAAGAGCATGAAACTTCCCTTCGGAATATATACCAGATACAAGACCGCCTGGAGCGGGTATGCCAGTTGAAGGAGATACACTTGGACTTGCACCAGGAGTGAAGTTAAAAGCACCAGACAAAGCGGGGACAAAGTTGCTTGTGTTTAGTATCGTTATTCCCCTTCCTGTGTAAGCACCTCCGATATCTAATCCTAATTTTTTTTGATATTGCTTATTTATTTCAATAGCCTTAACATCTATCTGAACATAAATAGGTTTAGTGGATATATATTCTTTTAAATGCTTTTTGATATCTTCTAAGTTTTGAAGATAATCTGTTATGGTAACAGCGTTCATTTTACTTATAGGTGTTACCATAGCTTTATCAGAAAGATAAGGTTTTAGGAGGCTTTCAAATTTATCGATTGTAATATATTTTATGTAAAACGTTTGAGACCTGGTAACGTTTTGTTTTGGTGCTTTTGAGATATAATCAGACATCTGTTTTTCGCAATTGGCAACATCCTCCGGCGTACCTGTGAGCACAATAGCTCTAAACTCGTTGCTTTTAGCTATATTTTTAAGTTTACAGGCTTTTGCTAAATTGTAAGCCTTTTCCAAATCGCCTTTTATAAAAAGAACTTCTGTAATATACTTTGGCTTAATAGATATGTATTGAGGAAAGTAATCTAATATATTTTCAATATTTTGAGGGTAATCTTCTAAGATGATTTTGTTGGCCTCTTCGTGGATTATCACAGCATCTTTTGATAAGTAATGGGATACAAGTTTTTGAAAATCTGAAAGATTTATACCATACAGATAAAGAGATACATTTATAAGAGATTGATCAGGTCTTGGAAGTTGCTCAAAATAAGCCTTTAGTTTTTCATTGACTTGTTTAATTGCCTCATCGGAACCACTTACCACTAAAACACCTATTTTATCGGCTTGATAGACGTTGTAAATACCTTTTATGGATTTTATAAGATCATAAGCGTTTTGAGTGTTTATACCTTTTAATATAATTGTCTCGGTTTTTACTAAAGGTACTAACTGAGATGGATTGGTGGCGGTTTTTTCTAATGAGGGTTGCTTGGCATTTTTTAAAAGAGAAGACAATGGTGGCAAACCACCGGTGGGCATACTTTCACACTTGCCTGAGTTGATTACCATGATACCGTTTAATGTATTAAAATCTAAACAATACTCTCTTAGGATGTCTTTAAGCAGTTCATCTGCTGATATTGGTTTTGTGATGTTTATATTGACGCTTTCATCTTTAAATTTAGGACCAAATATAATACTTTTGTTGTCTATATTTGCTATTGTTTTGATTACATCTGATAATTTTGCGTTTTCAAATTTCATATTGGTTATGACAGTAGCTTCAGATGATCCACAAAAACACCCAAATATGACTAAAAATGCTAAACTTCTAAATATACTTCTTTTTAATTCATTTCTCATTTTTCTTTCCTCCTAAATTATTTATTTTGCCCGTAAGATCGCTTATACTGTTTAGAAAGTTTTTGGGATTTTCGTCGGTAGGCAACAGCTCTACACCATTTCCTGTAGATATTACGATAAAATGTTTAACAACGCCGTTTTTCTCAACGCTAACATACCCCTCTACATTTTTTAGATCATAATAAGGCTTGCTTGATTGATTTATAGCATAAGCTTGAACACTGATAAAACAAAATATTAAAAGCAAAGCTTCATTTTTTAGTTTTTTTAGAAACTTCATCTTTCACCTCTTTGTGTATATCTTTATTTATAAACTCGGCCAAGACGTTAAAATCCTTTTTAAAATAAGCAAAACCAAATCCATTAACCTTTAAAGTATCCTTTTCATTTATAGATTTTACACATAAATTTTTTATATTCACCTCATAACATCCATTTTTGTATTCTAATGAAGCTAAAGGGGATGTGTTTTTAAATGACTGAGCGTCAATAGATATATTTAAGACGCTTGGATTTAAATCTTGAGGATTTGTGTTTATGCTTACCAACGATGGATAGATACCTTTTTTGCTAAAATCAGACAAAACAAAATTATCAATACTGGCCAAAGCTTTATAGTGGTTGTGATAATTATCAAATATCTTGTTTATATAAACAAAGCTGCCTATTTTGTTGTTTAATTTGTCGTATTTGGCTTTTAACGAAAAAAGCTCTTTATTTAAGATAACCATTTTCTGTTCATAAGGTTTGATAGCAAGCTCTTTTTGTTTGTACAGCAAATTTAAGCGAAGGTTTGACAAAAACAAAAACACATCTATAGCTCCAAATATTAAAAAAACCAAAACAGATAAGGAAAATATTATAAACTCTGGTTTTTTTATGAGTTCTTCATCTATATCTATATGAAGCAAAGAAAGTACACTTGAAAGTTTTGATAAGATAATATTTTCTGAGGAGGCGCTTTCTTTTAATAAGTTAACTTTTAGTTTTTTTAATTTATTTTTTCTTTTCATGTTTCATCTCACTTTTAGTAGGTTTACTAACCACAGGAGACTCTTTTATGTCAGATATTATATAACCAGTCAAACAAAGCAAAATAGGTTTTGAAGTGTTTAGGTTTTTAGTATTGGGGATTACACTAACTACAGAAGAGCTATCTTTGTCAAAGATATTGGCACTACACTGGGATTTCCCAAAACCAAATTTTATACTATTTACAAATAAAAATGGATAAGATGGATTTGGAGCGTTTAAAGAAGAAATAAAATTTGCAACGTTATCTTGGGATGTAGCTACAGATAGCTTAACTGGTATAGTTTCAATATTGAATATACGCTTCGAGGCAATGGATTTATTTTTTTTATCTGTGTTGACCGGCATGGTGAATAAATTACCATTTTCATCTACTTTAAAATCTCTTGGGGTTCCTTCTTCAAAAGATATCGTATATCCACCTATCTGGGATATAAGAGATGGCAATACAACAGAGATTTGATTGGGAGCGGTAGTATAGGCATATTTTATGTTTGGATTTAAAAGCATGGCTTGGAGCTTTGGTATTTGGCTTTTATAATAAACAATATTCTTTTCTATATTTGTAATTTGATCTTGAAGCTGGGTGGTGCCCTTCACAAAAGACGGCAAGCTTGATATTTTTTGCTGCAGTTTCTCTCTTTTATCCATCTGTTTAAAATATATATAAATACTTATTGTTGGTAAAAGCAAAGATACCAATATAAAAACCGCCTTCTTATCTCTTTCGTTTAAAGACCCGTACCAACCTAAAATTGCGTTTTTAAGTTCATTTATCATATCAACCACCAAAGGATTACCAAAAATCCTCTTCTACGGGACGGTCTCTAAGACAGTGTATATGTTGCTTAGAGCATCTACAACGCATTCTTTATTCTCAATATCACTTATACACTGCCTTAAATTTTTTGATATCTCTGGAAAAGATATAGGATAACCCCTATTTGTATCTTCGGTGTTTACAACAAAACTACACTTGGTGATAAGGTCTTTGCGGTTTTTAGTATAAAAATCTATAGTAAACCTTTGGAAACTTTTGGCTATCTTACTTTTTTTATTTTCTATATTTTTCACATCAAAAAGCAGTTCATCGTTATCTTCAGAACACACTAATCTATTTTGACTGCATATCTTTTTAATCTTTTCGTATGTACTAATAAGCGTTATATCCATACTATATTTGTTGGCTTGGCTTTCATAGAGAGCATTGGCTGTATCGTAAAGGTGATTGCAAGATTTACCAGTAAGCGTATTAAATACCAAAGTGATTTCAGATTTTAAATCATGAGGATAGCCAAAAGACATATTTATGCCAGCAAATATAACAATAACAATAAAAGTAAACACTTTTATTGCAACGTTTTGCCTATCTTTTTCATATCCTTTCTCCATAGGTTTTCTTGGTGTTGTTTTCATATATAACACCTATCGGAATTTTTGCATCAGTTTTTATATAATCCCATTCTTTGGCTATTTTGTAAGCTTTTTCAAAATCTGAAGGGTCGTGGTTTTCTATCTTATAGACTCTGCTGTTGTAAAAGTCATAGGTATTGTAAAATATCACGCAAGGCTGAAAAACCTCTACCAACGAAAAACCCTTGTGCAATACCGCTTTTTTAATGATATCTTTAAGATGGTCTATGTAGCCAGTATAACTTCTCGCTACAAATGTAGCCCCTGCTTCCATGATAAAAGATATTGGGTTAATGGGGTCTTCAGGTGGACCTTTGGGTGTTGATTTACCTCTAAAATCCAAAGCGCTGGTGGGTGTAAACTGTCCGGTAGTTAAACTATAGGATCTGTTGTCGTGGACTATAACGGTGATATCTATATTTCTTTTTGCAGCAAATATAAGGTGTTCCATCCCTTCACCGTAGCCATCTCCATCTCCCACAAAACAGATGACTTTTAGATTTTCGTTAGCAATCTTTATACCGCTTCCTGTAGCCAAGGCTCTCCCATGTAGCGAGTAAAAACTGTTGATATTTACATAATCAAATATCTTACCGTGACATCCTATACCTGTTACCATTACAAAATCTTCAAGCGGTATATCATCGGTAAGCTCATTCAGAGCACTGCCTAAGGCACCCAAGATGCCAAAATTGCCACAATTCCTACACCAAGTTATCTCTGCCCCCGTATATAAGCTTTTAGTAATCATAATAATTTATTATATAACTTCTTTTAAAAAATTGTATGAGTTTGTAAAAGATTAAACACCACCTGTAACAAAGATAAATTTGCTATTTGAAACGTGCATTCCTTATTATATCATGCTATTTAGTTTGAGAAACCGTTATAATAAATTGCTATAATAAAATTTATGAAAACTTTTAAACTTTTAATATTTATTTTTGGTTTTTGTGCGTTGTCTTATGCTTATCCAGATATAAAGATTATGATAGAAGATAGTAAAAGTATTACGCCTAGCGTTTATAAGCTTGACGTAGAGATAAATTATAGCGCTCAAAATAGTGCTAACGTGATAGCTTACCTTGGTAGAGTTGACAATCTGGTGAGAGGTTTAAATATACCTTACAAAGGTGGTAGTTTTAGGATTTTAAAAAACTGCTTTTATTCTAACAATAAATATGTATGCGAGGGTTATAAAGGTATAAACGATTATAGTTTTTATATGAAAAATCCTGAAAACCAAACAAAAATATTAAACGCTTTAAAGGGTATAAACTATGAGATAACATATACTGGTTTTATAGTACCAAAAAAAGATATAGATGCTACAAAGAACTATCTTATAAAGGATTTGGCCAAAAAATCCCTGGTTTACGCCTCAAGCTTTTCTAAGATTTTTCAAAAAGAGTGTTTTGTTAAAAGCATTTCTTATGCCCAAAACCATCCGGTGCTACCGATGAGATTTGCTATGGCAAAGGCTTTACCAACACCTGCAAAATCTAAAGAACATATAAGTATGCAGGCTTTTGTGGATATATCTTGTAGATAGTTATTTCATAAATTATTGTAAATCTTGGCAGAGCACTCTTTTTTTCATAATCTGTCTGGACTTATAAAATTTCGCAAGCGTTTATCCACCATTTTTTCTTTTTATTTTTTCTTCATACATTCTCTTATCAGCTAAGCTTAGTATAAGATTTAAAATTTCTTCTTCATTTAAACCTTCTGTTTCTATTTCTTTTAAATCGGCTACTCCATAGCTAAAAGAAAGATTAAAATCTTTAAAAGCTTCTTCAAAAACTTTTCTAACTTCTTCAATTCTATCTTTATTTAAAAGACATTCAATAATTACAACAAACTCATCGCCGCCAATTCTTGCGATAATATCATAATGTCTAAATGTTTGTTTAAAGAATTCTGCAACCTTTTTAAGGACCTCATCTCCTTTGGCATGTCCAAAATTATCGTTTATCGGTTTAAAATTGTCAAGATCTATAAACACGAGAGAAAAATCTCTATCTTCTCTTAATCCTTTTTTAATTAAGTTAACAACGTAATCTTCAAAATACTGTCTATTATACAAACCGGTTAAATGATCTTTTACTGCCATTTCATAAGTTTCTTTATAAATCTTTTCTTTGTTAGCTATAAAATAATCGTATTTTTTTGTGACTTCATCGAGTAAACTTTGGAGAATTTTTATTTTTATATCTTCCCTCATTTTTCTCTCACCGCCAAAAGCAATGAAGTTTCGTTGTAAAGTTTAAGTTTTTTATAATGTTTATCAGGCCCTATTTCTCCAAATGTAAAAAATCCAAACAAAGGACAGTTTAACACAGAAGTGTATATTTCTAATTCTTTATCTTGCTTATCTTCAAGGACATATTGTCTTGCTATGCATGAAAAGTTGATAGCAAAGTCTGGATTGTTGATGACATTTTTAACTTTTTTAGCAATTTTGAAATCTTCTTCAAGAAGCTCTTCCGATGTTGCAAAAGATAGTTTAAAATGCTGACCCTTTTTGACCTGCCCAAAAAATTCTACATAGTCTTTGCCAATTTCTTTAAAGGTTCTCAAAGTTGCAACATAACCATCTTCTTCGTCAAGGATGTTTATAGGAGCATACCAAAGATATCTAATGTCAAAATTGTCAAAATCTTTTAGAAAGTTTTGAGCTATATAAGAAAAGTTTTTGTTATCATCCACAGTGTAAAGTTTGTACCCATCGGCTTTTTTGATTTCGTATGTGATCCCATAGGGCTTAAAGCCAAGTGCCACTCCAATATCGTAGTCTATATTATCAAATGTAAGAATAAAAAATCCATTTTTTATGACTATATTATCTACAAACTGATAAGTTAAAACTTCATTGTCTACTTCGTATCCAGACGATAATCCACCAATTATATTTTTTACAAGGTGATATTCTAACTTTTCTGAAAGCTTTTCAATGAAAAGTCCAAATTTTTCTTTACAAAAACCACCTATAACCACATGAAGTTTATCGTTAAATGTGTTTAGGTAATGTGAAGTTTTTTCTAAAGCGTCTTCTTTTTCAATATCTTCTACATAGAAAATATTTGCCTTACCATCTTTTTCAAACTTCATTGCAACTACAACCACACCTTCAATTATATTCTCGTTTTCAAAAGCGTTAACAGCATGAAAACCAGCATAATGATTTGTTTGAAACACTTTTTCTATTAGATAAGGGATATCTTGATAACCGTATTTTGGATGGATAGAAAAAATCAAAAAATCATAACTATTAAACCTTTTATCTACCTGGTCTTTTAACTCTTTAAGCGCTAAGAAAAAAGATTTTTTACTTGAAGAAAAAACTTCTACTATCATCTTATTTACCTTTACTAAACCCTACTATTGAATAATATCTCATAATAACAAATTAATTATATCATAAATAAGCTGTAGCATACTCACTAACAAAAATTTATAGCGCTTCTTCTGGTACGTTTGGTAGATATACGATATCTCCTTTGTCTGTCAGGGCGAATTTATCTTGAAACTTATCTTTGTAGCCTTTTTCGTTGTTTATAAAACGCTCTAAGGTTTTTGGCTCGTTGTGGGCTCTCATAATATACTCTTTGGTGGTACCATTTGAAAAGGTTATCAAAACTTTAAGGCAGTAAAACTTAGAATTTTCGCCGTCTTTACAGCGCTCTATCTTTGCATCTAAGGGCTCTACCTTTACACTTCTTGCCACTATCTTCATAA
>Ga0080003_1000412_pt1 | contig 28802 bp, 20 predicted proteins | sample JossMetagenome_FD_69206 | JGI IMG/M metagenome (GOLD analysis project Ga0080003, IMG submission 69206) | Hot spring microbial communities from Joseph's Coat, Yellowstone National Park, USA - JC2_E (SPADES assembly) (version 2) | ecosystem: Environmental > Aquatic > Thermal springs > Hot (42-90C)...
CAGGTGGGGTGTAGAAAACACAATGAATAGTGAGAAGTAAGCGGTAAATGGCAAATACTTATTTGCTGTCACGAAAGGCGAATGCCGGAGCCAACAACATTTCATAGTTTAAAGTTGATCAAATACATCAACATTGCCTTTTCCCCCATACGTCATGTGCTTTTTTATACCCCATATAGGGTATAATATACTCAAACCAATCGTACAGGAGGGTTAATTTGTCTCCAATCACCGTAACGATGCAAATCTCTTACTGGAGTGCGTTTATCGGAGGAATTTTAAGTTTCTTTTCTCCGTGCATTTTCCCAATTTTACCTGGTTTTTTGGCTTTCCTTGTTTCTTCACATGGAAGAAGTGGTGCAATTTACAAAGCAGTTGCGTTTTCAATAGGCCTTTCGGTTATTTTCATCCTGCTTGGTCTTGCAACAGGTACTTTTGGCATTTTTTTGATCACGTACAAGAGGTATGTCGAGATAATAGGAGGTATTCTTGTCGTGATCTTTGGGTTAAGTTACACAGGTCTTTTCACGTTGCCTTTTTTTGAAAAGGGTATTTACATACCTTTCAAAAGAAATGTTGATAGTTTCTGGAGTGCCTTTCTTTTTGGAATTGTAACTGCATTTGCATGGACACCTTGTATAGGTCCGGCGCTTGGAACCATTCTCACGATGGCCGCAACGGGGAACACTTTATCGGGTGGAACTTTACTTTCCATTTTTTCTTTAGGTCTTGTCATTCCGCTCATATTGGCGTCTGTCCTGATTCAGGTGGTGAACAGAATCGTTGCTTTTCTCGTCAAATATCAAAGATGGATAAACGTGATGGGTGGAATAGTGCTTATAATTTTTGGCTTTTTGATGATTTTTGGTAAACTTGCGCTTTTAAGTTAACAGAGGAGGTTAAAATGAAGAAAATTCTCGTGCTTTTGTTGCTGTCTCTCATCGGTTTGAGTGTTTTTGCCTATTCGTTAAACGATGTGTTGCTCAATAACTTCAACACCGTTATGACTTTATCAAAGTATGAGCAAAAAGATGCGATAATAGTTTTTTCGGATCCGAATTGTTTTTATTGCAACAAACTAAAAAGCGATACGCTTTCAAATCTGGATGTTCAGCATATGCTGTCAAACAATTTCGTGATCGGTGAAATTTATGAAACTAATAACACCGCAAATTTTCAGGGTAATACCTACACTTACACACAACTCTTTCAGGGGTTCGGAATTAAAGGTACTCCGACGCTTTTCTTTTTTACATCCACCGGTACCCCGATAACTTATCTGCCCGGTTATCTTGGCCCTTCTGACTTTTTAAAAGTGCTTCAGTACATTGCACTGGGAGATTACGCCAAAAATGTTGATTTCAACACGTTTGCAAAGGGAAACAGCAATTTCGTGGGTACGTCTTCCATAATCAGACTCACGGTTGATCAGGCCGATTACATACTCAAAAATGATCCTCTGTCAAGGAAAATAGATTCTTATCCTCCAAAAAACGCCGATCCATTTTTGAAGTACGTCATTTCAGGTCAAGATGCCGTTTCAATGGCAAATCAGATGCTGAAGAATGGATTTTACAACATCTATGTTGTAGATGGTAAATGATAGGGTATCTAAAGCCTGATGTAAACGAACTTAGAGTTAGAGAACTTAAACTTTACAACGCTTATTATTGTGGCATATGTACAGGCTTGTCAAAAAAATATGGACCTGTTTCTCGTCTTTTGTTGAGTTATGATTCGACTTTTTTTGTCATTCTGAGCGATGCTCTATCAGGATCACAATGTCAATTTGCACATGCAAGATGTCCTCTGCCTCCATTTCAAAAAAAGCGCATTGTTAAAAGCGAAGATATGCGGTTTGGGATGGAGATATCTAAGTTTTTCTCTGACTTGAAGATAGACGATTTCAAAAGAGATTCAAAAGGATTCATGCACCTACTCTCCTTTTTTCTGTTTCATTTCAAATCCAACGACGAATTTTTTCGAATTTCCAAACCATACACCGACAGAATTCTATTTTCAGAAATTTCGGAAGAATCGGATCCTCAAGAAGTTGCCGATCTTTTCGGTAAACTTTCAGAAACCATGGCAACTTCTCTTTCAAATCTCAAAAGGGCATCTAACATGATATATCTCATTGGAAGGTGGGTATATCTCATAGATGCGCTTGACGATCTTGAAGAAGATTTCAAAAAGAAAAATTACAATCCATTCCTCGTAAAATATGGATCTAACTTTGATGATCCGGATTTTTTTGTTAAAATAAGAGAGAAAGAAAAGGCACCCATCGATTTTCTGGTACAAAGGATACGGCAAGAATATGAAAACCTTAAAATCGATCCATCCATTAACAGAAATTTGGTAGAAAATGTGATTTTTTATGGGTTGCCCGGAACATCTACAAAAATTCTTGACAAAAGGACGATGAAAAATTGAAAGATCCATACGAGGTACTTGGCGTAGGTAGAAATGCAACTAAAGAAGAAATAAGGGATGCTTACAGAGAACTCATAAAAAAATATCATCCTGATAAATTCAGAGACAATCCGGATATGAAAGCACTTGCCGAAGAAAAGATCAAAGAGGTAAATGAGGCTTACAAATATCTTTTGGATCATCTTGACAACCCTTCTTACGGCGTATCAAACGCTTCAGATGAAGATCAATCATTTTTTCAGCAGGCAAGGCAGAAAATAGATACCGGAGATTATTACGGTGCTGCAGATTTGCTCGTTAGAGTTTCAGACAAATCAAATCCAGAATGGTACTTTTTGAGCGGCCTTATATACTTCAGACAGGGATGGTACGATAAAGCCGAAACCTATCTCAAATATGCCCACGAAGCGAAACCCGATAACAAAGAATACGATGATGTCTACAAAGAATTTTTGAGGGCTTCGAAGAGAAATTACAATCCAACGATGAACGGCCCTGCACAAGGTGGCGGTATGAACGATGAAGCGGGAGCATGTCTGAGTTGCTGCGCTGCTCTTGCCTGTACGGATATATGCTGTCATTGCATGGGAGGATTTTGATTTGAAGGCGAGAGATATAGCCTTTGGATCGATTTATTCTGCGTTGTCGATTATTCTCGTTTCATTCTCCGCAATATTTGGAGATGATCTGTTTTTGTTGATCTTTTCCTCTCTTCCTCTCATTGCCTTAACCGATCAATTTGGGAAAAGAGCCGGAGTACTCTCTTATGTCGTGATTTCCGCTGTGGCTTTTTTGATCTTTCCGCTCAGAATATCCACGATAATTTTTATATTGCTTTTCGGTCCGTATTCCCTGTTAAGAGATCTTTTTAAAAACAGAAAAATATTGAGAATGACATTTCATTTTGTTTTGCTTTTTGGTCTTGCCTTTTTGTCTTATTTTGTAATAACTTACCTTTTGAATTTAAATTTGGGCAAATATTCTGTTTATTTGGTAGCACTGGGAATGGTAAGTCTTTTGCTTTACGAAAGATTTGTAGAATATTTCTTGAGATGGTACAAAAAAATCGTTCTAAAGCAAAGGTGGATGTAAATGCCTTACGATTCATTTTTGGTCGCTAAGATCGTAAAAGAGATAGAAACTCCGGTTTACCTCACCGGAATATACGACGCAACACGCCATTCGATCGTGCTTTCTTTGAACAAGAGAGACCTTATGATCGATGTCAGCGGATGGCCTAACCTCAGATTCACAAAAATATTTGTCGAAAAGGATGTTAATCCATCGAGTTTTGTTTCCCTTATGAGGGCAAAGTTGAAAGGATCTATCCTTTTGAAAGTAAGTCAGGTTGATTTCGATAGAATCATTAAATTTGAATTCGAAGTGAAAAATCTTATAGGTGAAAAGGAGATTTTCGAACTCTACCATGAGGTCATGGGAAGTTTTGGAAATATCGTCCTTGTGAAAGATGGTAAGGTTATTTCGTCCTTTAAAAATGTTTCCTCCGTTAAAAGGACGATTTTACCCGGTGTCGATTATATCCTGCCCGATGAAGATAGAATAGAACCATGGAAGGTCGATGAAAATCTCTTCTTGAAAGCTTCTGGCCGTCTCGATCAGTTCCTTGTGTCGAAGATAAGAGGGTTTTCAAAGAAAACTGCCATTGAAGTGGCAAAAATCGCAAATTTGAGTTTTGACACCGAAATTGCCTCTTTGAAGATCGACGAAATTGATAGAGTTGTTGAGTTGATAAGAAAAATGGTGAAAAATCTTGATAATGCGCAGGTTTATCTTTCTTTCGATGGCGAAATTCCAAAGGATATATACGCTTTCGAACCTTACGGCGAATTCAAGACTTTTGAGAGTGTTTCTGAAGCGATAGAAAAATTGCTTTCAGGCATGAAAGAAGAATCACCGATTTTAAAAAAGGAAAGGCTCTCGAAAATTGTTAAAAATCTCATAGACAAAAATGCCGAGATCCTAAGAAAGGTAAAGCAGGAATTGAAAGAATCTGATAATGCCGAAGAATTCAGAAAATACGGTGAACTTTTGATGTCGCATTTGCATGAACTTCCCAAAAAATCACAAAGAGTTGAAGTTTTAGACTGGGAAACAAATAAAATCGTGATCGTAAATCTCGATCCTAAGATAGACGTGTCGAAAAATGCCCAGCATTTTTTCTCCATTTACACGCGCCTTAAGAACAAACACGATGGCATTGTGAAACGAGAAGAAACGATTCAAAAAAGGATATCGTACCTTCAAGAAATTGAATACGAAATAGAAAATATCTCGGAAAGCGCAGAACTCGACGAGATAGAAAAAGAACTTTCAATTTTCAAATACATACCGGTTAGGAAAAAACAAAAGACTCAAAAAGAGTCGAAGCCCATAGAATACGATATAAAAGATTTCAAGATCATAATTGGCAAAAACAACATTCAAAACGACAGAATAACCCGATTGGCCTCTCCAGATGATCTTTGGTTTCACTCAAGAGAAGTGCCCGGATCTCACGTCATACTTGTAACTGGCAAAAGAGAGCCTCCTGATGAGGTTATAGAACTTGCGGCATCATTTGCGGCAGGTTATTCAAAGTATCGCAACGATCTTTGGGCAAGCGTGGACTACACTTACGTTAAATACGTATCAAAGCCTAAAGGTGCAAAACCTGGATTTGTAACCTACAAAAACTTTAAGACTTTGAGAGTCAAACCGCGTTCAGTCTAATTTCTCGAGGAAGTCAACGTATCTTTTGACAATTCCTTCTCTTAGGTAATTTTGGATAACGTAACCTTTTCCTTCGATTGCTCTTTTTTGATAGAAATCATAATTTTCTTTTATCTTTTTGATTGAATCAACGATCTCGTCGATGTTTTCCCTGTGAACCCTTATGCCTGACTTTGATTTGTCAAGTATTTCGGCCGAAAGCCCATCGAGACCGTATACAACGGGTCTGTTTGCGACGGCATATTCAAAGGTTTTTGAAGGAAGCGAGTCTGCGAAAAGATCGCTTTTTGCAAGATGTATGAAAAGCACATCACTTGCTGAATAATAAATCGGTACACGATCTCTGGAAACCGGCGGAACAAAATGAATGTTCTCTATTCCTTTCGATAAAGCCATCAATCTTTCTTTGTCCGAACCATCGCCGACTATCATGAACTGTATATTTTTCAAAGCTTTTGCCGCATCAACGAGAACGGCAAGATTTTGACCAAGACCAACGTTGCCGATGTATGAGACCAGAAATTCATCTTTGTCGATGGAAAGTGATTGTCTCGCAGCGTCCTTTTTTTCGCTCCAATCCGTTATCTCTGTGAGTAGGTAACCATCAAGTCCGTTGGAAAAAGTGATGAGTTTTCCACGATCGATGCCTTTTGATGATATGTTGTCATTCATGAAAGGAAGCACTGTGACTATTTTGTCGGCCGCAACGTACATTCTTTTTTCGTAGTGTTTCATTATCTTTATGATGGGGTTTGATGCTTTTGCCTTTCCAAGTTCAACGATTGTATCTGGCCACAGATCTCTCACCTCTAAAATGAGTTTCTTGACCTTTTTTTTGAGGGAAATACCTGCAACACCTATGAGAAAGGGAGGACTTGATACTATTCCAATGTCAAAAAAATTTTCGTTGCATAACTTTTTCGCTTTACTTTTCATCTTTAAGTAAAAGTCTGCCTGCCTCCATATCTGAGCAAGCGCAGAATCATTCCCTGTTTTAACGGTTATTCTTACGATTTTTTCTTTTCCGGAAAGTTCCTCTGATGTCTTTAGAGAAGAATAACGGTTAGGCGTTGCAGTCAGTACCGTTACATCATGATCCCTTTTCGTCAGTTCATCCGAAAGAGCCTTAAGTCTGAAAGCCGAAGCTCCCAGATCGGGTGGATAATGTTGCGTAACTATTAAAACCCTCATCGAGATTCTCCTTTTTAAAATTCTTTGAGCACAAATATATGATATCATAAGAATGAAAAATAGCGCATAGCGCATGGGGAAAAGACATTAGAGGACAAAAACACAGTGCGTAGCGGGTAACATGTGGCCTTATTCAAGACCAGAATGACAGATGGAGGAAATGATTGGAAAAACCCACATTTTATTTCAAAATGATCTTAAATGGCATTTTGATGGGTATTTCGATGGTACTCCCTGGAATAAGTTGGCCTGTTATGGCGATAATTTTGGGGGTTTATGAACCGTTGATGCTTACGTTGAATAAATTGTTTTCCGCTCCAAAGACACTTACAAGTCATGATATAAGATTACTTCTGTTTTTGATCATAGGCATAGGGCCGGCCATATTTTTTACCGCTTATTTCATTTTAAGTCTGCTTATGAAATTTGCATTTGAAATAAATGCCATTTTTATAGGTCTTATTTTGGGTTCTGTTTACCTGCTTTACGTCGAGGTAAAGAAAAGGGGATTTTCGGAATTTTTATGGTTTTTCTTTGGTATCGCGGTTGTTGTGGTGCCGCTTTTGTTTGGCTTTAAGGTGAGCAATTTAAAGTTTTTTGATACCATCTTTGGCTCGAGGATGCTTGATTTCATATCTGGATTGATCGTTTCGACTTCGCTTCCAGCCATCGGAGATACGATAATGTTACTTTTGCTTGGAAATTACAGGCATCTTTTGAATGCCGTGAGAACTTTTGATTTTACGACACTTTTGATCTTTTTATCCGGATTTTTGATAGGCTTTTTTACTTTCGTCAGAATAATCGGAAGCCTTTTGAAAAATTACCGCTCTCAAACTTACGCTTTTATAATAGGCCTTATGATGGCTTCGATAACTTCAATATGGCCCTTCACAAAGCACACTTACAATCTGTCTCGTGTTATACTTTTTATGTTCTTGGTTGCAGGAGGTTTTTTGATCTCTTTTTACCTTGAAAAGATTTCTACAAAGAAGGTAAAGCATGGAAATGGATGAAAATTACAAAACCGTGATTAACGAGATCATCGAAAATGTTAAAAAAGATTATTCGGAAGAATCGGCGGAAATCGTCAGGCATGCGTATGAATTCGCAAAAGCAGCACATCAAAGCCAATCAAGGGCTTCCGGAGAACCTTACATCTCTCATCCGGTTCAAGTTGCCAAAATAGTTGCGGATATGGGAATGGATGTGCCTTCCATTTGCACGGCATTGCTTCATGATGTTGCGGAAGACACAAAAGTTCCAATTGAAGAGATAGAAAAGCAGTTTGGTCATGAAATAGCCACAATGGTCAATGGCCTGACGAAGATAAAAACGCTTGAAAATGAAGACATAAAATTTTCAGAGATAGAGACTATACGAAAGATGATCTTCGCGATGGCACAGGATATACGCGTTGTTTTGATAAAATTGGCTGACAGGTTGCACAACATGAGAACGGTAGAAGGCTTTGCCGACGAGGAAAAGAGAAAAGAAAAGGCTAAACAAACTCTCGAAGTTTACGCTCCCATCGCAAACAGACTTGGCATATACACGATGAAAAGGGAATTGGAGGATCTCTCATTTAAGCAACTTTATCCTCAAGAGTACATAGAGATAAAAAAACTTGTGGATAAAAAAATTCAGGAACGCAGTCAGGAAATAGAATACTACAAATCTGAGATTGCCAATCTTTTGAAACAAAACGGAATAGAATTCACAGAGATAAGCGGGAGGGCAAAGCATTTTTACAGCATATGGATGAAGATGAAAGAAAAAAACAAATCTTTTGACGAGATATATGACCTTTTTGCCATAAGAGTCATAGTTAAAAACATACCCATGTGTTACGAAGCGCTCGGTGCAATTCATAGCCTCTGGACTCCCGTACCCGGTAGATTTAAAGATTACATAGCCGCACCGAAGTCAAACGGATATAGAGCACTTCATAACACGGTCATAACTGACAGGGGAGAATTTCTTGAAGTTCAAATCAAAGACGAGCAAATGAATCATGAATCTGAATACGGAATGGCAGCACACTGGAAATACAAAGAAGGAAAGGTTGAGAAAAGTGAATTCATAGACCAACTCATGGAATGGCAAAAGGATTATTCAAAGGGGCTTGCCGGCTGGAATGAAATGGCAATGGAGTTAAGTCTTGACGAGGTTTTTGTATTCACTCCAACGGGCGAGGTAAAACATCTTACCAAAGGATCAACACCAATAGATTTTGCTTATTCTATCCATACGGATGTAGGAAATCATTATGCTGGGGCATCTATAAATGGCAGACTTGTTCCAATGGGATATCAACTTAAAGACGGAGACAGAGTTCAAATCATAGTTGATAAAAACAACGAAGGACCCAATCCAAACTGGCTTAAATTTGCACATAGCGTGCACACAAGGGCAAAGATAAAAAAATTTCTCAGAGACAAATTTGCAAATGAATACATGGAAAAAGGAAAGGAAATGTTAAGAGACCTTTCCAAAAAATACCATCTTTCTGTGGAAGAAATTCTCGATCGGCAAGAAGTCAAAAATTATCTTAAAGATAGGAACATAGAAAAAGAAGACGAACTTGAATTGAGACTTGGTTCTGGCGCCGTTAAAATATATCAAATAGAAAAATTTCTTGGCCAGATTGTTAAACCGGAATTTCAACATGAATTTTCGGAACCGGAAGGTACCGAAATAGTCGTTGATGATTTAAAGGGAATAGAAGTAAGATTTGCAAAGTGCTGCAATCCGGTGCCAGGCGATCATATAGTAGGATTTGTCACCAAAAACGGAGTCAGCATTCACACGACGGATTGCTCAAATTTAAGGAATGTCGACAGAAACAAACTCGTGAGGGTTTCATGGGGGAATTCCAACGAACTCTTCGGGGCCAATATAGGACTCGAGGGGGATGATAGAGATGGATTACTCAGCGATATAATGAATAGAATACACGAAAAACATGTTCAAATAGCCAGCGTCGTCTCGTGGGTGGACGATTTGAGAATTGCACACATATCTGTAAGGGTTAACGTTACCAATCTCGATCAGTTGAACGATCTTATAAGCCACCTTAAAAAAGAAAAAGGCATAAAAAAGGTTTACAGAGAGAGAGGAAACAATTTTGAAAGCGGTAGTCCAAAGAGTTAAAGAAGCCGAAGTCAAAGTTGACGGAAAAGTTGTCGGAAAGATAAAAGCGGGTATTTTGCTTTTAATAGGAATAGGTAAAGATGATACGGCAGAAGATCTCAAATGGATGGAAGATAAAATACCCAATCTGAGAATTTTTGAGGACGAAAACCAGAAAATGAACAGATCACTTCTTGATGTAAATGGTGATTTACTCGTCATATCGCAATTCACACTCTTCGGAGACGCAAGTCATGGAAGACGTCCTTCTTTCTCAGATGCAGCACCTGCAGAGATGGCAAGGCAGATGTATGAAAAATTCTGCGATGATATTTCAAAATCATATCCGTCTATAAAAGTTGAACGCGGAATTTTCCAAACTTATATGCAAGTTTACATGCTCAACGACGGACCTGTTACCATAATTGTGGATTCGAAGGAAAGGAGATAATTGGAATGATGAGGATTCTGATATTTTTGGCAATTGTCATGGGTCTTAACTTTATTCTATCTCCGTTCACCTTTCATACGGTTTAATCCACACAAGTTGACGGGAGACTTTCTGCAATTTGTTTTGATCCTTCCACGGAAATGGCATACGTTGCGAATTCTTTAAACAACACTTTAAGCGTTGTAAATGGAAAAACAAATTAAATTGTGGCAACGATACAGATTAACGGGACTCCATGGGATATCGCGGTAGATTCATCGTCCAACATGATTTACGCTACCTCTCCAATCACTATTCGCTGCGTTTTCTACGCCCCACCTGCCATGAGCCACGTGCCGGCAGTTAGACATTCGATTTTTACACATGATTTTGGTATAATATACGTAACTCTTGATTTTAAATCGTTGGAGGTCGAAAATGAAGATTGGATCAAAGATAGCACTTCTTACGATTATCATGGTTATCGCTCTTGGCGCTACGGCGACTTTCGTTTACGTTGAGAGTTTTGAATTACAAAATTCACTTCCAAAAATAAGCAATTCGATCAACGAAGTGCAAAATGCTTATGATTCAACGATTCAAATCGTGAATTTGAAATCTGCCCTTTCAAATGCCTTTTCAACCCTTGAATTTGGCCTATCCAACGATTCAACTTCAATCCTTAAAGATCAGAATAATCTCTTTGACAAATCGATTTCCGGCGCACTTTCGATAACTGGCCAGATTTTTCCTTCAAATGAGGCATCCGGAATTACTTACGACCTTAAAAAATTAAAAGACGCCGGCGATCTTGCCTTCTTGCAAAGCGCCACCCTCGTTGATTATCAAAATCAATATAAAGTTTTTCAATCGAATCTTTCAGATGTTCAAAATGAATATGCACAAATTGAAAGTCAGATATCCGCACTTATGGTTTCAAACAAAACCCTTGTTGCCACGATAGAGACAAATTTTACAACTATAGCCGCAAGCGCAAATGACCTTTACTCATTGCCAGCGACCAAGTCTCAAATAGTCGAGGCAAAATTGAATTCGCAAATATCTCGTCTGCCTTTAAACCAACTCAACATCGCGGATACGCAAAGTCTTCTTGATAATCTTGCCATATTGGTTGGAACCGATCAAGGTCAAAATATGATCTCGTCGATGGAACTCGCACTCAAAAATATATATCTCGCACCATCTCAGAATGTTGTGAATACGCAACTTTTAGTGATGAAAACGTACATTCAATCTTTCAAAACCGAAATGAACATGGGAGCATTAAATCCTGCCGGCGTCTTTTATGCCAATCTTTTGTTGGATAGATATTATTCGCTTGCATCTCAACTGGCTGATCTTGTTATGAAAGATAGGGATATTTTATCTGAAGTTCAATCTATTTCTGCAACTGTCGATATTTACAGTCAAAAAATATCGAATCAAAGAGACCTTGTGATCAATTCATTAACAGGAGATGTGCAAAGATATTTTAATTCCCTTAATGTTAGGCTATCTTCACTTTTTGACAAGGCGAATTCAAACACACAAAAGGCGCTGAATAATTTACAGATTTCGTCTGATCCGGTTTCAAACGCTTTCAACTATTTGGTGACGATCACGCTTATCATAACCATTGTGGCTGTCATTTGCGTGATCGTGTTTGGAATCTTTTTGATCTTCGATTTCAAAAAAAATTTCAAAGATCTCGAAAATATAGTCAACAAGATAAAGACAGGAGACCTGAGTGTTAAGTTCGAAGGAACGGTTAGAAAAGATGAATTTGGGAATCTTCAAAAATCATTCCATGAGATGATCGATTATTTAAAGGGAATGCTTGTTCATGTCAGACAATCGACATCAGAGATAAAAGACGATCTTCAAAAAGTTGATTCTATGGAAAATAAAAGTACCATGGGAATAAAAGCGGCGATAACAGACATAGATAAATCAAAAAATTTGTCAAGTACTTTGGCAAAAGCATTGAGAGAAATAACCGAAAGATTTTCAAAAGTTGGTGAATCGGAAAGCTCTGCAATTGATAAAATTGACGATTTGCATAAATCTTCAGATGATTTGGAAAAATTGTCGAAAATGCAAAAAGAAATCGAAAATCTTGTTTTGGAATTATCGATCGCAAAAGACGAAACAGTCAAAAAATCCAAATATTTAGAGGAATTAAAGACATCTTACGCATCCATTTTCAATCTTGCGGAAAGATTCGAGTCAATGGTCAGACAGGCAAAGATATTGGCGCTTAACATCGCGATCAAATCGGCAAAATCGGGATCTGACGAATATGCTTTTTTGGAATCCGAGATGAAGGAATTTGCAGATGAATTTTCAAGGATATCTGAAGAAATAAAAGTTGAGACCAAGCAATTTCAGGAAAAGATCGAGAAAGCCTTAGAGACAGACTCAGATGTTGCATCGATAGGACGTTTATTCGACTCAGGCCAGAAAATAATAGATATGGTAAATAATGTCAACCTTACCTTCGAACAGACGGCAAAAGATGTCGAAGAGATATCAGAGGTTGTGAAATCTAACGATTCGCGAAGATCCCAGATCAATCAAGATTTCGAAGAAAAAATAAAACTTCTTGAAAAGGCAATCTCGCTGCTTGATTCAATCTCAAGAAGTTTGGATGAAAGCAAAAATGTTATGACGGATATATCAGACCTGACGAAAAAAATAGAATTGGCATCGGAAACTTTGGATGAAAACATAAAGAAATTCAAGACAGAGTGATTTTTCTGACACCACTTGACAGTTTAACGGGATAATATTTCATTTCGATACCAAATTGTCTTTTATAATCAACGCTTATTTCTTTCAGATATGTGTTGACGTCGGATTTAGATATGACTATTATGCTGCCTCCAAATCCACCACCTATCATGCGCGCCCCGTAAACATTTTCTAAAGCGTTTATCCTGTCAACGAGAAAGTCTATCTCATCCGTTGAAACTTCAAACAAATTTTTCAGACTTTCGTGAGATTTTTTGACAAGATCGCCGACTTTTTCCCAGTTTTTATCTTCTATGGCCGCTATGGTATCAAGTACCCGTTGATTTTCTTCAACGACATGTTTTGCCCTTTTGTAAACATTCTCTCCAAGTATTCTCCTTTTCGATTCCACGAGATCAACTGTCATCTCTCTGAATTGCACACCGATTATCTCGCTTGCACGTGCACATTCGTTTCTGCGTGTGTTGTATCCACCACTTGCGAGTTCATGCTTAACAGACGAGTCTACAATCGTAATCCTTGGAAATCCCATTGCAGAAACATATTCATAATGGCCATCTAAGGCATCTATCAAGATGAAAGTATCTTTTTTCGCAAGGGAAACCGCATATTGATCCATTATTCCGCAGTTGACGCCGACAAATTCATTCTCTGCTTCGTGCGCTATCTGGGCTATTCTTTCTCTGTCAAGATCGAGTTTTTCAATTTTGGAGATCGCGTAGATTATTCCAACCATCAAAGAGGCAGAACTCGAAAGGCCTGCCCCTATGGGTAATGTGCTTGATATGTCAATTTTGAAAGGCCTTATGGGTTTTTTGACGTACTTTGTCAGATGAAAAATTGCACCTTTAACGTAATTAGCCCATGCATCTTTTTCTTTTTGGGCATCGATAGAAAATTTGATACTCTTACCAAGATCACTTGTATGAGATTCAAAATGATCCGATTCTTCAAATTTAAGATACGTGTATTTATCTATCGCAGCCGGTAGTACGTATCCTCCATTGTAATCCGTGTGTTCACCTATTAAATTTATGCGTCCTGGTGATCTGAAAACGTATGTCAAGATCGTCATCTCCATTCATATCGTGTAAGATGCGTTTTTTAAACTTTTAGCAGCATCGGAAGGTGTTAGCGGATTTATGAAAGCCCATGTTCCAGTTTCAACGCTTGCCATCCATTTAACGTTAACTTTGTCTCTTTTTGGTGGATTGAATTCTATGTGAAAATGAAAGTTCTTCATTACCGGATTGACAGGTGATTGAAAGATCTCCATCATGTAAGGGAATTCATTGTCAAAAAGCGAATCGTATTTGGAAGTTACGACCTTTAAAGTTACGGCCAGATCGAATTTCTCCGAAGGCGTCATCTCGGTGAAAAAAGAGATATGCCTTCTCGGATAAACGTGCACTTCATAAGGAAATCTTGCAAAATACGGGACAAGCGCGATAAAATGTTCACCATCGTAGACGATATTTTCTGTCTTTTCTTCTGCTTTTATCACATCGCATATGGCACATCCCTTGTATTTGCCTATCGCATCGATCATCGATTGGATCCTTTTCGGTATAAAAGGAAAGGCATAAAGTTGTCCGTGAGGATGAATTTGAGAGGCTCCAACTTCTTTTCCTCTGTTTTCAAACGGAAAGATGTATTTTATCTTCTCGTACTTCATGAGATCACGCGTTCTGTCTTCCCAAACGTATACGAGTTTTTCTATTTGGCCGATTGGCATTCTCGACAGAGAAGAATTGTGATCTGACGTGAACATTATGACTTCGCATTTCCCATACGATGGGGCATTTTCAAAGGCAGGATCAGGTTTGGATATTTCCGGCGGATCAAGTCTAAGGGCAGGATACCTGTTATCAAAGGCTGTCAGATCGTAATCGTGCTTCATTTCCAACACGCCTGGGCATAAAGGGCAGGCTTCTTTTTGTGGAAGCACAGGCCTCTTTTGCGTTTCAGATGAAATTATTATCCATTCATCGGTTATAGGATTGTGTCGAAGTTCCATCATATTCTTCACCCCAGTAATAATGTATGTCTCTTCCATCGTCTTCTTTTTCGTCATCACGCCTGAGATTTCTTTTCCCACGGTGCATGATAATTGCGACGGCATGAGGAACGATTTTGATCTCATTTTTCGCATGCTTCATCGAAGGATAAAGTACGAAAAATTCATCCACCTTTTCATCAAAAAACGGTCTGTAATTTTCAATTTCAACTTTCCATTCGAAATCGGAAAGATTTACAAAGGAGATGATATCACCGTTTATCGATTTTTTTGTCACAACGGCATATCTCTCTTTGTCTAAAAGTATGACCTTCGATATACCGTTTCTAAAATTAAAAGCTCCTCTCAGCAGGTGGAGATCGTCATCCGATAATTTTCCGAGAAAATCGCTTTCTAAAAATTGGCCATTGAGCAACGCTGGTATGTAGATGTTTATCATTCTTTCGGAATTCGTAAGATTTGTGTCCGAAGACCTCACCATAACGCAATCCGGATCGTTTACCCACCACGCATTCATGAAGTTTCTCGTGAGTGCATTTCTTATCGAGAACTTTGCACTTGACACTCCCATGTCCAATTCGCCTCTCCACTCCGGTGCGGTATCGCAACCTATGCGCATTGAATCGACATATCCGATCGATGGAAGTAAAGGTGCTCCACAACCCAAAACATGCGTATTCCCAACGGTGTCTGCTATCTTTTTCATTCCCATTCTGTATGCCTCGACGGGCGTTACGTCGAGAAATCTCTTGCCTGGAATCATGCCGGCAAAAAGGAAATCTATTTTGAAAAATTCATACCCATAACCTTTCAGTGTCGAAAAGATTTCACCCAACCAAAAAAGTGCATCCGGATTTGAGGTATCGAGAGCGTATATTTTTTTATTCCAATTTTCGTACGCAACGATCGGAATGCCGTTTTCATCTTTGACCAGAAAATCTTTGTGATATTTAAAGATCGAGGAAGTTTCTGAAATGCTGAAAGGCGCTGTCCATATGCCTGCCATCATGTTAGACTTCTTTATTTTTTTTGAAAGGAATTCAAGGCCTTCCGGAAATTTTTCGTTTGTCTCAAGCCAATCTCCTATATCTTTTTCGTAACCATCGTCTATCTGGAAGACTTCATATTTCATGCCAATTTCCGAAGTTCTATCCAACTCACCGATGATCGAATCCTGAGATATGTTCAGGTAATAACTGTACCATGATTCCCACCCGAATAAAGGTCTGAATTTTTTGATCGTATTTGAATTTGCAACTTTTTTTGCGTAAAGTTCAAGCGTTTCTTCAAGTTTTGAAAAATCTTTTACCCAAAGAGTTTCGACTTTTATTTTTTCATGGGGTTTTAAATGCTTTCCAACGTAAATCTTTACATCCACCATCCCATCATGCCATTTGAAGTATGGGTGAGTTACCTTTGAAGAAAGGAAGCCGGCAAATGTTTTATCATCGGCTATGAAATAGTCTGAAATTAGGCCGTCTTTGAATTCCCATGGAACTGGAGAAGCAGCAAAATTATCACTCAATTCATGCATGCTTTTGATAATTTCTGAGGGCTTTACAAAAGTACATGGTCCCCATGATTGATAATTGTTCATCAAAATCTTTTCCGAAGGTTCAAAATCACCGATTTTCAAATCTCCAATGAATTTTGAATCTTCAGTTGTATTTTCGATCTCGATTTCTATTTCGTACCCGTCTTTTTGGGTAATTGAAAGGCTAACTTCTAAATAACCGACTTTTCTCTTTCGAACTCCGTAATCCAATGGCTTGCCGAATAAATTCAAATTTCTTCACCTCTTCCGTAAATTGGTTTGAATTTGAAGGCATATGTGTAAGTTCTATTTGCGTAAAGTGTGAAATCAGGATGCGTTTTCGCGCCCCAACTGTTGTCTCCACCTACACCCATTTGAGCATAGTTTATGTGCAAAAAGATTTCCTTTCTTTCTGGCAATTCGTAAGGATGTTTTGCATTCTCCAGATCTTCGACGGAATAATGCAAAGCACTGAATTCAAAAACCGGATCGCCTGTGAAGATCAAACCCAGTTGTTCATCATCGGTTAATGTAAGCCATCTTACATCCGTTTTATTTCCCATCTCGGATGGTTTTATGTAATTTACGAATTGATCTTTCACTTTAGATTTGTAAAGGTCTATTCTTGCTGACTTTTTTCTGTCCCAATAATTTTCATGGGGGCCACGACCATACCATGAGAGGTTATCGAATGTTTTTGGAATAACCATTTCCATCCCTACAACGGGTATTTCTGGTAAATCGTCTCCTGGAATCAACTCAAAAAAGACGGATATGCCGCAATGACCATCTATGCTGTAACTTATCCTGCAAAGCGAAGGATTTAAAGTCTGTATTATGAATTCGGTCTTTACCTTGATTTGGTCTCCGACTTTTTCACACTCAAAATTGTTTATCTTTCGTTTTATCGTGCCATTGCGCCACGTTGAAAGCCTTTCTTCCATTCTGTTGCCATGATCGTTATCCGTCGGTGATCTCCAAAAATTAGGCTTTAAACCTGAAACAACAAGTTCACGATCTTTGAATTTCAAAGAATTCATTGTACCGGATGTTTTATCGAAGGCAATTTCAAAATATTTGGATCTTACAACGAGACGATCTTCTAAATCAAAAGAGTCCAACTCTGCCGGTGCATGTTTTTGAACGTGAAGTACAGGTACGACAAAAGGCATCTTAAATTGATCGTGACTGATCTCATATTCGGCAGGTGCCCATTTGCTTTTTTCTTTTAGACTGAAAATCATTTCAAGGAAATATTCGCAACCAGCATGAATCTGTATTTTACCGTAAGGAATTTTGATCTTCTTGCTGTTAAGTGGTTTTACGTCGATATCGATATTCCCTGAATTAACGATTTCATGGTTTTCCTTGATTAGCCATTCGCATTTGAAAGCATTCACATTTGTGAAAAGATATTCGTTGAAGATCTCAACCTCTCCGTTCAAAAGGTCAACGGGTTTGACAACGATATTTCTATAAAGATAACGTACTTCTTCGGCCTGAGGTTTTGGAGTTCTATCCGCAAGCACAACCCCATTTGCGCAGAAATCTCCGTCGTTTGGGCTGTCTCCCCAGTCCCCTCCGTAGGCAAGATACTCGCCTTTACCATCCGGGGTCTTTTCATATAAGGCTTGATCGACCCAATCCCAGATGAACCCGCCCTGCAATTTAGGGTATTTTCTGAATAAATCCCAGTATTTGTAAAGGTTACCATTGCTATTTCCCATGGCATGAGCATACTCACAAAGTATGTAAGGTTTAGGATTATCTGATTTAGCATATTCCTCAACTCTTTCAACCGGTGAGTACATCTCGCTTGTCATATCCGCAACGGAACTGTCTCCTTCGTAATGCACAAGTCTCGTATGGTCTCTCATGTGCACCCAATCGGACATAAGCCTGAAATTTGTTCCGTGACCTGCTTCATTTCCCAATGACCATATCAAGACAGAAGGATGATTTTTGTCTCTTTCAACCATACTTTGAACTCTGTCAAGACATGCATTTGTCCATTGAGGATCGCTTGCCGGCACCTTATCTCTTACTCCATGTGTTTCGAGATTCGTTTCATCTATTAGATAAAGGCCGTATTCATCACATAAATCAAGCCACAAAGGATCGTTAGGATAATGAGAAGTCCTAACGGCATTTATGTTGAATTGCTTCATTAAAGTTATATCCTTTATCATGGTATCAGCCGGAACATGCTTTCCGTTCCTCGGATCGAATTCGTGCCTGTCAACACCTTTGAATTTTATAACTTTACCGTTTATCGTCATGAGATTGTCTTTTAATTCGAATTTTCGAAAACCAACTTTGCAACCTTCGGACTCAATTACTTTTCCTTCCGAGTCTTTTAAAGTCAGAATTAGAAAATAAAGGTTCGGATATTCGGCAGACCACTTTTTAGGATCCATGACTTTTTGATCAAAAATCGCCACAATTTCATCCTTAGATGAAAATCTTTTCTTTACACTCAAAGGACCGCTAAAGACGGGTTTCCCATTTTCATCATGAAGTTCTGCCTCTATTGAAAAGATGCTTTTAACATCTTCGAAATATCTTTGAACGTTAACCTTAATTTTTAAATTGGCATTCTCATAATGGCTGTCCAGATCCGTCACGACTTCGAAGTCACGTATGTGAATTTTTGGAGTTGAATAAACAAAGACATCTCTTACTATACCGCTTAAGCGGATCATGTCCTGATCCTCAAGCCAACTGCCTGTGCACCATCTGTAAACCTCAACTGCCAGATCGTTTTCTCCAATTTTGATGTATTTGGTTATGTCAAACTCAGATGGAGTAAAACTGTCTTCGCTGTATCCTACAAATTTACCGTTAACCCAGATGTAAAATGCCGATTCAACGCCCTGAAACGAAATAAAAATTTCTCTGCTTTTCCATTCTTTTGGAATTGTAAATGCTGTTTTGTAAGAGCCAACCGGATTGTAAATTGTCGGTGCATGTGGAGGTTCAGGTTTTTCATATCCGGTCCATGGATAAGTTATATTCGTATAAATTGGATAGTCATACCCCTGAATTTGCCATTCGCCGGGTACATTTATCTCATTCCATTTACTCACATCGTAAGATTTTTTGTAAAAATCAACAGGCCTTTCTGCTGGATTTTTGGAAAAATGAAATTTCCACCTTCCATTCAATAATTTCAGGTATTTAGAATCAACGCGAATTCCACGTCTTTCAGGTGGATTTTGCAAATCTTCAAGTGCACTTTTTGGATCTGGGTAGGGCACCAAAGTTGTATGTGCATCCTCCCTGTTGATACGGAATAATTCTGGATCGTCTCTCCATTCGTTATGACTTTTCATAAATTCCAGCTCCTATGAATTTAATTTCAAAAAGGGAGAGGGATTACCCCTCTCCCTCATATTATCTCACTTTAAGTGAACATTCAAAACTATTGCAAGCGCATCTGCCCAGTCGATGTTTCCCGCACCGGCGTATGGATTATCTGCAGAAGGCCATCCAACCAATGTTCTTTCGCTGTATTCCATGAAATCAGTTCTGTTGGTAAGCACGACGTATGGAACATCTTGCAAAACTATTCTTTCTATCGTTGCAATTGCCTGTTTCTGAAGTGACAGATCACTCGTTTGAGCATAGGTCTGCAAAGCGTCAGTTATGAGAGGATTTGTATATCTTGACCATCCTGAACTTGCATTTTGTCCTATTGTAGTTGCAGAGAAGGCTGGATTGAACTCGTAATAGTAAAGGTAATAAGGAGACGGACCAGAACCTGTTTCCCAAGAAATGACCATTTCATAAGTTCCGGTCATAACACTGGAGATGTATGTATCCCATGGTTCCTGATCTGTAACTGTTGTTATGCCAAGTTGAGCAAGATCACTGGATATTATCTGTGCCATCGTTATGAAATCGCCCCAACCGGCTCCGACAAGGATCTTAAACGTTGGAAGTGGTTTCCCATCTGGACCACAAAGTTGTCCCTGCGCATTTTTGGTAAAACCTGCAGCGGCAAGAATCTTTTGAGCCTCTGGAATGTTGAAAGTGTTGAGAGAAGATGCAAGCGCTGTCAAAGTTGGGTCAAGCCATTCTGCTTGCTGGGCAGGAATTATTCCTGTTGGATTCTGATTGTAACCGCCGGTACCAAAATATGCTTTGTCTTCAAGAGATTTTCTGTCTATTGCCATAGAGACCGCTTTTCTGAAAGCAACGTTGTTGAATGGGTATTTTTGAGTGTTCAAATACAGCAGGTTCGCGTTGGAAGTTGGCCACCAGAATTTATTCGTGGCTGGATTTCTGTTGTACCAAAGTGTGTAAGGATCTATTCCGCTGCCGTAATATGACCAATCAGCATCTCCTCTGAGCAAATACTGCAAAGGCTGTCCGCCTATCAAAGACCTGACTTCTATTTTGTCTATGAAAGGTCTATTGCCAAATTCTGGCGTGTTCATGAAGAAGTTTGGATTTTTGACAAGTTCAAACGTGTAATTGGCCGGATTGTAACTGTTTTTCACATAAAGGAAAGGTCCTGCGACAACTGGATCTTGATTGAGAAATTTCGTAGGATCGGTTATCGATGACCAAATGTGCTCTGGGACGATTGGAATTTGCGCGATCTGTATTAAAAGTGGAGTGTTAGGCTTTGAGAATGTGAAAACAACTGTATCTCCAGAGGCTACAACACTTTGAAGGTTGGAAATACTTGACCATATACCGTTCGTATCAAGCGCAGGATATTGTTTCAGGTAATTAAATGTAAATGCAACATCCTGGGCAGTGAAGTTCTGACCATCAGACCATTTAACACCCTGTCTGATTGTAACTGTAAGTACCAAATTGTTGTTACTCCATGCATAATTTGTCCCAAAGAATGGAGTCATGGCCCCATTGTAGGGTTGAACAAGAAACAGCGTGCCATACATAACAGGCCCCATCCCCAAAGACTGACCTGATGGCTGGAAAGGGTTCAAATTGAAAGCTACTGGTCCCCATGTTGTTACTACTTTAAGGGTCCCACCGTATTTGACGTTTGATACTGGTGGAAAGATATTCGCAAATTCCTGTCCGAATGCCGAAAGCCCTACTATTAGCATCGCAGACACAAGTGCGAAAACCACAAATTTCTTCATACTTTTCCTCCTCCTTTTAGATTCCGCAATCGATACCGGAATCGGTTTCAATAATTATTTTACACTATTTTACAAAAATGGCAATTCCTGAATTTGGATAATTTTGGGACATATTCAATCGTTTTTCCAGTTTATGAAAGATTAGAATAAAATAGCTCGTTTTTTATTTAAAAAGATAATCGTAGTTTCGTTTTTCTAATTTTTAAGTTCTAAATTAAATCGTCTTTTAAGGCACCACTTATCGGATCCTCTTCCGAAAATGCAAGTGTAGTTATTATCGTTCTATCTTCCTTAGAATCCTTGGCGCTTATAGCATAGGCAAAATCACCATAGATCCAACCGTAAGTTGTGCCACAAAGTATTTCGGCAGGACCATCGACGGTCATTACCAGATCATTTTTTAAAAGATGGACATGACGCATATCCATGACACCGCTATCTGAAATATCCTTGAAAATTTCAGGATCCATCCAATTGAAGTTGGATATCCAATTTCCTTCCAGGAAATCTCTCTTTTTTAAGACGCTCACCTTTGTACTTCCAAAAAGGTACTCTCCTGGATTTTCAACGTGCACAAATTTAGGTTTACCTGTGGAGATTTTTTCTTTTTCAAAAACGGCAATTTCAGCGTAATTTTGAGATAAAAGTTTACCTGCTTTCTTCAGCCTGAAAAAGATCTTCCCAAATTTCACATCTTTGACCCCAAATGATTCTTTAACGTGTGTTATTTTGCCCTTTACCAAATCTACCCTCTTTACCACTTCGTTGTCTTCAAAATCAATTACAAGATCGAATTGTCCTGATGTATCCGAATAATTGGAGATGGCCATGTCAATATCGATCTTTTCTCCAACATAGAAATTGTATCGATTCAGCCTTGGAATTATAATGATATCCGAATTGATCAAATTGAAAAGTTCAAAGCCCCATTTCGGCCTTCGATGCATATCAAGTAAACCATTTGCTTCCCAAAAGATGTCGGTGAATTCAGTTATAACATACCCTTTTATCTCTTCATGAAGGCGCATCTCTTCAATCTGATACTTCAAAGCGTTGAACTGTTCTCTTTGTGCCAGCGCTGTAAAATCCTCGTAACTTTTAAAATGCCTCGAAAGGGATGAACTCAAAAATCTATCCTCAACCCCTTCTGGGATTGTTTCTTTTATATCTCTGAAGGATCTATCCATTTTTTTAACATCTCGTATGAATGCTGGAAGGCCCCACACTCCAAATTCAGAGATTATTTTTGGTTCTTGACCACTTTCTTTTGAATCGCCGTATGTTGAAAATGTTTTGAATGTACCCGATGCAAACCTTGAAATATCTGAATTCCAATCCTCGAAATGATCCAGTGACTTGTAGAAATGAAAATCGTTGAGATCACTTTCAATATGAAAGTTATTAAAACATGCAGAATTGTCCACAACAAGTCTATTGCCGATCGTCTCTTTTGCTTTTTTGTACATCTTAAACATCCAATTTCTGTGATCTGTCTTTGAAAGATCCACTCCCCAACTCTCGTTTATAATCGTAAAAATCACAAAAGCCGGATGATTATAATCTCTTTTTATGATCTCGGATAATATCCTTTCAAATTCGCTTGTCGATCTGTCAGTGAACTTATCAAAATTTGGGACTTCTTCCCATACTAACATACCTATCTCATCTGCAAGGTCCAAATATCTCCTGTCTGGTACTTTGATATGACATCTCAAAAGGTTCAGTCCCATTTGTTTGGCTTTTAAGAACTCATCTCTTAAATATGCCATCGAAGGTGTCGTATACAAAGTGATCGGGTAAAAATCCTGATCAAGTGCGCCGCGTATGAATATCTCCTTTTCATTTAGCAGTATCTTACCGTCAACGGATTCGATATCTCGAAAGCCAATTTTAGTTCTCCAAATATCGATGGTCTTCTCATTTTTACCCTTAAGTTCTAATTGAAGTGAATAAAGTTTTGGATTTTCCAACGACCATTGTGTTATCTTATCAACTGAAAAATCAAAATTAAAATCCTTTGAATTAAAACTTTCTGATCTATCAATGACAATTTCATTCTCATCACTTAAAATAATCCTTATTTCTTTTATTAAGTTATTTTCTAAGTTTCCGTGAACCCTAAGAGAATGTTTCAAGTATGAAGCATCAACATAAACATTTTCGAAGAAATTTTCACCTTTTTCTTCGATGTAGACCTCTCTCCATATCCCGCTTATGTTCCCGTACCAGTTTGGAATGCCATTCTGCTTTCCGTGTAAAATTTCAGTCGCCATTTCTTCGTCCAAATCGTAAACATGCATTAAAAGTGCGTTTTTTTGCTTTAAGATGTCTGTTATTTCAAAATAAAAAGGGGTATAACCTCCGTCGTGAGAACCAACAAATTTGTCATTCAAAAATACATCCGTATGGTAATCAACACCTTCGAAATTCAGAAAATATCTTTTATTCGGGCGTATATCAATGACAAACTCTTTTCTGAAATACATATGCTTTTTGTGATCTTCGAAAAACTCTTCAGTACAAGATGGGATCTCGATCTTATCTGCAAAAGAAATTTCTTTAAATTCTTTTACTTCTTTTTCTGAAGTGTAAAAATTCCACGTACCGTTTAAAGATAACAATATATCTCCTCGCCTTTTCTGAGAAATTCAAAAATCTCGGTTTTTGAATTGAGGTAACCAATCTTCATTTGCTTTAAACATTTCTTTGACCATTTCTTTTATCTCTGCAAGGCTTAATACACTGGACGTGAGAGGATCATAACATATGGCATGATATATTTTTTGAGGATCACCGGTTAATGATCCTTCAACAGTTAATTCATCACAAGTAGCATTTATATAGTTTAAAAGAGCAAGTTGAGTGGGTAATGGCCCCACATGAAGAGGATCCAACCCCCGTTTAGAGGCAAGTATAGGAACTTCCACGCAGGCCCCATAAGGTAGATTATCTATGAGTCCGAAATTTCTCACGTTCCCATTAAATTCAAACATAGTTCCATCGCCAAAAGTAGCGTTGAATATGTAGGCAGCATATTCTTTTCCGCGTCGTAAGTCAATGGGCTTGTCAAGCCAAAGTTTTATTTCTTCCTTCCAAGTATCTTCTCTTTTAAGATATTCTTTCAGAATATACGCATATTCTCCAGGATTCCAACCAGTTCCATGAGTACAATATTTTTCTATAAGATCAGGCCTCTTTCTGAACCACCAATTATATTCGGAATTATGCCCACTTGATTCTGTAACATAATATCCCAAACTTAAAAACATTTCATTTCTAACTTGCTCTTCGTTGTATATCTCACTTCTCGTGGTTACAGCATCTTTTATCAATGGATAAGCATCTTTCCCATTCAAATCGAATTTCAAAAACCAAGCCTGATGATTTATACCAGCAGAAAGATATGTAACTTCTTCCATAGGAACTCTTATCCAACGGGCAAGCATTTCAGCTGTTCCTTGGACACTATGACATAAACCTACAATTTTAGATTTGGTTTCACCTTGCATTGCTCTGCAAAGCATAGACATTGGATTCGTGTAGTTTAAGAAGACAGCATTAGGACAATATTTTTCTACATCTCTACTTATATCGAGCATCACAGGTATAGTTCTTAATGCCCTAAAAATACCTGCTGGGCCTCTTGTATCTCCAACGTTTATATCCACACCATATTTTTTAGGTATTTCTATATCATGTCGCCATACTTGAACGCTACCTACAAGTATTGTGGAAACGACTCCATCAGCTCCATCTAAAGCCTTTGCCCTATCTTTTGTTACAACTATTTTGGCAGGATAATTGCCAGCAGATATGATTTTTTGAACAGCAGATTTAGCAAATTCCAATCTTTCATTGTCTATATCCATAAGTGAAATAGTAGCATCTTTAAATGCCGGAAATGTAAGAAGGTCTCGAACTAAATTCCTCGTAAAAACCAAACTTCCTGCCCCGATAAACGCTATCTTCTTGGTCATAAATTTTATCCTTTCTTATTTTTTAGATTCATTCAAATGATGAAAGTATATATGAAAGTATAATTACCACCTCAAGTATTATCACTGCTTGTGCTTTCCGTAAAGAGGTCCAAAATTGGCGCATGCTCTGTAATCTGCTCCCTCTAAACCTTCAGTTCCAAATGCATTCCACGCACTTGGCCGGTATATCTTTTCTGCTGGCACGTTATGCATGAATACAGGTATGCGTAACATCGAGGCTAAAGTTATTAAATCCGCACCTATGTGTCCGTAACTTATCGCTCCATGATTTGCACCCCAATTGTTCATCACAGAGTAAACATCTTTGAATGCACCTTTCCCAGTTAATATCGGTGCAAACCACGTCGTTGGCCATGTTGGATTTGTCCTTTTATCAAGTACATCATGTATTTCTTTTGGAATGTCCACGGTATATCCCTCGGCTATCTGTATAACAGGCCCCAATCCTTTGATTATGTTTATTCTTACCATCGTCACAGGCATTCCACCCTTTGTAAGGAAATCAACGGAGAATCCTCCACCTCTGAATGATTCCAACAAGGCTGGTCTCCACGACGCTGCTTTAAGACATCTGTTAACATCTTCTTCTGTTATTTCCCAATATGGTTTCATCACGGGGTTCCCATCTTTGTCTGTTTGCTCTCCTGTTCCATCTAAAGTTGCAGATCCCGAATTTAAAAGATGGATGATCCCATTTTCTGCCATCCCTTGAAGTTTTTTGCCTGTAACTCTTTTCACCGATTCTGGGCTCCAGTATGTCCTGACATCTGCAAATATCTGTGCCCTCCCAGTTAACAGATGAGAAAAAAGCATGGATATGCCGTTTAAACTATCATTTTCAGTTGCTACTGTGAATGGTTCTCTTATTCCATTCCAATCAAAGGAACTGTTGAGGATCGTTTCCAAAAAATCACCATTCGGGAAATGATCTGTCCATTGTCTTTGCCCTTGAAAACCTCCTGCAATAGCGTTATGACCCCATGACTCTTCTCCAAATCCTCTTTCTTTAAGTTTGACGTTTCCTATCATGAGATCTCTTGCTATCAATGCCATTTTTACGCTTTCTTCCCATATCTTATCTTTTTTAGCCTTATTTAACTTTCTTCCTTCAGGATTATCATCCGGCCCTTCTGGGCAATTTTGTTTTACCCATTTTATGGCTCTCTCGTATTCATCTTTATCATAGATTTCTTCTTCCATTCTTCTTGCGAACTCTGACATATCCACCATTTCATATCTCATTCCAAGGTAGTCTTCAAGAAAATCAGGATCTACAATTGATCCTGCAATACCCATTGCTACACCACCCATCGCAAGATAGGATTTTCCTCTCATCGTCGCCACAGCAAGACCGGCTTTCGCAAAGCGTAATAACTTTTCTTGGACATCGGCGGGTATCTCATTATCACCCGCATCTTGAACATCTTTTCCATAAATACCAAATGCCGGCAGACCTTTTTGATTATGAGCTGCGAGTGTTGCGGCAAGATATACCGCTCCTGGACGTTCTGTACCGTTGAATCCCCAAATAGCCTTTGGCCTGAATGGATCCATGTCCATCGTTTCTGCTCCATAACACCATGTCGGAGTTACCGCCAATGAAATGCCAACATTTTCTTTTTGGAATTTTTCCTCTGCTTTTGTGGCTTCTGCAGCGTTGCTTATGGTATCTGAGATAACACATTCAACTGGAGCACCATTCGGGTGTCTTAAGTACTTTGTTAAAAAGTCGGCAGCTGCCTTTGCCATGTTTTTCGTTTGATCTTCAAGAGGCTCTCTGACTTCTTTTCGACCATCTATGACAGGTCGAATTCCTATTTTGGGTAATGTCCCGATGATCCTGGGTTGATTTCTTTTAACATCACTCATTTTATCATCCCTTATATTGAAAGATTTTCTGGAACCGGAGAAATCTTCAGAATGATTGTGTAATCATTTTTGATTTTCGGAATGATCACACTTAAATTTTCTTTTTCTTGTTGATATTTCAATTTTTCTCCTGTACCAAGCAAGGTTATATCACTGTTCTTGTCAACGATCAGCGATTCAATGGTTACTTTTTCTGATTTTGGATTACCGAGGATTATAGCGTAGAGAGAATTGCTCTTCTTTGTGAATCTAATTTCTGACTTTTCACTTGTTTTACCTTCTGCCTTTGTCCATGGATGTGTTCCATATATTGCTTCTCCATTTTTTTCAAGCCATTTGCCAATTGCAAGAAGCCTTTCTGTTTGTATTTCAGATATAGTTCCGTCTGCTTTTGGCCCAACGTTTAGAAGAAAGTTACCACCTTTGCTAACAACATCCACTAAAGTATGAACAAGTTTTTCTACTGACATAACATGTTCCGGTCCTTCAACCTGATTGTATCCAAATGAGAAACCAAGTCCCCTGCAAAATTCCCATTTGTACGGTGGTATACCACTCGGATAATTAGTCTGATATTCCGCCGTTTTGAAGTCCCAGTAATCGAGGTCCCATCTATCATTAACCAAACCATCTGGATTTTTGTTGTAAAAGTAAGCAAAAAGATATTTGAGGTCTTCTCTTCCCTTTTGAGGCCAGCCTATATCATTCCACAGTATGTCTGGATTGTAGAGATCTATCAACTCCATGAATTGATTGTAAGCGTAATCCGCATATTGATACGTTTGAGGCCTTATATTAATGAGATCTTTGGAATGTTCTATTGGCTCTTTCGTGAATCTCCAGTCAAGTGCTCCAGAATAATATACTCCAAATTTCATTTCTTTTTCACGTACTGCTTTAGATAAATCTCCAATTAAATCTCTATCAGGACCGGTATTTACAACATGAAAATCAGTGTATTTACTTGGCCACAAACAAAAACCTTCATGATGTTTGGTCGTTGGGATCACATATCTTGCGCCTGCTTTTTTGAAGAGTTCAGCCCACCCAGACGGATCCCATTTTTCAGCCTTCCAAAGTTCCGCAAATTTGTAGTATTCAAATTGTTTTCCATATTTTTCAAAATGATATTTCATAGTGGGACTTCCGTTTATTCTTAAAGAATTCAAATACCATTCAGCGTAAGGATTGTTCATGAACCATTTCTCTTCAGGGACGGCACCCAATTCTCCAGTTGTTACAGCCCACGCTGGCACTGAATAAAGACCCCAGTGAATGAATATACCAAATTTTGCATCATCATACCACTTTGGTACAGAATGAGTTCTTAAAGATATCCATGTCGGTTCATAGATGCCCATTTTTACCTACCCTTCTTTCGAAAAGATGCTTAAACAATGGGAGTTATTTTCAAGAGTTTTACTCCGTGAACTTGAATTTCTGTTTTATATGATTTTTCAAAAATCCCTAAATCCCTCTGCTCCCAAACATCTCTAATTTTCACTTTTGCTCGAAAATTTATTTCGTTAAGTAATAATTCAATCTTCCTTGACTCGTTGCTTAAATTGAACATACCAACGGCTTTTGATCCATCTTC
>Ga0080003_1000413_pt1 | contig 28730 bp, 27 predicted proteins | sample JossMetagenome_FD_69206 | JGI IMG/M metagenome (GOLD analysis project Ga0080003, IMG submission 69206) | Hot spring microbial communities from Joseph's Coat, Yellowstone National Park, USA - JC2_E (SPADES assembly) (version 2) | ecosystem: Environmental > Aquatic > Thermal springs > Hot (42-90C)...
GGCACAACGACCATCCTGAGGAGGTCCTGAAGTTCAAACTCATTCGGAGGCCTCCCTTCCTGTTGCTTGAATTCCTCAACAATGATCTTCCTTGCCCTTATTGTGTACGCGGTGAATTCCCTTATCTCTGCGTCGGAGGGGAAGATCATGCTGCCACCTCCAATAAATTCAGGGGAAACGCACTTATTTCCTGGATTCCAACAATGAATTGGCTCACACAATTCCGGTAGGTTTCAGTAATTGCATGGCTCGCACATTGGGATTGGGTTTCAGGACTTATATGGCTCGCATGGTCCTTTTGGATTTCATATGCAAAATGGCTCACACAAGTTTCCGGGATATCAGAAATTGTTTGATTCGCATTAGTTTCATGCGTTTCACTTTTCCGTTGGCTCGCACATCTGAGACGGGTTTTAAACACAGGACGGCTAGCATCATCATCGTGGGCTTCAAGTAAGCCATGGCTCGCACATTCATGATGGATTTCAGACCCAGACTGGCTCACATATACAATCGGGGCTTCAAAAATTGAGTGGCTCGCACCATTGACGCGGGTTTCATTTTCTTTATGGCTCGCACTATTTCCATGGGTTTCACAAAGACCATGGCTCGCATAAGCAAACCGGCTTTCAAACTTACTATAGCTCGCAGTCTTGCCCTGGGTTTCACTTATATCTTGGCTCGCATAGTCTTTGTGGATTCCAAAGCTCACATGGCTCGCACGCATGCCCTGGGTTTCAATGGCTTTATGGCTCGCATATTTAGCCTGGAGTTCAAAGCTTAACTGGCTCGTACATCTCTCATGGGTTTCAGCTGCTGGATGGCTCGCATCTTTCGCTTGGGTTTCAAAGATCCGTTGGCTCATGATATCATTCAACTTTAAGCACCCCCTCTTTTGCCTTTACTGCAACATAGTCCACAACCCTGTTATATGTCTGAATCCTTAGTTTCTGATGTGCGTAGAAGCTCCTTATTGTCTGATCCAGCCCTTCCCTCCTTATCACCATGTCAGCTTTTTCCTGGTCAGAGTATCTGTAAACGAGGAATTCCTTTGCATGGTCATCGGTTGTCGGGGGATCAAACGAATGTCCCAACTGGGCAACTGGATAAGGTTCTGAGATCGGAAGCCCCAATTCCTGTCTATAGACAAGCCAGTAGTTCGCAAGGAATATCTTTGAGACCTTTCTTTTAGCTCTCAGATGCGCATGCATCTTGGTCATGCCCTCTTTAGCCATCTGTATTGCCTTTTCCCTTTCATAGATGCCACGATAGTACGAGTTCTTCTGCTTCACGAATGAGTCCGATATCTTCCACATGGTCATCTTGAGCCTCCTGTTCTGGACCATGACCCACCCCCTCTTCCTTTTCATGGGTTCATTAACAAAGGTTTTATCAGTGACCTTTGCCCCGCACTCCTTGTATTCCCCCGTGTCCTCGTTCAGCGACCTTATGGGGCACTTCTCATATTCCCCAGTTGTCATGAATTTATGTCCCTTTTCGCATATGTTCTCGTAGTGCGTCGCAGAGTACCCTGAATATGCCCACAATTTTGCAATGTTTTTGAATTTCTCGACATCAATGGTCAATAGGTTTCCAGCGAACACAGGTCCAATGCCTTTTATGTGGCTCAGGTAGTTCCTGAAGATCGGCTCTTCCTTGACTATCAACCCTATCTTGTGCTCAAATTCCTTTTCCGTATCCAGAAGCTGTTTGTAGTGCCATATCATTGTATCCATATCGAGAGGTACGGGCACCTTACCCTCGACCATCCTGTCAACGAGCTGTGCAAATTTCCCGTTTGCTTTTTCTGTATCATTGTTCGTATGGTCTTCGATATCACTCATGCCTCTGCCTCCTTTCTTTCCAGCCTGTCAAGTTTCTCTCTCACGCATTCAAGAATGAATTCCTGTTTTGACCTGTACCTCTTTTTAGAAATGCTCTCAATTTCGGCATCTAATTCTCTTGGCACTTTCAGCATGACTGCTCTGACTTCTTCGGTCATGTTTATCCTTAGATATCTTAAACTAAAGGAAGTATATAAGTCTTTCTTACCATGTCAATTCTAGGATAAACATGACGAAATATACCAAGGACAAGGCCATTCTTCTCAAACTGCCAATAGGGATATACGAGGAAATTCTCCAAGTCATGAAGGTAGAGAATAAATGGCTGACCCCCCAGGACTTTATTAAAAGTGCCTTAAATGATTATCTGGGTCGTTGGAAGAAGGAACACCCCGGCCATCCATGAAAGAAAAAAATAAAGAATAAAACAATCCTACTGCTCTTCCAGCTCAATTTCCCTCAGTGCCTTGAGCACGGAGTTCCCGTGCAGCGTCTCAATGCTCTCTTTCATTTCCCTTATCCTTGCTATTGCGACCTTTATCCCTTCCTTTTCGCCTTCATCTGCCTCGCCCAATAATTTCTTCAGGTCCCTTTCAATCATTATCGATGCCTTCAATGCACCGTTCCAGAATTCCCTGTCAAATGCATTCATGTTTATCACATCTCAAAATTTTGGAATTGGTATTTCAATTTTTCACCCCTCTTGCCAGAATGAGAAGATTGAAAAAATGAACGTATGTCCGAATTCTCCAGGCATGGAAGACGGATAACATTTGCATCTTCTAACTTTTCAATAATTCTTAAGTATAGATGGGGAATTTTCAGTTAGCTCCCTGCTGGCCCCTCTGAACTTGCGGGGGGCGGATATTCAGAAGTTGTCTATTATTTTCCTTTTAAGTTCTTCATTCACATTTCCATACACAAAACTGTCCAATATGAATCTCATGTCTTCCTTTGATAAATTGAATACATTCCTCGCAATTAGAACTTCAATTTCTGCCCTTAAATCCACATTTTCATTATTCATTAAATTATTGGCAATTTCAATGACTTTGTCTTTAATGTCTTTATTCACATCAGGCATTGGTAATTCGTAAACAAAGAACATGTTAAGATTTGCAGATACCTGCATCCTGATGTAATAATCAGCAACAAAACTGTTCATTATAGCCATTATAAAAGGAAAGATATCGTTTACCTTAATTTGACCAATAATTCCGTTTTCTACCTTATAGTAAAACGGGACTAAACAAATTAAAGAGTTCCCTGCAAAAGTACCTGCAGGAATTATGGAGCTTATGAGGGTTCTCTCATTAGTGGAGCTAGCAACTGCCCTATAGACGAGCCTCTCTGATTCATAATCCAATTTGAATTCATGTTTTTCGAAATTGTCCATAGCTAATTTCAGATTATTTTCGATGAAATTTTTTAAATCTTCTCCTTGAAGTCCTTGTTTCCTGCCTTCTTCCTCAAGAAAGATCTTTATCCTCTTTATTTCCTTGGGCATTAATCGGGCTCTTCCAATACTTTCATCAATGTAGTAAGTAGGTTCAGAGTAGTGTGAATTGTACTGGTGAATCATTTTTCCTTCATATAAAGGAAGACCAACACCATCGGTATTAAAAAGATCATTGTCATTGGTCATGTGAAACTCACTTCTAAAAGTTAAACCTAATTCTTTCAACGTCCTGTGGTTTCCCCTTATAGCAGAAATTACTTCGATGTCCCTTTCTAACCTGAATTCGGTTATACCCAGAATTTCAGGAGATATTTTACTGATGAGGTTGACAGGATAGTCGAAGGTTTTTTCCATATCTTCCGCTGAAGTTGCGTAAAATCTTGCCTTGAATGGCCTACTAGTCTTCAGCCTAGAGACAACAAGCATATCGAATTTATATTGAGCATGTAGGTCCTTAAACCATACCTTCCCCCTGTTCTCAAATGATACCAGTTTTCTAATTTCCCAATTTTCCAGTATCTCCTTCCTCAAAAGATAGGTACCCTCGTCAGTGTGGAAATTCGAAGGAATAAGAATGCAGAAGCCGTCCCTAGCGATTCGCATGAACTTCTCAAGGAACACTTTCTGGAAGGAGAAGTCTCCGCTGTAATGCAAAGTGTAGGCTGATTTGATGTATTTAGAGAGCCATTCGTAATATCCAGCATAAGACTTCCACAGCTCTTCTACCTCTTCGTTCCTCATTTTTTCATCAAAAATTTTTTCAAAGTCCTTCCCGGAGATCGAATATTTTGAAATACCCTCGCCGAAAACTTCCGGATGCCTTGAGGCAAACTCTTTCTTGTTAGGCTTCAAATTATTCCATGGTGGGTTGCCTATAGCACCGGAAAATCCACTTTTTCCCTGTGGAAGAGCCTCCCCCTTTTCATCGAAGTAAAGGAAAAAAAATTCTAAAGGATAGAACAACGGCCTACTCTCTAGCGTACCGTAAGTCTTTTCAAATTCCCGTCTAAGTCTCTCCCTGATAGGCCCCTTCAACCCCTCTATTTTTTCTGGGATCTCTGCCCTTGAAGGGTCATCAATATATTCTTTTCTAAGCCTTATCATCTCTACAATATTTTCTTTGAATTCGCTTGACAGAATTTCAATTGCAATATCATCCTCCAATCCAACTATAGAGTTTCCGTTTATGAAATTGATGTTGAGGTTTGGAAGGATATGATTAATTGTTTCGGGAAGGCTCTGGAAGTGAAATGATCCGGGATTAAGCTTCACTGTTTCTTTCCAGAGATTAACCTTAGCGACTTCAAGAGCTGTACTGTCAAGATCTATGCCGTACAGGTGCCTGAGAATTATCTTTGAGAGCGCCTCCCTATTCAGCCCATTCCTTCCATTTTCATTGAAACCCAGCAACTTCCTGATCTGAGAAACCCTTTCCATTCTCTCTCTGATGTCATCTGGCATTTTGAGCAGTTCCGAGCCGTGCCCTGCCCATTCAGTTTTCTCCCTTATTTCATCGTAGACTTTACTTATTTCACGAAGTACATTTATCAGGAATGGACCTGATCCACATGCGGGATCAATAATGGTAACGTTGATCAACCTTTCCGCATCTCTTAAGGCATCATCGAGTCTGTTTGATTCAATATTGCTCACAAGTGAGTTCTTGATATCCCTAAAAAGCTCGTTTACCAGCTCTGAGGCCATGCTTTTGGTTATAACCTTTGGGGTGTAATATATACCTGCATCCTTCCTGTTTTCGGCAAGGAATGTTTCATATGATTTACCGAATACATCTTCATCTATCAGCCTAAAGCTGTAGGAATAAAGCCCTCCTGAAAAGATTGTGGGCTCATCCACAAAGCCTCCGACCCTCCTCAGAACCCCTAGGAAATTGTTGTAATTTTCCCTTGTATCCTTCAGTTTTGAAATTATATCGCTTGAAGGAACAAACAGTTCCGTGTCATAGTATTCATAAAGGAAATTGTCAAGTTCCCTAAAGAAATTCATCAGGACAGCCTTGGCTCCCTTGGTGCTCCATTTGTTGTAATTCCTGACAAATGTGTTCCATGTTTCCCTGTAGTCTATTATAACAAAATCCTCCAGGGTCAGTGCGAATATCAGCTTGTTCAGGAGGAGAATACTGTTGTACTGGGGATCCTCTACCCACTCCAGTTTTTGAAGACTCTGGAACCATTTCTTCAGATCTTCAAAGAAGTGCTTGTCCAGATCCCTCTTCTCAATTTCCTCTGTTGACCTCCTCAGGTAATCTGCAATATTCTTTGTGCTTGATATCCCTTCCGCGAATTCCCTGAAGGGCTCCACCTTAACAGGTTCAAATTTTACAACGCATCCCCTGTCAAATATCATCACATCCTTCAGATTAGTGAATACAACGTATTCGACTCCTTCCCTTCCCATGAAATACCTTGTAATTTGATTTGTCCTGTTTGTTTCGCTACTTTCAAAATGATCTAACAGGTTCTTGTATTCTCTCTCCAGGGAATTCAGTGTACCATCACTCCGGTGAAGTGGCTTCAACTCCAGTGCGATGGGAGGTCCCATCTCTTTGGATGATGGTAAAATGAAATCGACAAAACCCCCGCCAATCCTCCCCTCTGGAAAATTGTCTATTCCTATCTCAGCTATTATCGGCTTCAGCAATTTGTCAGAAGCAATTGCTTCCGGTTTTGAAATCCTGAGACCCTTCACATAATCATTGGCCTCCTTCGTTCTCAATGAGCTTATGAAACTGGGGTTCTCTAGGTCGATGTCACGATAAAGAATATTGAGATCTTCCAGATAATCGTTAAGACTGGACTGCACCATTATTTTTTACATATAGGAACGTTGATATAAACGTATCCTTGATGATCCATCCTATCTCTCTAAAACAGTTCTGAATTAATACTGCAATTTTCATAATTTTTCTATTTTAATATTAGGGTCGATCGGTCTTGATTCATAGGCATGAGGTAATTTTTTTAAGTTGATTTTTATCCTTTCCAACCATCAAATTATCGTTCTGGAGTGAATAGAAGAAATTAAATCCGCTTGGTTTAGCACCATCACAATAACATATCATTTCTACCTTGAAAATTTCATTTATTCCGCTTTGCGAAAGTGGTAATGGAGTTGGCTTCATTAGAGTCAATCCTGAATAATCGTAAAGAACGAAGGGATGAGAATATATGCACCAGTGGTTTTGACCAAAAAATTCACTTATCCTTACTACCCAATCAACGAACTCATAATCCTCTGATGCAATTGTTATGGGACGGTACGGATCATAAGAATTTTCCCCGAACTCCCTTATGGGCTTGTTCCTTGTCCAATGCAACATATAGTTATCCACTAAAGGTTTTCCATTCTCTCTAGAGATTTTCATTTTAACAATACAATTCCTAGCCTCTACTCGGCCTTTATTCATTACTGCTAATCTAATGGTTGGGACAAGCGTTACCGTATCCTCTCGTATACAAGGAATATTATTTTCGAATTTGACCACTATCCTGGGTTTGAAAAGTTTTATTTGAAATAATACCCAACCAGCGACTGTACCAGCTATTGTGGATATTACGTAACCTGAGATAGAAATGAATGTATAAAGGGACATCATATTTTATCTATAATTTTAAGGACTTCTTTCTCTTTAATCTTTTCCTGTTGATTGCATAATGCCGGTCTGTTTATTTCCAACTTTTTCCTATTCTCAGGATCGTCCCATTTGTAAGCTATTTTACTTCTTCGTAGGTCATAGAAGATCCAAATCATTAACCCCATCCCACCACGAATTCCTTCATCTCTTCCCTGTCTTTCCGGATACCAGCATCCTCATGCGTATCTCCCATATGCTCCCAATGCTTCCTTCAACCTTTTCAGATCCTTCGCTAGAGTTTTCCTCGCCAGAGAAATGAATTCTTCATTCCTGTCAAGAATAATCATAGAGATTTGAAAGAGAGTGAGAAATGGAGCCATTGAGTTGAGTGATACCATCAACGAAAGAACTTCGTACCTTTCTATGGCAAGATTAATCAGAAATTCGCCCCCAGAACCTGATTGACTGCCCCCTCCTCGACCGAGAAGACCCATCCAAGCGGTATAATCATCCATGAAGCTCCGGCTGAATTTGTCGAATACTCCCTGACCCACAGGTTCAGCATCCAGGAGGGAAGCTGTTTCGTCAGGTTCCAGACCGTACAGGGAGCCCAGAAACATCATCCTCCTGAAAGTCCACTGGAGACCGGTATCTGAAACGTATACCCGGATCAGCTGCTTGATTATCCTGCCCGTGGACAGATCCTCGAACTTTTCAGGCGGAACAACTGATATCCTCCGGAAGATCGGCAGTAATTTCCCCCTCAGTGAGGCTGTCAGAGTTCCCTGAAGGTATGAATACCCTGAGGGTCTGTAATGAGGGAGAAGGCCCTCGAGAACGTCCTTCCCTTCCACGCTCGCCTCCTGGTTTATCTCCTCCTGGCCTAACTCATTTTTCAAATAATAATCCGCAAATAGGATCATGGAACCAACTATTTCCTTCACTCCAGAAGGGTGCGCGTCTATCCTTCCTGTCAGAAGGGGGTCAAGGCGCATATTTAGGAGGGTGAGAGATTCCCTGGGGGAGAGGGCTATCGAATATTCCATGCGAATCCTTAGGATGTGTTGTCCTAAGACTCCCTGATTCTGAAATGTCTTGAATCCATAAGGAATTTTCTCCATTCCTGGAAGGCGAAGAGGAAGCCTTCCCATTCCTCCTCAAACTTATGGTAGAACCCTGAGGCAACGCTGGTCCGGACTGCCTCCAGAAGCTCCCCATCATCCTCATACTCATCCCCAGTATCTGGATCTGTGTACTCATCCCCGTTCTGAATGACGGATTCAAAGTCAGGGAGATCCCATGGCTCGATCAGAGAGAAAGATACCCAGAGCCTTTCCCCGTTATCATATCCATCATAGCTGCCCTCCTGGCCGATGCTGATATCATAGGTTCCATCGGGGAAGACCCTCAAGACTACCATTTTCGAATGATCCTTCCTGAGCCAGACTGCCTTGTTGATGATTTCTTCCCTCAATTCCTCCGCTCCAACTCCAAGGAATTCCTCCATCTCTTTTTCTATTTTTCCAGCCATCATCTGATGCCACCATATAGATATTCAGTAGTTTTATTTAAGGATTTTTCTTTTTCTATTGTTTTCCATATCTATCTATTTCATGAGGAACGATTCGAGCGATCTAAGAGATCCAAGATATTGTGTGAGCTACCCCTCAGCTAAAGCAATTGAGATTTACTGCTTCCCCCAAACCCCTAACGCTCCTATAACTTCAAAAGGCGTGTGTTAACATGGGCAGCAAAAATAGCGACCTGATGCTGAAATCATACTGCAGCAAGTGCAGGAAGGTAAGGACAGAATTCACGGGTGTTCCAACGTGTTCCTGCGGCGGAATAATGATTCCAAAAATTGATTTCAAGTACAGGGAGGGAGACTTCAGGTCCAATTATCCCTACCTCAGCAGAATACTTTGCCTGGGGGAGGTTGAAACTCCGATGGTTGATTTTGGCCAGCTGAAGATGAAACTCGAATATTTTTCCCCAACATTCCCATACGAGGACAGGGGAGCAGGGTGCTCATTTCAGCCCTCACTTCCTCCCTCCCTGAAGGTTCCGAAATAAATGAGGACTCATCCGGCAACGCAGGCGCATCCATATCAGCATATGGAAGGGCCGCCGGGTACAAGGTAAACATGTTCGTCCCCGAAAAAACAAGGTAGGGGAAGATAGAACAGATAAAGGCATAGGTGCTGCAGGTCACTCTGTCCGCGGGTCGAGGGAAGATGTTTTAAGGGCGGCGATGTCACATAAAGGGTATTATGCCGGTCATGTCCTAAACCCTGAATTCAGGGATGGAATGAGGCAGATCGGCTATGAAATATTCAGGCAGCCCGGGCACAAGAGCCCAAGGAGGATCTTTGTCCCAGTGTCTGCCGGTACTCTCCTCCTGGGAATGATAAGCGGTTTAGAACATCTCCTTGCATTCGGGGACATAAGCAAAATTCCTGAGTTCGTCGCTGTCCAGACAGAGGCGTTTTCCCCCCTTTGTGTCGCAGTGAATGGTTTCATCTATGACCCATCGAATATTCCTGACTCCGTCGCAGATGACCTGGTCTCGAGGAACCCGCCTCTCCTCGACCTTATTGTGGAGAAAGTCGGAGAGTAAAATTGTTGAGTCGAGGAAGATTCTAGCAGAAAACGGGTACTACGTTGAGTACAGTTCTGCCGCCGTCCATGCCGCAGCAACAAAAATTTCCCAGGTTGAAGATAGTGTGCTTGTCTTCACAGGAAATGGGCTCAAGACTCCTTGATCCTTCATCCCGGAAATGGAGGGACGGGAAAACATAATTAGGGAAGAACTAATCGGTCTCTATCTAAGACAATTTAAGGAGAGGGAATAAATATGATGCCTAAGTATAAGGAAATTAAGGAGAACATAGTTCCGGGGGCGCTGAAGGAGGGGGACACTATAGGCATAATAGCGCCTGCGAGTGCGCCTGACATGAAGCAGCTTTCCCTTTCGGTTAACAAACTTTCGAAATATGGATACAAGTTCATACTCGGACAGAATATAAGGAAGCTAGTGCAGAGGAACTCCCTTGCAGCACCTCCAATTGACAGGGCCAAGGAGCTCAATGATGCGTTCAGGGATGACAACATCAAGATGATACTCTGTGCAAGGGGTGGATACGGTTCAATCCACATCCTGCCCTATCTTGACTATGACATGATAAGGGAGCATCCAAAAATTTTCATGGGATACAGCGACATCACGGCCCTCCACTTTGCAATCAATAAGCTATCCGGGCTGGTGACCTTCCATGGTCCAATGCCTGCCTCTGACCCTGATGAATACAGTTCTGCATCATTCAAGAACTTCCTGAACATACTTTCAGGCAACAGCACCGATCTTTCTGTTTTCGTCAACGTGTTCGTGAAGTACATATTCAAGGGGAAGGTTGAGGGAACGTCCCTTGGCACCAACCTATCTGTCGGTTCTTCCCTGATAGGAACGCCCTATTTCCCTGACCCCGAAGGAAAGATACTCTTTTCAGAGGACGCAGGCATAACTTCTGGTGACCTTGACAGGTACTTCTCCGTCATGAAACTCACGGGCATGCTGAAAAAGTTCTCTGGATTCGTGTTCGGTGAATTCAGGCAGATAACGGAGGTGGAAGAGCCGATGCCTCCACTGGAGGATATCGTGCAGCAGTATATACAGGAACTTGAAAAAACTTCGATTTATGGCCTCCCATTCGGTCACGGAGAAGACCAGATGCTGATACCACTGAATTCAAAAATATCCATTTCTTCTGAATACCCTTACGTTGAGCTGAGGCAGAACGTGGTTGAGTGAGATATTTCCATCCCTTCATCATCTGAGGTTCACGAAGACCTGAAACCTGTATGATCGATGGATCAATTCCTCCGCAAATCAGATAGCAGGTAAGCAAAATTTATTAGATGAATACAGTTGTATAAAGTATGCCTAAACGAGAGAAATCCACCTCCCACCGGAGGGGGAAGGCAAGCACCGTTGTCGTGCTTGCTGTTGCAGCACTTATGATTTCATCGGCTCTTTATTTCACACTCGAGAATACTTCCCCGCCAAACTCGATGGTAGGGCAGAGGGCAACTGCCTCACCCTCGTCCCCCTCCCCGTGGACTTACCCCACAACAACAATGCAGGAGCCCGGCTACACCAATGGTACCTATATAATGGCATCAGTGAACGAGGTTGGACATCTGAACATATACCAGGCAGAAAGTTCTTACAGTTTCTACCTTCTTGATGAAATATATGACTACGCAACAAACCTTCTTCCCAATGGGACAATATCTCCCTGGCTTGCTACCAGCTGGAAAGAGTACAACTTGACAAACATGTCAGTATCCTCTGCCACAAGCACATTCCTTGGACTGGCCGGCAGTGGAAACATGACAACATACGACCCTATCAATGGACTCTATGAACCTGTGAAGTATGTTTACCAAGTGAATATAAGGCCGGGTGTTCAGTGGACGGACTATCAGCCAGGATCGCATACCTACGTCTTTTCAAATCACACGTCGTTCAATGACGCCAGCGGAAATCCGCACAGTCACACATACAGGTATCCCTCTGTTACAATGCAGACATACTATGTCCAGTCTGCAGATTTCATCCTTTCATGGAAGATACTGAACTCATCTTTTGACTTTTCAGGGGAGTATGCAAATGTGGTCAACGTAGTCCCTGTGAACAATCTGACAGTTGACTACTACCTTAGCAATTCATCTGGCACTTTCCTCACATACACCCTTGAAACACCGATTCTTCCCTACCACATATGGGATAGCCACGATTATTCAACATCCCCGGGTGTGTGGAATTATACAGCGAATCCACCATCCCCAACCGGAGGCTATAACAACTGGAACGTCTCTTATAACCCCAATACGGGATATGCACCTGACCTTGTCGGGACAGGCCCGTTCATGATGAACGGTGGCTACGGGATGCCGAAGGGGCAGTGGATATTTGACCAGTACTGGAAGCTGTACGTTAATCCTCACTACTTTGTGCAGTATGTGCCATCACTGAGGCAATGGACACCCAAGTTCTACGAACTTTACGTTCCAAAGTACCTTTCTCTTTCTGCTGCTGTCATAGCCCTCACTGAGCACAAGGTTTACCAGATAGAGGGAGGAATCACACCTACATTCATTTCAACCCTCTCAAACCTTCCGAATATATACCTCTACTACAAGCCGAGCACTGGCTTCAGGTACCTCCAGCTAAATTCATTCGGTCCTGGCTCAGCAGCGTATATGACCAGCCGTTACGGTTTCACCCCCGTCGAACTGGGAACCCCTCTGAACATAACAAGCGTGAGGCAGGCGCTGAACTATGCTGTAAACAAGCAGTACATAGCATCCGTCGTTTTTGACGGATACGATATTCCTGGAACATCACTGATTCCTCCTTCCGATTCAGTGTGGGAGAATCAGTCACTTCCATCGTTCAGCTACGACCCGGCAAAGGCCATGGCACTGCTCAACAATACCCCCGGAATGAAATACGTGAATGGGGAATACTATTACGACGGGAAGCAGTTCACCATGAACATACAGATAACTTCGATGAACTCGGATCCTCTTGACGTTGAGGCAGCCCTGAAAATTGCACAGTGGTGGGACCAGATAGGTGTTTCAACCTCAGTCACCCAAGAGAGTTTCTCCACCATAGTCGCAACTGAGAATGATTACCAGTTCCAGGGTACAGTAGACAGCATAACGGGGATAGTTGGAGACCCGACAGATTTCTTCGATGTTTTCTACACCCCTTCCGGGGGTCTATTCTACGGCCTCTATTTTGGACCGTTCAGCAGTATGCCACTTTACGGAAATTCAGGACCTGTAGAGAACGGAACGTATTTTGACAATGAGATGATCACGCTCTACAATGAACTCAATTCCAACACCAACCTTACGTACAGGATTCATGTTGCCGATGAAATGCAGGGAATCGCTGCATGGCAGTCCACTGTCATAAACCTCGGCTACCCCATACATATTTTCCCGATTGAGAATGCAACGTTCGTGAACATAACCAAGGATGCACTGGGTCAGAATGCATTTGAATTCTGGAATTTTCTCAGCCTCCACCTTCGCGTGAAACAGGTGACTAAGGTCACTATTCCTAATGAGCAGGAGCTTCACGTCGGAATGGTAACGAACAGCAGGATATACTACAACGGACAGTACGGGAACGCAACTGTAGAGGTAAGGAATAGCAGGGGTTCCCCCGTGGCCGGCGCAGAGGTGGTCATGGGATTCACCCCTGAGGGGAGCATCCTGAACATAAGCAGCATGACTGGCAGAACAAATTCAAGCGGTGAATACAGGTTCGAATTCAAGATAGTAGGGCAGCAATCGCTCATCTACACATCAGACTATTCCGGACAGGTTAACCTGACTGCCGCCGCAACAATGAATGGGACGATAGGAGGGATAGGATATGTGAATTTCGATGTTGCGCCTGAGCCTGTTGCCTACAGGATACTGAACACTGGTGGCCTGCAGATATCAGGGATGAACGCCACTAGGAAATTCAGCATTGAGTTCTATAATCCCCTTACAGGCAGCCCTATTGCGGGGTACAGGTACTCCATCCAGGTCAATGCTGGAGCAATAAACCTGACAACAGTACCCTATGAGCAGGAGGTGAAGGAATATATACCTGCCAATCCGTCCAATGAATATTACTATTCAATAGACAACGTGTCAGGTACGCTGTTTGACAATTACAACATGACACAGGTATCTGGAGTGACTCCATCCAACGGTACTGTTTCATTCTTCATGCAGATAAACGGAACGCTCGATCTAAACGCAACAGGCAACTTTTCAGAGAGTTACATATTCCTGGGAAATTACGTACTTGGTGCCCCTATGCCCACCACCTCACCGTACATGACGATAGGTGAGATGACCTCAAGCACAAACCCGAACGGTTTCGGTGAACTTCAACCGGTTGAGATACCTGTAAGCCTGCGCGTGAACTCAACGCAGATCAACATAAGTCTCAACGTTTCAACACACAACATCTCAACACCCGGCGGGTATGCCCAGGTGAATGTGACTGTGACTGACGCAGGTTCCCCCGTAAGCAATTTCACTGTCCAGTTGACCAGCCAGAATGCACTTGGGGCAAACAGGGGATTCCTGTCTGGCCAGGGAAGCCAGGTCCAGGTCGTCAACCAGAATAACCTGTTCGGCAGCCTCTACCTTCCTGGAATAAATGTCACTACAAATTCAACCGGGGAGGCAGTTGCTATATTGAATGCGAGCATGTATATCCCCCAATTCACTGATGGCCTGTTCACAGGTTACGCAGGCGAACCATTCACAGACCCGTACCTGATCCCGGAGGATGAATTCCAGATCACTGCGTTCTCTCAGGTTGCAGGTGTGGTTAACACGACAACAGTCACAAGCTCCCAGTACGTGGACAATCCTCCTTATGCTGATTTCATATCGGGATACATCAACGGGAATTACACCGAGGCCGGAGTTATCCTCCTTAATAGTTCGAGTTCTTACACCATTTACATAAATTCCACCGAAGGCTCCCAGTATGGCCCATCTGTCGGAAACATCCCGTTCAACGTGACAATAAACGGCATTGAGCAAAATACCACTGGCCTTGTAACCGGATCAAATGGAACGTATTTGATGCGCTACACCACACCAAAAGTAACATCCCCGATGACAGTGATATTTACATTTTCATACCAGGGTCAGCAGAGTATAATGAATTCCCTGGTCCTGCCACAAGCCCATGTTACCGCAGAGCCTCAAAGCCAGGTTGTGCCCTATTCCGTGGCAGCAGTGTTTGCGGTGCTTTTTGCAGTGTTCGCATCTCTTTACGCTATTGAGGTAAGAAAGAGGAAGAAGGTCTGATTCCCTGCTGTTTAATCTTGTTTTCATTTTCTTTTATTTTTTATTCTTCTTGAAATCTTCATCTATTCTCCTCCTTAGGTCAGGATCATCAGTGAACCTTCTGGCAAAGTCACTCAGTGTTTCTATCACGGTCCGGAGAGACTTTATTGCCCACTCCGATCTTGCTGCTTTCAGGGATAACCTTGAGTGCCACGGTGTCCCCTTTTCGGCAATCTGATATGATAGTTCAAGGGACGGCACGACCTGCGATACATTGGCAAAATCTGTTGAACCTGTTGGCATCTTAGACCACGTCTCTTCCAGTGGATCAACACTTACCCCATTGAAATGAGTATGCCCCTGATTGCATTGGACAGAGTGGGATTTATTTTTGTCGATGAGAACAGAGGCCCGCTCTTTATTTCGTGTGTTGTTTCGGTTGCAATTGCGCATCCTTCAACTATCTTCCCGAATTTTTCTGTAAGTTCCATAAGGTGGGGGGATCAGATGACCTGATTCCCATCTTCAGCACAGAACGCTCGGGGGTGACATTTGATGCGTTCCGCCCTTCAGTGATTATTCCGTGAATCACCACATTAGCATTCCTCCTCACATGCTGCCTGAGCATGTTCACTGCTTCATATGTAAGAATGGCGCCTTTAAGAGCGCTCCTTTCTTTCTCAGGATTGCCAGCCTCGTGTGCCGCGTAACCATCGAATACCACGTCAAAATCCTGTATGCCCAGGGACTGCTCCCCCACACTCCAGTTGTCCACGAGATGGGAGCCCAGTACAAGATCTATCCCATCGAACGCACCCTTCTCTGCCATGATGATTTTCGACCCTGAATACTGGCCGGATCCCTCCTCATCTTGGCGTCCCTATAACGATTATCCTTCCGTCCTTCACATTTTCTGCAGCCCTTATCCCTGAAAAAACTGCAGCAGAAGCTATGAGGTTGTGGCCGCATGCATGCCCTATTCCCGTCAGTGCATCATATTCTGCCAGAAAGGCAACTACAGGCTTTCCACTTCCGATCACCTTCTCAGCCCTGAATGCAGTGGGTATTCCCATGCAATGATCCACAACGGAGAATTCCCTTGACCTGAGAACGTCCATAATGATTCTGGGCGGCTCAAATTCATGGCTCCCAATCTCTGCGAGCTCTTGAATTTTAAGTGCTAGTAACCATGGATCATCATATTTCCCGGGCATACTTTCAGACATGAGTTGCTATAATGCATTGATATAAATCATTTTACAGAGTCATTGAAAGAAGAAATATTGCCCGATTCCTATGTTTCAATCTCCAGGATTTATTGCATGGCCTGATGGCTTCAATGAGCTATGAAACTTGAAACGGCGGAAATTTCATTCAATTAATGACATGAAAGTAGATTGTTTTCACTTCACAAGTTCCATGAATCCCCTCGTGTCAATTCCGGTTAATGATGTGAGATCGATCCTTTGTCATGCCCACCCCACCACGGATTCATCCATTTCACTACTCCCCACGTAAATATTTATATTCAAATAGAAATCATAATTTCATGCAATCTTCCGGCTCTGCAAAGCCGGCTCCAAAAAAATCAAGGAAAGAGCTGCTCTGGCTCGTTGTGATCATTATCATTGTCGCAGCTTTCGTCTCAGCCCCTCGCCAGCTCATATTGATGCAATCGGGTCATGTGATAACATTGAATCCGGGGTATTTCTACTACGTCAACTTCACAGTTCCCTCTGGGGCATACTCAATTTCCATAACGGGTTCTTATGTATCTGGCGGCGATGTGAACGCTGCCGTGATATTTGCCTCTGAGTTCTCCATCGTAGAAAGCAATCCATCTACTATGGCAAACGGGCTTTGGTATTCAAGGGATAATACGGGAGCAACAATAAGTGCGTCGTTATCGCAAGGTTCGTACACGCTAATATTCTATAATTCCAATCTCATAACAAGGGATATCATTTCTGTGGTTGATGCAATAACTGTGACCTATTCAGGTTAGGGACATAGATTCATTTCACCAGCTCCATGAAACTTCTCGTATCAAGTCCGGTTATCTCTGTGTAAACACTTGTAGTAAACACACTTGCATGCCCCAGCCACTTCTGGATGACGTTAAGAGGCACCCCTGACATTATTGCCTTGACCGCGAAAGTATGCCTGAACTTATGTGCTAGGTGATAGTGTTTTCAACGAAAATATGAATGGTATGGCGAGAAGAAGCAGGAGGGAAATAATCAGAAGAATGAAAAAATACGAGTTCAAATCAGATATCCTAAATGAATATGGCATTAAAAGAGGTATAACAGTTCCACCTATATTACCGAAGAACCAAAGTGCAGATGTTGTGCTTCCAGAAAGATCCTTACCCGCCAGTTCTGAGCTCCAACCAATTATCAGCGGGAAAGAACCAGAAAAGAAAATTCCAAGCACAGACATTAAAGCCATTGAAATTGTAACATTATTTATTACCGTGATCGACAGGATAATGAAGGCAGAAACGACCATAGAGAGGATAAGAATTTTAGGTCTACCGTATATTGTTGATAGATAAGGAATAATGAAACTGCCCAGCATAGAACCGATAATAAACAAAAATGAGATTAAACCAACATTGATCTCACTATAGCCCATTGGCAGAAATATTTCATCGGCCCACGTAAGCAGGCCTATGAAAGATCCCATGCCTATGAGTATTACAAAATAGAAAACAAAAAGATCCTTTTTTCTGAATATTCTTAAAAAATCTAATTTCTTGTGCTCCTGTCTGCGCTTTGGGATGTACAGAGACACAAATATGATGAACAGCACAGAAACACTTGCCGAGATAATTATCCAGTATTGAGTTAATAGGTAATACTGATGAGAGTTTGAGATGAAGAGTGGGGGTAGTATGGTTCCAAGCGCAATTCCTAAGAATATAGAAATAACGGATATACCTATAGCAATAGACACCATCCTTTGCACGAAGTTTTCCTGACTGAACTTTGCTGAACTATTCAGAAGAAACGGCTGCGCAAAGGCAATTCCCAACTGCCCAACAAATACCAAATTAAATATACTGGACATTCTGAGAAGCGAAAATGCAGTCATTATCACGGAACCCAGTATTATGGCCTTTTGGTAGCCATATCTGTCTATAAAAATACCAACAGGCAAACTAATTATTATATATACAATAGGAAATATGATTGTTAGAAGACCTATGTTATAAGAGGTGGTTTTGTAGATTTTGGCAACCTCCGGGGTTATTGTTGTGAAACTTATCCAAAAATATTGATTGATAATAACAAGCAAAGAATAAATGAAAAGCAGCAGGTAGGATTTCTTCTGATATATGGACATGGGATCGTTCAGATATTTAACTTTGAAAGTATATGACTCATGGATTTTTCCAAAGTGAAATTGGACCTTCCTTTATTGCGATCATTTCTAATCTTACTTCTTGCTATTTTCACTGCAGTTTCCTTGGGATTTGACACATCTTTCTGAGATATTTTGTATATTTCAGTCAATTTTCCCCTTATGACTTCTCCGACGATCTGAAAGATTTTTTCATTACTTACCTCGCTTCCAAGGAGTCTGTCAATAAGTTCAGATAGTACCCCACCAGAATTTGTTATTAGGTCTGGGGATATCTTCTTATTTCTCTGGAAAAGCAATTGTTCAGCCTCGTCAGTTATTGGTATATTAGCAGCTTCGATTACAAATTCGGCTTGAATTCTATTATAATTTTCATTACTTATGACATAAGGTCTTGTTCCAAGTACTATGCCTGAGGTTTTAAATTCAAAGAGTCTTTCACGTGGCAGAATTTCGTAGCCAACATTCTTAATAAAATCATCTCCGTACTTTAACCTCAGTTCTAGTAATTTTTTTACATCGAATCCACTTGGATCATAGATGCTACCAAAAACGTTTGATATGCCAGTTATTTTAGCCCCCATTTTGGATAACTGTAGCGCAGTGCCCATTCCCACCTTTCCAAAGCCCTCTATTGCGAAATCAGCCTGCGAGATATCGGCGCCGAAATAATCATACGTTGTTTTTGCTGCAATTGCGACACCGTAGCCAGTCATAACATCCTCAAATGGGATACCGTTAATCTTTTCCTTAAACCTGTTGCTTGGAATTAATTCATTGATTCCGGCTACCGAAAAGACTTTATGAACATCAGCGCCGCTTGTTCCCATATCGGCACCTGGAGAATAAGTCATGGATTGTACAAATGGTTTCAGGAAATAGGCAAAATCATTTACCTGACTATCGTGATCAGACCCATTATCTATAATACCTGCTTTCGCACCTCCTATCGGTAGATCAAGTACGGCGAATTTGTAACTCATGGTTTCCGCCAGCTCATACACTTCCTGTGGTGTCACATCAGGGAGCATCCGTATACCGCCAGCCGAAATATTGTATATCAGATTATCTATGATAAGAAAACCGCGGTTGGCCTTCTCTTCATCATTATAAAAAGAAATAACATCTGGCGGCCTATAATTATATTTTATATTATATGTCACATTATTTCCTGACATAATTATATACAGCATCGTTTAATATTAAATTTTTCTGTGTATATAAGAGGATTTCTAATAACTCCAATGTTTTACCAGATCTGGTAAGAATAAACTTTATTCATGTGGGGACCATGGAACAGCATGGCAGACTTCCTTGATGAAGCTCTTGAGGGAAGAATAGATCATGACACTTTAGCATTCATGAAAAACAAGAAAGTGATAATGGACTAATAACAAGAAAAGGATGAACGAATCATACGCCCTTAGTAATATGAAATATATATCTGTGTTTCATCAATTTTCAGGATTTTTCTTTCATTAGCTGTCTGTATAATAATGAGAAAATAAATTTATTTCCCCTGATAACTAAGAATTATGCTAAGGAAACGGGAAAGGGGGTGTGTTAAAACCGTCCGGTTTGGACACGCTGGTTTAGCAGAAGACTCAATGAGTCTAAATTCCTATAAATATGATGTCAACCAATCCAAGATGGCGCAAGCTAGAATAAATTTATTACGTTCTTAGAAATCTTCTCTTATGTATGGTTTGAATGGTAAAATATTATGGATAGACCTAAATCATAGCAAGATATGGACTGAAAATATAGAGGAAGAAATTTACAGAAAATATCTTGTAGGTGTTGGTCTGGGAAGTTATATTTTGAATAGAGAAATAAAAGGCAATATTGATGCTCTAGGTCAAGATAACATTCTTGGTTTTATTACGGGGTTGTTCAATAGTTATAATGTACCCTTGGGAGGCAGATTGGAAATTGTAGCGAAATCACCGATGACCCAGTCGTGGGGTGATTCAAACTGTGGGGGTAAATTCGCACCTGAATTAAAAAATACAGGATATGACGCAATATTTATTAAGGGAATTTCCAAAATACCTATTTTTATAACCGTTATAAACGACAAGGTCTCGATTGAAGATGCTGAAAAGCTCTGGGGAATGGATGCATATGAGACGGAGACAGAACTCAAGAAGATAGACCAAAAAGGACAAGCCATGGTTATTGGAGTTCCCGGAGAGAAAATGATGTATGCTGCTGCCATTATGAATGAATACGGAAGAGCTGCCGGGAGAGGCGGTCTTGCCGCGGTGATGGGATCAAAAAAGATAAAAGGATTATTTGTACGAGGAACTCAAAAGTTACCGGTTTTCGATCAAGAAATGCTAAGAAATACATTAATTAATACTCAAACGCAATTTAGAAATTCCATGGACCTAGTAAATCCTTGGCATTTATATGGGACTACCCAAGACACTGAGTCTTCGCACTTAAATGGTGACGCTCCCATAAAGAATTGGCTTGGTGTAGGGCTTACAGATTTTGGAGAGGAGGCGGCAAGGAAAATAAGTGGTGACGAAATCAGGAAAGACGTCCTTAAATCTTATGGGTGTGCACAATGTACCCTTGCTTGCGGAGGGCATATCAAGAGAAAAACGAAATATGGAGAAATAGAAGGTCACAGGTTAGAATATGAAGGAACTGTTGCATTTGGTGGTTTAAACTTGGTATCTGACTTGGATGCAATTTCTGTCAGTTTTGAGCTGTGTAATAGATATGGGCTGGACAATATCACAGCCGGTGCCGCAATAGCATTTGCCAACGAATGTTACGAAAAAGGAATTTTAGAAGAAAAGGACATAGGATTCGAGATTGGTTTTAATAATCCCGACGCAGAAGTGAGACTAATAGAACTAATGGGAAAAGGAGAAGGTATAGGAAAAATCCTCGGTATGGGGCAAAGGTATGCATCTACGGTTATAGGAAAGGACAGCAAGGAATGCACAGTTGAGATAGGTGGGCAGGACTTACCTATGCATGACCCAAAATTGATGCCAAGCTTGGTCACAACTTATCTTTGTGATCCAACACCGGGAAGGCATACAGCTGGAGGGATAGGATTCAGTGAAGGCTCTAAGTTGGTCCTTCCTTTTAAGGTTGCAGAATCTGATAGCGTTATACCGAGATATGAATGGAATGGCAAAGGGAGGTATCAGTTTCTGGCCGTAGCATCTCAAGAAGTACAAAATGCAACGGGAATGTGTCAGTTTTCAACGTGGATATGGAGAAATAGTTTTCCGTATACTGAGTTCATAAAAGCCATTACCGGCTGGTCCCTAACTACGGAGGATCTAATAGAAATTGGATGGAGAATTCAGATATTAAGACACATATTCAATTTAAAGCAAGGAATTAACCAGTACAAAATATACCCACCCGGAAGGGTCATAGGAAATCCTCCATTGAACTCAGGGCCGACAGCTGGGGTTACGATAGATTTTGAAACTCTTAGGAGTGAGTATTTTGATACACTTGGCATTGATAAAAACGGAATACCTTCTGGAGAAATAATTTCAAAACTAGGTATCGATCCATTTCTCATATGACACAGTTTAATATGTTTGAATAATACTTCGTAGCTGTTTTCAATCTCATAGTTTTCCTTAACGGAGCCATCCTCCTCCAAGTGGTTGTGAGAGTCTGAAGTCGGAGAAATCTCCTAATACTTCAATCCACCCTCATTGAAGGGTATTCTGTCGAGGCGAAGGATAGACAGTTTAAGTCTCGATCTCATAGGTCAAATCAACTCGTTAGGAAATGTAACCTCAAGCATCTTTTCTCAGAAGAGCTCCCTGTCTAATCCAGATTTTGCTGTTTCCGGACCCTATGAAGAAATTAAACTCGTGAGGATCTAGTGCTGGAGCGAAAAAATTTATACACCAAAACCCTCACTACATGGGGTTTGATCTCATGCTTTTTGTTAAGAACAAATTTACAGGTGAAGTGATAGCTGAACTGAAGGAGACTGGAAAGGAAGAGGCTGAAAAGGTTCTCAAGAATTCAATAAATGCGTTCAAGAAAATTTCTGAACTCCCTGCATACAAAAGGAGCGAGTCACTTCTGGATGCTTCCGATAGAATAACGAAGAATTTGGAAGAAATGGCAAGAACAATTGCCATGGAAGCAGGGAAACCAATAAAGTATTCCAGGAAAGAGGTCAAGAGAGCGGCATTTACCACAAAGAGTTCAGGAGAAGAAGCAAAGCGAATTCATGGTGAAACCGTACCCTTCGATGTTGAACCAAGAGGGGAGAGAAGGTTTGCATACTACACTCGTGTGCCAATTGGCCCGGTTTTCTCTATTACCCCTTTCAACGATCCATTAAATCTCGTTGCACACAAAGTTGGTCCTGCAATAGCAGCTGGAAACTCCATAGTTAATAAGCCTACCACCCTTACCCCATTATCATCACTGAAACTTGAGGAAATTTTCAGGGAAACAGACCTTCCCGAGTACTCATACCAGAATATAATTGCAGGAGGAGAATCAGAAGTGACAAAATTCTTCCTCAATTCTGATACCATGAAAAAGGTGACATTCACTGGAGGTACGGAGGCAGCAGAAAAAATGGTGAGGAATGCAGGACCTAAGAAATATTCTATGGAACTGGGGAGTAATTCTCCTGTGATAGTATGCGAGGACGGAGACTGGCGTGGATCTGTAGATTCTATCATCGATGCGGCATTTGAATCACAGGGACAAAATTGCATTCACGCCCAGCGTTTAATAGTCCACAAGAGTCACATAAAGGAATTCACTGATGCCATTGTAAAATCAACAGAGAAACTTAAAGTAGGGAATCCATTGGACGAGTCCACGGATATAGGTCCTATGATAAGTGAAGGAGAAGCAAAAAGAGTTGAAACGTGGGTAGATGATGCTAGAAGTCGAGGAGGAAAGGTACTGATTGGAGGAAGGAGAGAGGAAAGCGTATACTACCCGACAATCCTTGAAAATGTTCCTAGATCTTCAACCATATGGAGGAATGAAGTATTTGGGCCCGTCACGCTTATAATACCGTTTGAATCTATTAAAGAGGCAGTAGAAATAGCAAATGATGTACCATATGGTCTTCAAGCTGGGGTTTTTACCTCGAACATCGATACGGCGATAAAAATGATAGATTCTCTCGATTATGGGACGGTTTTGGTGAATGATACGTCTGATTTCAGGGTCGATACCATGCCATTTGGTGGAATGAAGAAGAGTGGATTGGGAAGGGAAGGAATAAAATTCGCAATAGAGGAAATGACAGAAATAAAATTAGCAATATTCAGGAGGTAAAAACAGCACTGATCAAATTCTCTTGAAATGATCGGGCTGTACAGATTTGAGAGTAAGAATATAATTTGTATTATTTTGTTTGCTGTTTACCTCTTACCTTTTCTCAATTATATCCATTAGGTCTGATAGCGCAGCTTGGGCTGTGACAACCTTTCCCGCTCCAGGTCCCATAACATATATTTTACCAAGCGTATCTGTTTCTATTTCAATTGCGTTCATTACTCCTCTTACCTCCCTCAATATTTCATCATCCGCAAGTTTTTCAGGTCCGACGCGTGCTTCCTTCTTATCAACCGTTACCAAAAGTTTTACACCAGAGGCGGCTTCCTCCTTTGTAACGTCTCTTATGCCCTTTACCTTTATGTCCTTCATGGGATGATTCCATCCGAATACGCTTGAAATTATGGATGCCTTTGCTGCGGCATCAAATCCATCCACATCGTTTGTAGGATCTGCCTCTGCATATCCCTTTGCCTGAGCTTCCTTGAGTGCATCTGAATAAGGGATTCCTTCGGCCATCTTTGTAAGAATATAGTTTGTGGTTCCGTTCATTATCCCCCTGACCCTTATAGGTTGAGCTCCAGGCAGGAGCTTAAGGATATTGAATGAAGGTGTTCCAGCCATGACGGTTCCCTTGAATAGAATTTTTTTGCCATTTTTCATTGCCACATCCCGTAATTCATTGAATCTCACCGCAATGGGCCCTTTATTTGTGGTTATGACATCCTTTCCATTTTCAAGGGCTGTCTTGATATAAGAGAATGCTGGTTCAGCATTATCATAGTTTACCCAGGTAAATTCACACATAATATCGGCAGAAGATTCCCTTATAGCCCTCAGTATGTCCTCGTTAGACAGCTTTGTCCCGTTTCCTCCAATGACTTTGTCTGCAGTATTTCCTTGGGGATTTAATATATGCCCGAATTTGATATCAATTATCTCAGAGATTCTGCAGTTTTCCAAACCCAACATCCCTTTCTTCGAATTGAATAGTTCATAAAATCCCTGACCAACCGTGCCAAATCCAACGATCATTATATTGCAATTTTTTACAGTCATAATAATTCAAGAGATGCTGCGATTTAATTAACTTTTCTGGCTCAATGCTCCAGGACTGGCCAGAGTACCAGTAAAATTAGGAATGTTATAGATTATACTACATTCTAAATTTCTTTGATCGATTGTTAGAGTTGCTGACTTCAATTAACGCTGCAACGTCTGTAGCAATAATAAATTCTCGACAGGATTTGTTCAAAATCTTGAAATCGAATCAGACATGACTACAATCTTCCCAAAATTCTATAGAGCTTCTTTTCTTCCTTTTCCATTGGGTGGTCTTTAGCAATTTCACGTAAACGACTAAGGACTATCTGCCCCGTTTCCTCTTCCTCCATCCATTCCTTAGCAAAAGTTCCATCCAGTATTCGAAAAGCTTCAGTATACATTTTATTTTTTAGATCGTCAGAAATAAATTTTGGACCAATAGAAAGCTGACCATATTGGCTAGTGTTAGAATGAGTTTTTAACTGTTCAAACAGACCCATATCCCTCATTCCCAGCGCAATTTCAGCTAATTCACCTGACCCATATAATTCCAAGATAACGGCCTCAGGAGAGGCACCCAAGCTAACAGCAACATCATAATAGGCTCTGAACAGAAACAAAATAGCCCCTGCCCACGTATGTTCCGAAAGTAGATCAATCAATGTCTCCTCTTTGAAGGAAGACCTAATCGCACAACCGTTCTTATTGAAAACACCAAGCGCAAGTGAAAGAGAAATAATTAGTTTCTCTCCTTCTTTTTTTGGATCGTTTCCCACGGAAATCAAGACTGGGAATCCATCTCCCTTTAGATATGCCTCCCTGACTCCGTAGCCAATCATTCTGGGCGCTATCATTAGGACTGTAACTTCTTTTGGGATTTCAACTAGCCCGTAAAAATAATTGTAACCTGAAGCGAAGACCACAGCGTCGCCTTTCTTTAAATGTGGGGTAATATCACTCTTGAACACATATTTTTGAATCTCATCTGGAATTAACACAAAAATAATTTGTGATTTAGAGACCGCGGTCCCTATATCGAATACTTCAAATCCGTCTTCTTCTGCTTTCTGGGAATAATTATCCTTCAAATTTCCTATTATTACTTTAAGCCCCGAGTCCCTCAAGTTTAGAGCTTGTGATCTTCCTTGGTTCCCATACCCGATAACGGCTATTGTCCTCTTACTTATGTCTAAAATCTTGGCACGTTCCAAAGTTTGAGCAGTTATAATCTTGTCCATATCTCCGTCCAATCAACATTATGCCATTAGATTTAATTATATGTAAGAACATGTTGCCTTTATGTGTTTCAAAGTTGTGATAAGACATATTAACTGTTGGAGTGAAGTATTCTCAGACTTTCCGAACGTTATGGGTGAGTTAATATCTCAAAATGTGAACAAAGACCGAGTCACTGGAACTGTTGCAATTTATACTTTAGGTGACCGTATTGCAATATTAGATAACTTTCTGAAGGGCTTAAAAAAGGAGTCATCAATAATTTCGGTCGATAATGTAATTTCTGTAAGCAACGGTAGAGTAAAATTGGTTAAGATTACTGCGACCCGGCAAGATAGTATGTCTAATTTTATGTACTCTAACAATATATTACTATTCAAGGAGTTCTTCTTGAAAGGTCGTGAAATTTGGTATTTCGCAGGTACAGATATGACTTTATCAATGATTAAAAATTCAATCTCCGAAATTGCAGAAATTTACAGTGTAGAGAAGATATCTGAAGCTTCTAGTTTTAATATTTTTTCTAATTTTGGTAATAGAATGAAATCTTCTCAAGAAAACCTTCTCACATTCCTTTATGAAAATAGATATTTTGAAATGAAAGACCGAAAAAACCTCCAGCAACTCTCTTCGGTCCTCCACACATCTAAGTCAAATCTAAGTCGAAAGGTTCGTATCATTGAGAAAAATTTGGCAGAAGAATATATTGCCAAGATCAAAAGTATCCAAGCGCCTGATTTCGTAATCCATTCCAAAGCTTGAGAAGGCAGCGCAATACTAATATCATTTACTCGCAAATATAAATTATAAATGGAGCCAATGTATTTTTAGATCCTTTCATGGCTAATCCGTAACTCTTTCAATTTTAGACAATATGTAGTTCCAGTTCTTCCATCATCTTCCTCGATTTCTTTGGTATCTCTGAGAACTTCCATTCGTCCCCTATCTTCAGCCTGCATATCCTCTCGAGATGTTCTATCACATCCCTCGGGGAATAGTGTCTCAGCATTCCCTTCTTCCTCAGGAGGTTGTATATACGGTAGTGAAGCATCAGTGCTATGAAGTTGATGAACATCCATCCCTGCATCTGGTAATCATCCCTCACGTAAGTCCTATCGGCATGAGTGGTGTTCTTGAATGTATCGCAGCATTGCTCTATGTCCACCCTCGTTTTTAGCATGTCATATACTACCTCCCCGACACCCTAATACCTGTGACAACTGCTATCTTGCCCATCCTATTCTTTATGACCCTTAACCGGGGTACCCCACTTCTCTTCTGGGTTGAAAGGGTGTATCACACTGGCCTGTCCTCGTAGAGGAAATAACGCTTCGTCTCCCTGTCGTACGGAATGAGTTTGGAGTTACTCTTCAGGGGAAGTATGTAATGAATCCCCTTCTTTTCGAGTTCATTGACGTTGCTGGAAGAATATAATAATTAAAAGAAAAATTGTTCAACAACGGTTACCACAAAAAAAATTTATAGGTATAAACTCTTTCTACTCTATGTTTGAAAAAGAATTAATTTTTAATGGATCACATGACAGTACAAATTCAATATGGGGGGGAGAAAAGGAAGAGTGGGGCCAACATAGCTCTCGAGTGCCGATTTTTTTGACGAATGGATACCAGTATGAAGATTTAGACGAGATGTTAGCAGTTTCCGAGGGCACAAAGTTCGGCTATATTTATACTAGAAATGATAACCCAACGGTAAAGGTACTGGAAGAAAAAATTAGGTTGCTAGAGGGAGGAGAAGATTCAACTAGCTTCTCTACTGGAATGGCTGCTATTAGTAACACTTTTTATACCTTGCTCAGTCCTGGGGATAGTGTGGTTTCCATAATTGGGACCTATGGCGGTACTAACAAATTGTTCCGTGAATTTTTGCCTAGAATGAATATTAAAGTAAATTTATGTGGAACTACCGATTACAACTGCATCGAAGAATTTCTAGAAAAGGGTAGCAAATTATTGCACATAGAAACACCAACAAATCCAAGCATTAAAATTTTGGATATACAAAGGCTCGCAAAAGTAGCTCATTCAAATGGTGCAATTGTAACTGTAGATAATACATTCGCAACTCCAATAAATCAGAAACCTCTTAAATTGGGAGCGGATATAGTTATTCACAGTGCTTCTAAATTTATATGTGGTCACGGAGATGCTCTGGCAGGACTAATTAGCGGTAAACGGGAGTTAGTTAGAAAGATATATCATTTTAGAGAAGAGAATGGTGGAAGCTTAGATCCTTTCAGTGGTTACCTTGTTCTAAGGGGTATGAAAACTCTCGAAGTTAGGATGAAAAGGCACAATGAAAATGCTCTTGAAATTGCAAAATTTCTCCAGGATATACCAGATGTTGAAGAAGTTAGATATCCTGGCCTTCCAGACTACCCTTTTCATGATGTGGCAAAGAAACAAATGAGCGGATATGGAGGCATACTTAGTTTTGTGATAAAGGGTGGAATAAAGAGAGCTAAAAGGTTTTTGCCAAAACTCAAGTATGCAATCGTAGAAGGGAATTTAGGGTCTGTCGAGACCATAGCGGTCATACCCCAAACCTCTAGTCACATACGATTTACGGCTGAAGAATTAAAAACCATAGATATTCCTGATGGACTGATAAGGTACTCCGTCGGCTTAGAAAATGTGGATGACCTTAAAGAAGATTTAATGAATGCCGTAAAGGAAAGCAGATGAATTTCTTCTCATTTAGTCAAAAATTTCTATTTTTCTTCTGGCGAAATGAATAAAATAGAATGACTATTTCTTGACTGGGATAATCTGGTTTTACCCATAGGTTAATCCTAGGTAATAGTCATATTTAGGGTGTCCCATCTTTGTAAAATGTTCAACTGATGTCGGATATTTATTTTTGAAAGAATGAATGTGGGGATATGACTGCAACGTATATCCCCGTGATTATGGATTTGGTAGATAAAATAATTTCTGAAGACAGGAAGAGGAAGTATTCCAATGCCCTTGTTGTGAAGATTCTTTTGATCATA
>Ga0080003_1000415_pt1 | contig 28695 bp, 43 predicted proteins | sample JossMetagenome_FD_69206 | JGI IMG/M metagenome (GOLD analysis project Ga0080003, IMG submission 69206) | Hot spring microbial communities from Joseph's Coat, Yellowstone National Park, USA - JC2_E (SPADES assembly) (version 2) | ecosystem: Environmental > Aquatic > Thermal springs > Hot (42-90C)...
ACTTCAAGCATCAAGATTATTCGAATCAATAATAAAAAGCGAGAGCAATTACTTCAAGGAAGTTAGGAGAAAAATTATAAGTAATAGAAGAAAAAGGCATAAGTGATGTAGTATGAGCAAATTGTTAAATCCAACCTCAAAATTACTTTAAAATCATCTTTTTTCCCTCTCTTCTTCAAGCTCCTTAACGACATCCGTTGTTTTTGTTTGTTTTACTCCAAATCTCTTTGAGAACTCGCTTGGGTGCACGTACTCGCAGCCAGCTTGTCGAGCATTGGCGTCGTCGCCTGGATTATCGCTGACATAGATGCATCTCAATCCAGGGTATTTTGCCTTTGCGTTATGCAATGCTTGAAGCCTATTGCCAGGCACCACGATATGCTCAAACGGCAGATTAGCGCAATTAGCGCTCTCGCTCACGATAACAACACGAATGCCCAAGGCAACCAGGAAGTTAAGGTCAGCTAACGTAACGGGGCCAGGTGGGGCACCCATCTCCAGCGTCCCATCGCAATCAAACATTATTAGCATGCATAACACCTCTTGGGCATCATCAATATTAATACGGCCAGGTAAATGAATACTAGCACTGCAGCGATTGCTATTAGCCAGTTTAATCCATGACCCCACTCATTAATTAAGTACCAATATTGTGTTGGATTTGCATTGAGACTTTGGGCGGTCTGGGAACCCATGTTAAGTATAGTGAAATAAGCCCAAATTATTGTTGTTGATACAAGCACCGCTATTAGCAATGCTAATAGTCTCATTGCTAATAATCTCATAAATTAGGTGGGAAAAACCGATTTTTATTTTTTAGCTTTTTTTATCTCATTTTTGGCCGCGTACCACGTACCTCACGAGCGACTCATATACCTCATCCACGCACTGTTTATCGCTGCAGATCTTGGCGTATCTGATGGCTTCTCTGACGCTTAAGCTATATTCGCCGACTTTTTCCGCGATGTATTTAGCCAACTCGGGATCCTTTTTATAATGCTTAATCAAAACATTGGTCACTACCCGCAGGTACTCCTCCTTGGTGTAGGGCTTTAAGTTAAACATCCAGAACCTATCCAGGAGCTCACGCGGTAATTTATTGATGCGGTTGGCGGCCGCGAATACCCAAACCTTCATTGGAACGTCGATGCTCATTTTGTGAATGCTGACGACGAGCCTTTGGCTCTCCATCAGCGTCAGCAGTATGCTTAAGTCCTCCTGGCTATTCAACTTATCAATTTCATCAATGATCAAATACCTAGGCCTCCTTGATAACAAAACATCCCTAATACCTGCTTTGGTCGCCGTTCCCATGGTTATAAATACGGATTCAGGCAGTTTCTCGATCTCCATCAACATCAGCGACTTGGCCGTGCTCGGAGGCCCAACTAGAAGCACGTGGATCGGCTCCTCATTAACTACAATGCGCCTTATAACGGCCTTTAGGTCATCGTAGCCCTCGATAACATTCATGAAGTCAGACGGCAACTCAACCTTGGCCGAAGTCGTCGTCTTGGAGAACATGTTTAGGAACTCCTCGATTTTGCTGGGCTCAACCGTGAAGTTATACATCGTGTGCTTATTCGTTTGCACTGTAACCTGTAACACGCCGATTTCAACGAACTGTTTCAACAACCAGGCAGGCACGCCGACATCACTCCACTCAAACCCATAGTTACAGACGCCTGGGCTATCGGCGTTCTTTTTGGGGCACTCCGAAACCCATTTCAATATCTTACGCAGGTAACTAACCACATCAACCTCGGGATGCCCCTCGATGAATTTGACCAACGGCAATAGCTCACTCATTTGCTCGCTCATTGCTCTTTCACCCCAACTTCGGAGACTTCATTGGCCTTTCTTTTCACGTATTTCAGCATCGCTTTGGTTAAGTTAAACGCCTTGGCCACCTCATCATCGGGAACGCCTGCAATGATGGCAGAAACGGCTGCAGCGATGACAGGGCTCATTGTGTGGCTCTTGAGTAAATTGTTGTATATGGTGCGTAAATCGTTGTTAGAATGAAAACTGGCAAGTTTGCGATCACATGATAATTTGCTCCGTATATAATCGGCTTTTATGCTGAGGTGTTGAGCCAAAAACGCCGTTATCCGTGGTTCATCATCCGTGTAGTCACGGCAAAGCAATCTGTCTGCTATTGCCTTGGCAGACTTAACAACTAGAAATTGCGAATTTTCCCCAAACGACCCCAGTAAATTGCTCAATTTTGTGGCGCATTTAGGCTTACAGTTTATGCTGAATTCTGTTAGTATTGCGTGCATTAATGCTCGCTCTTTCTCATCCTGGCTCGCTATTTTTATGAGTTTATTCAGATCCTGCATACATTAGGGTAAAAAATAAACTGATTTATAAGTTTTATCCTAAACGGAAAAGAAGAAAGAAGAAAGAAAAATTTTATGGGCTACCCCGCCATTTGGCGAGGTTTTCCCCATGTGTATTAGGAGGGGGAGAGCGCTTCGACGGCGTTTGGGCATTTCTCCATATTTTCGAGGTAATGGGCAATTACCCCGAAAATATCTAACACGGTCCTTTTTACATTGCCGCGCATATCAATGTTTATATTATCACTGGGCATTTTCTCGTTGCAGACGGGGTAGTACCCCGTCCCGTTCCATGAATTTCGCAAATAATAAATCTCAACGCGTATATTTTTGCGCAGAAAAGTCAATTCCGCAACCAATTCTTCGTAATTGCCATAGTTTCTCAGGGGGTAGATACGCCGCGATGTCTTCACATACACAATTCTACCCCCCTTTACGCGTAATTCCACTTTATATCTTATACTTTTCTCTTTATCCCATTCCTCATATATTTCCTCTCGCTTCCGGGAAGTTTGATTTTGCATATCTATCGAGTAATCTATAGTTTAACTGGTTTATAAATTTTACCCATCATTTATCATGATAAATCTCTTAAGCTCCATAAAGGAAAAACAAATATTTCGGAGTAGTTACGCACAACTCTGTTTTTGCTGTGTGCAGCGATGGTATAACGCACGAAACGCCACATAACCCTATACTTTGATAGCTGAATTAACTTAATTTCCTCATCTGCGTTGGCGGGCATGTATTTCAAAATGATATAATTAGCTAAGCCTCTGTGTTTGATTATTTCAATCGAGTTTAGCACCATATCGAATTCAACATGGCCGTGGTATAAGTAGTTTATACGCGATTTAATGCGCGACGATGGCCGTGTATTGTATGGGGGATCCATCACTATAGCGTCAAATTTGCCGTGTATTGCATCTAACACGGCCATCATATCGCTTATAACGAAGGCATCAGGTTTAACAATCCAATCCCACCTTTTAACATCCACTGCAATTATTTCTAAGTCATTATTGCATTTTTCATAAAAGGAACCAATCCCAAAATTAACATCCAATACCCTCCTGATGGAAAAAACCCTTAGCAGGTGACAGAAAAAACATGAAAAAGAGTTTTTGAAACATCCCTTAACGGCCTGCCAATCCCTCTGATCCTCAACCGCGAAAATAAAATTAAACCCATCCCTCATAGTTTAAACTTATTGTAATTGATTTTTAAATATTACCAAAAAGGAAAGGAAAAAGGATTTTGATTTTAAGAGACTTAAAATTTACTGACTCACTTACGTCTAAGACTACCCATTATGTTAGCTGTTAAGACCATTGCCGCATCAATATTAGTAACCGCCTCATCAAAATACGCTAAGACATCATCAGGCGGATTTTCAAGCATTACTTTCAGCGAGTTTAATAGTGTTAGCAAATCTTGAGCGCATTGCGACTCTTGGCCAGATTCATCTAAGCACACTTTTAAATAAACCTCAATAAAGTGGGCATCATTGAACTTACCCGTTATGTTAAGTATTGTATTCCTCAACTTATCGAGCTTATCATATACCTCATTTAAACATGCCATCAGTTCCCCATATTCCTCTTGAGTTAGTTCGCATGTTTTCATTTGGTTGGTCACGCTCCCACCAAGTAATCCCTAACCCTAACTGATTTATAAATTTTATCCCATTTACCATATTAAGGAAATGAAAAGGAAATTTTGATTTTAAGGGTTGTTAAGTGGGATTAATCAATAATCAAAAAATCAACTAAACCACGTATCCTATAAGTGAATTTGTTACCGCGTTTATCCTTATATGTGATTACATCGCCTTTAATCTCAATTTTTTCGCCATCCCGTTTTATGTGCACGCCATAAGCCTCCGCACTATATTCACTATCTAAACCCAGTAGCCCAGTCACACTATCATAATCAAATATGTTTATGTGATCATGGTATGCCACAATACATTTATCGGTATCGCCATTAACCACGCCATCGCCATAAAGCACATAATCCGCACATGCCACAATCAAGTCATCGCCTTTAACCTCAATTACCTCGGTTTTTCCATCACGCTTAACCGTGAGTTTCCTCACGGGTTTTTCCACGTTTTTCACGGATTTCATTTTTTCCGCCATAAATAAGGGTAAACTAACTGATTTATAAAATTTACCTCATAACAGGAAAATAAAGAAAAAAGGAAAGAAAAAAAAGGATTTGGTATATTATTCAGTTTCGCACCGTGTAAACTTATTTATTTCCTCAATGTTATCCACGTAGTATATCCCCAATATCTCATAGCTAACCTGTTGTTGTTTAGAATCTACCTTAAGGCAATAAGCAAAAAGCTGATATTTCGGATACCGATTATTCAATTTAACACCATATAACGAAGCCTGACGTACTATTAATATGGGGCTAATTACATCGATAACAACATATACGCCACTATATAAAGCCCATTTTTCATAACCATGGCCGTATCCGTTCAATGTACGTATCGGTAAAACAGGTTTACCGTTACTGTAAACAAATGTTTTATTATATTCGCTTTTTGTGATGCCGTAATATTTCCTAAACGTATATGGTTTTTCCCTTCCCCTTCCCTTTTTTTCTGTGTTTTTCGGGTTTTGCATGCGGGTCAAAAAGAATTATACTTAACTGATTTATAAATTTTACCCCATTAGGATTTATGGAAAAAGAAAAAGGATTTTTGTTTGAAAAGGGGTTAAATAGCGCCTAATCAATTACATGATTTAGCGCGTAATCCCTTATGCGCGTTACTACATAAACGCCTCTAGGTACCTCGATGTCAGGATGTTCATCATGCTTTAGCGTCACGGGCTCATCAACCACTATGTATATAGCGCGTCCATGATCCCAGTCCGATATATATGTTTTTACGCCGCTTAACACATGCTTATGGCCGCTCTCGCCATGTATTATAACGGCGTCCTGTTCTACAAAAACGGTATTAGTTATATCGCCGCTTTCCTTTACTGGCTTTGCGTATTCAGGTATTTGGTCGATTTTCCTCAGCAAAACGTCGCCCTGTCTTATTATTCGCATACGGGTCAAAAAAAGTATTCGTTTAACTAATTTATAAATTTTACCCCATCAAAAGAAATGAAAAAAAGAAAATTAGGAAAGGCTTAAACCTCATTTATTTCAACAGGTTCCTTAAACCTCTTTTCCAAATTATCATTACGCAATCCATAGATGTAGTCAACACATACATGTATGGGCATGCTAACGCACTGATATGGCAATGATATGCTAAACGGCTGATGTGTCAATTTATCAAATCCAATTATCCACGATCCCATAGTTTCTAATTTTAGGCTATTATAGCTCAATACATCCACCTTAATCCTAACAAATTTTTCATTTTCCTCATAACCGCTTAAAAGTGCTAAACAGTAATCACTATTTGCATCATCAGTTTTAAACAGTGAGTCATCAATTTTAAACAGTATTGTTTTGCCATCATATTTTATATATGATCTATAAAACCGTAAATAATCTCTTGCTCTTGCACCATCCATATATGGGTCATATATAATATCCTCTACGTATTGCGATGCCATACGTAAAATTATATGGTGTAATTCCACTTTTCTATCTAACCATTTGGTCTTATTTTCCACTATTTTGGCTATAAAAGATTTTAAGGTTTCTATCGATTTCCCTGATATGATTTTAAGCAATTGGTCAAAACTTTGCGCGTCTTTGAAATCATCCCACATTTTGCGATATGCGTAGCTCAGTGTGCACGCATCATATTGCCATAAATTCTTATATTGTCGCCATAGAAAGTCATATAATGCGTTCCACACCATTAACTTATAAATGAATTTCCGCGTTTCTGGGTCATTTGTGTCTAACGTGTATGTATTCATATCATGGTAAATAAGGACATTCACAGACAATTTACTAAGCATTCCCCTGATTAAATCATGATTTACTAATATAACCTTGCCATAAATCTTATTGTATTGCTCATAATATGCGTTTTTAACATTCATTTCATGCTTACCCCATATAGGCTGTGGTATGGTTACTGTCTCATCATAACGGTTTAATTTGATTATGAAAGTGACATAACGCGATTTTAATATGTTATTTGCGCGTTCCATATATTCGCTGAAAAGCGCAGACGTCGGTCGCACCTCGGCCATCTTTTTCATGTTTTCCCGTATATTTTTCGCCACCTCATATATGTGATTTTCGGGTTTTTCACTCATATGGGTCAAAAAAATTATACTTAGCTGATTTATAAATTTTATCCATGATTTATAATGATAAAAACATTGCCTGAATTGAATGTTTTCCATTTCGGTTTCGTAACATAAACGAAAAAGCCATGAAAAAATTTTTAAAAAATTTTTTGAAAAATTTTTTCAATTTTTCAAAAAAAAAAAAGACTTGGGGGACTCGGAGGCTTCCTTTATTAGAATTGAATGGGAAATAATAATTCAATCCCTAGAGGCTAAACAATGGATCTGAGGCTAAATGAGGCCAATAAATAGGCGGCCATTTGTTGGTTCCAAAATGAGGCCTAGAATACCAATCCTATCTAGCCCTGGCCTCGCTGCTGCTTGATTTTCTTTACTATTTCGCTATAGGTCGGCAATATATCTAAAATCCCCATCTGTAGGATTGCATCGGGATTTTTCCTTAGCAGTTCAATGTATTTATCCTTGATTATGTCCTCAAGCGTTGTGTCTGGGCCAAGCATTAGCAAGGCCATCGATAACAGGTAGCGTATTGTCTCGCTAACCGTTAGGTCGAGCGCATCCGCTAATTCAACTATGCCTGTATGTATTCCATCATCCAATCTGACGCCGACGTAGTACTTGGCCATGTTTAACATTGTTGAACAAGCTTTAAAAAGCTTAAGGGCAATAATGGGTTGACCGATATGCCCCTAACAGATGCACAGAGGGCAATGATAAAGAAAGTGGGGAAGTACTACGCGAAGCACTTGTTAATGATACAGAGCTACAGGAACGCACAAACATATGCGGTCGACGACTACAAGCAAAAGATACCAAATCCAATGCTGCAAAAGATGTATGAGACTGCATGGAAGACAATGCCTAAAAACTATGAGGATCAAATGAAGGCAGTACAGGACAGGCTAAGGAAGTGGGTTAAGAAGTATGCGGCCAAGGTATTGATGGTAAACCTGGATAATAATGAAGTGGACTCAATAGTGAGCAGCATAATGAGCGAGTACTCGCCTGCATCACCATAATCAAAATAGCATAAATTAGCATAAACATAAATTTAAAAAAACCTTTTTATTTCCAACCCATCCTTATTCCCATGCTAACAGATGAACAAGTAAATATGTTGCTGAAGCTCATCGTAAAGTACGCTGACAAGGTATTTGTAGATATGAGCGAAGAGGATTTAAAGAGGCTATGCGCTAAATTAAGGGAGTACTATGCTCACACATGAACAGCGGCGAATGCTAATCAAGTACGTCAAGTATGAGGTGAAGAGGGCACAGATGAGTAGGAATTATGAGGGGGCCAAGGGGTCGGCGATTGAGGAATACTCCAAACTCATCGCTAACCCAACTCTGCAGAAGCTTTATTCCCATGCCTGGTCTAGCATGCCAAAGCACTACGATGAGGCAATAACTGATCCAAACATAATCAGGAGGGTCATTAGAAACTACGCAAAGGTTGTATTCAACGTTGAACTCAGCGAGGATGAGATCGATGAGTTGCTTGATGAAATGGCTATGATGATGTATAGGGGTTGATTATTGCATGAAAAAATAAAAGGGTTTGAATTAACTGTGTTTTTATGTTGAACTATGCGCCGTAGTTTGCTTTGGCTGGTACCCATGTCCAACTAGGCGCCGTTGAATATGTGATGGTTATGCTATCACTTGGTTCAAGTTTAACGAGTAGTGGCGGTATTGCAGTGGCGGTTGATGAACTCCACACGGTGTACGTTGAACCCTGCCTAGTTACCTGCACAGCCGTAGCACTACCACCCGATACATACACCTCAACCGGATACGGGTAAGTGTTGCTCTGAGCCGTCCCACTACTCGGCACGGCAGGCGTTGACACGGTTGGGTAGATTGCGGAGACGCCATAGTTTCTCGACACCAGTGGATTACCTGTGATGTAACCCGGGTTATTACCGCTACCAGGCAGCCCAATAAGCTGGTTAATCGTGCCGCTTATAATTATGTTATCGGCAATCTCAACGGCAGGCCAATCAGGCCAGGACACTGGGCTACTGCTTGAACCACCGTAAAGCAACCCATAGTAGTATGGGGCTGAACTACTACCATTATTCACAGCAATCCTATTCCTCCTAACAATAAATCTATTGGCGCCACCATGGTAGAATAATGCACCAAGATAACCTGAGTTATTAAGTCCAGTAACTTCAATTGTGTTATCCTCAACCATGAAATCAACCCCAGGCCACCCAGCTATGAAGAAGTGAGCAGTATCAGCGCAGAATGGCCCATATAAGTAATTATTCTTAAGTACAACTCTACCACTAAGAGTATTACCGCCTGGTTGAAATATGCCGCCACAATTATTACCATGTATGAAGCTGTTCTCAAGCCAAATATCCACGTAACTCCCCGAAGCTAACTGATTGGTAAATACGCCCCATATTTGAGGTGATGGTATACCAAGTTCACTGTTAATTATCTTGAGGAAAATATTAGCTGGTGCACTGGACTGAAGGAAAACATATGGATATGCATCAATGTGGCTGTTGGAAATCAACACGTGAAGCGTAGAACCACTTGCATTAAGCCCACCAATCAAATAACCATTAGGACCATTAACCATAATAGCACCAGCCGAACCATCAAGGGTTTGAGTACCAAACCTGTTTAAACCAATTACACTATTACTAACAATGTATGAGCTTAAGGCATCATCCTCTGCACCACTGAAAACATACTGGAAACCATAAATAGCCGTGTTATCAATCTGGAGTTCACCCGTCCCATTCCAAAATGCGGCATTGAACCAATTATTAGCAGAAAGACTTGAATACAAGAAACTATTACTCAATATTGCATGGGAAACACTGTCAATTGCAACTGCAACATCTCCCAAACCAAATGGGCCAGTTGAACCAGATGAATCCAGTGTAATGAATCTATACTTGTCAATAACAATACCATACGAACCAGCGGAATTACTACAACTATTTACACCAAAGTAAATACCAAACATTGGGGTGTTCTGTGGGTTATAAATCTCAACATCCTCAATATCTGGTCCAAGCGGCGATGTATTATTACTGCCAATGCCGTTAATGATGCCACCTGCCGTAGCATTTGAATTAGTGTTATTATTAACAATCTTAAAATGCCTGAAGTACACCCTGGGGCTTTGATAACCATTACTTGGGCAGTTAGTGTTATATGTCTGAAACACATACATGGTAGCGTTCGACGGCAAGCTACTTGGGTTATTGATAATGGTGTCCGGTCCATCACCCTCAATAACCACGGTCTGCCCAGGATTAGGGTTAATACCAATGAACATGTTTACGCCGCCCCAGCTTTGAAGCGGCGCATTAGGAGATATGTTATACACCCCACGCCTAATGTAAACCTTACCGCCAAGCGGCTTACTATTAATCACGTAATTAGTGGCCTCCTGTATGCAGGCTGTCGGTGAGTCTATGCAGAAGACGTGCCCTACGCTATCCATTGCGTAGTAGTGCTGCCCATTTGTGCCGCTCTCCGTGAATACCATTGCATCATATGGGTCCGGCTTATACATTGGCGGCCATACTGGCTGGTCTCCGAAGCTTGCCATACTAGATAATACCACGGAATAATTAAAAACCTTTCCTTAATGCCTTACCATGACTCATACACCGTGATGGTTAGGGTGAATGTGCCGTTCACGCTCCAGGACAGGTTGAACCACTGGCCGGCGTAGTTGTTAACGGCGATGTAGTATGCGCCAGTTGACGTAATCGTGTTTGAAGCCAAGAGCACCGATTGCCCTGTGGTTGGGTCATACGCGTTGAAACCAATTGTCACAGTCCCACTGGCCGAACTAACATATATGAATCCCAATAAGTTTTTGTAAATGCTTGTGAAGTAATTAGAACTAACGCCGTTTGCGGTGACGGTTTGATTATTTAGAATAGTGAATGCGCTCTTGAGCGGAGTCCCCATGCTCAAAAGGGTGGATGCCATAAATAACTCACAACTGCATTGAATTTAAACCCTACTGACCTCAACGAAACATCCCAAAAACGCGTTTTTTATTGGCGTTAACCTCCCTTTTATAAGACTCCGCCTGTTGTTGCCGGTGCTTGTGGTGCTGCTGCCGGTGCAGGCGGTGGTGGTGGAGGCGGCACATTCACTGGCGGTGGAGGCACTGAAACCGATGTTGGTGTGGTCACCTTAACCATTGTCCCTAATGCGCCCATTATGTCACCCCGTTGTAACGCGTTTACGAAAGCATTGAACGTGCCTGCGGGCGTGTTGGGGTCCTCAACCATGCTCCTTATTGCGGACAGTATCATTGTTTCGCCTAGTTGGACGGTTTCCCTCCTAACCCTATCCGCCACGTTTGTCCCCAACCCACCATAAATGCCCGTGCCCAACCCAGCCACCAATTTGGCGACTGGGTCGAGCCAGCTTCCCTTTGGCGTCACCACGTCCAGCACCACATCGATTAGCCAGCCTATGAATTCTCCACCCAAGTGCGCAGACCATTGATCAGTTGGTATTCCAGTCGACCTACTCAGTCCCCCGAAAAAGGGGTCCATCCATTTCGTTATGCTCACTGACATAATTGATAAAAAACAGCACTGCTTATAAACCTTATCCTATACCTAAACATATGGTAACGGCAGTCTGCGTAGATAATGGCGAGCCAACCCTTGAGCAGTGCATTCAATCGCTTAGGAATCAAACGGAGAGGGTTAGGATAGTGGTCGCAACTGGGCCCAAGACGGATGCAGAGTTAGTTAAGTCCCTTGCCGACGCCGTGATCGGGCCATTTGATAGGATAGGGGTTGCCAGAATAACAGCGATCCTAAAGCATGGGGACGACATAATCATAAGCTGCGACGCCGACTCAATATACGACCCACATTATGTGGAGTACGCCCTGCAAGACTTAAGGCGGAGTAACTCGGTTAAGGCCGGCTCCATATACCCGCTTCCGGGCCACTACTACCTTGAGTCAATAATCGAGCCGAACCTGCTCTTCTTCATGCCGTATGAGTTCTCGCTTACCTTTAAGAAGGAACTAATCCTATCCAGGCTGCCGAGCGGCTGGGAGCAGTCGAGCCCGAGGTGGGACATAGGCATGTTAACTGTGCCGTTCATGATTGATAATAGGATGAGGGTTTGGACCAGGCTACCCACTTATTACGGAACCAGAATCATTGCTGGAGTTAAGTTGGCTGGAGTTGGCGCTGCCGCCGCCCTGCCCCTCCTTCTGATTAAGTAGTTTAGCCAATTGGCTCGCCAGCCACGCATATCCGAACAGGCTTAGGGACCACATAGCGAGACCGAGTTGCCAGTGGTGCAACGGGCTTGGGTGGTCCTCCCTGCTGAATTGGGCGAAGTCCTTATAGTCGTCCACGAGCAGTCCGCCTCCAATGGTGTATCCCATGGTTGATAGCGCCGCGACCAGGAGGAGGCGTTCTAGCTCGTTGTCAACTCCAGACATTTTTGGAAAGGGTTCCACCTTGCCTGTCCGCGGAGCAATGCCTTGATGTGCTGCAAATTCATCTCAAACCATTGTTTGCCCTCATCTCCATAGGACTCGATGAGTTGGGCTATGTCCGGCCTATTCCTCCTGATGTACTCTATTACGTAGTCGTAGCTAAGGTACCTATCCAATTCCTCATCGGGCACGTGGCTTGCTATTTGCCGCGAGAACGTTATCACGAATTCAACCACCTTCTTGAACGCTTGTTTTACCCTGACGGCATCCTCTCCATATCCGTTTGGCGACATCCTCTTTATGTATTCATCGGGCTCATTCAGCATCATGAGCAGCCCCTCGACCAGGGACCACCTATTCTTTACGAATAGCTCAAGCGCATCCCTGCCCATGGAGTCGACCACTCCATCAATTACCCCGTTGACTGCCTCTATCGCTATTTTAGCCAAGTGCTTGTAGAGGTAACTCATTAGGAGCCACCGGCGGCTGCGGATTTGGCGGCCTCAGTCACCTTTTTGGCGGCCTCGGCTAAGTTGCCGCTCGAAGCGGCTGTGGCGGCCTCGGCGAGATTGGACACCGCATTCAGCGTGTTGGCGGCCGCCGTTGGATTCTTGAACATGTTTTTGATTCCCTCGCTCAGCCCGGGACCGATCACGTCGAATAGGTTCTTCAACCCATCCCTAAGCAAGTTTCCTAACATTTCAGCATTCTTATCCGCCTTCCCCTCCTCAACCCCCCTCGTGTAATACTCCCTAACGATTTTCTCGACCTCCTCATACGGCAATCTGCCTCCAACAATCTTATACCCCCTCTCCTGCGCGATCTTCGCTAGCTCCGAGTCAGGCAAGCTCCTCAACCTCTCTTGTATTATCCTCTCCACGTCCTCCTTCGTCAGCTTCTCCTCCACCACGTTCATGCCGAGCGTCTCCAATGCAGCCTTGAGTTCCTCGGTCCTCTTCTTTAGGGTTTGAACCTCATCCAACACGCTCCCGCTTTGCGGGGTCTGTGGCGCCGAGTTCATCCTCGTCTCCAATTCATCCAGTCTCTCGTTTATCTTCCTTATCGCATCAGCGAGCGTATCGATAAGGGGCTTTATTGTATCGGCGACCTTCTTGGTCTCTGTATCGTTCGTGATCTTGTTTATGACCTCCGCCATCTTATTCATGTTCTCCACAACCGGCTTAAGTTGGCCAGTCACCTCATTCCTAATGATCTCTATCATCTTGTTCTCGCCAGTCTGGCTTAGCTGAGCCAGCAGAGCATTTACCTTATCCTCGATGGATTTGATCCTCGTATCTACGACGGATTGAACCACATTGACCACGTCCTTGTCGTCGCCGTTGGCGCTCCTGAGCATCATGAGGGATGTGACCCAATCCTGTATCTTCTCGCTCATGGAGCCGGGCTTTGTTGGAACGCCCAAAATCGGCGGCTTATCCTCGGGCAACAATCCCTTATCTATAGCCTCCGCGATCTTGTTGAGGGCATCATCGAGGGTGCCCCCGAACATCTGTTGATACTTCTTGGCAAGGGCCAATAGCTTGTCGGGGATCCCAACTTGGGGAGCGGGGGTAGGTGCATCGGCTTGAACCTCCTGGGCCTGTTGTTTAGTTGGCATGAGCCATAAAGCTAAATCGACTTTTAAAAACTTTCCTACTCTGCACACATGGTGTTACATCGATGTATAACACCATTTAAAAGGCAAACTAAAGGGGCAAACGATTTTATCGTGCCGGCGCCACTACCTTGACCGGCGCTTGGATTGACCTTATAGCGGATGCGAGGTCCTTAATGGCCTCGGTTAGGTCGGATATTCCATACATGTCGCGAACGGACTCCTTAAACGCCTCCTCGTCCGTCACCAATATGTAGCCGTGCACAAATGTGTAATATATGTCGTTTGGATCCGAGATGGGCTGTGATGGTGCTATTAGGGTTATCTTGAAGTTCTTGCTGAACGGCATTGGATTTGACGGGGTCGTCGCCGCAGCGTAAACCTTGTTCGTGTCATCTATTATGGATGCGTATGCGCCGTAATTGATGGGCAGCGTATTGCCGAAGTATTGCAGGCTATCGACTGAGAAGTGTATTGGGTAAGTCCACTCGGGGTAGTTGAAGTCGGCGTGGACCTCCACGTACTTGCCGTCGCCGCTGTTCCAAAACCTGGCGGCGGCGAATAGGAAGTAGCCCTTTCCCTTGCTATTGAAAACATCGACTGTTGCGCCGTGTTTTAGGACGCCCGCGCCCAATTGTGGGTATCTAACATAAAAATACCTCCATCCACGCAGCAACGGCAGCGACTCGTAAAAACTCATTCTTCAACTTCACCCCAAACGAACTCGACGTCAACCGAAACGTTTGGCTGAACCGAGCTGGCCGATGCGAACACCAATTGAAGCCCCTCGGTCCCGCTCTTGCTTGTGACGACTATTGGCCTCCTCAGCTCTATAACCAGCTCGCCAGGGCTCGCCAAGTCCTCTGTATCAAGCGTGGCCCACGATGGGGTTCCTCCCGAATAATAGATGGATGCGTTTGGAGAGAACTGCACCTGCACCGTGACGGCGGCGGTGCTGGATATCCTGATGCCCCAAATCTTGGCCTTCATGCCATACGGTATGACAAGGACGGGTATTGGCACGTACGGGGATGAACCCGTCACGTACATGTCGCTCGTGTATAGGTATAGGGTACCGGTCGTGGCTGCAGCGGTTGCGAATCCCGAGAACGTCTTGAGTTCGCGCGACATGGCGATCACCTCGGCAATTCACCCTTTGCAGTTGTCTCCCACTTCCCCCTGGACGTTCCTATCGCCGGCACGGTGAACCCGGTGAAGCCGTAGTATTTAACCCATTCGTTGTTCACGGTCGTGTCGACGTGCGTCACAGGGAACACCATCCATGCGGAGGGCAGTTGATGGGTTAACACGCTGTACACCACGTCCAAGTCGGTGATGAGGTCGACGTCGTACTCGCCGTATATTATGTCCAATCCAGTAAACACGCCGAACGGCGCGTCGTTTCCGAACGCGAATCCATATGTTAGTCCGGGGAACACGACGAAGTCCAGGTAACCCCGGCTCCAGCCGCCCGGCTTGGACACGCCCTCGTAATATCCATTTATCTCAACCTGCTCGACGCCGGGCGGAACCTGTAGCTCAGCCCTAACCCAACTGGGCCTAATGAACAGTCTCAGCTGGAACAGCCTATCGGCTTTGTCGAAGTAGAACATGAAGTTGGATTGGTTGGTGTTCGTGGGCACCGGCATCAATTGTGGCGGTGGAGGCAACGGAGGCATGGGCGAGCAGTAGTTGGCTGGAGGCAGGACGCCCGTTGCTGGGACGGTCAAGTTGTTTCCGCTGTACCCGGTGCATTGAAGGCCTGAAATGAGGGGCAGCGGGCCATAGTGAAGAATCTCGTACCCGCTGTTCTCCCTTCCCTTTACCCAGAACACGAACGCCTTATTTGTTGGCGGTATATAAACCGCCATGTAGTAGTTATCCTTTACTAATCCCAACTCGTCCAGCGCCTTCCCGTAGTCGTATGTGAATGGCATTCTCCCACTCAATTAATATCGGAATTAAATATTTAAAAACCTTTATGTCGGAAGAAAAAAAGGGTTTTTGATTTTTTGAAGCGGATAAGGTTACCAACCGATTGCAAGCAGTGCCGCGGTCACTGAGTTGGCGTTAATGGTTACAGTGGCAGCCGTTGCGTTGTAGACGACCACGTTGACGCTTGTGCCGCTCACGCTGTAGTCGCTTATCGCTACACCGCCGGGTATCCCGCTTATCTGTAGCACGCCAAGTATGTTATTTATCTTGAAGTTGCCCGGCTCTAGGGCTAGCGTTATTGTTCCCGCGCTCGCGTTCGCTATGCTGGTTGCAGCCGATGGCCCGATCGCGGTTGCCGTGATTAACTTCTTCCCATCGAATCCCACGAGCTCATTTGGTAGTGCCGTTGACATTTACATCACCTTATACGTACCACAGGTTGCCGCCGCCGCCAAAGACGTTGTACTCGGCGAAGGCGAATCCAAGTATCCTAAGCGAGCTTGTTCCGGACGTCCTCGGCAATGCGGCCCAATACTGTTGAAGGTTCCAATCGATGAATAATGCGCCAAGCGTTGGGTATTGATAGATGGACTTGCCCAACTCTATTGGTTCATCGTACGTGATTGGAGCAGTGTATGGCGTGTATTTCGACTCCACGTTAGTCCATATCTTGAATTGATCGATCTTAGGTGTAGTACCAACCTCCACCAAGCCATCTTGCAATATGGTGAGGGCGAATCTATAGTTCGGCGTGCCGCTGGTCGAGTATCCCGCGGTTGAGGAGCCCAGCAGATAGAACGGCGTGCCCGCGGTTAGGGTCACCTCCCAACTATCCTTGGGGTAGCCCGTCTGGGCCACGCTGCCTTGTATTGTGCCGTAGTTGATGAATTGGGGTATTATCGGAACAACGGCTATGGTGTTAGGCTGTCCAGGGAATGTAATCGGCTTCTCGCTCATCTCCCCCTTCACTATTGCGGCGGCGCTCATCACGACATCGATTTGGCTTCTAACTGTGTTTGCGAGGACCGGGCTCACCTTGGCGATCGCGTCGGCGGTTCTGTTTACGACTCCGGCCACGGTCTTCTGTTCCTCCGGCGTTAGCTGTGCGTACGATACCTGAGATCTTCCGCCAGCGAAGATTTGCAGTCCACTATTTATCGCGTTTCTGAACGCGTCTTGGAATGACATCGTTGTTGCGGACATATCGGTCGATCGTTAAGGCAGCGATGGATTTATAAGCATGCGTGATATGCGTGGCACATGACATACGTGAAGCACAGGAGGAGGGATAGGATAATCCACATAAGGGTGAGCCAGGAGACGTATGAGGATTGGCATTCCATCCTATACAAGTACTACTTGGCAAACGGCAAGAACGCGGAGGACATGTTTGTAGATATGATTCAGTATTTGAAGGAAAGGCTTAGAATGGGCGGCATCATCTTTTAGACAAGGCTTGATACAGCCTTTGTTGTTGGTTATACATGAGGCCGGCGACGGCCACCGCCGCGCCGCCCACCACCGTGAGCACTATGGCGAAGGGAGCCCACGAAGGCAAACTAGGCGCACTGGGCAAACCAGGCGAGGATGCGCCGGCGGCCGCGTTAACTGTGTAGGTATCGTAGTCGGTGAATACCATGCCATTATCCGTCAAATAGCCCGCAACCAATTGTAGGGTGTAGGTGCCGGGCGCCGGGAGTATTACGCCAGCCTGCAGCGTTATTGTGGTGCCGGGCGGCTCTGTGCCATCTATATAGGCTACCTCTATCATGCCCTTATTTAGCTGCGTTGTGCCGTTCGGCGTCACAATGTTTATGTAGTTAGATGGGCCATCAAAGAAATACAGGCCAACGGCTGGGTTGACCACATTGCCGTTCACGACCTGCCCAGTGACCGAAAAATTGAACTGCTGATTCACTTGAATCGATGACGGCGGAGCGTTCGCATTGATTATCTGGACTCCGGGTCCAGCCGATGTCAAGGCAGCGGTTGGGATTGTAACTCTGAGTTGCATAAATAAATGGAATTTGATGCTTTTAAAAAGCTTTGCTCCTACTTGGACTCGCTGTGCTTCGATGCGCCGACGCCAACTCCAACCGCTGTGCCAGCCAATGCGGCAAGCAATAGGTAGAACCAAGCCGAACTCACCGCCTGACCCGGACTCGGCGAGGGGGTCGGCGAGGGCGGCGCCGAGGGCGGAGTTGGAGTTGGGGTAGGTGTTGGCGTTGGATATGGAGGTAGCGATGGTGATGGAGTTGGAGTTGGGGTCGGAGTCGGACCAGATGATGGAGATGGAGTTGGAGTGGGACTTGGGGTTGGCGTTGGACTTGGTAAGGGAGTTGGGCTCGGCGAGGGAGTTGGAGTTGGGGTTGGCGCTCCGGGTACAGCGGTACAGACGCCGGTAAACATAACGAGCGGCGTTGGCGCCGCCGTACCGGATGAACTGTATGTACATGGCTTGCCCGCCGTCACGGTGATTGAGTTGCCCCACGGCTGGTTGGGGTTAACCACGCTGGCCCCATCATAGGTAGTGGCGGCGACACTGCACGATAGACCCTGCGGCACGTTAGTTAATTCAAATGTAAGCGTTGGATTGCTGCAATTGGGAGGCCCATTGTTAAGCGGAACTCCAAATAGGCTGTTTGGTCCTTGCCCAGTAACCGTTGCACCGCACGACGTGGTTATTTTCCAACCTATTTGGTTTGCAAGGCTGGCGTATTGGCTTGGAAGAGAGAAGTCAACGCCAACGATTGCGGCGTTATTGCATAGGTTGTAGCCATATAAGCCGGTGTCCGGGCCGCATGATATTTCATAGAAGCCGCTCCACTGATTGGTCGGCACATAGGTTATACAAGTCGCGTAGCCGCTCAACGCGTTGGGCGCGGTCGTGCCGGCAGGCACATTCACCACCTCATTTGCGGGCGTGCAGCTCGGTAGGTTCTGCACGCTCTGTGGGAACACATTGTTGGGAGCCATTACCGTGGTGCCGTTGGAGTAGCCATCGTATTGTCCACACTTCATTGGCGCGAAGCTAGCAGTAACCGAGCCCAGCTGGTAGGGGAATGAATTGGGCAATCCATAAACGGTCTCGCCCGGCTTGGTGGCATATGCAGTTGCAGTTAGGGTAACCGGCTCATTGGGCATCGTGAATGTTATCTTAAACACATGGTAGCGTATGGCGTAATACCAGTTAGTTGAGGTGCTGGTTTGGGAAGTTATGATGGTCACCACGTCTGAGTAGGGCCCGAAGTCAATTGTGTTGCTCGCGTAAACCGTTCCGCTCTGCCCAACGACCTTATAGGTTAGGCTACCGTAGTACTCGCCGAACAGAAGCGGATCATGGGTTATTGCAACGAAGAAGTAGGTGTCAACGGTTACGCCCGGCTTAACTACTGCCGGTGCACTGGTTGAGTCCGGCTGAAGCTGGGCTAGGACATCCGGTCCATTAAAGCCGTATTTGCCAAGCAAGCATCCGCCCGGCAATTGTCCCGCTTGCCAGGTGGTGACGTATGTTCCAGGCACGTATGCGTATTGCAGAACGCTTGGAACGCCCCTGTAAATCGTTCCATCGGGCTGTTGTATTATCGGTATTGCAGTGCCGTTTGGAAGGGGCACCGACGTGCAGTACTGGCTATCGCAACAGACGTTGCTGAACATATAGCCCGAGCCAGGTACTTCGGGCTGTATTGCCGTTGGCAATGAGTTCTGCAGCCATGAGTTGCATCCCGTCATTGCTGGCAGTCCTGGGAACTCCCATGGACAGTAGGGGGACTCAAGGTAGCACGATGCACTGCCCGGTCCGCTGCAATTATTTATTGCGATGGTCTCGATCTCGTTCGCGGATATGCCGCTGAATCTGAGGAGCACCGTATTATAGCGGGATCTCTCGACATTGATGCCCATCCCAACATCAGGCAAAACCCATGGCTGTACGGGTATATCGAATGACATTTTGAAGATGCCGCCATTGATGAATGGGTATCCATAACCGTTGACGTTGGCCGAAATCACGATGCTATCCGTTACTACCCCGCCCACCGCCACCGGGAGATTGAGACCGGGCGTATTGCTGAAGTCGCCGGATAAATTAAATGATGCGGCTCTGCCCGGGGCCAGAGTCACGCTCTGCGGCGATGCGGATAGATTGCTTATGCCATACCCATTAATCGACAATGATGGCGAAACATTCAGCGTGTCGTTGGTGAGGTTGATGAATGTGAAGGCATCCGGTATTGTGGCGACGCCCCTATAGACGTTGAATGCGGTATTTGCCGTCTTAAACCATATGCCGTACTCGGTGCTTGCATAGTTGGCCATGAAGTAAACCGTTGAACCGCTGTCGTTAGTGGTCACCTGTATGCTACTTGGATAAGTTGCTTTCGGGCTGGTTGAAGCCGTGAGGGTTAATACATCCGGTGAATATCTGAGGGCTATGGAGCCCAAGTCAATCTCATCGCCAGATGATAGACAGCCATTAATTGATGTACCGCTGTATTTTGCCGTAACGGTGAAGCACGTACCAGATGGAGCAGATGGCGCAAACACATGAACATCGATGCTATATTGCGATACAGGGGGAGTTGGGGATGGGCTTTGTGATGGAGATGGAGTTGGAGTGGGACTTGGGGTTGGCGTTGGACTTGGTAAGGGAGTTGGGCTCGGCGAGGGAGTTGGAGTTGGGGTGGGACTTGGCGATGGTGTTGGAGATGGAGTGGGCGTTGGAGTAGGAGTGGGCGTTGGAGTGGGCGATGGTTTCGGTGGGCACGTTGACATTCCTAGACAACAACACACATAACCCACACCACACGTGCCACATTCAGCACAACTCTCTCCATATCTACACTCAGCTAAACATACCTCGCTCGGCAAGCACGCGCATCCAGACGGACATGTGGACATGGCTTAAGTGTTTGGGCGTTGAATTTAAACCTTATCTACATGAGGAAGGCCCCCTAAGGGCGGGGCAGCTCACTGCTTCTGCTTGATTGCCTGGGCTATGCCATAGCCAGCTATGCCCGATGCGGCGAGCACTGCCAGTATTATGGCTATATCGGTCCACGGCATTGATGATGAAGGCGGCGCTGTGGGCGGAGCGGGCGCTCCAGGGCTTGGAGTTGGCGTTGGGGTTGGGTATGGGGTTGGAGTTGGGGTTGGACTCGGCGAGGGAGTTGGCGAGGAAGTGGGCGGGGCGGAGACGTAGTAGTAGCATGGATTATTCCTATTAACATCGTTGCAAGTCTTCACTACATTGCCGTTATTATCGATTATATCGACCCTGTAGTAATATCCGTCGCTCGATGATGTGATTGCCGTTAGAACAGTGCTCGGCGTGAAGTAGGGGGAAGTGACTTGGTAGCCGGGTTGCCCAGGCGCCAAGGTGACCCAGTCCCCAGTCCAGGTGGTGGTCCATCCAGATTGGGTTCCACAACCCGGCTGCCCCCACGTCTTATCAACGCAGACCACCAAGTACCTTTGAAATGTATCATTGATGTCCGTGAACCTCGCCGCATACGAGCCCGGCGGCGGCGATGGGCTGGGCGATGGAGAAGGTGTTGGAGGGCACGTTGACATGCCCCGACAACAACACACATAGCCTGGCAACCCACATGAACCGCATTCAACACAACTCTCCGGGTAAGAACACATTGCCTCACATACTTGGCTAGGCAAGCACGCGCATCCAGACGGACATGTGGACATGGCTTAAGTGTTTGGGCGTTGAATTTAAACCTTATCCTCCCATCAAATCGTGTGGGAGAGAGCAAGTCCAGTCAATGCCCCGGCGCCGGCCAATCCGGCGAGGAGTAGGTAGTAGGGTATGGGCGTGGTCGACGTTAAGGTGAGCGGCGAGGCCGTTGAGGCTATTGTAATGCCGAGGTATTTCTCTACGTTTAGGGCCCTAGCCATGACCCCTATGCCCGTGTCCGCGTCCCCCGCGAAATTGAGCCCAATTGGATCCGCGTTTATTAGGGAGAATGTTCCCGACCCGCTGTCCCCCTCGCTCATGTATCCTTGCCCAGTCACTATTTGATCAACGAAGTTGAAGCACGTGCCCTGCGGGCAACAGACAGTGACCGATGCGCCGATGCCCTGCACCGTCGACTGTCTCGTGGAGAAGGTATAGACTCCCCTTCCATATTTGGCTATCGGCTCGCCCAGCGTGGGATCCCTCGCCCTCGCCGCCGTCGGCAAATCCTTGATCACTGCGTTCTCGTCCAGCACGGCCCACCTGGATGGGGTGGTCAGCCTAGCCCACGCGCCGTCGACGAGCCAATCGCCAGTGCCGAAGTCATAGGTTATCGCGTCCTCCGCGATCACATTATTAGGGCATGAGCCGCCGCATATAGTTGAGGGTTGGATCACGTACTTGTTGTAGGGCACGCAGCCGCTCATGGATGAGCCGCATATCGTTCCGTATATGCAGTGATTAGCGGACACAATGCCCACCTCGTTCCCCTTATACGCTATGAATCCCAGCGTACATGCCGCCTGTGGGCAGTTACACCCATCGCAGCAGCCGAAAATATCTATGCCGGACAGCACCGGCCTGTACGGATTGCATCTGAAGCCGCACATGATTTGTTGTGCAGGCATTATTTTGAACGGCTTGCCGACGGTGAGCGACACCTCGCCTGGAGATAGGCCTATCAAGCCATACACATCGCTTGGATTTATTCTGCTCGGGTCGTAGCCCACCACCAGCTTATACCCCTGCGCAATGTATGTGTAGTACAACCAATCATTGCTCGGGTCGCCCGGCGGATCATCGATCGGCTTGCCGCTGGCCGGCATGTATTTCCTTAACGACGTGATTGTGTCGAGCAGGAAGTGAATGGGCTGTATGTCCTTCTCCTTATACATCCAGGTATAGTACGTGTTCATTGGATCACCCCATGAAGGAGATCGGCCCCTTGAATCGGACTATGACCGCATTATATTTGGAGACGAGGGCTTGCTCGCTCGGCGTGAGCGTCACGCCCTCGGGCAGGCCCAAGACCCACTGCGTCCCATTCCAGTACAGGTAGCCGTTATACCTCCTTTGTATTAGCAGTAACTCGCTTGGCGGACTCGGCGCACTCATGCGTGGATTAGTTTGCGCCCGCTTAAAAACTATTCGATCTTTTGCTTAACGGGGACGCCCAACCTATCATAGATAAACTCAACGCCATACCCCGGCACGTACTTCATCGGATAGTACTTCCCCGCCATCTCGAATAGCCTTTGATTGTACTTGGGGTGCCTTGAGGGGTTCCTAACGTGCCTTGCAAGGAAGATTTGCCACGCTATGTCCATGCTGGTGAAGTATGGGTTTCCCTTCGTCTCATCCATCCATGGTTCCCTCGGGAATTGCCTGTCGATCCTCGTATGCGACCAATTCGCCCTATGCTTATGCCTCGCCCTCCATCTGGCCTGCCTAGTGCACCACCCAAACCTCTTACAAGCGGTTAGGGTGAAGTCGTAGAGCTCGGGGCCCCAGTATGGGACGCAATACACGCATCCTTGGTCCTTGAGCATTGACTCGGCTATTGTGGATGGGAATGCGAGAACCGGTTCACACGTCATTGGGAGCACCGGGTATTGTCCATAAGTGAATAGCCAATCCATGGTCGGCCACTCCGCGGTCGACGCCCCATAGCATGTCCCATCCCAAGTGCAATGATAGGCGACCTCAAGCCAGAGCGGATGCTTGAAGTCCTCGAAATGGATGTGGCTATCCGCCTTTACGATGAACTCGCAGCCATCCTTTAAGGCCTCGATCGCCGTGGCGTTCAATGCCTTGCCGACGCCGAAGCCATCAACCCTTATGACCGAGCCGTACCTGCCCAGCCACGCCCCATCATAGTCCTGGTCGACGCCGAAGTAAACAACTGCGTTGGACACGAATCGTTTGAATGAGTTGACGGTTAGGGCGACGTCTTGCTCCTCCTCGTCGGGAGCCACGGGAATGATCAGGCAAGTGGACATGTTTTAATTGGGCACGCCATTAATTTAAACTTAACACCACTTCCTTGCGGCGGCAACTATGTTTGGGTGCCCGGTCTCGTTGAATGCCCTCAATATGTCGCCGAAGCCCGCCCTCTCTAAGAGATATATGAGCGTTTCCTTGGTGAAGGCCGATTTGTGGGCGTTCTCCCCATAGTCCTGCCCCCCATAGATGTACCAACTCATTGTCTCGAACCAATCCCCATGCTCGCCCGGGAACTTGCCATCGAGCAGGTATTTTGCTATTAGCTCCATATCGGGCACCCTAACATGTAGGATTCCGCCGCATGCAGTTACCCTCGCTATTTCCGCCAGGAGTTGCTTAACCCTCCTATAACTCACGTGCTCTATGATGTCTATTGCGTATACCTCCTTGAAGAAGCCGTCCGGGAACGGCAGTTTCCCCACCTCCAGGTCGACCACGAAGTCCACGTTCGGCAGCGGCCTCGCATCAAGGTTGAGACAGTTGCCTATGTTCGTTGACCCGCTTCCCAGGTTTAGGCATGGATTGTTGGCGTCGACGAAGACGACGTCGGTCGGCTTGAGGATGGGCACCTCATCGGTTAGAACGACGGTTCTGCCCGGCTCAATGCACTTAAAATAATCGTCGCACACGACCGCCTTGGCGTACTTGCCCCAATAATCAAGTAGTTTTGCGTGTTTTGAATTTATTATTATCATGGCCTAAACCAATTCATATTCGTCATCGATCAGCGAGAATCCATATTTTGAAAGCACATCATTAATCATAGCCATCATGGACATTAGGAACTCCTCATCGCCATTTATGTCCACGTAAATCGCCTTGTTGCCATTATATGAATCCCACATGACTTCGGCGTCGCCGCTTGGCGTATTGCCGAAACATGCATACATGAATTTCTTCTTCTTGGCGCTCGCCATTTTGATGCAGTTTTGCTGCAGGTCTTGCTTGGGCAGCTTCAATATGTCGTTGAAAACATCGTCGAATTTATCGCCGATAATCACGGTGGCAGTGAACCTAGTGCTCATGCCCATCACCCGAGCTTCAGCTCGTTCTCCAAATCATGTATTACCCCAGCCCATTGGGGCATAATCAACTCCCATGATAGGACTTGCTCCGCGAATGCCCTCGCGTTTTTGCCGTACTGCTCCGGGTTGGCGTTATATGCAACCGCCATTGCGTCGGCAAGCTCATTTGGGTCAACGAATGAGTACTCCTGATGCGTCGGGGTCCAGAGCGTTGGCCTGGTCCACGATGTGTCGACCAATATGCCCCTCGGCGCGTGGGGCTCATCATTAACCAACTCGGTATGGCTTGAATTATTTGGCGCAACGATTGGAACTCCACACGCCATTGCCTCGGCCATGGGTATCCCGAATCCCTCGCCGGAGCTGGCGGTCACGTACCAATCCATTACTTGGTAAATGTTTGGCATGAAGTCATACGAATAAACGGCGGTGTAATCATCTTGGTTCGGGAATAGGACGCGCTTGTCGATGCCGTACCTCCTCGCGAGACGCGCTAAGTCGAATGCCCTGCCCGGCGTGGGCTTGACTCCGCTCCACACGACTAGGTATGCATCCGCATCCCTATTATTCTCCAGGAAGATGGAGAATGCCTTCAACAAACCCGGGATATCCTTCCTCTCGCTCTCGTTCTGGCCAACGAAGCCGAAGATGGTTGCGTCCTCGGGCAAGCCGAACGTCTTCCTGAGTCCTCCCTTTCCCTCGAATGGCCTGAATAGATCCGTGTCGATGCCGTGGTAGACCATATACACCTTCTTATCCTTGACCGCCTTCTTTATTTGTTTCTCGCCGTATTTCGACATGGCTATTATGGCCTTCGCGGTTTGAAGTGCTTGATTTATCTCAAGCGTGTATTCATCCAGTGGGGCATCGATGGGCGTATACGGCACCCAATTCACGCTGTTCCCAATCGGCCCGATTGCCCAGACGTCTAGGTGGGTTACGACCAAGTTCCTGCCCATCTTCTTGTACCATTGTATGAGGGGTTCCGTCGCTATCTGCCCACCCGTTGGCGCTGGGAGAACCGTGTAGCCATCGTAATTTATCGGCCCCCCCAACAAGTGATATGTGAATAACATCACGTCGAATTCGAGCTTCTTTAGGCCACGGACGATGTACCGCGTTTGTATGCCGTAGCCCGAGTTTATCCACGGTGCCGTGGATACGTAAAGTATTTTGGCAGTCATGTTAAGAGACGTAAAACAAGATTTAAAAAGCTTTTCGGTTTACTAACCAGTGCTCAAAATCGAGGAATATCTCGCAAGCATTAACGCCGGGACGAGTGCCAAGAAGATGTATAGGTCCGTGTTGAGCAGGCTAAACGACTTCCTAACCTCGAACAAGCTTCAACTCAATACGGAGTCCATCATTAAATTCCTGGCGCAATTCAAGCCAAACCTCGCCGATAGGTATGCATGGGTCATCATTAATTATTGCAAGTGGGCCGAGGCGAAGGACGTCGACGTGAACTACATAGCGAGGAAATTTAGGGCTGCATTCAGGCAATCATATGCGACATTAAGCAAGGACGAGGTCGAGAAGATAATTGGGGCATGCTATCAACCGCATAGGGTCATCCTACTCATGGCTTATACGTATGCGAGGAGGATCGGCGAGGTCTTGACGTGTAAGATTAGGGGCAACGAGGTCCATTTCACCCTGGAGAAGGTGGGCGGCGAGGTCTCGTTCCCCATCACGCCTCGAATCAAGAAGGAGTTGGAGGACTGCATCTATGTTGGTAGGTGTGAGAGGGGGGAATCCCCATTCAAAATAACGGAGCGTGCGGTGGAGATAGCGTTCCAGAAGTGCTTGGCTAAGGCTAAGATCGACGCGAGGGATAGGAGGATCACCGTGCACTCGCTGCGGGGATCCAGGATAAGCCACCTAGTCGAGCAGGGCTATCCCCTGGAGCAGGTCACGAAAACGCTTAGGACGCACACAAACATACAGGTAGCGTATGAATACTACCTCTCGCAAATCAATGTTGATGAATTGTTGGGTAACGAGCTGAAATAATCCTAGGATGGGGAAGAGGCCAAATGCTCAATCGCCTGTTGTTGCTGGTACCAGCCGAACACGAATAGGCCAACGCCCACGGTCGCTGCGGCGGCGGTGCCCACCAATAACCAGAACGCACTCTCATCGGCAATCTTCTGCGCAGTGGATATCACGTTTACGATTATTGTGCTTGACTGGACTGGGTCGTAGCATGGAAAGCATTGGGAACAGCCCGGATAAGCTACGTACACCGTGTATGTGCCTGGCTGCGTGAAGTAAATAATGAATTGATAATTGCCCGATCCATCGGTCTTGGTTTGGGCATATGACGTGCCGTTCACGTAAAGATAGACCGGCGCATCGGCCATCCTATTCCAGAACAAGAACCACCAATATAATGTGCCGTTAATTGTCACGGACTCATTAACGGCTGGGTTAGTATCCGAGACATTGATTGAAATCCTAGTTGCATAGCACATGGTTTATCAATTTTTAACAATTGGTTTTAACTTTTAAACCTTATGACCTCTTCCCCGCCTTTAGGGCGAGGGTTCCCCGAGGTCTAGAGGGTTACGCCCCATTATGGGCGCTACTCTGTTATGATCCACTATGAAGGAGAGGGGCTTCCTCACTCTTGAAACTACTATACCTGTAGCCTTCTTCAAGATATTTAAAGCACCATTCAAGTCGGAATGAAGCCTATGCCCCAAGGGGCAATTAACGACTCCCCTTGGATCCCTAGTGACTTCCACATCATGATAAGCACAGTACTTTGAGGTGTTATACTCAATGACCTCAAACACACGAATACCGTATTCTTGAGCCTTCAGTTCTATGATATTCATCAACTCTCGATAAGACCACAAGTTCACGGTGAACTTATTACCCTTTTGTTGAGCGATGTTGAAGGGGTAGCCGAGGTAGATGGTTGAGACGCCTCGCTCATGCAACTCCCTCAACAGGTAAGAAGCGAAGCTCCTATATAGGTGAAGAAGCCTCCTAGTTAACTTCTTGAAAAGCCTCCTCCCCTCCCTATTAAGCTCACGATACGCTTCATATTCGTTGATATTCCTCGCCTTATCCGCCGAGGACTGCACCTCAGCTATCCTATTTTGTAGGTAGAAGTAGTCCTCCTTCGCCCTAACGCCCTTATATAATAACCACGTACCATCATCAATCACCACGCTCGCCAAGACATTAATGCCCAAGTCAATGGACGCCATTTTGCTTCCCTTCGGTGACTTAGCTTGAATGATCTTCCTCTCCCCCCTCACTATGTGCTTGCTCCTCCTTCCCGTTTTAGTTACCTCGACACCAACCTCCACTGGAATGGAGGCATACCACGCATTCCTAGCCTCGTCATAGTAGATCTCCAATCTTCCTTGCTTGCCATGCCACCTCAACCTACCCGTAAAAATGATTTCCATGTTGAAGTCCTTGAGAATGATGTGATTCTGTTCATCCACGACATACCTATCTTGTCTCACGACTAGTATTAGCTTCCTCCCTCCAGTCTCCCCATCCTTCCAATACCTCGGCGGTGAAACGTGGTTCATGTGGGGCGGTAGTTTGTTCTCCTTCCTCAACCTCAATAGGGAGAAGAATGAGTTCCATGCCTCATTGTTCTTCTGCATGACTGCTTGCGCGTTAACCCCCAGTTCTTCCTTATACTTCTCGTAGCATTTGCCCCAAGTCCCCTCGAAATCCACTCTCCCCCCATGGAAGAACTGCTGCCTCCTCTCATAATTAACCTCGTTAAACAACTTGGCCGAGATGTTCGCCAACCTCCTTAGCTTTCTTTCCTGGAACCCATTTGGTAGGAGGCGAACCACGATGGTTCTCTTATTATTGTGTTTAATTTCTTTGATGCCCTCTCCCGGTATTGCGGGGGAAGTCGGCTCCCGCCCCCCATTCCCAAGAAATTGACCGGAAGAGGACATCCTAAAGAGGAATAGTCTTCCTTATTTAAGCCTTGCCCCGCCCCTAAAGGGGCGAGGTTTGCCGTTAGTTTTATCACGCTATCTTATCCACGTCCAATCCATAGAGGGCGGCATACACGAAGTCCGAGACTCCCTTGAATTTTATGGGGGCCTTATGATAATTAATCACGACCGGGAAC
>Ga0080003_1000417_pt1 | contig 28656 bp, 28 predicted proteins | sample JossMetagenome_FD_69206 | JGI IMG/M metagenome (GOLD analysis project Ga0080003, IMG submission 69206) | Hot spring microbial communities from Joseph's Coat, Yellowstone National Park, USA - JC2_E (SPADES assembly) (version 2) | ecosystem: Environmental > Aquatic > Thermal springs > Hot (42-90C)...
TTATAAAATTGCTGTATTTTTTGATATCCTCAAAACCCTCTATAGCATAATTCATAAAGGCCTGCCCTTCTGCACCGAAGGGGAGAGTAACAAATGATATCACCCTATTACTAGGATTCATCTCCTTGAATATTCTAGCTATCTCTGGTGATACACCCGTCCCGATTGAGTGTCCCAAACCTGCCATTATTAATATCGTATTACAGTCAGATATTCCATTTTTTAAATTGTTCTCTGATTCTATGGCACACTCTCTTGGAACAGCAGGGTTGCCGCACCAGGATAAACCCCTCATGCTATGATTACATATGGTAATACTGCCTTTTATTCTAGAGCTTATGTAGCTTACCCCATTCAAATAAACATTGATCAAATGGGACTCTGGTATACCGAAGTCGAGAAGCTTTTCAGTCAGCTTATTGCCAGCATGACCGACACCTATTATCTTAATTTTCGGAACGTATTCTTCAGATTGAAATGACCGATCTTCTTTACTCTCACTGCTGATAACTTTGCCATTTGATTCAGTTACTTGCCCTTCTTCAAAACTCATATCCGTCAATACACTAATTCATTGTTTTTTCAATATATAAACATTCTTTACATTCAGATGGGATTTTTAATTGCCCCCCTCTTAAATGAGTTCTTATAACATCAGGCCCTGGAAAATGAATTATGACCTGGATGTCTTTCAGAGGGTATCTGGGCATACAATTTATCAAGGGCGCATAGCTAAATTGGTCATAATCAACGCAGTGATAGATGTAATGTTTGCAATGAGAAGAGGAAAGAAGTAATTTAACCAATATTTTCTGGGTTTCTAGAAACCCCTTGTTTTATCAGTTCTAATATAGATAATGCTCATTCATGCATTGGCTAATGTTACTCATGGATAACTGGATTATTGTATAGGAGATAGAACCGGATCGTTTAGAATGTTTGCTTATGGTCTTATATCGATGAAGATATATTTGGGATATTTGGGACCCGTATTAGACTGTCTGCATGAGAGCAACTTCGCTAGTGGCCTAATACAGATTTTCTATCGAATACCAGTAGTAAAAATACCCCTCCCTATCATAACCAGAAGGAAGTTTATCTCCCTGTTCTCATCGTTTAGATTGTAATAGTGGCCGAACGTTGCTAGATTTTCCCGATTTTCTCAGTATCTCATTACTGATAAATCTTAATTATATGGGATGAGCCTGAACATAGCAATTAATATTGATATTTGGATTCTTATGAAACGTTACGATTCAAATTAATCACAGACTCAGGACATTTAATATATATAACTTAAGATATTCTTATAGAGAGAGGAGCAGATCAAATGGCGTAAGTTGAGGCAATATTATGGAAATATAATTTAAACTGAGTCAATAAGTAGAGACAATTTTTGTAAACAAAATATCCTGAGGATTAATTCGATAGATCTGAACGGTAAAGAATGGATGGACCTGATCTTTGTAAGGAGATTTATGAAAACATCGAGCATGTTAAAGGGTCTATCCCTCTTGCAATTATTATCTTCCTACAGGGAATACTTCCATTTGTAGAGAGAATTAAAGACAAATAAACTATGCATCCGATCCACAAGAGACCTATTGTTTTGCTCAATTCCCATACAGGGGATCAATATCCTGATATGCCTTCTCTTAATTTGTCATTGATTGGTGGCGGTTCATAAATCCCCAATCAGTTCATAATATTTCGATGTCTGACATATATATCAAGCATTAATGCGACACACTTAGAGTAAAAATGTCATAAACGCCGTGGGGGAGATTTGAACTCCCGACCCCGTAAGGGGACCAGCTCTCAAGGCTGGCGCCTTAGGCCGCTTGGCTACCACGGCTTAAAGGTTAATTACGAAGATAATATAACCTTTTACCAATGAATATAGATGAATTGCTATTGAATGAATTAAATAGATTAAAGAAGATGGATAAGTATTTGCAATCGAAAATTGTGGCAATACAGTTACCTGAAGGCCTAAAAACAAAGGTAGATTTAATCTCAAATGAGCTAAAGGGGAAGGATATTATCTTTTTAGGTGACCCATTCTGGGGTGCCTGTGATATACCTCCTAAGGGAAATTATGACATACTTGTCCAGTTCGGGCATTCGATCATACCAAATTTGGGGGAGTTCGGTCATGTAATTTTCTTAGAGATGCAGAAAGAATTAGAGTTCAATATAGATATATCAAAAATACCGTTTAAATCAGTTGTACTTACTTCTAATGTGACTTATTCAAACCAGCTAATAAGGGTAAAAGATGAACTGGAAAGAAATGGAATAAGGGTAGACCTTAGGAGAGGTGACAGCAGAGTATTTTACCCAGGCCAAATCTTGGGTTGTAATATATCTGCAGCGAGGGGTAACGGAGAAGGAATATTATTTATCGGGGAAGGATTATTCCATCCCCTCGGGATAGCCTTAGCTTTAGATAAACCAGTTTTATCCTTCAATCCAGTAACAAATGAATATGTAGATATGGAACCAATAAAGAAAAAATTTTTGAAACAGAGGTATGCAGCTATAGATATTTCATCGAGAGCCAATAATTTTGGAATAATCGTATCATCAAAGATTGGACAAGTAAGGTATACATTAGCAAAAAAGGCTCAAGAGATGCTGATGAAGCATGGAAAAAGTTCATTCATAGTAGTAATGGATTTAATAAGAAATGAAGAAATTATTAATTTTCCGGCAGACGTTTATGTAAATACAGCTTGCCCAAGAGTTACAATTGAAGATTATTCCACATTTTCAAAACCAATAATAACATATTATGAATTGAGCATGGCTTTGGGTGAAAAAGATAAAAGTAAATATATTTTGGATGAAATATCTTTAGTAGATGAAATTGGTAGTGTTAGCTTCTGGGGAAGGGACAAATCTCCAGGCCATAATTGACGCTATAAATTCAAAGATCCTAGAAAACATAAGCATAGAATATGTTATATCAGATAACCCTGAAGCATATGCCTTAAAAAGGGCCAAGAAATACGGAATCAATACAATTTTAATTTCAAAATCTAATATGCGAGAGATTCTATATAGGCATTTTAAACTTGTAGATTTGGTAGTATTAGCAGGATTCATGAAAATACTGCCCCCCGAATTGATAGAAGATAATAAAATCATTAATTTACACCCATCCCTACTGCCACTTTTTGGGGGCAAAGGTATGTTTGGTTTAAGAGTTCATAGGGCAGTTATTGAATCTGGGATGAAAGTATCTGGAGCAACAGTGCATTTTGTTACGGCAGATGTTGATGCTGGGCCAATAATAATGCAGGAGTGTGTTCCTGTCGATCCGTATGATACTCCAGAAAGTTTGCAGGAAAAAGTCCATAAGGTGGAACAAAGGATATTAATAAAGTCGATACAAATAATAGAAAGGGGCAACTATAAAATTGAGGGGAAAAAAGTAATTTATTAAATTTACATTATTTTTCTTCCAATTGCCCTTTCGTAATAAGCAATTATCTCCTTCTTCTCCTGTTCCGTGTACTTCCTGAAATATTTCTCCTTCTTCAAATCTATTCCAGTTTTTTCTTCATATACTTTAGGATCTATGGAGAATCTCCTTTGCGTAGCATCTCTATAAAGTTCAGGTATAACGTTGAATGCGCAGAATGGAACTACCTTTCCATCGGGCATTGCATAGTGAATATCGCATCTTTCAACCCTGTCAACATCATATGTGTATGGATCCATGAAGTGCATGAAACCTATAAAGAGTGTCCTATAATGAAAAGCCTTCAAACCATGGTAGTCCCCACCTGTAAACGCACCGAATATCATTTCTCTCATCTTGAAATCTGGGGGTGCTTTCTTCTCATCAACGAAGGAATTCAGTTTCCTGAGGAGAGTTGTTAATGCTGTTGCTTTCTTGAGTGTTTTTACCTTGGATTCATTTATGTCCTGAGCCAATTCATTAACGTATTCGAACAATCCTTCAACATCAATGAATCTTGTAACTGGTATTATAGATCCATCTGGATTCTTGAATACATATGTTCCCATACCACATGCGAAGTGTATACTCAACCTGTAAGTTGGCTTACCTTTTAATGCCTCAACGAAATTGGTGATTGCTGTTGTTGATGGAACAGTGAAGAAGTCTTCCCTCCCGATTGCTCCGTCCATCTGCTCTTCTATCTTCTTAATTGCGCCAGGTATAGTTATTCTCTGCCTTTCCCTGAGTTTGTCTGGCATCCTGCCTACCAAGGACACGGGCTGGAAATTAACACTTCTGACCACATCAATGTTGTACAGTCCAAATCTTATTATATCTCCCAATTCTCCGTCGTTAACTCCGCCTATAACCGTTGGAACTAGAACTACTCCAAGTCCAACTTTCCTGTATGTATCCAATGCCTTTGGAATTTCCCAGAAATTCTTTGGATTCGACCTGGGAGTTACACCGTCAAAACTTGTATAAACTACATTAACACCATTATCTTTGCATTTCTGTATGAAATCTGGATCCCTGGAAGCCCTTATACTGTTAGTATTTAACTGAATATGCTCGTAACCTTCTTCTCTAGCTATTCTTGCTATTTCTGGCAAATCCTCTCTTAATGTTGGTTCTCCACCAGTTAACTGGACCGCATTGGCTCCGACAGGTTTTTCATTTCTCATTCTTCTGAGCATCATTCTTATTTGGTCCAGTGTTGGTTCATAAATTGGATCGTTTTCCTTTGCATAGAAGAAGCAATACCAGCAGGATAGGTCGCACCTATTGGTCAATACTATATTCCCCAATCCTGTGTGGCTTTTGTGCTTAACGCACAAGCCGCAGTGCTTGGGGCAATCTATTTTCTCTGCTGCCAAGTTTATAATGGGGTTCTCCAACTTAATTCCCTTATCAAGCCATTTCTTGGCCTTCATGTACATATCATAGTCTTCCCAGTATTTTTCGTAAACAACACCATGTTCCGGGCACTCCTTTACCATCTTCACTTCTCCGCCCTCTGCATATACAAGTGCTGGAATTTTCATAGTATCAAATTTGTTTTCATCGACGCAGTATGGACATAGGGAAGCAGTAACTCTCAAAGCTAACATTCCTGGCTTCATCAGGTGCCCAAATTTCTGATAAACTTCTTCCATATTTTTCATTCTCGAATTGGGACTTATCTCGAACTCTGGAGATATCATCGACTCAAATGCCTGATCCATGTTACTATGAAATACGGGAGTATTAAAATAGTTATGTCAAATGTTTAACTAAAAAATTTAAGTTTTAATTCTTAATATAAAAAACATATTTAGCTTTCAATGAGAAAATGATTAAGGATATCATATATTTTGAATCCAGAGAGTTGAAATTAATGTGGTAATAAAGATAATGAACCTATACTCCTAAACACATTATAGCCTCATTCTAAGTAAATAAATCGGGATTCCCAAAGTAGAATTAAGGAATAATGCTCAAATCAAATGAAAGTTAAGTAAAGACACCGGATATCTATCTATATACATCCCGTTGATAGTCTGAAAAGTATATATTAATATATAGAAGAAATGAGGAATTGTGGAAATAAGAAAAATTCAGAAAACGGGCGGAAGCACATTGGTAGTATCGCTGCCGAAGGCTTGGTGCCAAAATTTTAATCTTAAGGTTGGTTCAAAGGTATCTTTAAATTACAGTGACTCAGGCGCAATTATATTGGAACCATTTGAGAAAGGAAAGGAAGACAAAGAACCAGCAACAATAGAGGTGACAAGTAACTCAGTTGAGAATTCCCTGAGATTGATGCTTTCGAAATACATTAGAGGTTACAAGGAGATAACTGTTAAATCAGATTCAAAGAGCTCACTGAGCTATGTAATTAAGAATTTTCTTGATCTAACTGTAGGATTTGAGGTAGTAGTTGAGAACGAAAGGACGGCTGTTCTAGAGGACATAGTATCTCTCCCTACACTTACATTTGATAAAGCAATAAGAAGAATAGATACATTAGTTAGGAGTCTTGTCAAGGAGTCTGTCAGCAGGAATAAGATACCGGGAGATTATATAATAACCAAAGATACCGAGGTTGATAAATTCAATTTATATATCCAAAGGCTCTATAATGAATCGCTAAAAAATTACAGTATATTACAAATGAATAAAATAAGGATGGAAGAGGCTTTATCCTATCTGCTTTTCTCTAGAATAATGGAAAGGGTAGCAGATCATGCTACAAGGATTTACATAATAGCAAAACCGGAATTGTTAGATGAAAATATTGAAGTTATGAAATATGTTAATGATGCTATAGAAATATTTGAAAAGTCAGTAGAGGCATATTTCAAAAAGAATGTTGAGGAGGCCAATGACCTAATTTCCAGAAAAGAATTCATCAAAAGGCAAAGAGATATCCTGAAAGAACAAATAAAGAATTCCAGTCATGCTGTTGATCTTGAGGAGATACTCGAGGATATAGAGAGAATTGCTCTTTATGGAACTGATATATGCGAACTTACCATTGACTACAATTGAAACATATGATTTATTATTTTTATATACTGCTAAAGATTAATATCATCCCACCTCAATTGAATTTTTATTCATAGAGTAATTATCCCCCATGGACAGAATAATAGAGTCCATGTATGATTTTAATGAAAACATCGTTAATACAGTACTCGATTTCAAAACAATTGATGAAATAAAAAAGAGGATTGCTGATTCAATATTTGTAGCCTATGGTGCTATGAATGCAGAGCCTGTAAGAATCTCTAAAATTTCACTTTTACCGAGCTGTGGCAATCTGAATTCCACGATATATTTTACCATGGATAAAGCAAGTTCGGATATAGCTTCATATTTGAATGGTTGTATGACTAGATACATAGATTATAATGACACTTATCTATCCAAAGAAGCATTGCATCCCTCAGATAATATCCCGCCAATTTTAGCAGTAGGGGAGGCAGAAGGGTCTAATGGATCAGACATAATAAAAGGAATAGCCATGGCTTATCAGGTAGTAGGTGCCTTTTCTGATGCATCTTCCATAAGGGACAGGGGTTGGGACCACGTTACATATATTTCCATATCATCCGCTGCAGGTATAGGATCAATGATGAATCTTGATATTGAGAGATTTTTACATCTAATAAGTCTAGCAATAAATAACAATATTTCCCTCAGACAAACCCGGGTTGGTGAATTGAGCATGTGGAAAGGATGCACCGTTGCCAATGCCGGTAGAAACAGTATTTTTGCCTATCTAATAGCCAAGAATGGTTTCACAGGCCCCCAACCCATATTTACTGGTGAAAGAGGTTTCTTTAGACAGGTTTCGGGCGATCTGACATTAAATTTTGAGAAAAATAGGATCATCAGAACAATGATTAAGCACTTCCCAGTTGAATATCATGCCATGAGCGCTGTTGAGGTAGCCCTAAAGTTAAAAAATGAGATCGAGGGGGAAATAGAATCTATCGAAGTAGAAACTTTCCAGGTAGCATACGATATAATAGTCAAAGACCCAGAAAAATGGGCACCTAAAACAAAGGAAACTGCAGATCATAGCATGCCCTATATAATAGCATACACACTCACCTATGGTGCTCCGAGGCCAGAGTCTTATTATGAACCATTCATCAGTGATAATAATATTCTCAGTTTAATGAAAAAAATGAAGTTTAAAGTCACAGATGAATTCAATAGAATGTATCCCGAATTCCTACCATGTAAAATCAAGATTAAAACGAATAAGGGGGAGTGGGTTGAGGAGGTGGATGTACCCCTGGGACATTTTAGGAATCCATATTCTTGGGAAAATTTAAAGGAAAAAGGATTCAGGATCTCAAAGAACGATGATTTTGTAAATTCAGTTATAAGTATTGTAAGAGATTTTGAGGCTCATGATGCGCATGAACTTTTAGAGGTAATAGGAAATGCATCCTCTGGGAAGTAATACAAATTTGGGGCCATCATTTTTAAGAAATACCATTAATGAAGGAATAGTAATAGCGCCTGGAGTGTTCAATGCGATAGGTGCCATGATAGCCGAAAGACAGGGTTTCAAGGCTATTTATCTCTCAGGCTCAGGCATAGCGGGAGCTATGGGTTTACCTGATCTTTCATTAACCACGCTTACTGAAGTTGTGGAAGAGGCGAGGAGGATAACAAGAATATCTAAATTGCCTCTTATTGTGGACGTGGATACAGGATTTGGCGAGGTACTTAATGTGGAAAGAACTGTTATAGAAATGGAAGCAGCAAATGTATCTGCAATACATATAGAAGATCAAGTTCTTCCAAAGAAGTGTGGGCATCTGAATGGAAAGGAATTAATCAGCAAGCAGGAAATGGTAGAAAAAATAACAGCAGCCACATCAGTGAGAAAAAATAAGGACTTTATGATAATAGCCAGAACAGATGCAAGGGCAGTGGAAGGATTGGAAGCAGCAATAAGTAGAGCAAGAGCATATATAGATGCAGGAGCAGATGCTATTTTTCCTGAAGCGCTAGAAAGTGCAGAGGAATTTAAAAAATTTGCAGAGGAAGTTAATGCACCTTTGTTGGCCAATATGACGGAATTTGGAAAGAGCCCATTGCTATCAGCTAAGGACCTGGAGGAACTGGGATATAAGATAGTAATATTCCCACTTACAGCATTTAGGGCCTCTCTGAAAACAATGGAAGATATCTATGGAACAATTAAAAGGGAAGGTACACAGCGCAACATTATTGAGAAGCTAATGACAAGAAAGGAATTTTATGATTTAATAGGTTATTATTCATATGAAACAGAGGACAGCGAAATTAAAAAGAAATCCTCCATGAAAATTTAATCCATTAAAATATTTTAATGATTTATTCATAACCATTGGGGCCGGTAGATCAGTGGAAGATCGCCTGCTTCGCAAGCAGGAGGTCTCGGGTTCAAATCCCGACCGGTCCATTTAAACCAAATCAAAATGGATGATTCACGGGCTTCGATGGTGAATAGGAATATATATATATATATGAATTCAATTGTAATATTATGGCAAGGAAGATAAAGAGCATAAAGGTGCTTCATTTTGATGAGAGTACCCAGGAGGGAGAAAGAATACAGCAGGCATCTGTTCTTATAGAGATAGAAGGCGAAAGACCAAAATTAATTCAGGGAACACAGGTTTTGAAGGGAGATATAAACGGTAAACATACGATCAGTTATACTATCTTTGATGGCAAAACTTTAGGAAAGGCAACTTATTCAATAAATACTATTGAAAAAAAGGCTGATAAAGCTAAAATCAACATTGTTGGAATTTCTGAAGGAGCTATATGTTGTGGTCAAAATAAACCTGTGGATACTACAGTTGATATATCTAATAAAACGTTCTCCGCGAATGATCCCTCTATACAATGTGATATATGTCAAGCAATTGCAGATTTTGCTTGTGAGTTAGTTGCGGATCAAATCCCTGAAGACGAAATATGTGATGAGGTATGCTCCACAGTCTGTCTTTGGTTTGTAGAGACACTGGTAGGCTATCTTATCTGTGTGGCCATATGTGCAACAGTATGCTCCATAATGCTAGACGAAATAACTGAATACGGGTGCGAAGTAGGATCACAATACCTATGTCAGAAAAAGGGATACTGCTAACTATAAAAATACATAAAATGGTGATTAGATGGTTAAATTTCATCCACTAAATAGAGTAATGACTGCAGGAACAATACTTTTCTTTATATCCCTTATAGTTATGGCAATAGGTGTAATTTTTCATACGAATATTACTATCCTTGCTTTTACGTTCTTATACGGCTTTCTTGCATTTGTAGTTTCAGTTGTTCTTGTCTTTATAGGAACTCTGTTAGCAGCAAGGAGTGGTAAGCTTCAAGCAAGGGCCAGAGAAATATGGAATAACACGAAAAAAACCAAATGACCTTAGGGCCTTTGTGAGGTAAATTTTAAAGTCTATCGTGAATCATTATCTTTATCATATATTACTCGTCCTTATTTTGTCAGTTGTTGTTCCCATCCCATCCAGCCCTTATCTCACTGTTTGCGTTAAGTGATGAAAGATTTTCACTGACCTTGAAAGTGATTCTAATCTTCCGTCTTTCCTTAGGGTTTATACTATTCCTGAGATGTTGATTGATGATTTCAGAAATATTCTCCGTACTACCGTACTTTTCGATGGATTGTTTAACTGTTTCTCCATATATATCTTCATCAAGGTTAATGGTAGTTTTGACTATAATTATGAATCGCTATACCATATAAACATTTTACGGTTAAATTCTGTATCATACAATAGACAATTTAGATTCCATCAGCTTCTTTTCTTTTTCAATTTTTCTTCTAAGCAGTAAAGAGTTAATTACTACCGAAGATGAGCTCATACCCATAGCAAAGGCAGAAAAAATTGGGAGAATCTGGTAAATTTGAATGCCAAAAAGAGGTACCAATAAACCTCCAGCTATGGGAATAAGGGTCGCGTTATAACCGATGGCCCATCCTATATTCTGCTTAATTTTATCAATGGTTTTTCTTGATATAATTCTTATCAATACCAGATTCCTTAAATCATTGTTGACAAGGATTATATCACCGCTTTCCTTTGCAATATCACTTCCAGAACTCATGGCAATACCAACATCAGCTACCTCCAAAGCTATTGCATCGTTTATCCCATCACCAACGAATGCCACAAAATCTCCGTTCATCTGGTACTCTTTAATAATATCTGCCTTCCCTTCAGGTAAGATACGGTAATGAACATCATCTATCCCGAGAATATTTGCAACTCTATAAGCTTCTGATTCAGAATCACCTGTCACCATGGTAATTTTAATTCCCATCTCTTTCAAATATGAATCAATTGGAAATGCACTTTTCTTAATTTCATAGGACAGGAATATCTCTCCAATTGTCTTATCATTCAATGAAATTTCAACTTCTGAAAATGATGTATTTATTTTTCTCTTAATTGAAATAATAAATTTATCAACTTCACCCTCAACCCCAATCCCAGGAATTTCTTTGATATTTTTAGCTTCAATTATTTCAATATTCCTGCGAACAGCTTCCTTAAAAATTGATCTTGCAACAGGATGACTAGAGAATTTTTCAATGCTCGCAGCATATTTTAAAACATCTATATCACTAAATCCTTCTTTTGAAACTATTCTTTCTATTTTAGGTTCAGGTTCTGTTAGGGTTCCGCTCTTATCAAATACAATTCTATTTACTCTTGAAAATCTATCCAGTGAGCTTGAATTTTTTATTAGAATTCCATTTTCAGATGCGTAGTTGGAAGATATTAATAGAGCAATAGGCCCCGCTAAACCTATTGCGCATGGGCAAGCGATAACAATAACAGAAACGAATGCTAAAATTGCCATATCAAGAGAAAAGGGATAATGCAGATGTGAAAGATAAATATACCAAAAAATACCAGATAATAATGCAGCTACCATGACAACAGGTACAAATACATTAGAAAAAACATCTGCAATCCTTTGAATTTTAGCCCTTCCTGAAATGGCCCCCTGGATCATCTCATAAATCTGATCTATGGTTGAATTCTTTCCTGTTTTGGTGACATCAATTTTCAGAATCCCGTTTATATTTTTGGTTCCTGAAGATACGGGATCTCCATATGATTTTAGAGTAGGCATCTGTTCTCCTGTCAGCAGGGATTCGTCCACTTCTGAAGTTCCTTCGAATACAATTCCATCAGCAGGTATCAGTTCTCCAGGTTTTACAAGTATTTTATTTCCTTTTGCTAAATTCTCAGTTGATATATCTTGAATACTCCCATCTTCTTTAATCAAATGGGTAATACGAGGTATAAGAGAGAGAAGCTTTTTGGCAGAACCATCGGCCTTCTCTTTTGTAATATTTTCAATGTAATTTCCAGTAAGTATCATTGTTATTATGAAAGAGGAGGCATCAAAATAAACACTTGAAGATGGTATACTATCCGGATAAAAAGTTACAAAGGCTGAAAAAATGAACGCAGTCATAGTGCCGATTGTAATAAGAAGATCCATATTTCCTGTTCTGTTTTTTAATGAGTGGTATGCCCCCTGATAGAAAGATAAGCCAGAATAAAATTGGACGGGTATTGCTAAAAGTAGCATTGATAAATATTTATTTTCAAGGCCATGAAAAAAAATTACCGGTACAAAATAATTTATTATTAATATGGGTAGAGAAAATGACCATGCTACTATGAGTCTGATTTTTAATTTTCTCAATTCTTTTTGAGGAGATGTAAATTTCTCTAGGCAAGCACGAGAACAGAAATGATAAATTTTTCCATCTACAACTGTTTTTAATTCTGCCGTTTCTGGTACATACATCCCGCAGACCGGGTCGGTAGGCATTCTTATTTTACCTTATATATTTCAATGGATTTTTATCAAATTCTGTTTTGCATTGTTCACTGCAGAAATAATATGTTTTCCCTTTAAAATCACTCTTTAATGGGAAATTTTCCTTAACTTTCATTCCACATACTAGATCTATTGGCATAGTATACCATTCAAACGAAATATTTAAAAATGCCTGATTGAATCTAAATAATATTTTTTAAAAAACGATTAAAAAAAGAAATTGATATAACGATTCTTAGGTTTTGGTTTCTGTTAACCATGTTAACATCCACCTCTGGAAGTTATCAACCCTGTGAATTCAGGGATGCTTAAACTTCGTGGGTAAAACCCTATACCCTCTATCCCGTCCGCAAATGCTTCAGGGATTGCCTTTTTTATTATGTTATATACAGCATTGAGATCCGCATGCATAAGTATTCCATCCCTGGATCTGAAAATGCCCCTTTTTATTCTTTTCCCCATGTATTCATCATGATGCTCAATGCTTTCACAGTCAAGAAATGAACACTTGCTTGTGTGTTCTTCTTCTTGTATTATTACATGTATGCCAGCCTCCTCTGCCTTGTATTTGATTTGATTTATCAATGTGTTAAAAGGTATCTGCACAAAGTTCTGGTTGTTGATCCTTCCCATGTTTGCTGACTGCTTCCATCCTTTGCTGTGACCTATCACTATGGTATCGATGTCCTTCGATTTAGCATAATTCACAATGGATTTGCTGAGTTTTTGCATGATGTCCCTTATCTTCCTGTTTCTCTTCATGAACAATCTCTTTTCTCTCTTTGTCAGCTTTTTGCTTTTTATTGACCATCACTTATTTTTACAACATATCCTCATGATTTAATTACAATATAATTCATATAGAAAAGCATCTAAAGAATCCTTTCAACATTATTTATAGTATTTTTAAAGCATATGATATATATAATAATGAAATCATTTTTTGAATATTTTAAATTCATAAGTTTTACAAAAAATAGGATATTAAAATTTTTATATAATTATAATATTTTTGATCCTAGTAATTAATACTGAGAGTTATTTTTAAATAAATGTAATTGATTTATATAACTATGAAAGTCACAGAAAATATTGATCTAATAGATAATACAATGTGCAATGTTTATGTTTTAAAAGTAAACGGGAAAATTATACAGATTGATGCTGGAATGAAAGGGAGTGCAAAGAAAATTATTGATTATTACAATGAAAAAAATATAAAACCTGATATGGTATTGATAACACATTACCATTTGGACCACATAGGTGGACTAAAAATTATTCAGGAAAAATACAATCCAGAGATCTATGCAAACAAAATAGAAATACCAGTTATAGAAGGGAAAACGCCGATGGGTAGACCTAAGTCTTTGGGTGCAAGAATAATGTTCGCGATGGTAAAGCCAACACCTGTACAAGGGATCAAACCATTTGAAGATTTTAAGATAGAAAATATAAAAATAATTGAAACACCGGGCCATACACCGGGAAGTACATCCATACTCGTTGAAAAGGAACAAGCTATTTTCATCGGTGATGTAGCAAGCAATATAAACGGCAATTTACAAATAATTGAGAAATATACTATAGATATGGCAACAGCAAGGGCATCACTCGAAAAAATAAAGTCGCTTAGCCCTATTACAGTGTTACCAGGGCATGGGCAACCCTTAAAACTTTAAATGCTTTTTATGCCATGGCCTGTGAGTATAATTAAATTTTCACCATCATATTTTTTCTTAACAAATGCTGCATAAGCGGCTGCTGAACTGTATTCAACAGAAATACCCTTTTTCAAAAGCATTTTTCTTGCATTGATAATCTCTTCATCTTTAACTATTACGCAATCATTGTTTTTCATTATTTTAATCATTTCTTCCAAAAGCACTGGTGATGTGCTGATCAAAGCATCTGCAACGGATGTAATTTTCTCCGGTGGCACATATTTTTCATTTTTCAGTGCATGACAAAGTGGTGAAACCTGCTCTGTTTGAACTGCAACTATTTCAGGCATTTTTTCAATCAATTTCTCATTATAAATGTGCAAAAATCCAGAATAAACACCCAATAGCAATGTTCCAGCAGACACAGGAATAAAAATTCTTTTTGGAATAGCATTGTTAAATCCTTTAAAAATCTCGTAAGATATCATTCTCATACCGTCCCTGAATTCTGGGTTCAACACATGGCTTGCAAAAAAGCCATCAGCGTTCATGGCAGCCTTTGTTATATTTTCTCTTCTACCCTCGATCTTATGTATTTTTGCCCCAAAGGATTCAATTAACCTAAGCTTGAATTCATTCGCATTCTCAGGCACAAAGATGTGCACATCAAACCCTGCCCTAATCCCGTAAGCAGCAATAGATGCTCCTGCATTGCCAGATGAATCCTCGTTTATCCTTTTTATGTTCATTTTTCCTAAATATTTCTTCAGCGATGAAATTAAGGTCACTGAACCCCTATCTTTGTAAGATAATGTTGGTGATATATGCTCCATTTTGAAAATTGCGTCATCAAATAATAAAGGTGTATTTCCTTCACCTAAAGATATCCAGTCATCAATGTATGGAAAATTCTTTCTAAGGTCAAAATTAAATTCAAAATCTATTTTTGGAATAAAATAACCACCACAGCGCTTGCAGAAAAGTTCATGGTCTTCTCTTTTGCTGCCACATCTACTGCATACGAAATCCATAATTGAAAATATTTGTCTATTATTTAATTTTATCTTGGCAAAATAAAAATCATTTTAATCTTTGATGTAATAAAGGTTTCAATGATAAAATTTGCAGTACTCGTTAGACATGGTGAAAGTATCACAAATACAATGGGCATTGTTTCGGATGATATTGATAAATATCCACTCTCTGAGAAAGGGATTAAACAAGCAAGATTTGTTGGAAATGAACTTAAAAAAATTAACGTTGATGGTATTTTAACTAGTCCAATATTAAGGGCAAGACATACAGCAGAAATAATTTCATCTGTTTTGCAAAAAGAAATAAAAATAGACCAGAGGTTAAGGGAAATAGGGTTTGGAAGGTTTAATAATGGACCATTTAGCATTACACCAAAGTTCACATATGAATCAGATGAGATTGAAGCATGGACAGATATTGAAAAAAGAATGCTCTCCGTTATGAATGATTATAATGGGAATTTAATATTGGTATCACATGCGTTCCCTATTAGGGTTATCATAGCACACTTCCTAAACCTCGATGAAAATGAAAGTTTTGGCATTTCTTTAGGAAATGCATCAATTTCAGTCATAGATATAATAAATAAAAAAGTTCTAGCCATTGGATCACCCATAATTACTGAAAATCTAATGAAAAGCTTAAAAGAAAAATAGTTTTTACATTAAATAATGTTTGATTACATATTTGCCGTTGTTGCGATGCTTTCCTTTGGCCTCTCACCTTTATTTTATAAATATGTAATTAATGCAAATGTGAGCCCTGTTATTGCAAACGAGATACGTGCATTCATGACATTGATTATAATGCTCATTTATTTTATACCATCATTCCTTGGTATTTGGAAAGTCACTTTTTATGATATAATCATGTTTGCAATTGTTGCATTTTTTGGTGCGTTTCTTGGCGATACTGTTTATTTTTATTCATTAAAATATACTGATGTATCAATAACCGCACCAGTAAGTTCTTCTTATGCTATTATAATTGTGATAATCATGTTTGCATTTTTTAAAGAATCAATATCCATATTTGAGATTATTGGTGGATTAATTATAATCCTTGGCATATGGATCATCCAGGAAAGAACAAAAAGGAGAATGCAAAAGATTGGTGTTTTTCTTGCATTATTATCTGCATTGTTCTATGCTATTGCTATAGTAATAATGAATATAGTTTTACCATCTACATCCATTGAATCAATGGTCATGTTCAGAATTATTTTTACATTACTTTTCCTTTTGCCATTATCAATCAGTCAGGGCAATTTCCCAAAATTGCCAAAGATATGGATTTTGTTAGGCATAGGCGGCTTCTTTGGTATAGGGATAGGTGTTGTTTTTATGCTTTATTCAATGGAAACAATAGGTGTTGTTGCAACTGGATTGTTTTCTTCAGCATCACCCATGATCACATCTTTCCTTGGAATAATATTATTTAAAGAAAGAAAAAGTTTAATAAAAATAGTAGGGATCTCCTTAATCATTATCGGCTTGATAATCGTTTCAATTTAAAAATAATTTTTTATTTAAATAGAATATTACATAAACTTTATATTTCACGTCTTTTATGATAAGTTATGAAAAGTGCAATTAGGGAATATGATGGAAAAAATATAGACCTGAACAGGCTGGCAGACAAGGTTCAAGAATTTTTTGATAAACAGAAATTCAAGGTTCAGCGCGCTAGCCATCCAAAAGGTATAGTTATTCAAGCTCAGAAGTCAGGGATTATCAGAACAATATTTGCAGCTGATCAGGCAATAACCGTAACCATAACAGGCGATCCTGATCATGTTGTTGTGAGAATGGGTGTTGCAAAATGGCTTCAGGACCTTGGTGTAGCAGCCATAGAAGCAATTATTTTAACACCGTTGCTATTGTTCATTGAAGTACCAGAATCATTGTGGGTATTTGAAACTGAAAGGGAATTGTGGAAATATTTAGAGGAACAAATAAACCTGGGCCTTTGAAATTATCATGGATGAAGTTACATTTGAACTTTTTTTCTCTGATTGTCCTGCAATACCATCCCACCATGCAAGCGCTTTAGGAAATTTCAAGATAAGGAAATCCGTGAGCATTTATTTAACGCACGGATGCAATCTTAGGTGCAAGACATGCTACTTAAGCGCGGGAGAACCATTGAAAAATGAACTTTCAACCAATGAATACATGAACATTTTCTCTCAAATCAAAAGAATGGACTTTGAAATGGTATACTTGCTTGGCGGTGAGCCAATGGTCAGGGAGGATATTTTTGATATAATACATATGGCTAAAAATTTTAATCTATATACATCGATGAGCAGCAACGGCTTTTTTATAAATGAAAAGAATGCTATAAAACTGAAAGATTCTGGCTTGGATCAGGTACAGATAAGCATTGATTCAGGTGATGAGAATATAAATGATTTTATCAGAGGGGAAGGATCATTTAAAAAGGCAGTGAATGCAATCTTGAATTTTAAAAAAGCAGGAATTAGGGTATCCGTGGGTTTTACCATTACAAAATTTTACAATAACGTAAATGCTATGGTGAATGTTGCAAGATCTTTGGGCATTGATGTTCTTAACGTAAGCGTTGCGGAGCCTTTTGGTAGGGCAAGTTTATTCCACATCGTTCCAGATAGAGAGGATGTGAAAAAGGCAATTGAGATGATAAAAAATTATAAAGGTGAAATTAAGCTCACATTTAACGGATTCAGGTTCTTTCTTGAAGAAGATATATTTAATAAATCATTGGAAAATGTTCCTGAAGATTACCATTCCTGTCCAGCTGGCCAAGATCGGTTTGTCATAGATTCCAACGGTGATATTTATGGTTGTGAACTATTGATGTACAAGGAATTTCTCGAAGGTAATGCTGTTAAGGATGACCTAGAATCAATATGGAAAAATGGATTTAAAGCTTTTAGGGAAAGAAAATTACCACCCGAATGCGAAAAATGCAAATTTAATAAATCTTGCCAGGGGGGATGTCCAGCAAGATCGTACAATTCAGGATCCCTGGATAAGAAAGATCCCTTATGCTCAATACCTTTTTTTTATTATTAAACAATTTAAATTTTTGAAAGTTCTAAAAAATGCCTTAAGATCTTGATAACTTTAAATAATTATTACATAGGATGGTATTGCAAACTAAAATCAAAAGAATGGAAATTTTAAAATATGGAAAATCATTATATAAATTATGGAAAAGGGCAAAGAGGCAAAAGAGAAAGGTTCTGAGCAAAAGATTGTTAATACGCTAATCACAGATGCTGCAGTTGGCAGGGACGCTCTTGTTTTTCTTGTTAATAACCAGATGGAGATGGGCAAGATTTCAGCTGTGTCCAAGTATGAGATTGAGATAACAAAGAAAGATGGATCAAAAAAGATCATATTCAAGGGTTCTATCATAACTATAGAATTGAAATGAAAAAATTTGAAAAAAATATACATAAATAAATTTTTTATTAATTTTTTCATAAATAGAAATTTATAGGAAAATTTATAAGCATGCATATAATCTATTTAAATAGTGGGCACTATGAAAATTGGAAGGATCATAGTTTTCTTAATAGTGATTGTTCTTTTATTTGCAGCGTTTAGCATTTATCATGCAGGGAATAATGAAAAAAACAATTTTGTTAGACCATCATCTACAAATACGATTTATGCATTGCCTGAAATTCTTGATAGCGGGATTGCGAACCACACTGATGGTCAATATAATAATATAACCCTGAACCCAGGTGGATCCATATATATCTATGGTGCAACCGATGGAGGTGGCCAGCCTTTTTCTTCTACTTCTAACTATACTCCTATTTTCTATGCATCAAATAATTATATAGGTACAAATTCTGTAGAAGGTTATTCAGCCAGCAACGGTGCTATATCACCATACCCATCTCCTATTACGCAAAAGGCCATTGGTGGTATTTCCATAGGCTATCCAAATGCAATAAATGCGTCTGTCGGTCATAGTATGAAATATTTCCAGGCTATGGGAGATGTAAAAAATATATCCGTAACATCAATGAATTATGCATTTAATGTCACAGGCGGTGAAAAGCTAGTAGTGTTTTTCATGGAAGGATCCAATTACATAAATCCTATTGTAAATACAAATTTTCCAATATCTAAGCTGAATGAGCTTAATGGTCCATTGCTCTTCATTTATTTAGCATATTCATTTCTGAATCCAGGATCTTATAATATTAATTTAACAATGACTATGGCCTCAAACAATTCATTTGCCTGTGATTCCATTCTTGGTGTTTATCTATTCCCAGAATTAACATTCACACCACAAATAAAGCAAACAAGTTATCCAGTAATGTTCAATGAAAGTGGTCTGCCACCAGGATCAAAGTGGGGTGTGATTATCGGGAGCAATTATTATAATTCAACAAACAATACTATTATATTTTATGAGCCAAACGGTACATATTCCTATCACGTTTTCACATCAACAAATTATTATGCAAACATACCCCAGGGAAATTTCACAGTTCAGGGCGGGCCTGTGAATATATCAGTAGTATTTTCAACAACAGTATCACAAACGTACACTGTGAGTTTTTATGCCAAGGGCCTGCCAAATGGTGTATCATGGTCAGTAACGTTCAACGGTCAAACTAAAAGTTCTACAAACGATTATATAAATTTCACTGTACCGAACGGTGTCTATTCTTGGTCATATTCATTGCCTTCACCATATCATGCAACAATCATACCTGAAAAAATAACTGTTGATAACCAGGGTGTTGATGTTATAATACCTGTCATATCAACAACATCAATTTCACCATCAGGTTCAGGTCCTTCTCCATTTCTCATGATTTTAATTATTGTTATTATAATCATTGTTGTCATAATCATTCTTTTCATTCTAATGAAACGCAAAAGACCAAAGCAGTATGGTCAAGGGCCTGGTTATTACGGTCAGCAGGCACCTCCTGGTCCACCACCAAATTATCCACCTCAACAACAGTACCCAGGTCCTTATCCTGGGCCTGTATACCAAGAACAAACACAGATGGGTAATCAAAATGTTCCAAACCAGGTTAATCAACAGTATGAGAATGTTCAGCAACCATTACAAGTGGATAATATTCCTAATACAACCATTTCAGAAAAAACTAATATCCCAGGGGTACCACAAAATTATCCTAATCAAAATGTTCAGGAGAATCAATCATCTGGGCAAGAGGTTGTTTTGTTTGTCCATCCAGGAGCCATGCTTATAAATGTAGACGGAAAATTAGTAAGCAGACCAGTATATTCTGGTACAATATACATAACCAATAAAAACTTCATATTCATATCTAAGGGCAAAGGTGGTACTGCGGGATTAATGGTATCATCATTGATGATTGGAGGATCAGCAATAGCTGGAGCGATTCAAAAAAGTCTTTCAAATGTGGATATTCAGGAAATCAATAAATATCTTACAAATAATGGCTCATTTATGATCAGTCTATCCAATATATCAAGCATATCTGCACGTGAATCCTCAGTAACAAAGGTCGGTTTCATCAAAATTTCAACAAAGGTGCCAGTAAATCCATACGGTACAAATATCTCAGGGTATAATGTTGAACTTAATTTCGTAGGAAAGGGATATATAGGTGGCGCAATTTTGAAAAAAGAGGAGGCAGATTACATAAACACAACCATTGCACAAATGGTTGGCAAATAATTTTTTTTATTTTTATTTTTATTTTAAAGGTATTTGTATAATGGACCCAGTTTTTACCATCACATATTTTTCTTTGAACATATTTTTCACATATTCTTTAGCATCATCACCACTGCAATGTGCTGGACAAATGTAATCACTTAATTTTGTTATATAATTCAATTGTTTTTTTGAAGGTCCATGAAAACCGCCAATAACAAGATAAATCTTTCCAACCATTTCAAATGCCTTTTCAACAATCTTGTCTATGCCTGGGTGGCTGCATCCTACAAATAGAACATTAAAACCTTCACCTTTAATAATGAGCGCCTGCTCCTTGATAAAAAAGCCTTTTATAGGGCCTGTAGAGTAAACATTCTCCATAATTTTCAAAGGTTTTTCAATAACCATAGGCACAAGACCCCATGATTTCAGAATCCCAATATCATCTGGTAAATAAACATTCAATCCTTTTTTCATTTTTCCAATGTATTCAAAGCCACCGTAATGGTCCAAATGTGAATGGCTTAAGAATGCAAAATCAATGTTCTGAACATTAATGCCCAGCTTTTTTGTGTTGTATTCAATTATGTCAGACCTTGTATCTGCATCGAAAAGGATTTTCCATCTTTCAGATTCTATAAGAATGCTCCAGCCCCAATCATTCTTTAAACCAGGACCAGGCTCGTTGTCGTTCAGTACAGTAATTTTTAACTGTTTTATTTTATCAATCATATTCCTTTCTTGTTTTTTCGTCACACATTACGAACTTTAATTTTTCAGGCCAGTTACCATTTTTCCATGTGCCTAGTTTCTCATGCTCAGAATAATACTTTTGCGGTATTGGGTGAGTTCCTATTATGACCTTAATGCCAAATTTTCCTTCAATGTAATTCTTGAAATAATCGATGTATGGACAGGGTGGATAACCTACAACAAAGCCCGTTGCAAAATGGATGATCTCCACACCATTCTTTTTCATTTCCTCAGGCGCATATTCAATGTTTCCACCTGGGCAACCGCCGCAGGTTGTATAGCCGGCTATTTCAACATTTTTCCCTTTATATAAAGAGAATGCACCCTCCCTTTTCATCAATGCTTTAAAACATTTCCCGCCTGCACAGTTCCTGTACCTGTCACAAATGATGATCCCAATTTTAACAGTATCTGACATAATCGTGCATGGTATTTTTAATATTTAAGTTGAACCCAAAAAGTACCATTTAAACTATAAAAAAATTGGCGAAAATCTTAAATATTTTTACTCAATTGAGTAATTAGGTGATGGAGAATGTTTGGTCCATGGTGGTATGGCGGAAGGGGATGGGGCTGGGGTGCAAGGCTTGGCTATTGCCCTTGGACAGGCTTGCCCAGGGGATGGAGATGGTACAGCGCACCATATTATGGAACATGGCCCTATTACAACAACTATTATCCATATGCTTATAATTATGCAACAATGCCTTACGGCTTGCCATACTATTCAGGCTATTACCCCTATGGAACAGGATGGTACGCACAAACCTATCCATCATTTGGAACGACCTCTACAACACAAATGCCTGGGGAAGCTTCTTTCAGTCGTGAAGCACTTGAAAACGAATACAGATACCTTCAGGAAAGGATTGAGGAAGTGAAAAAGAGGCTAGAGGAACTGAAAAAATAGGAAAGAAGTGTTTTAAAATGAGGGTTTGTGTTGCAACCTCTGGTTCTGGCGGAATGAATGATTATGTGAGTCCCGTGTTCGGCAGGTGTCCATCGTTTACTGTAATTGATTTGGAAGGAAGCAGGATAAAAAATGTTACAGTTATGCAAAACTTTGCATCAATGCTTGGTGGTGGTGCAGGCATTCAGGCTGCACAGATGATTGCGAACAGCGGGTGCAATGTTGTAATTGCAGGGTCGTTTGGTCCGAATTCTTCACAGATACTTTCCATGGCAAGGATGGATATTAGATTATGTCCTCCCATGCCCGTTGAAAATGCCATTGACCTGTTTAACAGAGGCATGCTCAAGCCACTATTTGCAATGCCAATTTCACCTTATTATATCAGGTAAATCTTAATTATTTCTGTGATGAAATACACGAACTTCTTAAATAAAAAATTTTATATATATTTTATTTTTTATATAAATAATGATTGTTACTACCAAATTGATGTTATATCCAAAAACAGAAAATTTTACTGTAAAAGCATTTTTGTAATTGGAGGATCGTTTACAATTATTTCCTAGCGAAAAGGAATGAATATTACATAATGTACAAGGATGCAGAGAGGTACTCATTGAGCTATCTGAAAACCTACTGTATGCTCATAGAACTCAAGAAAAGGTATTCATGCTGTATGATGTGATTTACAATCGCTACAGATGTCATTATGCTTTCTTGATAATGCCATTCAAGACACAAGGAAAATGAGGTTGATAAAATTAGGGTTGGTGTAGTCCGAATATACGTCTGTGGATATCTTCACATTTCGCTTGGATGGAATACATCCATAAAGGTAGAAGTCTGTCTTTAAAACAGGAGGATTCTAAGCTTTAGCTAAGGAGTATCTCATAATAGGATATTAGCAATTATCAGCAAGGTACCTATTATCTCAAGAATTACAACTTGGTAGGTTTTCTTGGAAATTTCTATGCTCGATATTGGCAATTTCATAAGATGAGCTATCTCTACGGGAATAAGAATTAAAATTAAATAGAAACCTGAAACAGCTACAATTAATGTTGAAGTGAGAACTATTAATCCGTAAATGGTTTTAAATTTTCTTACCCTTAAAGAATTTTCCCTATTCTCTGGAAGGTGATGCAAATACCTGATCGCTGAAGCCATTCCACCTAAGAAAATTGATATTGCAATGGTGGAATAATTTAATTCCCCATGTAAGGCAATAATTGACCCTGCTAGTGGCAAGGGCCCAAAATCCAAAAATGTTGAAATTTCACCAATGCCCCTATAAGCTAGTTTGAATGGTGGAAATATATAAATTAATGAGAGAAATATTGTAAGAATGCCTATGTAAAGTAAAATAATTTCATTAGAAATAAATAAGATGAAGATTGCATCAATCAATGCAACAATAATTGAAATGGCTGATAGAACTTTCAATGTATTTAGTTTAAATTTTCCAATCAGGATTGAATAAGGGCCGAGTGGAAATAGTGTATATTCATTCTTCAAAGGAACATTGTTCTTAAAATCAAATATGTCCATTGTAACATTCATAAAAAATTGCACAGAAATAACGAGGATAATTAAAAGAATGAAAATAAAAATGTTAGAGCGAACAATTGTGAAAGCTATTAAAACGGGTGAAATGGATGTGAAATAGAGCAATATTTTAAAATTCTTTAAAAATTCTTTCATAGGATGTGCATTATAAGAATAAAGATGATCAAGAAACACACAGAAAAGTACATGTGAAGTGCTGTGAAATTTGCAGTTTTTATGTCAAGAAGGTTTCTTGCCCAATTTCTTTTGTTTAGGGCAATTTTTGTCAGAGAAATTGCCCAGGGTATGGTGAGCAGTGAACCAAGAATTGGAAATAATGAATGGTCAAAGATCACTGCAAAAATGAACAGAGGATAAGAGATCCAGACCAATGAAATGAAATAAATCATTGATCCCTTCTCTCCAAGCAATGATGCAACTGTCCACACACCCAATTTTCTATCATCTTCCATATCACGCCAATTGTTTGCGTGAAGAATTGCAACAATGATCAGGCCAAGCGATATGGATACAAGTATTTCACTAATTCCAATCTTTCCACCTTGAAGAACATAAGAACCAAGAAAAATGCCTGGACCAAAGGCAAGAAATACGGCAAGATCTCCAAGGGCATGACACTTCCATCCAAATTTTGGAATGCCGTAGAACAATCCTGAAACTAACCCTATTATGATGAAAGGTAATATTTCAGGCCTGATAATTAATAAGTACAATCCAATAATTGATGCAATCACTAGCAATATAATAATGTAATAAAGCTCCTTCTTCGGTGTGATTATCCTGTCTATGAGAACCCTTGCCCCAGAAGAGCCCATGCCATCAGGCTTGTCAACATTTGAAACAAAATCAAAATAATCACTAAGTGCATTCATTGCACCATGAACAAGAATCAATGCTATGATTGAAAGAATGAGTGTGTATATGTTGATAAATGGTGCAATAATTGCACCGAAGATTAAGGATGTAACGCTTTGCTGGAATGACCATGGTCTTAACGCTCTTATGTACGGGAATTTTTTATTCTCATTCAAATCTTCAGTTTTGAATGTCAAATTGTACTTCTTTGGCTCATTTCTCATGTCCGTAACTCTTATTTCCTCAGGTATCAATCTCGCAAGTAGAACATTTTTAGACTTGACAAAAAGTGCATCCTCTGGTATTTTGAATAGGAGCGTACCCCTTTCACTGTGAAATTCTGAAGGTTCGCCAAGTATTTTCACTTTTTTCTGCCCTGGAAGAAAAAATTTTGTTTGTCATCATCTATTGTGAAAGAAACATTATTGTTTCTTATGATGTTCTTGTGCATTCTCCCGTTCTTTTCAATGAGAAAAATGAAGCCATTGTGAAGAGCATAATATACCTTTGCTGACCATGGCTCTCCACAGGTGGAAATCACCATTGTTCTCAATTTCCTGAGCCTTTTTATAGCATCACTCATCCATCTTTAGAAATTTAGAGCTGATAAATAATTTAACATTAACATGTTAATTAAATTCTAAAGAACTTCCTAGCATTTCTATCCGCAATTCGTTCAATAATATCATCTTTAACGTCATGATTCTTCAAAAATTTCACAGTATTTGGCACTGCAAGCGGATCGCTGTCGTTCACGTTCGTGACATCACTGTTGAGCATACCTCTTTCAAATTCATGAATGTTTTTTAGAACATCATTTTTTGAAAGCCTGTTAACTTTTACTGTTATTCCAAAGTTCAGACCATGCTCCTTTATCAATGGAAGAATGTCCATTCCAGCATGGTCAATTTCAACAAGATCCTTACTAATGCCAATCTCCTCAATTATTTTTATTTCTTCATTGACAATTTCCAACCTTCTTTCATTTGGCGTATGTATAATGAGCGGTTTTTCATAATCCTTTGCAAGCTTTACCATTTCACGAAACACATTTATTTCAATGTCTGATCCCGAGTCCAGGCCAACTTCACCAATGGCAATAATATCATTTTTATTAATAAAATCTGAAAAAGCATTTATTGATTTTTCCCAGTCCATTGGTATGTTTCTCGGGTTTATGCCCATGCCCAGAAAAACATCAATTCCAATTTCTCTGCCATTTTTTCTGTAAAGGTTTAGGGTGGTGCTCATTACATCAATGATCGTTAAATAGGAATTTGCCACGGGTGCAGATCCAACACAGGTAACAAGTGAATCAATGCCATACTTATGCATAAGCTTTAAATCATAATAACTAATCAGTTGAATGTGCGTATGTGAATCAATCATGAAATAGGATAGATTTTTTAATTATTTAACAGTTGGTATTGAATATTTTTTAGCATTTTAAATATGCTTTTTTATTCATGGATACATTTTCAAAGAAAGGTGAGAAAATTTTAGCTTTAAGATTAAAATAAATAATTTTTTATTTAAAAATACATTATGTAATGTAAAAATACCATATTGGTCAATTGTGAGATAACTCAATAATATTATATCAAAGATTGTGAGGCAAGCGTTCCATAATGAGAATTTAATAAATTTTTAAGGCAAATCTTATGTATTATGTTCATAGGCTATAAAAATAGTGAATCATTGTTCATCATAGAAATTTGTGTATGCAAATATGTGTATTAGGGATCTTTTTATAAAATTAAGCCAATCATTTCAGTAAGAGTTATTACCCATTTCGCATTCAAAGGACTGGTGAAAAATAATGCCATTCAATAGAGGTCAGGGCAGGGGAAGGAATGCACAGGGAAGAAATAATGAACAGGGTGGCATGGGACCTGGCGGTTATTGTATCTGTTTGAAATGTGGTTACAGGATTCCTAAGCAGCGTGGTATAAGATGCATGGATATGCACTGTCCAAAGTGCGGATCAGTAATGGTTAGGGAAGGATCATATCACCATAACCTATACCTGCAGAAAAGGAAAAAAATAAATGAATAAACTTTTTTATAAAAAAATATTATTAAAAAATTTAAACTGTATATTTATAGAAAACTGTTCCCTAATATGTAAAGGTTACCTTTTTTCCAGAATATAATGGAAAATTCCCCGTTGTTGCTGATGATTATGTTGAAAAAAATATTATATCACCAGCAGATAAATACATGCTCCCAGTAACTGAAGTTATTATAATATATATATTACCACTACTACTACCTATACTACCCATTTTATTATTAGAATATGTATGTACTGAAGTTAAATTTATTATCCATGGAGCTTAATGATGTTTTAAAAATTAAAAATTATAACAAAACTCATTCAAAAGAGCTACATAAAAGGTACAGGGAAAGGCATTCTGAAAAAATAAGAGAATATTATAGAGAAAGATATTTGAAAATTAAAAATGATCCCGAAAAATATAAGGAATATCTTGAAAAGAAAAAAAATACTATAGGGAATATAACAAAAGGAAATACTGGGAATTGAAAAATGACCCAAAGAGATATAGGGAATATCTTGAGGAAAAGAGAGAATACAACAAAAAAAGATATCGGGAATTAAAGCAAAATTCAGAAAAAATAATGTCAACTAAAGTAAAGATGAGTTTTAAAAAATTTTAAAATAAGCTTCACTCTGCAATGATCATTTGAAAAAAAAGGTATATAGAAAAAAATTAATCATAATTTTACAATGTGGTACTATATATAGCCGCACCATTATATGTAAATGTAACGTGTGTTCCACTTGCTAATGGTAAATTTGCGCTCGTATAAATTAAGATATAATCCCCACCTGCTATATAATGGCTATACCCTGTAGCCCCTAAATATACCCATGCGTTTACATTATAAGTAGGAGATCCTGTTCCCGTATATGTTCCTTTATATGTAGTAGTTGCTGGAAGACCGTTAATAGTAAATGTCCATGTTCCTGTTGCATTTGAAATCGTTATAATTAATGGGGATGAAGAGGTTATTGACATATTCCCAGATGTAACTAAAAATTCTGTACCATTTGACAATTGACTAGGGGTAATACTTACTGCTACTGGTTTGCTCGGCGAAGTTCCAATGTAGCCGGAGACCATCAAATACACTGCAGATGCAAGAACTACTGTAATCGCTACCATCAATATTGTTGCAATCACTGGTGAAACACCTTTCTCTTTTTTGTACAATATTTTCATAATTGCACCTCAATATATCATGAAAATGGACATATATAAATATTGCGCCAATTTAATTGATAACTATAATTCTATAAAAAAATGTTAATGACCATTTATTTTTAATAACTATAGTTTTGCGATTTTACACATTTTCATCACCATAGTTGATTTATAAGTGTTGGCAATTGAGTTTATTATTCTTACTAGGAGTACTGTACCAAAATTCTTAAATCCTTTTATCAGATTCATCACCACATCAATTACTACCCATCTATACCTCACTTCAGGCATAACTGACCTGAATTCAAAGTGAGTACTGGAGAAGGAGATGATTGTGGAAATCTCTAGAATAGTTTGCCATAGTTTTGCGTTTTTGGAAAAAATTTAATATTATTATAATATCACTATATTTTAATGATAGAAATTCCAATTTATCAAGGCTTAGATGTATTTAATTCTTTAATTTCTCAGTTTAAGGCTTATTTTAAGAGTTATAGGGGATTTAATCAGTTCAAGAAAATAGCAAATGCAATGATTGTAAGTGATTCAAGATCTATAGCCCATTTAAATGGCATAAATATAGATCACACCAATCATTCAAACCTGAACAGGTTTATTAGGCCA
>Ga0080003_1000418_pt1 | contig 28649 bp, 29 predicted proteins | sample JossMetagenome_FD_69206 | JGI IMG/M metagenome (GOLD analysis project Ga0080003, IMG submission 69206) | Hot spring microbial communities from Joseph's Coat, Yellowstone National Park, USA - JC2_E (SPADES assembly) (version 2) | ecosystem: Environmental > Aquatic > Thermal springs > Hot (42-90C)...
GCCCTGGGTTTATCCCACTCTGGCTCTGAGGCGTCGAGCCACCACCCATCAACCCCAATCTCACCGAAGGTGCTCCAAATCCTGCCCCAATAGGCCCTCCTAGCCTCCTCATTGAATGGATCGTAGTTTAGTGAACCAGGTATTAGGTAGCCCTTGCTCTTGAACTCCTGGTAAACCTGCGTTTTCTGACCTACCTTTGGCCATATTGATATGACTAGTCTGATTCCCATGTCGTGGAGTTCCTTAACCATTGACGCTGGGTCTGGGTAATTACCCTCATCGAACTTGAACGCGTTCCAGCCATACTTACCCCAGTACATCCAATCCTGGACAATGACGTCGATTGGTATTCCCCTCCTCCTAAACTCCCCAGCAACCTCAAGGAGCTCCCTCTGAGTCCTATACCTCTCCCTAGACTGCCAGTAGCCGAATGCCCACTTGGGCAGTAGTGGAGCCTTACCGGTTAGTTTCCTGTACCCTGAGATCACGTCATCTATGCCTCCCCCGGTTATGACGTAGTAGTCCACTGCATCAACGTCCTCCGACCAAAACTCAACCCTAGACTCCTCAGAACTTAACTCACCTATCCTGACCCTTGATAAGCTGTAATGGTCCCACATGACTCCGTAGCCCACATTTGAGATGAGTATTGGTAGCGCGGTCTCGGTGGGATTTCTCTGAAGCAAGTAAACTTCACTATTCCTATAGTTAAACAAGCCCTGGTGCTGGCCAAGGCCGTAGAGGCCTTTACCCCTCATAACCATAACCTGCCTACTCCACAGGCCGCCTAGGCCATTATCCCCAACCTCCCTTGAAACCTCCCTAGCAAACACACCACCACTGCTTATGAAGGTCAGTGAGTAATCTGGGTTAACCTCAACAGTCAACTCACCGCTACTCAACCTCAGTACCTCACCACTCTGCTCAACAGTAGGCTCAATGACGGATTCGTGAATCACCGCCAGTGATTTTCGCCCAGTTAGGTTGAGCGGGGCGTAGAGGACCCTAACTATCCTTGGGCTTAGGAACCTTAACTCAAGCCTGAAGTCACCAACCCTAAGAGAGACGCCGCCGTTGATCTTACTGTAAGCTAAACCCATGCCATAGCATAATGTTTTAGTTTTTAAGTATTGCATTGAGACATCATACTTATAAGCATTGGGCTGTTGGCCCAATAATGGGGTTCATATCGAGTAGGGCTAGGTTAAACGGCGCCGTGGTTGGGGACTCAGTGATACTGGGCTCCTCCGTGGTGGGTGAGGGAAGCTTCATAGATGATGATGTGACTGTTGGTTACCCTGTTAGAAGTAAGATAAGGTCTGTTAGGAGCATGGGCGAATTAGACTTGGTGAGCGAGGGAGCTAGGATTGGGGGTGGTTGCATCATAAGGAGAGGTACCGTTATCTACGAGAACGTTGAGTTGGGTAATAACGTTGAGACTGGGCACAACGTATTGATAAGGGAGAGAACCGTGATTGGCGATGGGACTAGGATAGGTACGGCGACTGTCATAGATGGTGATGTTAAGATTGGTAGAAATGTGAGTATCCAAAGCATGGTCTACATACCGATAGGTACCGTGATAGAGGACGAGGTCTTCATAGGACCAAACGCCGTGATAACCAACGATAAGTACCCACCCAGCAGGAGACTACAGGGAGTTACCATAAGGAGGGGGGCTGTGATTGGGGCTAATGCAACGTTGATAGCGGGCGTGGAGGTTGGTGAGGGGGCTGTGGTGGCGGCTGGCTCAGTGGTTACTAGGGATGTTGAACCCCGCACGGTGGTGGCTGGTGTCCCAGCTAAGCCTATTTACAGCCTGGATGAGTACCTTAAGAAGAAGAGGGCTTACGAGTTAAGTGCCTAGGGGTTGGTTGTTAGGCTGATTAGTGAGTTTATGAGTTTGCCATGGAATTCCTCATCATCAATGATGCTCATTATTATCAACTTCATAGTCTCCACCCTAGCCTTATCGCCACTGCTAAGCGACCTTGAGGCCAGGTTTTCGTAGACCTCCAGCATGCTCCTGTACATGTTTAATGCCATTGACTCGTACTCTTCAAGCTCGGTTAGCATAAGCAGCAGGTTCACTGGTGGGCTCCCGCTGATTGACTTGGCTATTTCCCTAACCCTACTTAACCTGTCCCTCAATTCGCCACCGTTAGCTATCACCCTCTCGGTGTCCTGGGAACCCTTAAGGTCGTTGATCAACTGGTTCTCAATACCCCTTAACGCATCCCTATGCTTAGCTGAGTCCCTACTTATCAATTGAAAGCTAATCTTACTTAAGCCAGTAACCCTCATGCTTAATTCACCGTAAAGCCTAGCTAACTCATCCTCAATTTCCTCCAGGTCCTTTATAATGTTGGTTAAGGCAGTGGTTAAGTTATCGGTAACCACGTGTTAGTTTTTAAGGCTCATTTTTAAGTATTTGGCGTTGACATTAACGTTAAGGTTAATTACACCCAATTACCTAACCGGTTAATGAGGGTCACCTTCCTGGGTGTTGGTGGTTGGGTTTCAATGCCCTGGTTAAACCACCCATCAATACTCATTGAGACTAGTGATGCTAGGCTGCTTGTAGATGCTGGGGAAGGGTCGTATAGGCTGCTTAGGAGGTGCCTTAACCTCGACGTTGATGCCCTTGACGCCATAGTGGTCACTCATAGCCATGGGGATCACATTCTCGGTTTACCATCATACGTGCTCATGGCTGGTTCAAGGGGGCTTAGGCTAAATGTTATTGCACCGAGGCAAGCCATAGATGACCTAATGGCTATAATTAAGGCAACACACATACAGCAGTACGCATCCTCACTAAACCCAATGCCCGTAGAGGTGCCCAGTGAGCCAACCCTAGTGGCCAGGTTTAAGGGGACTGGCATATACGTAGTTGGGGTTAACCATACCGTTGAGGCTATGGCTGTTAAGGTGGTGGACTCAAGTGGCTCATGCATAACCTACAGCGGTGACACAGCCCCCTCAAGGCAACTGGTTGATTTGGCTAGGGGCTGTGGCGCCCTTATACATGAGGCCAGTGGTAACCCTGGCTTTGAGGAGGAGGCCCATAGGCACGGGCACAGTACAGTTAATGATGCTGTTAAGGCTGCCGTTGAGGCTGGGGTTAGGTTGCTGGTGTTGACTCACTTCTACACGCTTAACCCAGTCATTAAGGGTACTGGAGGTTTAAGCGTAGTTGTACCCTACGAGTGCTCAACCATTGAGGTTACTTAAGCTGTTTAACCGCCTGTGGCCTTTATCTCCCTCAACACCCTCCTTAGGAAATCCCTCCTCCGCCTAAGCCACCTTAGCTTACCTGCCACGTCAACTGTGGGCACCCCCAGTCTCTTAGCCTCAACAACAGCCCTCTGGGCATTGGCCTCCTCCACCAGTAGCCACTCGTACATTGCCCTAATCCTCCTAACCTCACCCTCAACGTCAATAGCACTGGGCTCAACCTCCACGCCCAAGTACTGGCTAAGCCACCTGGACCTGGCCTCCTCATTATCCCTAAGCGCCCTAGCCACGTCAATGCCGCCCAGGAACCTGGAGTATCTCGTGATTAGCCTCACCAGTGGTGACTCATTAGTCATGCGGGATCAGCCTTTCAATTACCCTCTGCCCAAGGTACCTATCCTCAACCCTATGCTCATAAACCTCAATAACCTCCTCATCAGGCTCATCCACCCTAACCTCATCTGGGGTATCTACAACCTCCTCATTAACCTCCCTAAGCCTAACAACGGGCCTAGCCATATCCACGTCCGTTAACCTTAATATTGAGTATAGGGATTGTTTATCAATCCTGTTAGCGTAGGCGTAGGTCAATGCTAACTCAAACAACCGCCTACCACCAAGGCTACCGGTTGAGGCTAACCTACTTAAATCAGCGCCGCTAATCAGCAGTTGCCTAACCTTACCCATACAACTCCCAATGAGCCATTGGTTGCATTAAAGCCTAACGGGTAAAAATTAAGAGGGACTAGCGCCTAAAGTTTAAGTCTATAACTAGGTACAATTATTAATGGTTAAAAATCAAGCTAAATACGGATTAAATTATAATGGTTTTACAATCTAATATCACATTATGTAATGGAACTACGTAATTGAGTAATACTTAAAAGCAAATAACTAATAGGTATTGCTATGGGTAATACTGGAGTATTAGGTGGGAGGGTGAGGAGGGGTATTGAACCCATAGTGGCTGCCATACTACTTATAGTGATAACCGTAGTGGCCGCCGTGTTACTGTACATATGGTTCAACGGGTACCTATCAACAACCACATCTAAGGTAAGCCAAATATCGGCTCCGGAGGAGCTTCAGATAGTTAACGTAGCCTTATACCCTTCAGCGTCACCATACTCATATCTAATAGCCTATATTCAGAACGTCGGTTCAATACCAGTTACCATTAACCAAGCCTATGTACTCAACGCCACCACTCTCAACGTAGTATGTGTACCGTCACTATCATCCTACTACATCCCACCGTCATCACCATCATCAACTGGAACAACAACTGTACCGGCAAGCGGCCTAACGGTGCCTTCAGGCACTGCCGCTGAGCTGATACTTAGTGTATCATCATGCTCGTTGGCGCCGAACACATACTATGTGCTTAAGCTTGTTACGGCTAGGGGCACCCAGGTAACCTACCAGTTCTCAACTTGACCTAGCTAGAGTTTAAAAATGAGCCACCTAGGGTTAAAAATATGGTTGTTTTGAGGCTTGGTTTAAGCGAGATAATGGGGGCTGTCTTAATCCTGGTCATATCGGTGGTCTTTGGGGTAGCCCTCCTAACCCTCTTCATCAATTACATGCATTACTCGCTTCAGGCGTTGTATAATGGCCCCCTTAGTCCACACTGCCAATTCTCGGTAATCGGCTACGCCATCAACAAGACCACCAGTGGTTATGTGGTTGCCCTGGGGCTTTACAATTACGGCAATGCGCCATGCATAATAGAGGGTGCGCTGGTGGTTAACGCCACCACCGGTAATGTGATCACCGTGGTGACCTACAGTAACCCCATTAAGTTCAATGGATTCACAATAATTAAGCTTAACGTTGGCTCCATCAAACCACCCTTCATAGTGAGGCTCTACTCAAGGGATGGGTACGTGGGTGGTGGGCTTGTCGGGTAGGTTAGGTCTCGGTGAGGTTTACATATTCGCAGTTTTCATAATAGCCGCTGTGGTGTTCCTAGTGACCATGGTTTACATGCTCAACTTAGTTAAAGGCTTCTTAGCCAACAGCCTGGTTAAGGCCTCAGCCGCCTCAGAACCGATGAACATAATGCCCCAGTCACCCCCAGCCTTAGTTGGAAGTAATATACTGGTTAACATCACTATTGCCGGTAATCCCCAGCCCTATAGCCTAGGTGAATTACCGAACAATGCCCTATGCGTCATTAGGCTAATCAACGGCACTGAATTCTACGCCAAGGGCCTAGTCACCTACAACCCCGTGGCAGGTTACCTAGGGGCATCATTAACATGCCCACTGGGCTATGCATTAACCCAATTCAGCGGTCAAGTAGCCGACTTATCAATATACTTGCCCACACCCCTAGGCTCAAGCATTAGACTTTCGCTTAATTATAGGCCCACGGTTAGGTTGCTGGTATATCCCCAAAGCACGTACACTGGGGGTAATGTAACCGTCAGTCTGCTTGTGCTTAATAATTCTACTGGTTGGGTCTATGTTAATGCATCAGGAGGCTCTGGCTATACCGTGGTGCCGCCTGGCTCATTATCAATTATAACCAGGGGGTATGGGCCATTTAACCAACCTGGGACTTACAACATAACCCTAACCTACACGGTTAACAATATACTGTCAACCTCGGCATCAGCATCAGTAACCGTAATCCAACCCTCAACCCAACCCCAATATACGTTACCTGAACCATGTATGCCGGGTAATATGGCATTCGGCTACGTTAGCAATGGAACCATTGGCTCATTAATTGATTATTCATTGGGGGTTTACTATAATGTCCTAGTATACCCCGGCTCTATTGGCGGTTTAGCGAACCCAGTATACCTATACATCACCAGCCAGCCATCCTTTACAGCCCCCTCCTATTACGCCGTGTTGATGTACTACGACGTCTCAGGGTATAAAATCGACGTGGCCAATTACCCATTAGTGTCCAGTGTAATATACCCTACCCAATTCATGGTGAATTACACGCTGTTTTTCATATTCATTATAACTAATAATGGTAGGGGAATTGTAGTATATAAGTCGCTTAACGTTAACCCAGCCGGTACAGCACCAGGTAGTGGCTCCATTAGCTACGTTAATCAACTATTATCATCGGTTTTCGGTATAAGCCAGAACAAAATAATTGATGTTAGTAATGGAACCATATTCAGCAACGCACCACTCCTGTACATGGTTAACGTTACCAAGTTAATAAACGGTAATGTTAAGTACCAGTACGTTGGCGTTGGCGTGGTTATTGTGCCCCAGACACTGATATTCATAACGTATCCGGCTTCCGCTATTTTCTACTGGGATTACTTATGCGTAGGTAAGTAACTGAGCAGCATCACTGTTTAAGTAACTTTAACGCAATCTCCCTTAACCCCATCCTCTGTTCTATGAATAATTCAGGCTCCATTTGCCTTAACCCCCTTGAAATCTGGGGTTTAAACTCCATCCTGCCCAATATATCCCTCTCAATGTCCACCCCTGGGGCGTACTCCTCAAGTAGTAGCCCACTTGGGGTTAACCTGAAAACTGCCCTCTCGGTTATGTACAGCACCTCCTTACCTGCCTTTAGGGCTAGTTCGGCGTTGAAGGCTATCTTGTAGGGCTTCTTAACGAACTTTGTTATGTCCCCATCCCTCCCTATGATTAACCTACCATTCTCAACCCTAATATCCCTCTTACCAGCCGTGAAGGCACCCGCGAAGTATATCCTAGGTGCCCCATGTACTATTGATGGGAAACCACCTGGACCTGGGAGCCTTTCGGGTAGGAAGCTTGGGTTAACGTCTCCACTGGGCCCCACCTGCATGAAGCCCAGTGACGTTGCGTGGATGGCCCCACCTTCATATATCGTGAACTGGTCCGGCATTGGTAAAACGGCGAAGGGGGCTATGGCAACTCCAAAGTCGTCCCCGTTTAAGGCAACACCACCCCAGGGCCCTGATTCAACCGTCGTGAATATTAGGTCACCCAGCCCCTCCTCACTTATGATTCTAGCCACCGTTGATGGTATGCCTATGCCTAGGTTAACTATAAGCGGCCTACCCAACCTACCCATTAGGTTAACCAACTCCACGGTAACCCTCCTGGCAATAACCTTCTCAAGGTCCAGTTTACCATCCTGCTGGATGCAGACGTTACTGGGGGTTACACGGCCGCAGACCCTTGGGTCATATTTTATCGATGCCGATTGGACGTGGTACTCAAGTGGGGCCTCAACCACGTAGTCTATGAGTGGCCCAGGTACGTGGACTGACTTAGGCCTAATGGCGCCTGCCTTGGTCACGTACATGACTTGTGCTATTACGGTGCCGGGGTTAGGCATTGCCTTGGTTGCCTGGGTTATGGCTAGGACAGTGCCGTATATTGCCTCATCCTCCATGCTTAGGTTACCTAACTCATCGGCCACTGAGCCCCTTATCAATGCGACACTGGGCTTTGGGCAATCATACACTAGGTAATCCTCACCGTTAATTTCAGTAAGCCTAACGCTACATTCTCTACGCTCCCTGGCGAGTTCATTTAGGTAAACGCCATCCTGCCTTGGATCTAAGAATGTACCTAACCCAACCTTGGTTATGGCAGGTAGGCCAAGGGCCTTACTCCTAAACCAATGCACCGAGACCCCTATGGGCCAGGTGTAGGCGGCTACCTTGTTCTCTAGGGCTAGGCGTTGTAGCCATGGTGACTGGCCTAGGAAGGGCAACATGAAGCCCCTAATGAAATTGAAGTCACCGTCTGCGTACATGCCCTTAGCCACTAGGTCTAGGCCACGGTTATTGGCGGCTGGCAGCGTGTCGGATATTATGAATAGGTTGTTGGGGTGCCCAGTGTTCCTGTATAAGTCGTAGAGCTTCACTATGAGGTACTCCGGCATGGTTGCTGCGTTGAAGCCTGAAATAGCCACCACTGAGCCGTCCTTAATGCCGCTTAGGGCCTTCTCCGCGTCAGTAATCTTAGTCATGTTTAACCCCTAGCTGAGACTAGATGTTTATGCTTAAATCCTCTGCCCCATTTTATGTTAGCTAAAAATAAAACACACATTAGGCAAATGCCGGATACTAAAAATCCTACTCATATTTACCCTATAGTAACCCTTAATAAGGTTCCACTTTAAAAACCTCCCCCACCCAGTACACCATGTTGTAACGGCACTACTCAAGCTTAACCTCATCAATGTTTATCCTAACCGGTATCCTAGCCCTCTCAAACCTCCACTGCTCCCTGTTCAGGGGCTTGGTGGCGTCGATGCCCATCTTAGTGGTTAACCCTATTGACTGGTCTATGGCGGCTGGGTCTAGGCTTGAACCTCTGACATTACTAATAATCACCAAGTCTTCATCAGCCCTAAACCTGGTTGCTATTGCCCACTCAACCTCGTAGGGATCATCAATGTCAATGTCGTCATCAACCACTATGACGTGTTTGAGACTTGGGTGGGCTGCCAAGGCGGCTAGGATTGCATTCTTACCCTCACCCTCAACCGCCTTCCTTATGGCTATCACTGCATGCAACCAACCCCCACCACCCCTAGTCAGCCTAACAGCCTTAACGTCTGCAACCGCCCTAACGGCATTCCATATCTTAACCTCCTTCTCAAAGCCCATTAGTATTGAATTCTCTGCATCGCCTGCAACCAACACGTGGACCAACGGATTAGGCTTAACGTAAATGGCCGTTACCTTGACCACGGGTTGCCTCCTCACGGTATCATAGGTCCCCATAACGTCCACGCAGGGCCCCTCATCATGCTCAGCGTCCTTGAGGATGTAACCCTCCATGACAACCTCAGCGTCTACGGGCGCGGGGACACCGTTACCTAGCCTAAACACCCTTAAACCACCGTTCATTATCCTATTAGCCACTGCCAATTCACTAACGCCATAAGGTGGTGATGATGCAGCCGCCAGTAGGAAGGCTGGGTGTGCACCCCAGACTATGGCTATTGGGGTGTCGTGACCCTTAGCCCTATTCTCATTGAAGATCCTGTACAGGTGCCTTGGGACAAGCCTAATGACGAACTTATCCCTATCAATAACCGTCAACCTATGGAAGGAGGCATTGACGTAGTCCCCAAGCCCAAGGACAACCCCACTGGTTAGGCATGGGCCAGGCTCCCTCTCAAAGAACCTAGGTATGGGTAGGGTCCTCAAGTCAACCTGGGGCAACTTAACGAGGGGAGTGTCGTTAACCTCACTAGGCTCAAGTGGATTAGCCTCAGCTTCAAGGAGCTTAACGTAGGCCTCCTCTATGCTACCCACGCCGAGCGCTCTCATTAACTTAACCCTGGTATCGAGGATGTTGGCAACTGCCCTAAAACCTGGGTAACCCTTGATTGAATTGAAGAGTAGTGCAGGTCCAGTACCAGTGAACCTATGCGCCACCAGGGGTATGTCAAACTCCACGGACATGGGTGAGTTAACCACCTTAAGTAACCCAGCATCCCTCAGCGAATTCACGTAACTACCCAGGTCCATTGTGAATGCGTAGAGGCGTAATTGTTTAAAATATTCACCCACGCCAGTACACGATACACTAGTACTAAACTGTCTTCATTCACAGGCTAAACCACCAACCATTAGCCTTAAATATGACCCCCTCCTCGCCCTAGAGGGGTGGGGTTTCCACCGTGGGGGTCTTGGTTGTTTCCCCCTCCATGGGGGTTAATAGTTTTACTCCGTTAGTGGTGACTATGTAGCTCAGTATTTTTCTTGATGTTGGCGTGTTGTAGCCTGCTTTCTTTGCTATGTTTCGTGCTGCGTTTAAGTCAGCATTGATTTTGATTTTAGCTTTTCACATACGTAGAGTCCTCTCTTGATTCTTGGGCACCACTAGGCAGAAGCCTCAACCTAACCGTGCGTATATTTTTCATTTCTTAATTTCCTACTCCCCCTTGGTTTAGGAGTGGAGGAGGAGGGAGTGCCTGGGTTGGTGGAAACAGTGGGGTATCGCCCCACCGGCTCATCCAAGGCAAGAAAACCCCCTCCCGGAGGCACCAACCCAGACACCAGGAAAAGCCAGGCAAAGGAGGAATTAAAAGGTAACCAGAAACAAAAATACCGGCCAATAGGCTAAAACTTCAAACAAACTCAACCACCAGCATCCAAACCCCACCCTCTAGAGGGGGCGAGGCTTGTCATGTGGTGTCATGCAAATGGGGAGCGCCTGGGAACCTTACAAACTTAAACGTGCAGTAGGTATGGGGTGTATATGTTCAGCAGGTAGTTGGTGGCGACGGCTATTATGGTCATTGCCGATGAGTGCATTAACCCTACATAAATATTCCTGTAGACTATCCTGCCGATCAACATGCCTATTAGAAATGCTTGCACCACTATGCTGTACACGAATAGTGTTAGTAACACACTCGTATCCACACCACTGAGTTGCGCTACGCCGGTTGGTAATGTGCCCGTTATGGACCCTGCCGTTAAGGTTAGTTTAGGCAATAATACCGACAGTACCACCGATCCTAGGAACACGTAAACTATGGTTATGGTGTAGGCCAATGCGACGTACGGCCTCAGTGAATTGACCTTATCAAGCTCATTAGTGATTACGTTATCAAGCTCCCTGTAAGTTAAGTCAAGTACCTCAGTGGCCCTAACCCCACTCCTTAAGGCTGAGTTCAATACTATGGATAAGAGGGCTAGGTTATTGTTATTGAATTCCCTGGACAACTCCATGAGTATGTTGCTTAACTCCCCAGGGCCTATTATGCCTTGCCCAACCCTACTGCTTATCATCTTAGCCAGGGTTCTCGTGCCGTACTTAGACATCACTGCTACCGACTCTGTTAATGTTAAGCCTGCACTAATCCCATCCCTAATAACCCTAACGAAGGCTGGTAATTCACCATTTATGATGCTGTTAATTCTCCACCTCCTGTACTCGGGTATTAAGGTGACTAGCAGCATTAAGGCCGCTGAGGATACGTAAAACGACACATTAATGTAGTTGCTCGGCAGTTTAATGTAAAGCAACCTACCCATGATTATTAATCCCACTGTGGCCTTTGGTGCTAACAGGTAGCTGAGGATAATGATTACGATAAACATAGTCAATGCACCATACTTAATGGCACTGGTGGTATTCACCATTCTAAAGTGTCCATTGTTGGCAACTTTATAAGCGTTATGCAAGCGAATTTCAGAGTGCTAAGGGGTTACGATCCCCTAATGGTTCACATTCACCTTAATGTCTTGAATTTTGTGAAAGGGGAAGAAGCCCCACCCTTTAGGGGAGGGGTCGTATTTATTAATTGGTGATTTTTGATTGAGAACTTGGAGGTGCCTCAAAAATAGGGTGGTTACCCTAACGCACTGGAGATAGATGACTACAGGACTTTAGTAATTATGAGAATACAATGTAAACGGCGCCATTGTGAAACAATCTCATGGCTAGGGTTAATCCATTGATGTGGAGACGTTACCCAGGGGGTGTTATTTACGTGATTTGCGTAGAATTGAGTGTTACGTGTTGTGCTCTGCATAATGTTTATAAACACCTTAAGTTAACGATACATGTCTTAAGGGTGTTAATGGAATGTCGCTTAGGCCTGATATAGAGGAGAAGATTATTAAGATGCTGCCTGGGGAAGCTAGAGTAACGAGGATTGAGTTTGAGGGGCCGCATGTAACAATATACTCCCTCAATCCAGGCTACATAATGAGCAATAGCGACTTGGTGAAGGCCCTGGCTAAGGAGCTTAAGAAGCACATAATCATCAAGGGTGATGAGAAGGCTAGGTTACCTAAGGATGAGGCTGAGAGGGTTATTAAGAAGGTAGTGACTGATGGCGGACTTGGTGAAGGCCCTGGCTAAGGAGCTTAAGAAGCACATAATCATCAAGGGTGATGAGAAGGCTAGGTTACCTAAGGATGAGGCTGAGAGGGTTATTAAGAAGGTAGTGACTGATGGCGGTAATGAAATTGATAAGATATACTTTAATGACCAGCTAGGGGACGTCTACGTATACCTTAAGAGACCCCAGTTAATCAAGGGGCTTGAGAAGGTTATACTATCTGAGACAGGGTGGAGGCCTATTGTAATACCGACCGCGCTTGACATGTCTAAGGGGCTTCCTAGGGATGATATAGATGCGGTTAACAACGTCGAGACTATTATGGGTAAGGATAGGGCTGAGTTCCTGAGGAGCATAGGCCTAAGGATACATAGGCTACCTATCTACAGGAACGAGTACGTTAAGGTAACCTGCCTGGGGGCTTGTTTTGAGGTTGGTAGGAGCGCCCTACTTATTGAAACCAGCGAGAGCAGGGTCTTACTTGATGCTGGTGTTAAACCCAGCGGAAGCCTAGATGAGTCACCATTCCTAGACATAATAGACCTAGACAACCTAGACGCCGTTGTGATATCACATGCACACCTAGATCACATAGGCATGCTACCCTACCTATACAAGTACGGCTACAGGGGCCCAGTCTACATGACCGAACCCACCAAGTATCTGATGGAAATTCTCCTGTCCGATTACATAGACTTGTCATCTGAACGCGGCTACTCGTACTATGGATTAAGTGAATTGGCGTCAACCCTATACCATGCCATAACCGTGGATTACGGGGATGTAACTGATATTTCACCTGACATAAAGTTAACGCTGTATGATGCTGGTCATGAGGTTGGGTCTGCAATATCACACCTCCACATCGGCAATGGCCTATACAACATAGTGTACACCGGCGACTTCAAGTATGGCCAATCCAAGTTACTTAACCCAGCCCATAGCGTGTTTAAGCGCGTTGAATTGTTAATAATGGAGTCCACCTACGGCGGTAAGGACGATGTCCAGAAGCCTAGGGAGGAGGCTGAGACTGAGCTAATACAGTTGGTTAATAAGACTCTTGAGAATGGAGGTAAGGCCCTAATACCAGTCTTCAGCACGGGTAGGGCTCAGGAAATACTACTGATACTCAATGAGGCAATGCAGTTGGGTAAGTTAAGTAAGGCACCGATATACGTGGACGGCATGGTGCTCCAGACACTTAACGTCCACCTAATGTTCCCTGATTACCTAAATAACACCGTTAGGGAGCTCATATACGATGGAGTTAACCCATTCATGTCCGAGTACGTGAAGCCTGTGGAGAGGGCTAAGAACCCTGAGAAGAGACAGGAGCAGGTTATGGATATTCTACAGGGTCCACCATCAATAATACTAGCCCCGCATGGCATGCTCAGTGGTGGACCAGCTATGGACTACTTCGTCCACATGGCTGATGACCCCAAGAACAGTTTAATATTCGTATCATACCAGGGTGAGGGGACATTGGGTAGGAGGCTTGTTCAGGGTGAACGCAAGGTGAACCTCAAGTACTATGACCAGGACATAACAGTCAACGTAAACATGAACGTCTTCCATGAACCAGGCTTCTCCGGTCATAGTGATAGAAAGCAGTTGATGAATTACGTGGGTAGGATTGAACCTAAACCCCACAAGGTAATGCTTGTTCACGGCGAACCAGGTAAGTTAATTAACCTAGCCTTAAGCATAGAGTTAAAGTACAAGATAGATACGATAATGCTGAATCACCTGGAGTCCGTTAAGTTAGTTTAAAAGGTTAAGCTACGGTGGCTAACCGTGGATGTTTTAGTTGAGGTTAATCCACTTAGCGCTAAGCCCGAGGATATCAGTGGCCTATGGGTAACGTTAAATCTAGTGGATTATGTTAAGAGTAGGTGGGGTAGGTCGATACCGGAGTTGGCCATTGAACTTGAGGGGTATGAGCCAGTGGCCATTAGAGTACCCACACCGAGGAACGTGAGGAACCTAGTAAGGTTGCTGGAGCTTGCAAATTACCTAAATCTAAATAGTGTAATCCTAAATCCACCGGCCAGTGGGGTAACTAGGTTCCTTAGCGTAGCCGCCGAGTACAACATTACGCTGTCCTGGGTCATCAAACCTGGCATCAGCATACCCACCGTTCCCCCACCGCATAGGCTCAGCTTAACCGTGAATGTACCATCGTTTGGGGGTTTAAGGAGACTGCTTGAATTTATCTTACCTAACCTGGGTTCAATACACTTCATGTATGCTCATAATGCTAAGGGTGGGAGGGGGGGTTATCCCGTAATGAATGGGCCCATAGACTACCTGAAGATAATAAGGATACTAGCGTCACTGGGTTGGGATGGAGCCCTCGTGTTGAGTTACAGGGATGAGTATGCGGGTAGTTATAGAAGTGATGTTAACGCCTTGAAGACATTTATAGAGAGCGCTGGGGCCGCGGTGCTGGATAAGAGGACCATTAGAATGTTGAATTCAATAATGAGAAGACTAATGGGTGGCTCATAGCGTTTCCCACCCATTGGCTGGGTAGGCTAGTCCTCACCACGGTATAATCCGCGTCAACAGTGGTTCATGGGACCCCATCGAGGGGTACACCACAACCCCTCCCATTCGAGACTTCTTTCGGCACCTAATTAAGGGCTCCGGACTGTAATTAATAATCATTGTGGTCGAAAAGCTATACAATCAAGAATAACGAGAAGTAACCAAAATCATCGTAAGTAACAACAGACCCATTACAGTCTCCTCCTACTGTCTGCGCCACCCTTAAGTATCATCTCTATTAGGTCCCAGTTGGCCAGGCCGGCATCACTTAACCTGTAGTATATTCCGTGCCCCGTCTGGGTCTTCTCAACTAGGTTATGAGCCTCCAGGATCTCTAAGTGGTAGGTCACGGTTCTATAATTAACCTCAAGCATCCTGGCTATTTGACTGACGTTTAGTGGACCATTCTGCTTAAGTATGTTAAGTATTCTAAGCCTCGTCCTTCCACCCTTCGAGGCGTATAGTAGCCAAACCAGCAGCTTCCTAACATCCTTATAATCCCTGCTTCTGTACATCAGCCACTGTGTTGACTATACCTAAGGTTTAATAAAATTACCAAAGATCCCTCAATGAGGTCCCACATCATCAGTATGTTAAGGGTTTTTAATGGCCCTTGCGAAGCCTAGCCGGTATGTGAATCCTCAACCGAGTAACAGGTTAACCTTATCAACCACTGATGCCACTGACTTGCCAAGTATCACAAGGTCATTGAGGCTTTTTACGTGAATAGCCTCAGGTACCTTACCTAAAGCCTTAGTGGCGTTTTCAAGCGCATTACTAATCTGCGTGGTCTCATCACCAATGCCCTCATATTCGTATGTACTCAGCTTGACCCTAGCCTTAGCCGTGACATTACTTAAGCCACTTACCACTGCCAATGCCCTCAGCCCCAGTTGCTTAGTAAAGGCACCTAAACCATACCTAACCAGTTTACCACTGTTACTGTGGCGTATACTGTTAATTGGTAGACCCATTTCAATACCCTTCCAGGTAACTGTAATTATGCCACTGGGGCTAGCCATATATGGTTGAGGTAGTGCAACCGCGATACCACCATTATTCTGCGGATCTGCTAATTCATGAACCTTCCCTGCGATTGAGCTTAGCACCATGCCTAAGTCATTTAGCGCATCATATGTATAGGCCTTCACCTCAATCCATGACATGGGGTTTACTGGCCCATGTCCATGGCCTAGTGGTAGGGAGTACTGGATTGCCATTGTTATCAGTTCCTTAGCCTGCCTAATGGCATCCCAAGCATCCATGCCCTTAGCTAACCCAGCCGTTATGGCTGCAGAGAAGCTGCACCCTGTTCCATGAGTATTCCTGGTGTTTATCCTAGGGGCCCTTAATTCCCTGAATTCACCTGTATCTCTGAAGTAAACTAGGTCGACGCTTTCAGGGCCACCTATATGGCCACCTTTAACTATGACAATCTCAGGGTGAAGCTCCTCCGCTATCCTCCTCGCCGCTTCCCTGGCATCATCAAGGTTCCTGATTTTAACCCCAGAGAGGTGCTCCGCCTCAGGTGCATTCGGTGTCACAACCTTAGCCAGTGGGATTATGACCCTCTTCAGGGTTTCCATGGCCTCGGGTCGCATTAAAGGATCCCCACTCTTAGCGTACATTACTGGGTCAACAATCAGTGGGAAACCCCATTTCTTAACTGCATGAGCAACGGCGTCCATTATGGAGGAGCTGCTTAACATCCCCGTCTTAGCCGCGTCGACACCAATATCCTCGGCAACGGCGTCAATCTGCGCCTCGACTATGGATGGGTCAACCTCCTGAACAGCCCTAACACCCATGGTATTTTGCGCAGTGACAGCGGTTAACGCCACCATTCCATAAACCCCCATTACATGGAATGTCTTCAAATCGGCGGTTATACCAGCCCCACCACCCGAGTCAAGGCCAGCAATGGTTAGTGCCTTAGGTATCCTCGCAGTCATGTGTAACCAGTCCTCGCAGTACCTAATAAACACTACTATGGGTAATCCATAACCTACTTATTGATCAGCAGTTCCAGCATTAATCACCACTCATGCAAATGCCTCCTCATCACTTACAATAAGCATTACCGCTTGATTAATATAAGTTTCCGTTTGTCCCTACACTCTCATCGAGTGTAGGGACCTGGACCTCAGCCAACAGCTTAAACCTAGCCTCACTCGCAATCCTCCAACCATCATTGTAATACCTCCAGAAGATCTTAGGGAAGATAGGGGAGAACTTTACTCTACCCCTCTTTGTGGAAATTTCAATCTCACTAAGGCTGAACCTCCACAAGTGGTCGTCCAAGTGAACGGTAATCCTCCTCACAAATGGTTTATCAGTTTAACACCTTCCTCTCTTCTTCAACTTCTCAAGTCCCCATGCCTTCCCCTCTCAGTCTCATAAACCCCAGCCCTAATCCTCGTGAAGGAGATGGTTCCATTAACAATCCCGTAATTTATTGCATCCTCCAGTACTCATACTCCCTCTCAACCTCCTCAAGCGCCGAGTATACGTCGTAATCAACCTTAATCCTCAGCTTCACCGCCCTTAGCACTCCTCTAACTCTCATCTCCTATCACCTCCCCACCCTTTTGGGCATAGCCTACATCGGCGTGAGGGGGCCCGCCTTTGATGCGGGCTACTGAATACTGATAAAGCTTGATTTTATAAACCCATTACCGTGAAGCCCACATAGTGGGGATTAATCAAATTAAATGTGTAAAGAATATAAAAAAGATTTCCATTAATGTGAAAAGGTTTCTCCAATTAGCCGATTAATGAGACAGCGCCTGGCGTCTCATTAATTTTAAAACTTAGCTATATAGTCATTCGTGCTAGTGATTATTAACCCCTATAAATTTAACCATGCATAAACTAGAACATAATAAATTGATACATTGAATATATATTAATGAAGTTAAGGGTGGGAAATGTTTAAAAATAGGCTCACCACTTGACTCATCGGGCAATTGGAAAAATGCTGCAACAGCAGGAGGGTCCAATCCCACGATCAGGGGTTGGGGAAGAGGGTGTGGTTGGTTGGCACGTGTTCGGTGAGGTATGGGGTGTTAAAGATGATCTACTCCAAGATGAACAATACCTTAAGAACCTGGTTATTAAAGCCGCTGAGGTTGCCAACATGCACTTGGTTGATGTTAAAGTCTGGCGTTTCGGTGGTGGGGATAAGGGTGGGGTATCGGTCATTGCACTGGTGCTTGAGTCCCACATAGCCATACACACCTGGCCGGCTTACAACTACGCGACAATAGATGTATACACCTGTGGCAAGCATTCAAGACCTTGGGATGCATTCGATTACATAATAAGGCAACTTAAGCCTAGAACATTCACGAAGAACATTGTTGATAGAAGTAGCGGATAATCCTTCACCATTTAGGTTCACAATCAAATTAAACCCTTTCAATTTTATTCATTACTCCCTTCTTAAACCTCATTCATTCTCACTGCACATTCACAGGGTGGACCGTGAAGCTAACGGTAATGTGGATTAGCTGGGTAAGGGAAACCAAGATACCAGTGATGTTAATCATTCAGTGGGAGTGTTTAAAGTGCAACTGATGCTATTCCCCTTTGGGCGGCTTCAATTATCCTCAGGCACTTGATGTGGTCCAGGAGTGTTGAGAAGGGCTTAGCCTTACCCATGACAGCCTCTATGAAGTTCCTGTCCTCGAGGTATATGGGCTCCTCACGTTGCTCCACACGTTTAACTTCCCCATTATTGTAGACCACGTGATTAACTAGGTCAGCTACAACCAGTGAACCAGGACTAATGTAAACATGAACCCTCATTTTACCTGAGTTAACCCACTTAGACCTGATGCCCACTGATACCCCATCTAGGTCGAGTAATATGCTTGAATCATACGTGTTAATCACTGTCCTTGATACCACGGCCTTAATGGGCTTGGTCATCATCAACGCCAGGTCTAGGTCATGGATGGCAAGGTCATAGATAACTCCCACGTATTGGGTGGGGTTCTGCGGTGCCGGGCCTACCCTAACCATTGATATTGCAATTGGTTCCTCAACCATGTTGATGGCTTCACTGATCGTCTCATTAAACCTCTCAACCATGGCAGGGATTACTAGGTTGCCTGACTTCTTCGCCTCATTAAGTAGGTTAATGGCTTCACTCAACGTGACCGTGGCCGGCTTCTCAACCAGTAGATGTGACTTACCAACCAGCTTGAAGGCTACTTCATAATGCGTATTAGTTGGTGTTGCTATTACCGTTGCCTCAGGGTGCCTGATCAATGCAGCGTCGATATTGTCAAAGGTCTCATCAGCACCCATTGACCTAGCCTCACTTAGCCTTGATGGGTCAGCGTCAACTGCGGTAATCTCATCGACAAGTCCTTCACTCCTTAACCTAACTAGGTTCTTCAAGTGTATTGAACCAATCCTACCGACCCCAATTAAGGCAACCTTAACACCCACTTGACTGCACCGGGAGGGGGGTGGGTAGTGTTTAATTAAGTGTTATTGCTGCTGGCTGTTAGACCCCTCCTCAGGCTTTTCAGACTCCCGCTTAACCTCCGCCTCAACCTGCTTGGCCTGCACCTCCTCCGGTGATTTAATGGTGAACCTATCGCTCAACTTAACCTCTGGTGGTATGACCTTAACCCTGACTGAATATATGCCAGGCTTAAGCAGCACTGGTATAACGGCCTCCTGAACCTTTTCAAGTGAGTCCTGGCCTGACTTAACCATTATCCCCATGCTGTACTTCTCAAACCTTGAACGTTCAGTGGTTAACTTACCACTAATGATTATCTCGGCGCCTTGGACATTGGCCTCCTGGAGTTGCCTGAGGGCTATTATAGCCGCCCTCCTAAACCTAATGCCCTTAGCCATGGCATCGGCTATCCTAAGGGCAACGAGCCTGGCGTTGTACTCTGGATGTGGCTCCTGTATGACATCAATCACTACGTTATCTAAGTTAAACTTAGACTTTAATATGTCGGCCAATGCTTTAACTTGCTGCCCCTTCCTACCGATTATTCTATTCTTCCTCTCAGCTATTACAATGACCCTAGTGCCCAATGTAGTCCTCTGTATGATGGAATCAACATACCTATTCCTGGTTAAGGCTATGTTGAGGTACTCCTTAATCATCCACTTCCTCTTATTCTCATCAATAATCCTCTTATACATCGGCAACCTCCTCTGCTGCGCACTGGCCATTAGCCCCATATGCACCTAGGCTTTTTTAAACTTTGTGAACAACGCCGTATGCGGCAGGGGAAAGGTTAATATAGCCGATTTCGGTTTTACGCAAGCATGAGGAGGGACGCCGTGATCATACTGGTCATTGGATTGATTTCACTGTGGCTTCTAACATCATCAATAAGGGTCGTGACGCTACCCATAGCCCCCAGTTCACAAGGTGGTGGCGGTGGCTCAGGGGCACCAACCATAAGCCCACCCCTGATTAACATAACCATACCCCACAGTAAAGGCCCCATGATCAAGCTACCTAATTTAACATTACCGTCAGTACCAATACCAGTAATTAGTATTGAGCTGCCTATACCCAACATAACTAGGAGGGTGGCCATGATTAATGTAACACAGCCGCATCCGCCGCAGCAAGGCGGCATTAACGGTACTGGGCATGGTAGTGGGATGGGAAGCGGGGGTAAAGCTACCCAGCAGGTGGCTACTGTACCGCAGTTACCAATCACAGCTGTACTAGCTGCCTTGGTAATAATCATGGTTGCCTCATCGGTTTTCGCAGTCTTAACAACAAGGGGTAAGGGGCCTAAGGTTAGTGAAACTGAGGGGGGCGCTGGAGACGCAGCTAAACTGTCCATGCAGCCAACAGCCCCGGTTAGGGGGGTTACTGAGGGGTACGTGGAGCCTAATATTGAGTTGCTGCCCAATGAGAGAATTAACTCACTAAGTGGCTGGGGTGGTGGAAACCTACTAAGGGTGGGTATACCACCTGACCTGCCGCTGATATGGGGTGTTAATGAGCCCCTTAAGTACGAGGTTAAGGACGACGTTGTGGTTAAGGCCAGTTCAGGGCTGTTAATTAACAATGGCCAGATCACCGCACCCAGGGAGGGTTGTTATGAGGTTACTGGTGAGTCCAGTGAGGGTTCGGAACACCTAAACATCAGGTTCACTGACTACTCAAAGGACTTGGAGAGGCTATTTAGGCTCAACATGGTGGTTGACCTAAAGAATTCCAGTAGCATGACTCCTAGGGAATTGGTAAATAAGCTGATTAATGATGGTGTAATTAGGAATAGGGCTGAGGCCATTAAAATGACCAGGATATTTGAAGGAGCCTACTACGGTAAGAGGAGCATTGGTAGGGCTGATTATGAGGCATTCATTAGGGCGTTGGGCAAATCCCACGCAAACCCAAGGGTGATAACCTGTGGTTAATGGGGTAAGGGTTCCGTTGGTTAGGTACATCACCTACTACGTAATATTGATAGTAGTGACTGCGCTACTTATCCTACTAACCCCGGTGGGCTTTTACATACTTTTCATACTGTCAATACCCATAGCTGCCTCATTAGCCATCACCCTTGCTAACGAGGTAAGGGCCTCGAAGGGTAGGCCATGGTTCATGGGAAGGCAGGTAAATGACGCCGCATACATGGTGTTAACATTATTGATGGCACTTGGTGCATTCCTCATTGTGCCCATTTATGATGCCAGGATTGCCCTAGCCTCATTACTACTCTTAGCATCAGCAGTCATGATTAATAGGCTTGGTTCAAGTTACTCATTAACCAATGTTAATGTCGGCGAGTTCCTCAGGAAGATGGCGGTTACTGTGGCACTCTTCTCATTGGCCTCGCTATTTGGGTTGGCCTACAGGCCACTCACATACCCCTTTGCAATTTCAGCCTTAGCGGCCTTGGCGCTTTCATTCACCGCATTAATTAATGCGCAACCAGGTAGGGGTATTGGTAACGCAGTCCTTTACCTTAAGGATTCTTATGGTGGCATTGTAGCCGCCTTCTTCGGCCTTGGCCTATTCTACATGGCACTAGCCATACCTAAGCCGCCGGCCTACAACATATACATACTCGCCGTATCAATAGTATTGACACTAGTGCTTGTGACTTACATAAGCTATAGGGCCTACACAGTCGCCTCAAGTGATGTTGAGAAGATGGCTGAGGAGGTTTACGAGGCCCATAGGCGTGAGGTTAAGGTCATTCAGGTACCTGAGCTTAAGTACTTCAATGAGGCTGTTGATGAGTTCGTTAAGTATGGCCGTAAGGATAAGCTCCTAACCTACCTGGCATACATGATGGCCAGTGGGGGATTTGAATACAACGAGGTTCTTGAAGTCTTAGCCGAGTTGATCGATTACCAGTACTCGCCCAACAAGCTGTACGATAGGTTCGGCATTGAGGAAGAGATTACTAGGAGGATTAACATGGTTAACAATGTACTAAACATGATGGCTCAGTATGAGGAGGATAAGGTTCATTCAGGCTATGGCCAGGTATAGTAGCGCCCTCGGCACCGCCTTCCTATCGGTAAATTAACTTTAGGATGACGTGACATTATCACCGTGGAAATATGTTTATTAGGCGCACTGCACGCTAAGGCTATGGATTTAAATACAGCCTCTGAGAGGGCAAGGAGTATTATTGACGAGGTCTTGAAGTTTTACGTTGGCGACATCGAGGCTGTCTCTAAGATCATAGCCTCAATATTAGCCGGGGGCCATGTGCTTATTGAGGATTACCCAGGGATAGGTAAGACCTTTCTGGCTAAGCTGGTGGCTAGGTTACTTGGCCTTGAGTTCCGTAGGATCCAGTTCACCCCAGACCTCCTACCAAGCGACATAGTAGGTACTAAGGTTTGGAGACAGGATAAGGGTTACTTTGAGACTGTTAAGGGTCCCATATTCGCAAACCTCATACTTGCAGATGAGATTAATAGGGCTCCGCCCAAGACCCAGGCTGGTTTACTTGAGGCTATGGAGGAGGGACAGGTGACTATTGAGGGTGATACACTTAAACTTCCTCAACCATTCATAGTGATAGCCACCCAAAATCCCATTGAACTGGAGGGCACATACCCACTCCCAGAGGCACAGCTCGACAGATTCATGATTAGGATTAGTTTAGGCTACCCTGATGATGAAATTGGGCTTCTAAAGAGGAGGATTACCTGGCGTACTGATGACCCCACAATATACGTTAAGCCTGTGACCAATGCCGGTGAACTCCTTGAAATTAGGCAATTCCTGGAATCCTCAGTAACCGTTAGTGACGAGTTACTGGGCTACATATCAAGCTTCAGGGTGATAAGGAAGGACCCAAGGGTCCTGGCAGGCCCAAGTCCAAGGGGGATAATATCACTGATGAGGATGAGTAAGGCCATGGCCCTACTTGAAGGTAGGGACTACGTAATCCCTGATGATGTTAAGCGTGTAGCCGCTGATGTACTTGGCCACAGGGTTGTGTTGAAGCCTGAGGTAACCCTAGAGGGCGTTAGGGGTGAGTCCGTTGTGGCTGAGTACGTCAGCAAGTTGCCTGTACCCAAGTGAGGTATATGGTTAAGGAGTCGGCGAAAACAGTCATACTACTGGCCACACTATCAATGGTTACGGCAGCGGTTGCCCTACTATCAACCGTTAAGCCACTTGTAATCGGGGTTGCCTTACCCATGATATTAGTCTCCCTGGCGTTAATGATAGACAGTGGGCCTAGGGTTAATGTAGAGTTGGCTGTAATGCCCAGTAGGATTTACGTTAATGACGAGATTGAGGTTAAGGTTAAGGTGAAGGTAATGGGTGGTTACGGTATAATGACGCTTAGGCTACCACCAAGACCAGGTAGCCCTGAGTCGGAGAGCTTTGAGTTAACCAGCGGTAAGAATGTTCACATAGTGTTTAAGGGTCCCCGTGACGTTGAGAAGAGCTTCACTTATAGGCTTAGGGCTGTTAGGAGGGGGCGTTATGAATTAAGGGGCGTGGATTACGTCTACCACGACCTATTCGGCTTAAGGCAACCCATTGAGGGCTACGTTGATGTGTCAGCCCAGGTTGAGGTTATGCCTAAGGTTAAGTTAATAACCAGAGCCACGGGTATAATTAAGCCTAGGGAGGCTTTCCCAAGGTCACCCCCATCCAGGCTTGGGCCATTCTCCACGGAATTCAGGTCCGTGAGGGAGTATGCTCCAGGTGACCCATACAGGTTCATAAACTGGAAGGCAACGGCCAGGTCCCCGAATGGCGAATTAATGGTTAATGAGTATGAACGTGAGGGTTTAAGGACAGTCCTATTCATACTGGATACAGGTAGGTGGATGCGGTATGGTACCTGGGAGGAGAACCCACTGGAGTACGGCATACTCATAGTGTTGTCATTGTCTAGGCTACTGCTTAGGTATAATTACAACGTGGGCCTATGGACAGCTGTGGGTAAGGTTTACCCGAGCTCAGGAATGGGCCATTACTACAAGATTCAAAGAGCCCTGATAGGCGTTGAGGCTAGGCCAAGCGCCTACTTAAATGACCCATCCCTAATGGTCATGGTTAACGAGACGAGGCCCATTGTGGTTATGGTAACCAGCATCACCAGTGATAACATTAACTGGCTAGTTGGGTTCCTAAAGTCAATACCAACCTACGGGCTTTTACTGGACATAATACCACACAGCATGATAATGAGGAGGAGCCTACCTGAAATAGGATGTGCCAAGGTGCTTGCGCTGGATAGGGCTAGGTTGCATAGGTTAATCCCATCCAGGTTTAGGGTTCTTCCATGGGACCCTGTTTGTGATGGTATCGGGCCGATTACGGTTAAGGTGCTGTCCAGTATAGGGTGGAGCGTATGAGAGCTCAACTAGGCTTACTATCCATCGCACTACCACTGATCCCATACATCGTGGTATTCATGTATGGTGACCCAGCCGCTAGGGTTACTTCACTCGCCTTCATGGGGCTATCTCTCATCACCGGGGTATTGGGTATGTTTAGGGGAAATCCATTAATCGAGCCATTAATAACGGTCATATTCATGTCACTTATATTGGCGCTATCTAGCGGGTACCTAGTGTACGTAACCCACGTGTATGTACTTTACGTTAACCCCATGGGATTAACAACCCTGGGGTACTCCATAGGGTTCGTTGAACTGGCTGTTGTTGTATCAATGATGCTGAGAATGTACAATAGGTTGTACAGCGAATTGGTCAGTAAGGGCTACAGTGAGGAGGAGGTTAAAGGTGAGTTAAGTGAGTATGTTAAGCACATGTTGATGATGTCCTCAATCGCATTTGTGGCGTCAATACTAGTGTACCTTGCCTTCAGCCTAACTACGGTGAGTTTCCTAGACCCAATAACAGCGTTGGTAATATTCCTGGTTATTTACGTAGTACTAATGAGGTATACGGTAAGAGGGCAGTAAAGCCCGACTATTGATCAACCAATTTCACCCAGAGGTTAAGCATTATTAATATTCATGCAGCCGCACCTGAAGGCAAGTGCCCTCCTAAAGTTTAAAAGAAACTAAGAAACCTAAACTTCAATGCAGAAACTAGACTTGAATGAATTACTCTACCCAATCAGGGCTGCCGTAACCTTAGCAATACCCGACCTATTAGCCATAATAGCCGCCTCAGTGGTACTGGGCATGTTAACCAGTATATATGTTGGGGTTAGTTCGGTGGACTTCATGGCGATGATTGCGTACGCCGCTATACTAATATCCACTGACCTATGGCCCTCATTGATAATATCACTAACCTACGTGCCGGTGGTAATACTGCTTTACAGGGGTTTCAGGGATCTTAACGCTGTAATTGGCTTAAGGTGGGGTAGGGTTGGTTCATTAATAATAATTGTGGCCTACCTGCTTTGGGTTTTAAACTCAATTATCGTGACTGTAACGCAGCTAAGCCTTAAACCCATTGACATATTAGCACGGTTATCATCAATCATCAGTAGCGTTAAGCTTGGATCCGTGTTAGTGGTTACACCAATCTACGTTTCAATAATAATGGCCATTGCCATGCTCCTTGGCGTAGTGGGCATACTAATGTGCCTGTACTCGCTGATCAAGGTTGGTGATTTAACCGGTAAGAGGAGCACTATTAAGAAGGCTGCGGTGATTGTAACCACTAGCATCGCCCTGGGTGTAATACCAATATTGGGCGTGGTCCTGCTGTTGATAGGGTTATACCTGGTGCTAAATGGACTTAAGGTTACTTCCCAAGGCAAGGTTAGGGGTAGTTAAGGTTAAAGCCACAGTGATGTTAAGGCACGAGGACTTGCCTGGCCGTAACCCTGCTGTACCTTAAGTTATCAAGCGCCTCATTAGCCTCCTCAAGCCTCATAACCTTAGTGACCAGGGGCTTCACCTTACCACTATCCGCAAGCCTCATGACACTTATGAAGTCATTCAAGTTACCAGTTAAGCTACCCATTATCTGAATCTCCCTCTGTGTAATGTAAGGGGCGTGGTGGATCAAGTCACCACCGTATAGGCCAAGTATGACGTATCTACCCATCTTATCCAACACATCAATGTAGGTTTTAAGGGTTTCATTAGAACCCACGGTGTCAACAACCACATTAGCCCCCCTACCCTCCGTAATCTTCCTTATTTCATCAACAGCGTTAACCCTACCGTCAACCACATAGTCGGCGCCAGCCCCCTCAATTTCCTTAAGTGCCTCATCTCTAACATCAACACCAATGACAACTGCACCCATAACTTTAGCTATCTGCACGGCCATGGTACCTAACCCACCGCCAGCCCCAACCACAACAACGTACTCAGACGGCTTAACCTGGGCCTTCCTCACCAGGGCCCTGTAGGGTGTTAGACCGGCACAGGGCAGTGGTGATGCCTCAACTGGGTTAAGGTTCCTTAACCTGTAGAGGTACCTGTAGTGGGGTATTAGCACGTACTCTGCGAAGCCGCCGTCAATGTTTTCACCAATCTTAATTGGGTGCTCGCATAACTGCTCCTCACCAATCCTGCAGTAGTGGCATGTCCCATCCCCAATCCATGGATCAACAGCAACCCTATCACCCTCCTTAAACCCCACGACACCCTCGCCCACGGCGGCCACTGAACCGGCTATTTCATGGCCTGGGGTTACTGGTATTCTTAAGCCGAGGGCCTTAACATCAATCCTACCAAACCTGCCATCAACGAAGTGAACAACACTATGGCAAACACCAGCCCCCTCAACCTTAACCAGCACCTCAGGGCCCCTAGGTCTTGGTATGGGCACCTCTTGAAGTTGAAGAGGCTTACCGAATTCAACAAGCCTCATTGCACGCATGTAGTCGGCCATATTTAAAACAGCGGCCGGATTTTTTAAACATTCCCACTATCCGCATTGACCTAAACGCACCAGTAAGCGCAATTGAGAGATCTGCATGTTAAGTTTACTTAAACCTTATAAGGTTTAAGGCCGGTTACGGCATTAGTGTTTAAAATGAGGATCGGCATCTTCATTGGGGTAGCATACGGTGAGGATGCCATTAGGCAATTCATAGGTAGGTTAATCTCCCTCACCCAGGGTATTCAATGGTTAGCCATAGGGGATTCAATGCTTAACACGGAGTTTAACCTTGAGAACTTGGGTAAGGGCAAGGATGTTGATATGGTCATGGTCTTCGGTGGCGATGGGTCATTACTTAAGTTCATACACACCTACCCGGAGTTGATAGGTAAACCAATACTTCACGTTGGAGCCGGTAGGATAAACTTCCTAAGCGAGGTCCTTGTAACAGAGGACCCAGCTAAGCTGCTTAGGGTTTTTAATGGCGAGTACTACATTGATGAGAGGGATCTCCTATCAGCATCATTCAATGGCTCAAGTTGCTTCGCCCTGAACGAAGTTGTGGTTAGGAGTATTGACCCTGGGCGTATGGTTACGTTAAGCATAGTTGAGGAATCTGGGGAGGAGATAATGAGTGGCAGGATGGATGGGTTAATAGTGGCAACCCCAACCGGCTCCACGGCCTATAGCCTAGCGCTAGGTGGGCCTGTGGTTGATTATAGGGTTAAGTCTAAGTTGATAGTACCAATGGCGCCATTCTCAAGAACACTGGTTCCAATAGTTCACCCATACGACGTTAAGGTTAAGATTGTCTCAATGGATGCGGTGCACGTAATCTGTGATGGATTTATAAAGGGCAAGGCCACGAATATGCTGGTAGGACCATGGCTAGGGAAGGTAAGGTTAGTGAGGATAAGAAGGGTGGCGATGTACGAGAAACTAAGGACAAGATTACTAAGGCTTTGATAATAGACTCCAGTGGACTATTCCACATAAGGAACGCCTACGCCATAACTGAAATGGCCTCGATGGGCTATAGGCTTGTTACAACCAGCCTAGTGGTTAACGAGGTTAAGGATGCTAGATCCCAGGCCCTGTTGGGCATACTGAACATGGAGGTTATCGACATTGATGCAGATCACATTAAGCAGGTAAAATTGGAGAACTCTGGGTTAAGTGATACTGATGCATCAATAGTTGCCCTGGCCCTGGACCTGGCTTCCCAGGGTATTGAGGTCACCGTTGTCACCGACGATGTTGGGCTCATAAAGGCATTGAGAAGGAGAATCAGGGGTATTAGGATAATTACTGTTAACGTTAAGTAAAATGCTGAGGAATGATTAATGACACCTACTGTTTATTAAGTATAGAGTAGTTGATTTTATACACAAGGACCCATCCATTAGGCCTCGAAACGTAAACCAACTGGAAGCCTGGGGGTGGGCTTATCCAATTGCCGTAGAACCAGGTGTAGTAAAGCTCATTCAAAAGTGTGGTGTTGGTACCAACGAATGGGGGTGGTACCAGCTGTTGACCTAGTATAGGCTGGAATGTCATTATTAAGTGTATGGATGATGAGGAAGAGGATGATGACTGGGAGTAGGTGGGCCAGGTGTTGAATAGCCACAACGGTAATGTGAATGGGGTCGCCGTGGTCATTGATCTCAACTGAACCAGGCACTGATCAACGTCTAGAGAGTAGGCTGGGGCCTCAAGGTCAAATAGGAGGCGGTAAAGCGTAGTGTTCGTCAACGGAACGTAGAGGTTAAGCGTGTTAACT
>Ga0080003_1000419_pt1 | contig 28635 bp, 26 predicted proteins | sample JossMetagenome_FD_69206 | JGI IMG/M metagenome (GOLD analysis project Ga0080003, IMG submission 69206) | Hot spring microbial communities from Joseph's Coat, Yellowstone National Park, USA - JC2_E (SPADES assembly) (version 2) | ecosystem: Environmental > Aquatic > Thermal springs > Hot (42-90C)...
ACTCTATATTTAGACTTTTTGGGATAAGTGAAACGTTTAGTGAATGTGCTATAAGTAAAGAGCTTATACCAAGAGATATTCTTGAAAAGCTTGGCGAACTAAGAACGGCTGGAGCATATAGCAAATCTGTAATACCAGATGTTGAAGGCAATACTGATGAGTTTGTTTTTGTTTTTGAAAACAAAAGGTATTCTACGGAGGATGATGATTGGATTGTAAAAGCTATAAAACAAATAATATTATATTCGAGTTCAAAAATTTATCAAGAAAAGAAAGGAAACGTTGTATTTATATTTAGCTACACTGGTTCTTATAATATTAGAGATAGGGTTGCAAAAATTATAAATCAACATGAAGAACTTAAAATTATATATGACATTTTTAATAAAAAGCAAAATTATAAATTAGTACTTTTACCCTCTTCAGAAATATTTAAAGTAATATATAAAGCTTTGAAAGAAGGTAAAAAAGAAAAAGCTTGGATTATTGATACCATATTAAATAACGTAATAGATTTACCTTCAGAGTGATTATATGATATTAAAAAATAAAGATAGGTTAACTGTGTGGGATTTCCCCAGTAAAGCGGGAAAAAATGGTAATTATATAGAATCTTATAGAGGTAGTTTTTTGCCTGAAATGGCAAGATTTGCTATAGAGAGGTACTCCAATAAAAATGACCTAATTTTAGATCCATTCTGTGGTTGTGGCACTACCATAATAGAAGCAAATAGAACAGGTAGAAATGGATTAGGTTATGACATAAATGAAACTGCAATATTGCTCGCTCGAAAAATGCTTAAACAAAATACGCTAAAAAAAGAAAATCTGATTGGCGTTGCGAAAAGAAAGGATTCAAGGAAATTTACGCAAAAAGATATATCGGAAGATGCCCACAAACCTTATGTAGATATGATACTCACGTCACCACCATACTTTAATAACTTAAAGTATTCTGACGATGAGGAGCAATTAGGAGCTATTGAGAAATACGATGTTTTTCTTGAAGAATTAAATAAAGTATGGATTAACTGCTATAATGTGCTTAAAGAAAAGGGATTTATGCTTGTAGTTGTTGGAGATGTAAGAGGTAAAATTAAAAAAAGGGGATTGCAAGGACTAAACGGTCTGATACCATTACATGTTGATATAATTAATCAAAATAGAAATATAGGTTTTACTTTATGGGATATAATAATACATCCTATTTATAACATGAATTCTTTACATAACTTTTTTTATATAAAATGGTTGAAGGAAAATGACTTCCAGTTTATAAGTCACGATTACATCTTAGTTTTTAGAAAAATATGAATATATTCAAAGATTTATCTTTTGTATCATAACTAGATATCTAGGAAGATAGTTTATCCGCAGAATACGAGTTTTAATATATTTAGAATTCACAAATAATGTTAGAAAAATAGCTCTGCCCAAATATACATTAAACTTATACTTTTTTCAATATAAGCCATTGTTCAGCAGAGCAACATGTACGTTACCTTTTTCTTTCTTTCCTATCTATTAGCTACTGGTGGTAATATGCCAGAGAAGAATGCTACGCTTGTTTTGAAACTGCACAAGTGCCACATTTTTGAAAAAGCCCTTCCTCTATAAGTGATGTTACCAAGGAAACGCTACATGAAGAAGAGCTTGCTAAAAGAGCGGAAGGAAACGAAAAATTCAAGCTTAAGAAGCTCAATGTTGATGGCTTCGATGTTGAGCTGTACTTTGATGTAAAAGATATGCAAAATATCACTCTTGGAGATATTATTAACCTTGTAGACCAGGTACAAGCAGATGACAAAAAGATTGAGACTTCGTTCAGGTTCGAGAGATAGGTGACCGCTATGGATGCCGAAATAGGAGAAAGATATGAAAACTTGAAAAACTTTATGAGGAATTAGATAATGAAGAATTAGATGAATGCAGGGATTGCCCGTTTGGAAAATCGAGTGCAAATAAACCAAAACTGCATGAACCACCAGAAGTAATTAGAGATAAAATAGAGATTATGTTTGTCGGAATTAACCCCAGCAATAAAAGAAATATCGATTATATTAAAAAGAATTTTAGGCCGTGGTCAATACTTCCAAAAGATAAAGTTGAGGAAGTTGAAAAAAGATATAATGTAACGGAAAAGGAGCTAGGCATAAAAGATTTTCCGGATCTTGGCGGATATTGTGCGTACAATGATGCACCTCTGTTTTATGCATTCAAACTGTTAGGTATTGATAGAAAGAATGTTTTCATAACAAATCTTGTAAAGTGTGCTAAAACTGAAAACAATAACTCAAGTATAGACTTGGATGTTGTTGAACGTTGCAAATCATTTTTAGAAAGGGAAATTGAACTTGCGAAGCCCAAGTTAGTAATCTTTATGACACAAAACAAAAGATATGATAAGGCTTTAGACGAGCTCAGTAATAAATATAAAGACATACATATGGATAGAATATATCACCCAGGGTATTATAGGCGTAAGGGTATTCTAAAATCTCATCCCGAAATAAGAAAAGACTATGCTAGTGAGATCTATAAAATATATGAAGGGGCTAAAGAGGATGGCATAGAATTCAATATTAGATTAACAGACCCTACAAAATCGTGATTCTTCGTGTAAGTATCTGTTCAACGCAAAAGCATATTTAAACTTTATTAGCAAATAGGATATAGTGTAAGTTTATGGTCGTTATAAATACCGAGATAGTTGTCGGAATTGCTACTATAGTGGCAGGGAGTGTTACAGCTCTGATCGGATTTTTAATAAACAAATTACTTAGCTACGAGCGCCAATTACGTAGCTACGAGCACCGTATAACAAAACTTGAAGAAAAACTGGAGAACTGGAACCCGTATTTCGAAATTATTATTAAAGGTATAACTGACCGCTTTGGGGGTAGTGCAAGAAATCACACAAGAGGGGGTGTAAAAAAATGACACTTGATTATAAGTCTATGAAGATGTTGAACAATATTCTTGAGGCTATTAGAATGAATAAAGAAACGCCCCGTCAGAGGCAACTTTTAATAAATATATTAGATTCTGTAGCGCCGGAGGAATTAGGTTCTTTTCTTCAAAGGCACGGATTTAGTTCTGTTGATTCACTTAAAAAATACCTTAAGGAAAAAAATGACCGGGACTTACTTACTGGCTTAGTAATAATTGGTGTAGCTTTGCTTACCGTCTATCTGTTAACTAGACAGAAAGGATCGACTAGGCAGAAAGCATAGTTGACTATTATCTAAAATTCTTATTGTATCTATAGGGCAGAACACGTATAAGTCATATATCTAACAAAAAATCCCGTCTTTCTTGCAGTACAATACTCTTATTTTTAAGACGGTTATAAGTCTGCTTGGCTGTGCTTTTCTTATATCTTGTTTTCCTTATAGCAGTATGCATATAATGCCTATTTATTTGCTTTAAGTAATAGGAACATAATCTCTCTGTAGTCAATTTCTATTTAAATATAAAAGTATTGTATTCAATATTAAAAACTCCCTTAATCTTCTTTTGTAAATTCTCGCCACCTATGCTATCATAAATATTGCTAAGCTCATCAAAAAATGCCACTTCTATTCCTTCTTTACTCAAAACTTTATTCAAATATGATTTTCTTTTTAGGACAATTATACTATCATCTAGTTCTTCGTCGTCTTCCTCTGTGGCTTCGGTAAAATCTAAATTGTACGAGAAGCCCATTATAAATAAGTATTTTTTAAGTTCTTTATCTCTTGGGATGTTATAATCATTTCGTAATTTATCGTAATCAAGATTTTTGAAATATAATAAGATTTGTTCAACTTCTTTTTTTAAATTAGCTTCTTTTAAAGGCACGGTTGTTTTGACTTGAGCCAAGAATATTGTTGTTTCGTTTTCTGCAAGTACATCTATATCTGTTTTATAAAAAGTTCTATCAAGTGCTAATAGTCTTGCTTTATACCTGCTTTGTAGATATAAATAGGCTAAAAATTCAGCAGATAACCCCAACGATAATCCTAACCTCTCTTTTAATCTTTTTATTACTGACGTATCCCCATATCTTGTTGTATATGCTTTTAGTAAGTCATATGAAGTTTTTACAGTGGTAAGTGAAATACCTTCTTTGTATTTTTTAATTAGAGAATCTAAGAGAATTTTTGTGCCAGATTGATATCCACTTTTATTGAACAGGGAAACCGAATCAAATAATAACCAATATGAGCCATTGCTGCCAAGAGAGCCAAATATGGGCATATATAAGGCATAACTATATGCATGATCTTTCCTATATTTAGGATCCTCGTGCTCAAATCTTATTATCTCCATCTTTTGACCTTTCAGATAATATTCCCATATATAACCAAGAATTAATTGCTTTAGCATCAATGTAGCTTCATCTATTTCAAAAGAAGCTTTATAACCATTAAATTCTGTTGTACGTATTAAATGTATGGGCCTATTTCTGAACAGTATTTCAAGATCCGCATTTTTCTTTGCAACATTAATATATACTGCTTTTTGTATAGGTATTCTCCTTATTTTGAAAATATTAACAGTTTCACAATTGGTAATCTCTCCAAGTTTCATGCATGCATCTTTTAACGCCCAAAGATCAAGTGCCTTATCAAACTCTCCTTTTAAACTTTCAAATTCTGCAGGCGATAAATAACTACACAGATACATTATGCTACACTTATAACCAAATATGATTTCATCTTTACGTTTAAAAAGTATCTTATTTTCATGACCCAACCAAAAACTTTTGATACTTTCATCAGTCATTAGGCTATAGAAAAGTGTTCCGGGCCGATATGGGCTTTCACAATATCCGTAATAATTTATGAGCCAATTAAGAATGGAGTGGCGAAATGTTATATCTTCATTCAGGATTTTTACAGGTTCATACTCTTTATCTATTTGTTTCTTGATATTTTTAAGTAATCTCTTTAGTCCTATTATTAATTTTAGCACACCTTTTTCTAAAATATTTTTTGCGTATAAAATCTTCATAGATTCACTAATTTTGTCCTTTAGTTTATACACATATTTTACGTTTGGATCATATTTTGACAATTTATAGATAGCGTCATCAGCTAATGTTTTCATTCCCCAATTTATTATTTCATTAGATTCTACCACCCTTGTCATTTGTTCTAGATCATCTATAATATTTGCCATTAGCATGCTTAAAAAGTAAACATACCCATAAAGTACATTAAACTTTGAATTAGGTATTTTACATGTGTGTAAAAATTCATCAAAATCCTTTTTTTCTAGTATTTTGCTTAGAATAAAATAGTTATGGTAGAAAGAATCGTAAATATTTGGTTGTTTATACATGCAGATCTATTTTACTCTTTATAATAACATATTTAAAACCGACATTGGTATTTATAATTAGTTGTTTACAAATCAACTACTACTCCTTTTAAATCATAAATTCACTTCGCATGCCTCAAAAAGTATACAAATAGGTATAAGATTATGTGAATTTCAACTTTCTCAATTCCAATAAACTTGTTCTTTGACATGCCGAACATCTCTTCCAACCTTTCAAATTCCCCTCTATTGCTAAGCGTTTCTTGTAATCCCGTGTAACGTAAAAAATAGTATATGCAAAATCTTAAACTTGAGGAAGTCATTAATCTTATAGACAAGCTACAAGCAAATGATAAAAGGATTGATGTTTCGTTCAAGTTTGAGGAATAAATTACTGCTTAAGCAAGACTGTCTGCTAAGTGCAGTAAAGGTTTTATGGATAAACTACTTACCTATAATTTAATTTAATTTTTACACTACAACCAACTTTATAACTTTTACCTCGTTGTTTAAAATTTAAATGTTTAAAGTTTTAAAAGAAATTTCTAAATATTTTGTAATATAAATAATATTATATTATTTGATTTAGTTAATGTTTGTTGAATGATAAAGATAAAATTAGGTATATATTTTGTAGATATAAAAATAGAGATTTTAAGAAAGATAAATAAGATAAATAACATTATAATACTTAATAAACTTTAGGATAAAATTATATGTAGTGTAAAAAGTGTTAAAATAGTAGGTAATTAATATATTAATATTAATACTTTAAATATAAATATTAAAAATATAAAATATAAATAAAATATAAATATTAAAAATATTAGATAATAAAATAAACAAAATATACAATATAATATATAAATATTAATATTCTTATATAATATTAGAAAGATTAGAAAAAAGAAGTGATAATATGTTCGAAATAAAGATAGATGATGCAAGATACTGGAAAAATTGTGTAGATTCAATAGTAAATTTGATTGATGAGGGTACTTTCGAAATAACAAAAGAGGGTATATCATTAACCGCAATGGATCCTTCTGGAATAAGCATGCTTATATTCTCAATACCTAATAAAGCATTCTCAAAATATGATGTTGATAAGGATGTTTCAATTGGTATAAATATAGATAATTTTGCAAAGATGCTATCGAGCGCAAGAAGTGATGAGCAGCTCATTATGAAAGAGAGCAATAACAAGCTTGCGGTCGAATTCATAGGCCCGAACGGAAGGAGGCGCTACAAGCTTCCTCTTATAGATACAAGAAAGGAGAAGGATAAAGAGCCAAAGGTTGATTTCGAGTCGATAGTTGAAATGAAGGGAGACGCATTCAAAGAAATACTAAAGGATGCGGTGCTTCTATCAAGCTATATAGGCTTTAAAACCGACAAGGACTCATTGATTGTGAGCGCCAAGGGAGATGTTGGAGAGCTTGAGGAAGAGCATCTTGGAAGCACAGATGCTATAAAGAAGATAGAGGTAAAGAAGCCATCATCGGCAACATTCAATCTTGAATACCTTGAGAGGATAGTGAGCGGATGCCCATCAGATTCTACATTACAGCTATCACTTAAAACAGAAGAGCCTGTAAAGATAAACTATAAGATAGGAGATGCAAACTTCTCATATTATCTCGCACCATATATGGAAAGCTAAAAATGTGATGGAATGTTTTTGGTATTTGTAGCACCACAGAACTTCAAGGATGAAAATCTCGCAGCAGTCAAGCTATTTTTCGAGCGTTGGAATGTTGACTATAAAATTGCGAGCTATGCAAAGGGAGAGTGCAGAGGATACCACGGCGCAGTATACAAGCAGGATGTGAATGCAAACAAGATAGCAATAAATGATTATGAGGGTATAGTGCTTGTTGATGGCAGCGGTATAGAGGAATATAAACTTTATGAATATAGGCCGTTGCTCGATTTATTAATGCAGTTCAATAATTACAACAAGAATATTATTGCAATAGGCAATGCGGTTAAATTACTTGCACGCGCCAATATTATTATGAATAAGAAGGTTGTGGCAAAGGAGGAGGAACTGCGCAGGCTCGTATCTTTATTCCATGGAATTCCATCAACAGCGCATATGGAAACGGCTAGCAACATAATAACTATGGATGGAAGCAATATAAACGAGCAGATAAATGAAACATTGAAGATACTTGGAAAAATTTAAGGATTTAATGTTTAATAATAAAGAACTTACCAAGCAGATTGCAAGGGAGCGCATAGAGATTCTTTTTAAACAAGCTGGAGAAATGCAAAATAGGAATCAAGAGCTGTCAAAGAAATATGTTAGATTAATAAAAAGGTTGAGCTCGCATTATAAAGTGGGAATACCAAAAGAGATAAAGAATAATATATGTAGAAAATGTAATCTTGTCCTTATACCTGGAAGCACCGCTAGTATAAAAATAGTAAGCTCTAGGGGCTACATAGCAAAGAAATGCCTTTCATGTGGAAATGAAATCCATATATTCTATAAGAAACAAAGAATTAAAACTAAGATTTAAACTAAAAACCAGTCCTTTATATTTTGGTATATAATTTTAGTATATAATTTTTTAGTACATTTTAGTACATAATTGTATAAATTGTATATAATCTATTTATACAACATTCTCTTTGACTTTTGAGAAATCTATAATCCTGTTTTTCTTTGATTCTTCATCTCTTGAAAGTAGAACATTTCTGCTCTGCCTGTGCTCTGCTGTTTCTATATATCCGGTTAATTCTGCAAGCTTCTTTGCAAACTCCTTTATTTCATCATGATTCGGCATGCTTTGCAGAGTAAGGTTTCTTTCGGGATCCCTTGATCCGCCTACAAAAGAGAAGCCCTTCACTTCTACATAATTAGGTCTTCCACGTTTGATGAGCTCGGCATAGCCCTCTGGATTGAGCATATTCAAGCCCTTGACGAGCGTCATCCTCAATACAGTCCTTGTCTTGAGCGTGCTGAGCAAATCAAGGCTTTTTAGGAATCTCTGCCAGCTCTCTTTTATCTTAGGTCTTGTCACGATATTATAGACATTTTCATCTGGCGCCTGCATTGATATATAAAGCTGTGTTGGTAGTGGCTTGAGCTTTGCGATCGCCTCTGGAAGCGTTCCGTTATGTACAAGGAATGTGCTTATGCCCCTCTTATGAAACTCATTGAGCAGCTCGCTCATCTTAGGATAGAAAAGCGGCTCTCCAGTCAGGCTTATCGCAACATGCGCCGGCTCATTCGCCTCCTTCCATCTCTTCATCTTCTTTTCAGTATCAGCAATCGCCTTGAATCCGCTGACAATCCTTCTCTGCTCCCTTATCATACCTTCAACGATCTCTTTTGGATCATCCCACTCCTGTGCATTAAGCTCATTCCATTTATAGCCGTGCTCTTCAGGTATAATACGCCAGCAGAACCTGCATGCGAGATCGCAACCTAATGCGGTTGTTGACTGAATGCACTGCCAGCTTTTTATTCCATAAAAAGTATATTTATAACATAATACACCATCTCTAAGCGCATTTGCAGTGTATTCGCATATCTTGACAGCAGAATGATTGCCGACAAAATGGTAGCCCTGCTTTGACATTGTATTTTTAAGCGCTATCGGTATGTTGGGAATATCGTTTTGACCCATTTACTCACTTTGTTTTTTTTGTTTTATTTTTTTATATTTTTATTTTTACATTTAATATTTATATATTATTATAATTATATTTTTTATATTTTTATTATAATTATATTTATATTTATTGTTTTATTGTTAATTATATCTTGTCTTCATTTATAGATTTCTTATAGGTTTTTATAGTTTTCTAGATTTTACAAACTGTATTAATAGTTCTATAATCGACAGAGACCGCCAAACAAAAAATATAAATATCAAAATAATATAAGCTAAATACAAGCTGAAAATTTAAAAATTATAAAATTATAAGCGTGTGATTTTGTGCCAAACACAACTATCAGAAGAGATAATGAAGGAAATGAAGTTAATGAAAATTATAAAAATAATAATCCTACAGGAATGAATTTAAACTACAAAAGATATGTTGATGACTTTTATTATGAACTAACAAATTATATAGAGGATATAAAAATTATTGTTTATTTTGATATAAATATCAGCAATCTCAATAATGGAAAAATTAAAGATAGTATAATATATAACATAAATAATAAAGCAGATTTAAAAGATCAAACAAAAAATGAAAATGTTGTTTATTTAAGTGATATTGATTTTAAAAATATTATAAATAAATATAGCAATTCTGATGAATTCAAAAATTTAGCAAACTTTTTTGCAGTTGTATATAATATTATTTTAGAGGGAGCTAAACAGGCAATAGATATAGAAAGCAATGAATATCTAAAATATATTAAAGAACTTAAAAATAAAAACTATAAAAATGAAGAGCATATTTTAGAGCTTACTAAATTTATATTTAAAGACTACTATCCAAATTTAAAAGATTTTCTATCTAAAGAAAGAAACCAGGATGAAATAATTAGTTTCTTTGTCAAATTGAGCGGCTTTATTGAAAATTCAACAAAAATATTATTTAATAGAATAAATGAAGAACTTAAAATTAATATTAATTTTGAAGAAAATTTTAAAAATAATTTAGGATTAATTGAAGAGATTAAAAGGATAAATCCTAATATTTCTAATATCTTTGACTATTCTAAAACTAAAAATGTTAAAGAGCCAATCTATTTTGAGAATAAAGAGGATTTTGTAAAGGTGCTTGATAACTATATAAATAATCTTTCACATTATATAGCAAGCAAACTAGATAAAGAGGAAATTAGCGAAGCTGAAAAGAATAAATTAAATTATGCATTTTACCATGTTATAGCACGTAAATATATTGATTCTATTGAATATTCAAAAGAGTGGATTACAAAAATAATATTATTAACAAAAAATGCTTATCCTGATTTAGATCATAATCTAATTAATAGATCCATAGATGAAATGAAAACTACAGGCTTTAGATCATATTTAGCACTCCTTCTGTAATGAAATAAAATAAAAATAGCACAAGTATTATAATTATAAAGTTAGAATATATTAAAATTCATATTAATAATGATTAGGGTTTGCTATGGATATATTTAGATTTGAGAAGCCGAGACCGCAGCAGGATAAAATGCTGCGTAGTATATATGAAAGCCTCGATAAAAACAAGAGTATTCTAATTAATGCACCAACAGGTGTTGGAAAAACAGATGCAGCTATTGGGGCTGCGTTAAGCTATATATTTGACCATCCTGAAAAAAACCTAGATCTTTTCTTTTTAACACCTAAAATATCACAACATGCAATTGCGCTCGAATCCCTAATAGGGATAAATAAAAAATATAATCTCGAACTTAAATATGTTGATTTTGTTGGAAAGCAGAATCTATGTACAAATGAAGATATAAACAGTATAGAAAACAGTGCTTTCTACCATCTCTGCAACGAAAAAATAAGAAAAAATAAATGCAGCTATTATATCAATGCTAGAGAAAAAATTGAATCAGGTAGTTTTGATCCTAATATTACAGAGGCCCTTCTAAGAGGACACAATGCGCTTTTTGATTTTTCATTTAAATATGGCTTATGCAGCTATGAGCTTACCTCACATTTTGCTAAATCAGCTCGTGTCATCATTGCGGATTATTCGCATATGCTAAATCCGGCTATAAGCTCGGCCTTCATGAAGAAGATAGGCAAGAATCCATCAAGCAGCATAATGATATGGGATGAAGCCCACAACATAATAGAGCTCGGAAGCTCATACTCAAGCTCGACGCTCAACTTGAGCTCGATAGAAAATGCCAAAAAGGAGCTGAATATTATAAAGAGCAATATAGATTTAGGCTATCTAGAGTTCGAAATAAAAGAGATTGCAAAAAGGCTCAAACACCCCGAAGCGATTATAGATTCAAGAGATTTGAGCCCGGCTATTTTTGATATACAGGTTATGAAGTCTATTGAAAATGCAGCTTTGGAATATATAACAAATACAAAGGCCCGGCGCTCCTCATTAATGCATCTGCTTAACTTCCTAAGGCTATGGCAGAGTGATGATGATTCCCTTATAAGGACTGCAAGCATTCAAAACGGCAAACCCAAGATTTCTATTCACTGTTTGTATCCAAAGAAGGCTATAGAGATATTTAAGAATACATATGCAAATATATTTATGAGTGCAACACTTATACCATTGAAGATGTATAAAGAGCTCTTTGGAGTAGATGCAGATATGGAAAGCTTTGAATCACCATTTCCAAAAGAGAATAAGAAGGTTGTAATTGATGATAACTATTCTACAAAATATAAAAATAGGACGATAGAGGAATACAAAAATATAGCCAAACGAATAAGCGAGATAAAGAGAAATGTACCTGGAAATGTTGCAGTCTTCTTCCCGAGCTTTGATGTTCTTGAAAATGTGTTTAGGTATATGGGAGAAGAAGAAATATTCAAGCAGAATAGAAATATGAACAACAAGAGCGTTGATAGATTATTGAATGAATTTAAAAAATCAAAATCAAGCCTTCTTTTCGGCGTAATGGGTGGAAGCCTTAGTGAAGGTATTGATTATGCAAACAATATTATCAAGGGAATAATAATAGTAGGTATACCTTTTTCAAAGCCGGATCTAGAAACAACTGCTAAGATCAATTATTACAACAAGCTTTTTAATGGAAAAGGAGAGGATTATGTTTATAAGATTCCCGCATTGATCAGGGTTATACAGGCTGCTGGGCGTGCAATAAGGAGTGAAAATGATAAAGCTGTAATAGTCCTAATGGATAAGAGGTATAAATTAAACTACTACCAGAGTATACTTAATGAGAGCTTAAAAATAGATAGAGATGAACCTATAAAATCAATAATTAAATTCTGGAGTATTGATAAGGATAAGGAAGAATATAAAATAAAATTATGATTTATAAAAATTTTATTATTTTCATAAATTTTTATTATTTTTTATTTTAAATTTTTGTTTATTTTTTAAATTTTATTACAACTTTTTTATTGAGTTTAAAATTTATTTTGTATAAACAGATTAGGCAAGATTTATAAATCTAATCAATATAACATATATTAATGGATGAAATGAACACCTCTTACCAGCATTCAAATATTCTGCTTGTAGCATTCCCGAATTGTAAGAATAAAGCTTTTCCTAATAAAACTAATAAACCTAATAAATCAAGAATCTAATGATGCTATGAACTTGAACTATCTTTTTTATAATAGGCTGTTTTCCGCACGCTCTTCTAATTCTAATTTGAAATATTTAAAATTTCTTATTTTTAATTATATCTCTATTTTAAATTTTATTTTAAATTTTATTTTAAATACTCGCATTCTATTTTTTCATAATATTTTATATAGTTATAATAGGTGTAATAGATTTTCTAATAATATTAAATAAAAGATAGGTGAAAATATGTCAAAAATAGCAATATTGATAGCAAATGGAGTTTTTGATGCATCACAGGAAAGCTACAAAAACTATGTTGACGAGCTTGTTGAATTTGTCAACAAAAACAATGTCGAAAAGGTTATTTTGTGTGGAGGCTATACAGATAAAAATTCACAGCTCAGCGAAGCCGCATCAATAAAGAATTATATAGAACCAAAGATAAGCAAAAATACAAAAATACTGCTAGAAGAAAAATCAATAACAGCAGCGCAATCAATAAAGTTTAGCAAAAGGCTTATTTCGCTAAAGCCCGAAGATGATGTAACCGTATTCTGCGACAGCAGCATAGCTATAAAGGTAATGTGGTTCGTAATGCACTACTGGTTCAAGCTCAAGCGCAAGGAGATATATGAGGATGCATTAAACTTTATAAAAATGCACTACTCAAAGAAAAACAAGGTTGTTGATGTCGGAAAAAGCATACTAACTCCTGGAGTGCTATACAAAAATGTTGAAATACACCCATGTACGGTATCAACAAATATTGAATCTGCATTAGCACAGCAGATTATATCATTAGTTGATATAGGAGCGCTCTATGATAAAAATCTGAATGAGAAATTCATAGAAGCTGTAAAGGAGCGATATGATCTCAAGGAGGATATTGAAAAACAGCAGATTGCATCAAATTGATTTTTATTTTTTATTTATTTTTTATTTTAATCTTAATTTTTGTTTTGTTTAATTTTATTTTTATTTTATATAATTTTTTGTTTTTGATTTTATATTGATTTTATATCTTTACTTTTTATTTTTAACCTGAGGTATGTGCAAAGCAACTATTGATTCTACGTGCTGTGCATTAAGCAATCCAACTATTTTATTATTTTTTAGTACTGCAAGTATAGATGCATTCTCATAGCGCATCTTTTCAATCGCTTTTGCAAGGGATTTATTATATTCAATGTAAGGAATTTCAATACTATAATTCTTTATACTTCTTTCCAGAATTTCAGGATTGCTTGAAAGCACGCTCGGAAGCCTGCTCGACACTAAATAAACCCTTGCCTTTCCAGAACTCGAATCCTTAAATAGAACTAGATGGGTATTATTTTTTATAAGAATCTTGTATAGATCCCTTAATTTTGCTGATGGTTTTATAACTGCAAAATTCTTTGTTATTGCACTCTTTACTGGGAGGTTGGATGCATATTTTAATATATATGCAACCTCCAATTCAGACTGGGCACCACCATATATAAACATAACAATGATGAGATCCCAGATAAGGATAAATGTAAAATATGATATAGTCATACCAGGTATCATAAGCGTGTATATAACGCTGAATATTAGAAATAGGATAAGAAATATCTTGCTTATCCTTACCGCAATTTTCGTTGCATCAAATTGATTGTGCTTCTTTTCAAGCGCGCTTTTTAATACCCTTCCACCGTCCAAAGGAAATGCGGGAAGCAAATTAAATATACCGAGAAGAATATTCAAAATAAAAAGTATTTGAAATATACCTGAAAGAGAAACCGGAACACCAAGCCATTCTGTTAGCATTATTGGTGGCAGGATAATCGCAAATAAACCAGATATTAAACCAAGAAGAATACTCATTATAGGCCCTGCGAGCGCAATCTTCAATGATGTTGAAGGCTTTATTTCATCAAGATCGATTATTGATGCACCACCTAAGGGAAGCAGTATAATCTTTTTTACTTCAATATTGTTTTCAAGTGCTGTTACTGAATGGGCAAGCTCATGAAGCAGAACCATAACAAAGAGCAATACCACAATTATAAAAAGATACCAACCACTATATATACTTATAAAAAGTGTAAATAGAAGCAGTAGGATGAACGTCCAGTGAAGTTCTATCTTTATATGCAGTATATCATGAAGAGAGGTTTTTTTAATATTTATTTTATTATCTTTTTTATCAGCCATTTTATCATTCTTCTTTTTCATTCTTTAAATCTTTAAATCTTTTATTAAAAGATTTGATGTATCTAAAATATTTATATCTAAAATATTTTTAATAAAATAATAGAAATATAAAATAATAAATAACATAAATATATAACATAAATATAATTAATATTAAAAAAATAATAATATAAAATATATTAAAGATATAAGTATATAAAATAAGATAGGAAATTATATAAAGTTTGCATAAGACAATGAGTTAGTGCTTTTTATGGATGGTATAGAATCCGTTAAATTTGTATTCGGTGAAGAAGCGGCTGTAGTTAATGCGGATAATAAAGATTTCATTGTTGTAAGCGATCTTCATATTGGTGCCGAGCAAAAGCTTATTGAAAAAGGAATAAAAATATATGATGCAGAAAAGCTCATGGCTGAACGCATCATAAAAATATCAGAGGATTTTAATACAAAAAATCTTATTATTTTAGGAGATGTAAAAGAGTCTATTTTTTATCCTGATAAAAGCGAACAGCTGAGGCTAAAAAGGTTCTTTTACTTTCTCAAGGATTTTAAAATACAGATTGTTACAGGAAACCACGATGCACATTTGAGAGAGCTTATTGATGATGTTGATATAAGAGACGAGCTTATAATTGATAAATTTGCTTTTCTGCACGGGCATAAAATGCCAAGCCCAACCGCAATGCTTTCAAATTACATTCTTGCAGGGCATAACCATATTATGGTAACTTTAGAGGATGAAAACAAAGGAGTATATACACAGAAGGCATGGCTTGTAGCAAGGCTCAACAGCAGATATGCAAAGGATAAATACAGTACATTCAACAAGAGCCTTAAGCTCGTAGTATTTCCAGCATTTAACAACCTTATTTCCGGAATACCTATTAATGAGAAAAAAGAGAAATTAAGTTTGTTTATGGAAAAGCTTTTCAATTATAAAAATGCAGAACTTTATAGTATAAATGGAGTATTTTTAGGCAGCCCTTCTAAGATAGGTATAGGAAAAGGGAATAAAAAAAGCAATACTTTTAAGACTGTCTAATAACTGTTATTGGTATTACCCCCTTTTCAAACTCAAGCTCCGCAAGATCTAAAGGATTTATCATTCCTTTTGGAACCTTGATTAAAGGAGGTGCGCCGTATGCAAGCTGCAACGCTCTTGCACCAATTATTCTTGCTTTTTCAAATTTTGTATAATTAGGCTTTTCACCCATTTGCTCACCAGTATAAAATATAAATATAAATTATTTTAATATAGATAATTTCAATATAGATATTATCAATAGATATTGATATTATTAATATAAATTTAATATTATTAATTATTAATAGATACTATTAATATAAATATTAATAAATGAATCAAAAATAAAATTTATCTAACTTATAAAATAAACAAAAAAATAATATAAAAATATAAATAACAAAAGATAAAAATATATTACACAGGGTTTGGCTCAAAGCGCTCTTTTACCTTATTCATTTCGCTTATTACCTTCTGCTTCCATTCAACGAAATTATCTGGTGTTTTTGGATACACCGCATATAATTTATTAAATACTTTCATTTCATCTACAGCATATCTTAGATTGTTGAATGCGTTGATATTTGCAACTCCTTTCAAAACCATTTTTACCTTTGTTGAAATACTTAATTCTGGTATTCTTCCATATGTTAGATCAACCGCCTCTTTATCTGTAAGGAAATTCCTGAAGCCATAATTTATTATGTCATTGTTGAGAGATTGTAGATATATTCTAAATACCTCCATACCAGCGGTTTTGTTTCCATATTCTGCATTGAAATCAAGGTTATATTTCCAAAGATTTTTCATACTTACATCTTTTTCTCTTACCGCTCTTGCAGCATTTTCACCTGCAAGTATACCTGCAACAAGTGCGGGACCAATTCCTCCAGCGCTTATTGGATTAGGCATCGCCATACTATCTCCAGCGCCCATATAACCGTTATAAACAAGGCACTCGAGCTGTCTTCTTACAGATACAGACCAGTAGCCCTTGCCGTTGTTGTCTTTATTATAAAGCTTCGGATTCTTCAATATTGGTATAAACTTAACATATTCATCCATAAGCGACTGCAGAGTATCATTCTTTCCTATTTTGTTGTTTCTCTTTATCAAGCTTGCGCGCTGAACTCCTATACCTATATTAACCCTTCCATGTTTGCTTTTTGGGAAGACCCAGCCGTATCCACCAGGTGCAATATTTTGATTTAGGTGTATTATAGCATATTTCTGATCATAAAATTTTGGATCGTCTTTTTCAACATCGAATTCATAAATATATCTGCCTGTTGATTCAAGGTCTTCAACATCGATTGTTTTATCTATATACGGATTATCAGGGAGCTTTCTTCTAAGGTTTGTTGATATACCAAGCGCATCGATTACAAGCTTTGCCTTTATTTCCTTATTCTTCATATTCTTATCCTTTCCCGAAATTCCAACGATAAAATTGTCCTTTACTATCGGAGCCTCTACATCAAATTCAGGGAGATATTCAGCACCATTTTTCAACGCAAAGTTCTTCAGCTTTCTAACAAATTCGGGTCTGTCAAGTATAAAACCTTCACCGTCAAATGGAAATTTTGACTGCATATCTGGTGAATAAGCCACAACCCCCTCAACCTTATGATCAAGCTCGGGCTCTGAAAAACTTAAACCAATCCTTTTTGTAACAAAATCAAGATGGCTTTTTGCTACCGCATCTCCGCAAACCCAGCCCCAGTTTGTTTTCTTTCCAGGCTCGTTTTCGCTATTTTTATCTACAAGCAGAACCTTTAAACCATCCTTAGCTGCGACCGCAGCTGCTAACGAGCCTGCGACTCCCGAACCCGCAACAATTATATCATATTCCTCTTGCATAATAACACTCTTTTATATTTTTTTATATTTTTATTTTAGATATTTTTATATTCTAGAAGACTTCGCTATCCTTTATTTATTTAAATATTTTTAAATATTCTATTTTATTAGTTTTTAATTAATTTTATTAATTATTTATTAATTATTATTCTTTATTTTATATTATATATTATTAGTTTATATTATCTTTATCCTATATTATTTTTATGTTTTATATTGTAGATTGCAAATATTTATAATCCTTGCTTATTAATTTATAGAACCCTTAACAAATTCAGTTTATATCGGCTCTATGGCAACTTTATATCTTATATTAATATAAGTCCCAATCTTATATAATTTCATATAAAGTATAAAGAAAGATTTTAAATATTTCTAAAATCTTTTTAGAATAGAAATTAATATATATGAAAATATTTTAACATATAGTAAAATAAGGTTTAATATATACTTCAACAGAGGAAGTCAGGTAATTTAATGCACACAACAAAAAATGAAATTAAACAAAATTTAACCATTATAGATCAAACAACAGACCAAAATAAAAATAATGAGAATTTTAATATTCCAAAGTCCCCTATAGAGACCCCTATAGAAAATGTAGAATCAGGAAATAAATCTACAGATACAATTGATAAAATACCAGATGTTGGAGATATTCTTGACGAATCTTTTCAGAAGAGGATTAATGAAATTTATAAAATAAAGGGACAAATAAGTCAATTAGGATCTTTAATTATACCTGATTATCATTTATATAGAAATAAGCATTTGGATAAACAAGCAGAAAAACTGAATAAAAAAATAAACGAAGAGCATAATGAATACTTAATATTCCTTAAGGCCTCGCAAAACTTTACAAGATTTATCACAAATGGTTTATATAGTTATATAGAAAATTCAAAGAAAATACTCGATAAGACTTTAGAAGAGAATGAAAAATGGCGCAATATTGAAAAGAAAGATATTTACTATAATTCAAATATGGTCAAAGAGGAGAAATATTTAAAATTCCTTTTTGAAAAGCAGATAAATGATGTCTACGCTATAATGAAGAGTGTAGATAGAGAATTAACAAACCAGAAGAAAAAAATAGAAAAGGATATTAAACTATTAAAAGATGGAAGCATTTTTGAAAAGATCGCAATTCTGACTGGTTTTAAAAAAATCGGCGAACTCACGGATGCTGTTGATTATATTCAAAATGTGGAAAATGAAATAAACGCAATAAACAATAGAAAGGCAGATAATATAAAAATTATAGATGAGATTCTTGGAGATAAAATTAATGATATGGAATCTTATTACAAAGATATAATGAATATAAAGGAATATTTAGCAATAAATTATAGGGCTGAACAGAAAGATGGTAAAAATAAAAATCATTATAAATTACTATCATCATTTAAAAGCGAATATAATAATATACTAAAAATGAGGCAGGAGTTTGCAAAATTTATTTATAAAGGTGTAGAGGAGTATAAAAAAGAAGCGGAGATCCAGATAAAAGATATAATAAAAATAAACAGTAGAAATACTAATTCTGAAATACATTATATTGTTGAAAACTATAAAAGTCAAATCAAAATAATAAACCTACTTTTAATGGCTGAGTTGCAAGATTTGATAGATAAAAGGAAAAAGATTGAAATTTTAGAAGAAATAGCAAATAGTGGTGGATTAAAAAAGATAAAGGCAAAAATCCTTTATTATCTCATATACTAATTTATTATTCTCTTATTATTTTATTATTCTCTTATTATTCTTTATTTCTTCTTATTCTGATCTTTTATTATTCTTCTTTCTTCTACTTATTGAACTAATTCAAAATGTGCAGGGGGTGAGATTTGAACTCACGAAGGCGCTAAGCCACAGGATCTTAAGTCCTGCGCGTTTTTCCGTGGCCAGCAAGCCAGACCAGACTCTGCCACCCCTGCATCTCTTTAAATATTTAAACCAAATATTGAAAAAATTTACTGAAATCAGGCATACATAGATGGCCCTGTTTGATCTATAGCACGCTTGTGTGCATCCTGTGTTTCCTTGCTCTTCTTGAGGAGCTCCCTTATCTTCGCCTCTACTTCCTTAGCTTCTTTGTCGAGCTCTGAAACGTCTATATTAAGGTTTATAAGCTTGTTAAGGCTTTTTATCGCAAGCTCTGCATATTTTGGGTCTAGTATATTCGGATCTATAGGCACAAGTATGCTTATATCTGAAACACTGTCCATTGATGATTTGAGCATGAGTACTGCGCTTATACCTGTAGCAATCCCCTCGCCTATTAGCTTGAGCCCTGCTTTTTGCACTTCCTTTTTGAGTGCATCATTTGATACAATTGCGAAAACATTTTCATTATCTATATTCTGCTGGGATGAAGGCATTCCGCCTACAGATATTATCCTGCTTATTTTATTCTCCTTTATGAAATTATAAAGCGCATTTGTAAATTCATTTGTCTGCTCTATAGGTATCGCAAATTCTGCGAGCACTGTAACAATCTTCAATTTATCATTTATATATATTCTTATACTCGGCATTGGCTTTTCATCATGAACAGCAGCTATCGGCGGAAAATCATCGCTTTCAATATAGCCAACAAATTTCATTCCGACTTTATCAATTATATAACTTAAAGCCATTGGGCCTACCAAACCCGCGCCGGGAAATCCTTCTAGGAAGATATATCCTTTAAGATCCACTTTCTGATTCAATTTTATATTTATCATATAAACACGTCAAAAGTATTTTTTAAGGAAAATATTTAAGCTTTTGTTTATTTTTTATTTTATAACTTTATAATCTTGATATTTTATTTTTATATATTATCAATTATTATTAATATACTATTTTTATTTATAATTTATTAATATTATCATTGCCTACCTAACTATTACTTAACTGTTTAATAAAATATTTATGTAATATTTATGTTGATTATATTCAAATATTATATTCAATTATTAAATAAATGCAAATAATAAAATATAAAAGAAAGATATAAAAATATTAATTAATAAAAAAGATTGGTGTTCTTATGATTTCATTTCTTTTGGTTTCTGTCGGAATAATCTTAGTAATTATAATAGGTCTTATTATAGTAATATATAATACATTAGTGACACTAAACAATAATGTTAAAAAAGCATGGTCTAATATTGATGTACTCCTCCAGAAGAGGCATGATATGCTGACAAAGCTTATTGACAGTGTAAGCGGCTATATGAAATACGAGAAGGGGGTAATGACGCAGATAACACAACTCAGAAGTGCCTGGGAGTCAATACCGCAGGATGATGTTCAATCAAAAATAAATACCTCAAACCAGATTAGTGCCGCATTAAAGAGTATATTTGCGGTTGCAGAAAACTATCCGGATTTAAAAGCAGATAACAACTTCATGCAGCTTCAGCAGAGCATAACAGATATTGAAACACAGATTGCTGATAGAAGGGAATTTTACAACCAAGCGGTAAATGATCTAAATATAAAAACCCAGCAGTTCCCATATAATATTTTTGCTGGTTTAATGCACTTTAAGTCGATGCCATTATTCCAGGCAACAGAGGAGGAAAAGCAGGATGTTAAGATCAGTTTCAATTAATAAATTATTATTAAGAGATAAAATATTAAGATACAAAACAAAATATTAAGATATATAAGATATTGGTTGTAGTATGCCATCGCCAAGTGGAAATATTAATGAAGAAATATTTAATGTTGTTAAGACGGCCGCAGCATCATCACCAAACAGTGGATATAAGCCAATAAGAGGTGAATATACTAATGAAGAAACAGAAGCTTTTATTAAAAAATCTATTTATGAAAAATTAGCAGATGGAAGTCGAAAATTTATTCCAGAAGAAGTATTGAATGCTGCGCGCTCAGATTCAAATAAGAGAAATAATAAAAAGTGGTTATATAGAATAATTCTTATAATAGGAGTAATTACTTTTGGATTTTTTCTTGTTTCCCCCTTTTTGGTAGTAATTATATCTCTTTTAACAGGAGTAGTATTAATAATTTTTGGTTATAAGAATTTTTCAAAACATCTATTAATAGCTAATACTCCAATTTCAAAAATAGAAGCAGCGCCTATAGGTTTAAATTTCTTTAATATACGGTTTTCACCTGCTGCTGATAAGCCACTCATAGCGCCACTTTCTAAAAAAGAGTGTGTCGCTTATGGTATAGCAATATATATACCAAATGATACAGTTAATTATAGTAGTGCTAACAGTGATTATGAATATAGATCAATAGAATATGAACCTAGCAGGCGAAGCTTTACAAGAGGCATTCCATCACTGCTTGATGATGGAACCGGCTATTTATCTTTGGTTCCATTAGATATCACAAATGGAACAACCCCAAAAATAGATTATACAGTAAGTTATTATTTTAGTGATAAACATAGTTTCTATTTTAGTAATAAAATTACAAACGACACTTCTACCAACGTTGCAAATAATATAGATATTATAAATAACACAAATAATAATATAAATAAAAAAACAGGGATAATTAATAAAATAGAAAATGCAATTAATTATGAGAGACATATTTTTAGTGTTAATTTAATTGAAAAGAAGTTTGATGAAGCTAGGGCGAATGGAACAGATCCCGACTTATCAGAATTCGAATTTTATCCTGTAGAAAATGTTGTAAAATCTGTAGCATTACAACCTACAAAAGAGCCTCAAATAGGATGTTATTTAGGAGAATATTGTATACCCACTAATGCACAATATACCGCAATTGGAAATATTTTACATACAACCAATGAACTGAATGGTAAACCAATACATGTATTGGAAAGAGATAATGATTCTGGCTTGTTTGCAATTAGAGCAGGTAGTGAAAAGAGGGTTGAATCTTCATATTATACTACCTCATTAACCTTATTTGCTATTGGCGCTATATTCTTATTAGCGTCGATCGGCTTTGGAAGCTATAATAATAATTATGCTTGCTTGGTTATTGTAAATCAAAGCGGTCATTACACTTGTGGCTATTATATTTTTGGTAATACCTCTTTATCAACAACTAAATTAAAAAATACAACTTCAGCACCTACACCACCAACATCCAGTGCACATCCAACTGTTTACAATTCTAATATAACAACAGACTGCGGTAATTTCTATGTTTCTGACTATAATTATTCAGATACAAGATATTATACATGCAAATGGTCTGGCGGTAATATTACAATAAGCCTCCAGGGTGGAGATACTGGACATATAGGTGTAAAAATAACAAGCTTGACAAACGGAACAGTATACTATGCAAAGAATTCGCCAGTAAGATGCCTAACCCCGATGGCGAATATATATCTACCACCAGGAGAATACCAAATTTACTTCAATACAGGTGCTGGAGGAGGCTACTGTGGACCTGATATATTGGAAATGAATGCAACCTAACCCATACAAAGCTTAAGTTTATATTACAAATTGATATTATAAATTATATTATAACTTAAGATTAGAAAAATAGGGCAAAAATAAAAAGTAAAAAAGAGAAAGGAAGGATTTCAATACCAGCCTCTTGCCTTCATTGCTTTTGCAACTCTATCTACTGCTATAATATATGCCGCCATTCTTGGTGTTATATCCTTGCCTTTCTGCTTGTAATCCTCTTTTATCTTCATTGTATCATTGAATGATTTTGTTATTATCTTGTCTAATTTAGATCTGAATTCATCAAGCTCCCAGTAATAGCCGTTTATATTCTGGACCCATTCGAAGTATGAACCGATTACACCACCGCTGTTTACCAGGAAGTCTGGAAGGTCTAATACACCTTTTTCATGAAGTATTGAATCCGCATCAGGCGTTACTGGACCATTGGCGAGCTCGAGCACAAGCTTTGCCTTTATTCTGTCGGCATTGTCCTTTCTGATTTGGTTTTCGATAGCAGCTGGTATCAACACATCGACATCGAGCTCTAATAGCTCCTCATTTGAGAGCTTCTTCGCGTTTCTGCTTTCATAAGCCTGGACTGTGCCCGTTTCGCTCTTGGCTTTTTCGAGCTTTGCAAGATCCAAGCCATCTGGATCGTAAACAGCACCCTTTGAATCGCTTATTGCGACAACCTTCGAGCCGAAGAGCTCTTTTGAGAGTGTATATGCAAACATTCCCGCATTGCCGAAACCCTGAACTGCTATTCTAGCGTTTTTGAGGTCGAGCTTGAGCACCTTCGCAGCTTCACGCATTACGAACATACCGCCGAGAGCTGTTGAGTCATTCCTTCCCTTTGCACCCCAGAGCTCGAGCGGCTTGCCTGTTATAACGCCAAAGGAATTATAGCGGACTATATTAGCATATTCATCCATCATCCAAGCCATAATCTGTGGTGTTGTATAAACATCTGGTGCGGGTATATCAACCTCGGGGCCTATATATTTTCCTATAGCCCTGATGTAGCCTCTTGACAAGACCTCAAGATCCTTCTCGTTCATTGTCTTTGGATCGCAGATTATACCGCCCTTTGCACCACCATAGGGTATATCAGCAAGCGCCGTCTTCCATGTCATCCATGCAGCCAAAGCCTTGACTGTATCGAGGCTTTCCTGTGGATGGAATCTTATACCTCCCTTTGCAGGACCCCTTGCATCATTATATTGGACTCTGAAACCGGTAAATGTATGTGTTTCTCCATCGCTCATCTTAACAGGTATATTTACAGTTAGGGACCTCTGCGGCTCCCTCAATATCGCATGAGCCTGCTTATCAAGGTTCATTATCTCGGCAGCCTGGTCAAGCTGCTCTTGTGCTATCTTAAAAGGATTTAATTCTTCTGCCATCTTCACACCTTTTTACATTAATTTATATTCAGTATAAATGTATAAATTTAGTATTTATTAGATTGAGTATTATTTAGTATTTTAGAATGTCTTAATTCCTATATTATATATAATAAAAATAATATATTACATAATAAAATTATACATAATAAAATTTTATATTATAAAATTATTAATGAATGTTCTATAAATATATATAAACATATAAACCTTGCGCTCTCTTTCATTTACTCCCTTACAAAAAATATATTTCTTAGAAGAAGAATTAGGACTACAATTTATTTATAAAAAGTATTCAATAAATTAATAGATTAATGATTAATAAATTAATAAATTAATTTTAATAATTGATTATAATATAATTGAAAGGGCTGTAATAAATATAAAAATAGAAAAAGAAAACAAAAGAAAAAAATAATGCTTGTATTAAGCTTATAAAGAACGGTTAGAGCTTTCCGATATCCTTAACAATATCGATATCTAATGGCTTCTCGCCCACTTTCCAGTTTGCGGGTATTGCACACATGTGTCCCTTCTTTGTATCTGCTTCCTTTATGAATTTCAAACCCATAAATGCTTTGTAGATATGCTCAACATCCTTTCCAAGACCATCATTGAAGACTGATATATATTCAACATTTCCTTCCGGGCTTAATATTACAACACTTCTTCTGGATGCGCCCGTTTCCTCATTGAGAACCCCAAACATTCTCGATATCTCCTTATTGAAGTCCTCAACAAGAGGTATTGTACTTTCCTTTGCCCTGGGAGAAGACATCGTCCATCCCTTGTGCGAGAATATACTATCTGTACTTATGGCATATACTTCTGCACCATTCTTAAGGAATTCATTATGCATTTTAGTTAGTGCTTCAATATCTGTTGCACACACAAAAGTAAAATCTCCTGGATAGAATGCTAGAATAACCCATTTGTTATTCGGTAGTTTTATCTCTTCTATTGTATCCTTCTTTGGAAAATATGCTTTTGCCTTTATCTGTGGGATCTTATCTCCTATATTTATTGTTCCTATCATATTATCACCTATTTAATCTTAAATATAATTTTAATATAATAAAATAATAAAAAAATATAATAAAATAAAATAAACAAAATAAAGAAAAATAAAGAAATAAATTAATATGATAATTTTAACTAAAATTAACCAAATTAATTAAATTTTTAATTATATATATTAATATTTAACGCAAAAATTTAAATATTTTTGCTTTTATTATAATATAGTTGATTAAATGGTTGATGATATTGATAAAAAAATTATTAATACTCTATCAGAAGATAGCACAACATCAATTAATGATATTGCAAAAGTATGCAAGGTTAGTAGGGGTACGGTTAGGCTAAGAATAAACAAATTAAAACAAGAAGGTATTATTTTAGGTTCTAATGCTGTTGTAAAATACCAAAACGTTGGTATGGTTGAATCTGTATTAGGGCTTGATATTGCACCAGAATATTATATGTCTGCTCTTGATTCACTGCGCAAAATGGATTTTGTCAAACACCTATATAGAACATCTGGAGATCATTCCGCAATAGCGATTGTTGTTGCTGAAAGTATTAAAATAGATAATTATATTGAAAGTATAAAAAATGTAAAAGGAATTAGAAATATATATCCTGCATTTGTACAAGATATCCTTAAATAATTTATATAATAAAATAATAAATATGATAAATAATAAATAAAAAATAGTGTATAAAATTGAAATAAAAAATAAAATTATTTGCGTGTTGGAATGGAAGATACAAAAAAAGAGATAATTATTAAGAGGTTTGAGGAGATAAAAAATGAATTCAAGGAGAGAGAAAATATAATCAACCTCGAGCTTGATAATAATATGCTTACTGTAAAAGCAAAATTCTTAAGAGATGAAGATATAAAATTTATTAAAAATAGGGGATTTAAGTTGATTGTAAGCACCAGCGCTTTAAGGACGGATAAAACAGATAAAAAAGATAACAATTTAGATTTGGGTATTGTTGCTTATTTTGCATATAATGGTGATGAATAAAGTATTTCAAAAAATATAAAACTTAAATTTAGATTTGAGATATTTCATAATATTAAGATTATAGAATTTTGAAAGAATTTTGAAATGAATTTAGGATAAATATAAATATCTATTATATAGAAATAGTATATAAAAATAAAATATATAAAAATAATATTAAGTGTTTCAAATGCCAGAAGCATCTAAGAAAGGAACTAAGGAAAATTTAAAAGTAGTTATTGAAAATGAAAAAGGAAAAAATGAATTTAATATTACTAAAAATAATAGTTTAAGTTTAAATAATATTAAAGCAATACCGGATGAAATAATTATTGGTAGAGAAAAGTTTAAAGTTGAAGAATTATTTAATCTTCTATTTAAAATAGATGAAGATGGATATGGAATTAAAGAAGTTGCTTTTGAATTTGAAGAAGATAAACTTATATCATTAACTATAAAAACAAAATTTGCTTTACCTAGAGAAGAGCTAGCAAAATTTTATAAATTTAACTTAGACTATGGATATACAAAAGGTTATTTTATATCTAAGAAAGAAAAAGAAGATAATTCTTATGTAAGTATTATATTTAAACCACCTGATTTTTAACCAATATAATATTACACATATAGTAGTGGATTGGAGCACACTAAAGCCAATATGTATCATACCTAAACATAAAATTGCAATAGTTAATATGTAATATATTTTAATATGTTTGTAGAAATAATATACTTTATAGTTAGCCGATTCCAGGTTGTAGAAGAAGAAAAGAAATATAATAATTTAGTTTTGATATTTTAAAGTGATTTTATGTATTCTTCTGTTGGAGAGAGTGCACAATATAAACTAGCATATGCGCCCGATAGTGCAGAATCTAGTTTATCAGATGTACAAGGTAATATTCAAAAAGTTGAAAATAATAAAAATATAAACTCGGCTGTTGTTATTTCTGGCATAATCCTTATTTACTTTCTTTTAATACATTTAATGTTACCTATGTTTCTTGTGTTCTTTACAGCTATACTCGGTATTTTAGCACTATTATTTGGTTTTAGGTATTTCTCAAGACATATGATAACCGCAAATACACCAGTTTCAAAGATATTTGCCGCACCTATTGGATTTGGCATATTCAATGTTCAGTTTGTTCCTGAAAATAACCAGCCGTTAATTTCACCGCTTACAAAAACCCCCTGTGTTTTTTATTCAGTCACACTGAATACTACATCTAATAGCCGTTACGGCTCTTATACTACAATAATTTCATATACAAAGAAAGGTACACCTAGCATCCTTACTGATGGAACAGGATATATTGTAACAAATCTTAGTAACAGTTTTGACTGTGTAGAAGGGTTATATAAAATATATTCTTTGCATGTTGGAGTTTTTGATCTACTCAAACATCAATTTAGTATTCCAGAAGAGCTCTCACCTTTAAAAGAGGCTATTGACAACGCAAATAATAATACAAATGTTGATTTAACAAGTACAATATCAAGCTTAAAGACAGCTGCAACAGAACAAAAAATTGGTAAACCACCACAAACCCCTCCTGAAGGGTACACCCTAATTGAATATGTTATACCAACAAATACAGATTATACGGCAATCGGCTTCTTAAATCACACTGAAAAAACATTTAACAATAAGCCAGTAAGCAAGCTTGTAAAAGATCCACAAACACAGATTTTAGATCTAAGGTATGGTGCGGAAAATCGCGTAAGTAAGAAATATGATAAGATTGCATATTCTATGTTTGCAGTTGGTATGATTGCACTAATTATAGCTTATTTAGGTGGCTCATACCATAATTTTTATGAATGTTTGATGATAACAAATAATAGCGATGTATTAAGTTGTCATTATATAAATGGTACAAATGTTGTGCTATATAAACCTGAATATCATGTAATAAAACCAGTAACAATCAATGTCCCATATAATAATACTATTTATAATCCATATAACAATACTACTTATAACAGTGCTATCTATAATAACATCTATACTAATGAAATTACAAATAATGAAATTACAAATTTACCTAATATAACAACAGACTGCGGTAATTTCTATGTTTCTGACTATAATTATTCAGATACAAGATATTATACGTGCACATGGTCTGGTGGTAATATTACAATAAGCCTCCAGGGTGGAGATACTGGGCATATAGGTGTAAAAATAACAAGCCTAACAAATGGAACAGTATACTATGCAAAGAATTCGCCAGCAG
>Ga0080003_1000421_pt1 | contig 28474 bp, 28 predicted proteins | sample JossMetagenome_FD_69206 | JGI IMG/M metagenome (GOLD analysis project Ga0080003, IMG submission 69206) | Hot spring microbial communities from Joseph's Coat, Yellowstone National Park, USA - JC2_E (SPADES assembly) (version 2) | ecosystem: Environmental > Aquatic > Thermal springs > Hot (42-90C)...
GCGCGTTCGTCTCGTTCGCGACCGCCTTCGCCAGCAGCGTCTTCCCGGTCCCCGGCGGACCGTAGAGGAGCACGCCCTTCGGGGGCTCTATCCCAAGCCTCTCGAAGAGCTCGGGGTGGCGCAGGGGGAGCTCCACCATCTCCCGTATCTTCTGTATCTCGCCCCTCAGGCCCCCTATGTCCTCGTACGTGACCTTCGGTATCTCCCGGCCGCCCTTGACGGGCTTCTCCAGTATCTTGATCTCCGTGTTCCCGGTTACTATAACAGCGTCCGCCGACGGCGAATAGCTGGTCACCTCGAACTCGATCGTTGTGCCCATGACGCCTATCGGCAGGATATCCCCCCTGCTGACGACGCGCCCCTCCAGCAGATCCCTGAAATACTGCTCCGCGCCCTCTATCCGGAGCTCCTCACTGGGCGCCAGCACGAGCTTCTCGGCCTCCTTCGCCTCCACCCTGCGCACCTGCACCTTGTCATCGAGCCCCGCCCCCGCGTTCTTCCTCAGATAACCATCCATCCGTATTATCTCCTTGCCGGCGTCATCCGGCCTGGCCGGCCAGGCCAGCGCGTAAGTCTTCCTGCCGCTCCTCCCCACGATTTCCACGACGTCCCCCGCCTCTATCCCGAGCCTCTCCGCGAGCAGCGGATCGAGCCTCACGACCCCCCTCCCCGCGTCCATCCTGTAGGCCTCGGCGACCCTGGCGGTCACCGTATTATCCTTCCTGGAACTCATACGGCAGGAGTTGCGCGTGGCAATTGATTAAAATTTCGCACAATGCGCATCGGATGACGGCGTCCACCCGATGGGCGATCGGCGACCGTCAGCCTTTTATCTCCAAGCGTATATTTAGAATCGCGTTGGAGTTCGACGTCGTCAGGCCCTCGGGCATAGATGAGGCCGTGGACGCGGTCGAGGGCGGCGGGATCCCGGTGGCCGGCGGCACCTATCTGATGCCCAGGATCCATCTCAGGATGGTGAGGCCGAGCGTGCTCGTGGACCTCTCAGGGCTCCGCGGGGACATGGGATATGTGGCCGTGGACGGCGATTACCTGAGGATCGGCGCGCTTGCCACGATCTCCGACCTGATGAGGGCGAGGATCCCGGGCGGCATGGAGTCGCTGCGCGCAGCGGCATCGAAGTTCGGCTCCCCGCAGATCAGGGAGATGGCCACCGTCGGCGGCAACTTGGCCACCGCGAGCGCCCACGCCGACCTGATAACTGTATTCGAGGCGCTCGACGCGAGGGTCAAGCTGAGGGGCAGGCGCGGGGAACGCGTGGTGAAGCTGGGGAAGCTCTACAGGGCCGGCGGGCTGGAGCTGAGGCCCGGAGAACTGCTGTCAGAGATCTTCGTGGAGATGCCGCGCGGGGATCACCGGACCTCGTTCGAGAAGATCGGCAGGAGGGCCTCGAACTGCCCGGCGGTGGTCAACGCGGCCGTCTACATGGAGATGGATCCATCTTCGGGCCGCGTCGTCGACGTCCGCATAGCCACGAACGCGATCGGCCCGGGGGTCCCCGGAAGGGCCAAGGCCGCGGAATCCGAGCTGAGGGGCAGGAAGTTCACCGACGACTCGCTGTCGAACGCGATGTCGGCCCTCGATGGGGAGCTCAAACCCGGGGACGACTTCATGGCCTCCGCCTCCTACAGGAGGATGGCCGCGAAATCGATCATCGCCGGGCTGCTCAGGCGCTCCGCGGAGGAGATCGCGGGGGGTGCCGCGTGATGCCGCACCTGGTGAACCTGCGGGTGAACGGCGAGGATATGTCGTTCTACGTGGAGCCGGACGAGCGGCTCCTGGACACGCTGAGGGGGAGGCTTGGGCTCAGGAGCGTTAGGGAGGGCTGTGGAACGGGGGACTGTGGATCCTGCACCGTGCTCCTGAACGGCCGCCCGGTGCTCTCATGCCTGATGCTGACGATCCAGGCCGACGGCTCCGACGTGCTGACGGTGGAGGGGCTGTCAAAGGACGGCGGCGTGCACCCGCTGCAGAGGTCGTTCGTGGACGAGGGGGCGGTCCGGTGCGGCTACTGCACCCCCGCGATGCTGCTGTCGGCTAAGGCGCTGCTGGACGGGAATCCGGACCCGAGCGACGACGAGATAAGGGACGCTATATCGGGGGTCATCTGCAGGTGCACCGGCTACTACAGCGTGATGAGGGCCATCCGCAGGGCATCGAAGGAGATGAGGGGGTCGAAGTAGATGGACGCGGCCGATGCCGCCTCTGAGCTGATATCCGAGCTCGAGCGGAAAGCCGGGAGGGGCGAGCTGCTCTACGTCGGGGAGGACATAGCCCCGCTGGACTCGCTCGACAAGGTGTTCGGGCGCGCAGTATACGCGGGCGACCTGGTGCCGAACGGCGCGGTCCACGTGAAGATCGTGCGCTCCGCGCATTCGCACGCCAGGATACTCGGAATAGGGCCATCCGCGGCTTTCTCCATCCCCGGAGTCCTGGCCGTCCTGACTCATACGGACGTGCCGGGCGTCAACGCGTCGAGCGCGCTGATTCCGGATAGGCCGCTGCTGGCAAACGGCATCGTGAGGTCCACGGGCGACGTGGTCGCCGCGGTCGTGGCCGAGCGGCCCTCCGCGGCGGAGGACGCCGCGGGGAACGTGACCGTGGACTACGCCCCGCTCCCCGCGGTCCTCGATCCACTTGAGGCGCTGATGCCCGGGGCGCCCGACGTGCGCGATGGAGGCAACGTCGCCGGGCGCGCGGCCGTGAGGCGGGGGGATGCGGCGCTCGGATTCCGCGAGGCCGACCTGACGGTCGAGGGCACCTACAGGACCCAGGCACACGACCCGGGCTCCGTGGAGCCGCAGGTCGGGATCGCCGTGCCGGGCGAGGGGGTGATCACGCTGATCGGCCGGCTCCGGAACCCGTACGCGGCCCGCGAATCGGTGGCAATGATGCTCGGGGTGCAGCCGGGCATTGTGAGGGTGACGGTGCCGACGGGCGGCGGCCCCGTGCCGGACGGTATTTCCATGGACGCGGTTGCGCTCGCGGCGCTGGCGGCGGCCAAGACCGGCCGGCCCGCCATCTGTTCCCTGGATCGGTCGGATGCCGCGGCGATGGGCCCGGCGGGGCTGCCCGCTGTGATAACGCACAGGACTGGCGTCAGTAGCGATGGCAGGTTCCTCGCATCGGAGATCAGGCTATATCTGGACGCGGGGCCTTACACACCCCCGATTGAGCCCCTGATCCTCAGGGCGGCGCTCCACGCGGCCGGCGCCTACGATATACCGAACGTCGACATCGAGGGCTATGCCGTCCATACGAATAACGCGGTGGGATTCACGTGGGGCCTCGGGGTTCCGCAGGCGTCGTTCGCGGTCGAGGCGCACGTGGACGAGATAGCCGGAAGGCTGGGGATGGATCCCCTGGAGCTCAGGCTCAGGAACATGTTGAGGCCCGGTTCCAGGACGGTAACCGGGCAGGCGATGGACGCCAGCTGCGGGCTCCCCGACTGCGTGGATGCCGTCGTGGGCGCGAGCGGCTACTGGGCCAAGCGCGCCGCGCGCTCCGGACGGGGCGCGGCCCGCTACAGGAGGGGGATCGGCATGGCCATAGTGTATCACGGTAACCCGGTGGGGTCGGAGGGCGATGACTACGCGGTTGTGCGCATAATCATAGGGAGGGATGGTCGCATTCATCTGGGGACGGGCCTCGCGGATACGGGCACCGGCTCGATCATGGGGATAATTCAGATCGCCGCGGGTGTGCTCGGCGCTCCGCCCGGATACTTCGCCGCGGACATGCCGGATACGTCGGCGCACGGGCTCATGGGCCCCTCCGGCGAATCGGGAATTACGACGATGTGCGGGATGGCGGCCCGCGGAGCGGCCCGCGTACTCCGGAAAAGGCTGAACCTGGTCGCGGCCGATATCCTGGGCTGCCGCCCGGAGGCGGTCGCCATAGTCGATGGGCGCGCGTTCTGCACCGGGGGCGGCACAAACGCCATCCCCTGGGAGGAGCTCGTGGCGGCCGCATACGACAGGGGGACGAAGATGGAGGAGGTGGGCCACTACGCCGCCCCGAAGCGCGAGTGGGATCCCGGGACGGGGCATGGCGATCCCTACCATCAGTACACATTCGGCGCGGCGGTAGCGGAGGTCGAGGTGGACACGGAGACGGGGGTCTACAGGGTCACGGATTACTACGTGGCCATCGACGTCGGGAGGGCGATAAACCCGGCCGGGCTGAGGGTATGGATAGAGGGCGGATCGATACGGGGCCTCGGATACGCCACCATGGAGGAGCTGGTGCGCCTGGATGGGCGCATCGTGAATCCGCCGCTCGCCGGGTACTACGTGCCCACCTCCATGGACGTACCGGATATACATACCTTCATCGTGGAGAGGCCCGGATCCATGGGTCCGTTCGGCGCGAAGGAGGTCTCCGAGTCCCCGGTCGAGCTTCCCGCGCCCGCCATAAGAAACGCGATAATGGATGCGATCGGCGCGGGCCTGAACCGGCTGCCCATGACGCCCGAGGCGATCCTGACTGGGACTTCGACCGGGAAAGACGGCGGCAGCGACAGACCTCGCGCTTCATCGTAGACCCGCTACAAAGTCGTGAAAACCGGTGAACACGCGGTGCCCGGATGGATGGAGACTGCGCAGGGGATGGAGACTCTGTTATGGCCGAAGGCGCTCAGCCCGATGCTGCAGCCCATGAGAATCGAGGCTGGCGGAACGGTTTACGTCGGTTCAACGACTCGGTCGAGCGTGATCCTCATCGATCGGTGTCAGCACAAGCTCCAACACTCCCACGGCATATTTGAACTCCACAAGCCTTAGCGCCCCGTAGCTGCGCATAGCCTCCTCTAGGAGCCTGCCGAGGGCACGCGCGGCCCTTTCCGAATTTCCGATGCCGACCAACCTTATACGGAAGCCTCCCCCGGGTTCATTGACAACCATCTCTACCTTCTTGGCTGGGAGAAGCCTAGCCAAGACATCTGGGTTTTCCTCAAAAAGGGAGGTGAATTGTGGGTAAAGTATAGATAGATATCTGCCGAGAAGGGATCCATGCTTCTCCATGGCCTCCAGCAGCCCGTTCATGGCGCTTTCGCCCAGGCTATCTATCAACCACTCCAGTATGCCGAGCGGAACCGGCACGAGGTCCAAGTCCCTCGTTATGTTAGATATGCGCCAGAGCGCCACTGCTTGGCGCGCATCCCCGCCGTCCCTGTAAATATCAACACATGTTCTCAAAATTTCATTCGTTAACGCGTAGAGCGTTTTGCCTTGCGCCTTCGCTTCCTCTGACAGGCGCTCGGCAACGTCCCTATCGACTGCAAGGTTGGTCCTAGCCATTAATCACATTTGCGCACACTTTCATTTATTAGGTTATTGGTGTTTGGATTTGGGTGTTGGTCAGATAAGGGGGATCACCCCAGAACCGCGATCACCTCCGACGGCATGCGCCCTATCCCCTCCTGGAACCTCAGCCCGTTGTAGTACACGAAGAACATGTTGACGATTCTATCTAGGGATGCGATCCTCGACCTCCCCGCGTTTATGTCCTTGAAGGAGGCACTCGTCCTCCTCTTCAGGGAGCCGAAGAACCTCTCAACTCCGCTCCTGTCCCCGAACGCCCCGCGGTAGTGCTCCAGCCCGAGCTCCCGGAAGGCCTGGAAGCACTGCGGGCCCCCCTCCCAGACGAACACCGGTTTGTTCGTGCAGGCCCCGAGCGCCCGGCTCAGGAAGAGGAGCGCGTCCATGGCGCTCCCAGACCACTGGACCACGTCGCCTTGATGGCCGGGAGCTCCCCGGTGTCCACGTCGATCGCGGCCCAGGCGTAGACCTCCCGGCCGTTCACCTTCTCCGCGGTCTCGTCCACCGCGATCGGCCTCCTCTCCCTCGGCGGTATGGTCCACCCGACCGAACCGGGCGCGCGGGCCCAGTCCAGCACCGACGAGTGGGAGGGTTTTCTTCCGTAGTGATCCTCCATCGCGTCAGCTATCTCCCAGGATGATAGGCCGGCTATGTAGAGGTGGAGCGCGTGCGCCTTCTCCTTGGTATTTTATGCCGCTTGAATACACCGAGGGCGCGGATCATCCACTCCAGCTCCCTTATCGGGTTGAAGTGGAAGGGTACCCGTATGTGCGTGGGGGCCGGTGTGGATGGTCCGCCCATTTGGGCTTATCTGACCAACACCGTCCCCACTTATCCCAAAGGTTAAATGTACGTCCGCGCCCGGAATTCCCGGTGTCCGAAGTATTCGGGGGCGCGGGCGCCCGGGATCGCCTCAGATTCGTGGCGCCCAGCTCATCCATGTGCGTCCGCTGCAGGGGGAGGCTCCTGCTGTGCGGCAAACCCGTCTGCCCGCTAATGGTGCGCTCTCTTCCCCTGATCAGGAGCATGGAGGGCCTGGGCACCGATCTGGAGGGAAGCAGTCCCCCGGGGGTGTTCGTGGGCCGCATGGGATATCCGAAGGTCTCGGTGGGCCCCCTCGCGGTCGGCGAGACGGGGGATACCAGGATCCTCGACTCGCCGGAGGATTGGTACGGCCTCGGATACGATCGGATAGCTGAGATGCGGGTGCGGCTGGTCAGGGGGACGAGGCCCCTGGAGGTCAACAGCGCCAGGGACCCCCCGGCATACCTCCAGAGGATCCACGACATGTTGCTCTCGAGCTGGAGCAGCGACCTCGAGCTGAAGTTCTCGAGGCCCCCCTCCGCGACGGTCCTGCTGGTCGACGAGGCGCCCCCCTTCGGGCCCTCCGCTCCGGTAGAGGACATCCGGGTCAGGCCGGGTTCCGGTAACCGCGCGATGGAACGCGTGTACTACGATCGCGACCTGAGGAGCGAGGAGGCCGTGCTGCGGCTCTACCGTTCCGGGATGAGGATAACCGAGATACAGAGGGCCTTCAGCGCCGGGATGACGGGCATGGGGGCCGGCAGGAGGCTCGTCCCCACGCGCTGGAGCATCACGGCGGTGGACGACATGATATCGAGGCAGCTGGTCGAGGAGATAAAGGGGATGGGCACCATAGACGAGTTCCGCGTCTACGCGGAGAAGCGCCTCGGTAACGCGTTCGTCGTGGTGCTGGCGCCGTTCAGGTGGGCTTTCGAATGGATGGAGGCATGGTACCCCGGGACCACGTGGAACCCCGGCGGCCGGGCGCCGGAGGTCATAGGGGACCACGAGGGATATCGCGGGAGGACCACGTACGCGGAGGAGATAGGCGGCTGTTACTATTCCGCGAGGCTGGCGGCCGCCGAGAGGCTCTCGGGGGAGAGGAGGCAGGCCTCGGTGGCGGCCTTCCGCGAAATTTACCAGGACGCGCTGTTCCCGGTGGGCGTCTGGTTCGTCAGGGAGTACCTGAGGAGGGCGTTGAGGGGGGGTTACGCGGCGTTCGACGACGCTCGCTCGGCGTTCGACTACGCGTTCAGGTTACTGAAGTTGCCGAGGGAAGTCTGGCTCTCGAGGAGCGTCGTCGCGAGGGAGATGCTTTCACAGGGCAGGTTGGACGACTGGAAATCCTTTTAGACGCATGGAGCCGGCGCAGCACCGTCGCCGGCCATGACGAAGCGAATAGCCGTAATAGACAGGGAGCTGTGCCTGCCGAAGAAGTGCGGGCACGAGTGCCAGAGGTTCTGTCCGCCGCAGACCACCGGCCACAAGGTGGTGGAGTTCGGCGATGACGGATACCCGGTGATAAACGAATCCCTGTGCATAGGATGCAATATCTGCGTCAAGAAATGCCCGTTCTCCGCGATAACAATAGTGAATCTCGCGGAGGAGCCCGACGAGCGCCCGGTGCACCAGTACGGACCGAACGCGTTCCGCCTCTACAGGCTCCCCATGCCGAGGCGGGGGAGGGTAGTCGGCGTCATAGGGCGGAACGGCGTCGGCAAGACGACGGCGCTCAACGTGCTGTCGGGCCACCTCATGCCCAACCTGGGCTCCAGCGACAATCCCCCCGGCTGGCGGGACGTGCTGAGGTTCTTCCGGGGCACCGAGCTCGGGGAGTATCTGGAGAGGATAGCATCCGGCGCACTCAGGGTATCCATAAAGCCCCAGGCCGTGGAGCAGATAAGGTCCATGTGGAGCGGCAGCTCCGGCGAGCTCCTGGGGCGCTTCGACGACTCCGGCAGGTCGGGGGACCTGACGAGGAGGCTGGGCTTGAAGGACGCACTGGGGAGGAGACCTGATGAGCTGAGCGGCGGCGAGCTCCAGAGGCTGGCCGTCGCGATGGCCGCATCCAAGGAAGCCGACGCGTACTTCTTCGACGAGCCCGGCAGCTACAACGACGTCTACCAGAGGCTCGCAGTTGCGGGCGTGATGAGGGACCTCGCGAGGTCCGGGAAGTACGTGCTGCTGGTGGAGCACGACCTGACGTTCATGGACTACGCGGCCGACTTCGTGCACGTGGTGTACGGGAAGCCAGGCATCTACGGCATTATGTCGAACCAGATGTCCCTGGGAACCGGCGTTAACTCGTTCCTGGAGGGATACATTCCGGGCGACAACATGAGGATAAGGCCCACATCGGTGGAGTTTGACCTGCGCGGCGCCTCGGAGGCCGGGCCCGCCGGCCCCCCCGTCGTCGCGTACACGCGGCTGGAGAAGTCGTTTCCGGGCTTCAAACTGGTCGTCTCCGAGGGCGATGTCAGGATGGGCGAGGTCCTGGGGATCATGGGCGCGAACGCGCTGGGGAAGACGACCTTCCTCAGGATACTCGCCGGGGCGGATTCGCCGGACGCCGGCAGCGTCTACATGACGGCAAAGATCTCCTACAAGCCCCAGTACATATCGGCATCGTACGAGGGCACGGTGGAGGACGCGCTCACGGGGGTCGCCGGGAGCTCCTGGGCCGGGGAGCCCGTCCTGTCGGGGGTCGTGAGGCCCCTGGGGGTGGACGCAATGCTGAACAAGACGGTCTCCAAGCTGAGCGGCGGCGAGCTCCAGAGGCTGGCGATAACCCTGTGCCTGCTGAGGGACGCCGATGTCTACGCTCTCGACGAGCCCAGCGCGTTCCTGGACGTCGAGGAGAGGCTGGCGCTGGCGCGCATATTCCAGAAGTATTCGAGGGATATGGGAAAGGGCGTCATCGTGATAGACCACGACATAGGGCTGATAGATTTCGCGTCGGACAGGCTGATGGTGTTCACCGGCGAGCCCGGGAGGATCGGTGGAGCCTCCGGCCCCATGGACAAGAGGAACGGCATGAACGCGTTCCTGAGGGAGCTGGGGATAACGTACAGGCGGGACCCGGGCAGCGGGAGGCCGCGCGTCAACAAGCCCGGCAGCAGGCTCGACAGATATCAGAAGGAGATCGGTGAGTACTACTACCTGGCGCCGGTGAGCGAGGGGGAGGGAGGAGAAGGGGAAGGTGCGCGACCTTGACGAAGCTCCTCAGGAAGCTCCTCAGGGGAGTCCTCACCGACGAGGAGCTGCGGATGGTCTCCGGCGGCTTCGACGTGGTGGGCGATATAGCGATACTCAGGATAAGGCCCGGGCTGTCGGCCGAGGGGAGGAGGATGGCGGCGACGGCGCTCATGGAGGCCGTTCCATCGATCAAGTCGGTGTGGGCTCAGGCCACCCCCGTGTCCGGCGAGTACAGGATAAGGGGCCTAGAGCACCTGGCGGGCGAGGAGCGCACCCTGACCCTGTACAGGGAGCACGGATGCTCCTATATGGTCGACGTGGCCAAGGTCTACTTCTCGCCGCGCCTGTCGGGCGAGAGGCTCAGGGTGGCATCGCTGGTCAGGGACGGCGAGGTTGTGCACAACATGTTCGCCGGCGTCGGCCCGTTCTCGATAGCGATAGCCCGCATGGCCAGGGGGGTCAGGGTCTACAGCTCGGAGATAAACCCCGACGCCTACGAGCTAATGGTCAGGAATGTGGCGCTGAACCGCGTCGGTGAATCCGTGATACCGCTCCTGGGGGATGCCGTGGAGCACGCGCTCTCCATGAGGGGGGTGGACAGGGTGCTCCTCCCGTTGCCGGAGGGCGCGCTCGACGTGCTGCCCGCCGCCGCCGGGGAGCTCAGGACCCTGGGGGTGGCGCACGTGTATCTCCACGTCGAGGGCGATGGGCCCGAGCCGCGCGCAATGTACGCTGTGGCGTCCGCGGAACCCCGCCTTCACCCGTACTATTCCAGGATAGTCAGGGAGGTGGCCCCCCACCTGTACCAGGTGGTGGTCGATGCGGCGTTGCTTCCGCAAGGCGTAAGGCTGCCCTTGCCAGGAGCCCGGCCACCCTCACAGGCTCCGGATACCTTCCCTGCGCCGTGAAATCGTTCAGGACTTTGGCGGCCTCCCGCGCGCCGAGCCCGACCGCCCGCACGTACACGGGAAATCCCGTGTGGAGCTGCACCTTCTCCCTGGGCCCGAGCCTCCTGTAGGCATCCAGCTTCTCCTCCCATCTATCGCCGAACCTGGCCCTTATCGCGGCCTCCAGGCCCCTCGACGTACGGTATGTCAGGACCAGCACCGGCCTCCCGGCCTCCTCCCAGATCCTCTCCGGATCTATAACGTTGAACCAGCTGACGACAGCGCCCGATATCATTATGACGCCGATGTCATCCCTCCGGAGTCCCCTGTAGAGCTCCAGGACCGCGTCGGTCGAGTCGTCCCCGCCCACGGTCGCCGTGGAGAGCGATGCCCCGTCCACGAACAGATCCTTCCGCATCACGACCCCGGCGAATATCGATCTGGGGAGGCCGCCCAGCCTGAAGGATTCAGCTACTCCCAGGCACCTTATTCCCCTCTTGCCCAGCGACGGCCTTGCGGGGCGGCTCAACCTTGATCTCCTTGAAGGACGCCATTATCCTTAAGGCTATCTCAATCGCCCTGTCTGCATCGCCCTTCTTCGCGGAGCTCCTGCGCGCCAGCTCCTCCAATTCCCTAGCGCCCTGCGGCCACGCGTAATACCCCTTGCTGTACAAGGTGCTCGCGGCCTTCGCGGGGGCCTCGCCCTCGCATCCCGCGCTCAGCCTTCTGCAGGCCTCGGCTAGGATCCCCGCGACCGCGTCGCGCGCCTCCCGGATGGCCCTCGCGTAATCTCCATCTTTCAACACGCTCGCGGCGTGCTCAAGGAGTTCCTCGGCCTCACGGCTCCTGATGCTCAGGAAGTAGTACCTGACGCCGGGGCCCTGTAAGATACCGCTCCTCGGACGCATATTCCTGTACGACCTCATGAACATAACATATGTAGCTATCATGGCGGCCATCAGTATAGCGGTGTATACGTACCACGTGGCCGCTCCGCCGTTCTCCAAGCTGCTCACGCACCATTCAGCATCCGTTCCCTTATGTGAACTGCCCCACCCTCGCGGACGGGGCTTCCCGCTTCAAGGCCCCGCCTTGCCCGTTGACCCGCGGGTAGAGGGCGGAGCTCCACGGGCTCCAGGGGTGGTTCCCACCCCGATCCCCTCAGGATATTGAGGGATGCGTCGTAGTCGATATCGCCCGTACGGGCCGTCGATGGGGCAGAGGCGTACCTCACCGACCCCCGCTTCAACCGAGGCGCCTCGGTGACGCTTACCCCGTCCATGAATATCGCGGTAATCCTGGACGAAGCTAATTTTTAAATCTTAGGGCTATCTATCTCCTCCCTCACGGAAGGGATCTTCCGCCCCAAACCCCTAATGAGATAAAGTCGGGGTTAACCTTTGAGGGTTAGGGGACGGAAATCCCCTCCATGAGCGGTGCAGTTCACATTTGCGAATGTACCGCCCCGAAAGGGCGAGAGATCTTCCGCAGGAACCGGGGGCTCAGACAAATGCCTTCACCACATCGACTTCGGGGTAACTCTGACTCATCATAGCCCTCGGGCGATAATCCTCCGGGACACAGGTGAACTGAATACGTCCGGGCGCGGCTTTCCCCGGGCGGGGTCTATTATTGCCGGTGCAAGTGAGCGGTTCCCCACCATGTCCCCCGTAGCATGTATCTACAAAGTATATATTTAAGCGTTAGCCAAAACATTCGTTATATTTGATAAATAATGTTAGATCTGCGTATTATTTCGCCGATCTCCAGATAAAGTTCAGGAAACCAATCCATTAGAATCCCGCTGATGCAGTACGGCGTGACCTGCAGATAATGTATGCTACATATAGGATTACGAGGACGGAAGCTATCAGGTAAGTCCAGGGGGGAAGCGCTAGATATCCCACATAATCCACGACCGCGGCCACCCTCCCCACGAGCATGGAGCCCGTAACCTTCCAGGGATCGGGATATGGATTGTTGTCGCCCTTGACCACCAGGTAGCCGTTTCCCCTCTCCACTACCCGATGTATTATGAAGATGCCTATGGGGGCCCTGTAGACCACGACGTCGCCGAGGGGGACCGAGTTCACCGATGTGGGGACCACGATCGCTAGGTCGCCGTTGTGCAGCACCGGTAGCATGCTGATGCCCTCGACCGGAAATGCCGCGCCCAACCTGTTCAGTATCAGCAGGGAAGCCGCCAGAAGCGCCAGGATGAGCGCCGCGTCCGCTGCATAGCGGATGATGGCACAGCTGCGCCCATCGGAGGAAAACCTCCGACGAGCGGATCCAATGCCCATGCGCGCGCACTGTTCACGGGGCCATTTAACTTAGCGGGGGTTAAGAGGGACGAAAAGTCCCCCTTACGAAAGGGAGGGGATGGATAGCCCCCTTGCGATGGGTTTTATAGCCGGTCTGAGCAGTGACTGGTGCCTTGGCCACCGTGATGGGGATGGCCGGGCTTTCCCCGCGGAACGTGGGGGAGACGCCCGGGGATGGCCGCATATGAGTGAGCTCGCGCGGGCGGCGTCGACGAGAATGGTGGAAGCCATAATGTTCGACATGGATGGAACGATCGTGGAGTACGGAATAGACTACGACCTGGGCCGGGGGCGCGCCTTGAACAGGATCAGGGAGGAGATACCGGGGGCGCGGGGATTCAGACCCGACGCCAGGAGCGCCCGGGAGATCGTGCTCGGAATTGCGGCGGAGATGGGCGCGGAGGCGGCTGAGGCAGCGCGCAGGATAGTGTTCGAGGAGTACGAGGCGGTGGAGATTGAGGCAGCGCGCAGGGTCTCCCCCCGGGCGGACGCCATCGACACATTGAGGGAACTCAGGACCTGCGGCTATCGCCTCGCACTGGTTACCAACAACTCGCGCAGGGCAGTGGGGCTCCTCCTCCACAGGTTTCCCGATCTCGGCTCCGAGTTCGAGGTAATTGTGACGAGGGATGACTCGGGGGAACTGAAGCCGGGCACCGCGGGTCTGATGATGGCACTGAGGGCGCTTGGCGTCCGCGGGGAGAGGGCGATTATGGTCGGCGACACGCCCTCGGACGTGAGGGCGGGAAAACGCGTTGGGGCGCTCACGGTCGGCGTCGAGGGTGGAGCCGCGAGGGCCGAGGACCTACTGGGCGCCGGGGCGGATTTCGTGGTCGGATCCGTACGGGAGCTGGGCGTTGCGCTCAGGGCAGCGAGGGGAACTGGGCCGGATCTTGCCAAATGAAGGAATTTGATGAAACGGGGAAAATCCACCTTCAAAGGGTGACGTGATGAGGCCGGTGTGCCATCATACCACATCCGACGGCAGGGACGTTCGTCCCCTGACCCCATTAGCTTAAATAGCATTTAAATACCCTGGGATATATAATACAGCACGATGGATGCTAAGAGGGGCAGCGTCAAGCCGATGATATCGATCGAGAACGTGGTGGCCTCCGCGAGCGTGGATCAACCGATAGACCTGAGCCAGGTCACGAGGCTTTTCCCCGGCGTCGAATATCATCCGGAACAGTTCCCGGGACTGGTCTTCAGGCTAAAGAACCCGAAGACCGCGACCCTGATCTTCAGCTCCGGTAAGATGGTCTGCACCGGCGCCAAGAGCGAGAGCCAGGCTATCAAGGCCGTGAAGACGGTCGTTGAGAAGCTCAGGTCCGCGGGCATCGACGTGAAAAACGAGCCCAGGATAGAGATACAGAACATAGTGGCGTCGGCGAGCCTGGGCGGCAGGGTCAAGCTGGAGGAGGCGGCCGTGGCGCTCCCCCGCAGCATGTACGAGCCGGAACAGTTCCCGGGCCTGATCTTCAGGATGGATGAGCCCAAGACGGTCATCCTCCTATTCGCCAGCGGGAAGCTCGTCTGCACGGGGGCGAAGAAGGAGGAGGAAGTCTACAAGGCCGTCGAGAAGTTACACGGAATTCTCGAGGAGAACGGGCTGATGTCCTACAGTTAGGTTGAAATTCCGCGGGGAAATCATCTGTGTTTTATCTTGTTATAATATGAATGGATTCGGGGGAACGTGGGAAATCAACACCCCAGGGGGAGGTCGATTTACTCGCCATGCCCGCCCCTCGCGATGGGCGATCATCGAATCCCTGGATCCAAACGGAACCGTGCACGTGAACGCGCACCCTCAGGATCGGCGAACCGCGGTGATCGGCGTGCATGAAACTTATATCCCATCGGACAGTCCGCGGCGGCATGGGCCATGTGGTGCTGCTGAGGGGCGACGGCATAGGGCCCGAGATAAGCGCGGCGGCCATGCACGTCCTCAGGGAACTCGGGGCGCTGGATCGCGTGGAGATCGTGGAGGCCGAGGCCGGGAGCGAGTGGTGGAGGTCCCACGGCGGCGATAGCTACGTCCCGGAGGAGACTTGGAGGCTGCTCAAGGATTCCGACGCCTGCATAAAGGCGCCCTTCACCACACTCTATACACCGGGCGCCCCCAGGAGCGCGGTCGTCGCGCTGCGCCAGAGGTTCGGCCTCTACGCCAACGTCAGGCCGATAAAATCCTTCAGGAGGATGGTCGGCCCCCTCGGGCCCGTCCGCCACATCTACGTGAGGGAGAATACCGAGGACCTGTACGCCGGAATAGAATATAGCGTTTCCCCGGGCGTGGCTATATCGATAAGGAAGACGACGTACGATGCATCGAGCAGGCTCATGCGCAGGGCGTTCGACGTCGCCGTCGGGCTCTCCTGGCGCCGCGTAATCGTCGTGCACAAGGCGACTGTCATAAGGGAGACGGACGGGCTCTTCGTGAGGGCTGCGCACGACGTCGCCGACAAGTACGGCGGAGCCGGGGTGGAGCTCCAGGAGATGCTCGTGGACAACGTCGCGCAGCAACTTGTTCTGAATCCCGGGCAGTTCGACGACAGCGTGGTGGCGGGGCCGAACCTCTACATGGACATACTATCGGAGGAGTCCGCGGCCCTGGCCGGCGGGATAGGGGTCGTCTACTCCGCCAACATGGGCGATAATTACGCGATGTTCGAGCCGGCCCACGGCAGCGCCCCGAGCCTCAAGGGGAGGGGGATCGCAAATCCCACCGCGATGATACTGGCGGCGGCGGCCGCCATGAACTACCTGGGGGAGCGCGCGGTCGCGCTCGCAATAGTGGAGGGGGTCGAGAGGGTCATCGAGGAGGGCAGGACCCTGACGCCGGACATGGGCGGGTCATCCTCCACGATGGACGTCGCGCGCGCGGTCGCGCGGTCGGCCGTCGACGTCCTGGCATCGGGCGCGCCGCCCGGGAACCCCCTGATATTCCCCTGGGTTTCACCCCTCCCGCGATACGGGTAGGTACGCGTCCGCGGTCTCGATAGCCCTTGGCCTAGCGTCCACGCTGTTCACGTTCGCGCTCGGCCTGCCGCTGAAGGGGATAGTCACGCCGGGCTGGATAATCTTCTTGGTCGCTGCGTGGAAGCTGCTGTCCGAGAGGGGCTCGTTCCGGGGCAAATATATTGTTCCCGCGTGGTCGCCGGCCGGCCGCGGCCAGTTCCACCGCTCCGTAAATTTACGGGGTCGCTCGCGAGCGGGGACAGCATGAGGAATCCGCTAATATTCCCCTGGCGCACGCGTGCCTGAGCTCGCTCCCGGCCAGCTCGGTCGAACGGGGTCCTGGCGCCCATCCTCCTCGCGATCCTCAGGACCGATCCCTCGCGATCCAGGACCTCCTCGATGCGATAGTTCTCCGATAGCCTAGCCAGGACCCTCCCCTTCCAGTCCCCGTCAGCCCCGTCCGGACTCAGCAGCATATAATCCCATATCAGGCCCATGGACCTGAGCTCCTCCTCGGTCGCCCTCCTCAGGCGTTCGGGCCTCCTCGACACGAGGATCAACCTGACCCCCCCGGCCCTGCTCCTCCATACGTAATCCAGGAACGGACCGCGCGCATCAAGCGCGAGGCTCCGGGGATCGTAGTATTTGTCTAGGAACCTCGACCTGAGCTCCGGCCTCAGCCTCCACGGGTAGGAGCCCGGGGGGACCCCGGCGTTCACCAGCGCATCCTCCACACGCCTGGAATCGTCCACGAGCACCCCATCGACCTCCGATATCATCACGCGTTCGCCCTCGGGAAGCCCCTCAAGCAGGAACGGCCTGCACAGCCTCCTGTACTCGCACATGTCGCACTCCCAGAGCCTGCCCTCCATGACGGCCTCGCGCGGCGGCGGCATTCCCCTGCCCAAGTATTCGTGGAGCAGCAGCGCCCTCTCGGCGGCCCTCCTCATGTATTCCCCGTCCCGGCGCACGTCGAACGACGCGAGGCGTCCCCTCCTCTTATCCCAGTAGAGCAACACGCCGTCGTCGACGTTCAGCGCGTTCAGGTATATCTGGAGCTGGAGCAGATGGTGCTCCTGCGGTGAATCGGGGAGACGCGACGCGGACTTCACCTCCACAACGACGTTCCTGCCCTCCACCTCCGCCAGTATCAGGTCGACCCTGCCGGAGAGCGAGATCCCGTTTCCCAGGTCCACCTTGACGTCCTTCTCGACCTCCTCCACCACGACCGTACCGGACGCCCTCAACGCCTCGGCCACGGCCTCGTGCACGCCCTTGCCGGTCGCGAACACCGCCAGCTTATCGCTCGTCGGCTCCTCGCCCATCGAGTATATGTAATACTGCTTGCGCAGGCAGTATCCCAGGTAGCTGGGATAGTAGACGCCGTCGCGCCTCTCGTGGGCGGCGCTCTCATCCCTCCAGAGCTTCCTCAGCCCCTCCCTTACGGCATCCTCGACCTTGGATGCCGGGGGCCGCGTGCCGCCTCCATCGCCGATCGATCCCGACATATGGTGAACCCACCATCCTCGCGGGTGGGGCTTCCCGGTTCATTGAGACGCTTACGTGGGGAATACGGGGAGTATTCCGCCATGCTGACGGCGGAGGCGCGGCCATCCCCGGGCGTCTCCCCCGCGTTCCACGGGGAAAGCCCGGCCATCCCCATCACGGTGGCCAAGACATCAGTCGCTGCTCAGACCGGACATAAAAGCCTCTCGTAAGGGGCTACATCACCCACCTCGCGATGGGGATTTCCGCTCCCTTGAACCCCCGACCCGTTAATCCAGTTCCGTATCCCATCGGGCGCCATCCGGGCCGAATGCGCTCAACCGTACACCGGAAGGTCCAGCGGATGGACTCCTCCCCTTTCCCTCCTCCTGAACGCCAGCAGATACGCCGACAGAGCCGTGCTCGCGGACGATACGGCCAGGAGGATCATGGACGGCACCCCCTCGGCGCGCGCCGCCACGGCGGCCGCCGCCAGGGCCGCGGAGACGGCCACGAGCGCGGCCGCCGCCCTCCTGGATTCCAGCCAGATGAACGGCGCCAGCGCGAGCGCGGCCACGCCCGCCCCGGCCTCCAGATACCGCAGCGCGGCCGCTCCCCCCAGCCAGGCCGCGGCCAAGGAAGCGAAGCCGAGGATCGCCCCCAGATACGCCTCAGCCGAGTACGGGTTCACGTGCGCGCCATCACCTCCCGCAGCTCGACGTTCCTGTTGAGGATCCCGGGGATGGGCGCCAGGGCGACCTCGCAGCCATCTGCGGCCGCGGTCGGTCCCTCCGAGAACGAGATCTCGCATTCACCGCACTTGGCGTTTTTCCCGGGCGCCGCGTCAACCAGCGCCCAGCTGTACGCGCCGTTCGATGAGCAGACAGCCAGCGCAAGCGTCCCCGCCGGCTCGCTGAATCCTATGGGATAATCCTCCCTGGGGGGATATCTCCTCTCCTCGGCGAACAGCATGCCGCACTTCGTGCACCGCCAGACGTCGATGAACCCCACGGGCTCGCCGTCGACCCTCAGGTTCACCACGCCCGCGTATATAGGGGTGTGATCACAGCTCCCAGGCACGTCCCCCCCGGGGCGCCGCCGGGAATTAACCTTAGTGGGGGTTCAAGGGAGCGGAAATCCCCATCGCGAGGTGGGGGTGCCACGCCCGAAAATGGCGGTTCACCGTTTTAGCCTAAGCCTCAGCCCTGGCGAGCGACCACAGGTGTTCGAAGTAGCTCCTCGCCAGCGCCGCCAGCCCCGGATGATCAGCGCTTATCGTCAGGTACTGCCTTCCGCCCCGTCCGCGGCCCAGCAGGAGAGCCACCTCTGACGTCCCGCAGATCGCGCCCCCGCCGAACATGTCGTCCTTGACCCTGACCACGGCCCCCGGCAGCCTCCCCGAGATCTTCCGGGCGACCTCTTCGCTCGGCGCGAGCACTGATATCCTGCCCCGGCGCCCGCTCATCGCCCTCGCCATGTCCTCCAATCCCTCCGTGAGCTCCGGCGGTATCGCGACGAAAATGTCATCATCGCACCTGCTGAGGATGTTTGTGATGCTCGAGAGCGCGGCCTCAACTCCTATCACTATAATTATATCCTCCCTCTCCTGCGCGTTGCTCGATAGCCTCTCCAACTCCTCGAGGGCCTCCTCCTCATACCTCCTGAGATCCCTCTCCCTTATGGATCTCCACACCATGGTGGCCTCCCTCGGATGCCTCGCGGAGAACTTGGCCGGCCTTCCCTCCCCGGGGCTTATCCAGCCCTTTCCCTCCAGCTTCCCCAGTACCTCGTAAACCTTGGAGCGCGGGATCACACCCTTCCTGCTGAGCTCCATCGCCGTGAGCGGGCCCTCTGTGAGCAGCGTGAGATACGCCCTTATCTCGTAGTCGGAGAGCCCGAGCCTCATCAGGTCCTCCCTGAGCCTCTCGGGGAACTTCGACAAAGGTCGTCGCGCTCCTCCCCCTGCGGGCGCCCTTCTCGGTGTACAGGTGCCGTCCCCACGAGACATCCACGCCGGCCCACACCTCGTTCCTCCCCCTCGGGAGCCCGGTCGTCCCGATCTCCCGCTCGAAGTCGAAGATCAGCTGCCTAGCCTCCTCCGGCGTCGCCGGCGTGTACGTGCGCTCATCCTCATCCACGGCCAGCACCCATATACGGTTCGGCTTCATCGGGTCCCTGCTCCAGTAGAGCCGCGCCTCCTTCTGGAACCTGAGCGGCCCCGCTACCCTCTTATCCACGAATCCCCTCCTGACTATCTCGACGGAATACCGTATGGTCAGCATCATGTCGTTCCCGGAATACGCCCTCTCCCACGTCTCAGGCCCGAAGACGTCCCTGAGGCCCCCCATCAAGCTGAACGAGAGCACGAGGGTCCCGCCTCCAGCCCCGGGCCTCAGTTTCACGTCCGAGAGCCTCGTAGCGGGCTCGACCTCCCTGAACTCGTCGAGGACGCTCAGCGCGGTGCCCACGGGCTCCCGGGGCGGCGGCGCGCATTAAGGTTTATGGGGGGATCGGTGGCAGTATATGCGGTATGCTGAAGGGTAGGGATATCCTGTCAGCGCTCGATCTGGAGCCGGACGATATATCCGGCCTCATGGAGGCGGCGGACGACATCAGGCTGAGGCCCAGGAACTCCGCCGCCTCCGGGCGCATACTGGTCACGGCGTTCTTCGAGCCGAGCACGAGGACCCGGCTCAGCTTCGCGTTCGCCATGAGGAGGCTGGGCGGGGACGTCGTCGACCTCGGGCCGGAGGAGGTCACCAGCCGGGCGAAGGGCGAGACCTTCCAGGACACCATACGCATGCTCGATGGATACGGCCCCGACGTCATCGTCGTGAGGCATCCACAGCCCGGGAGCGCGGCCCAGGCCGCGGAGATAGCGAGCGCGCCCGTGGTGAACGCCGGGGACGGCGCGAACGAGCACCCAACCCAGGCCCTGACGGACCTCTACACGCTCTGGAGGGAGTACGGAAGGCTGGGGGGCCTCGCCGTGGCGATGGTCGGCGACCTGAAATACAGCAGAACCACCAGCAGCCTGTCCTACGCGCTATCCAAGTTTCCTAACAACAGGGTGTACTACGTCAGCCCCCCGCAGCTCAGGATGAGGCCGGAGGTCCTGGACAGGATCTCGGGCAAGCTCAGGTACGAGGAGGTGGAGAGGCTCGACGACGTGAAGGAGCCGCTCCACGCTATCTACATGACGAGGGTCCAGAAGGAGCGCTTCTCCGACCTCTCCGAGTACGAGAGGCTGAAGTCGTACTACATACTGACGCCGGATCTACTGGCGAGGCTCCCGGGGAGGCCGATAATAATGCACCCCCTCCCCAGGGTGGCCGAGATCCCCGAGAGCCTGGACTCACATCCCCAGTCGAGGTACTTCCAGCAGGCCCAGAACGGCATGTACATGAGGATGGCGCTCATAGTCGGGCTCCTGGGCCTCGGGGCCGGGAGCTGAAGCCGCCCGATCCCCCTATGTCGATCATGTGACACCGATAACCGTGTGTTCCGTTTGTAACGGATAAATATACCCGCCCCGGAGAGCTGCATTAGCTGAGTTGACGCTCCCCATTCTCAGGCCATCGGCCGATGGGCTCGTGAAGCCCGGCGAGGAGTACGTGCGCTCGACGATGAGCGTCTGTCCCCACTGCAGCAGGCTGCTCCCGGCCGCAATAGTCGCGAGGGATAACAAGGTCTACATCAGGAAGAGGTGCCCGGAGCACGGCGAGATCGAGGAAGTATACTGGAGCGACTACGAGATGTACGAACGGTTCCTCAGGTACTGGCATGACGGCAAGGGGACCGCGGCGCCGACTTTTCCCCTGCAGGGGGACAACGTCTGCACGCAGAACTGCGGGCTCTGCCCGTACCACATAAACCACACGGCGCTGGCGAATATGGTGGTGACCAACAGGTGCGACCTGACGTGCTGGTACTGCTTCTTCTACGCCAGGAGGGACAAGGGCGGGTTCGTCTACGAGCCCACGATCGAGCAGATAGCGGACATGGTCGGATCGCTAAGGGCCGAGAGGCCGGTCCCGGGCAACAGCGTCCAGATAACCGGCGGGGAGCCCACCATGAGGGACGATCTCCCCGAGATCATAAGGACCATAAAGGCGAAGGGGATCGACCACATACAGCTGAACACGAACGGGATAAGGATAGCGCAGCACCCGGAGCTCTGCAAGGTCTACAGGGAGGCCGGGGTGTCGAACCTCTACCTGAGCTTCGACGGCGTCACGCCCAGGACAAACCCGAAGAACCACTGGGAGGTCCCCTACGTGCTGGACGCGTGCAGGGGCGCGAACCTGGGCACCGTGCTCGTGCCGACCGTGATAAAGGGGGTCAACGACCACGAGCTGGGCGCTATCATAAGATACGCGCAGAGGAACAGCGATATAATCAGGGCGGTGAACTATCAGCCGGTGTCCCTCACGGGGCTCATGCCGAGGGAGCAGCGCGAAAAGTACAGGATAACGATCCCCGACGTCATACACGCGGTGGAGGAACAGACGGGAGGGGAGGTGCCCGCCGACTCATGGTTCCCGGTGCCCTCGAGCACCCCCGTGACCCACGTCATCGAGGCGCTGACGAACGCACCCAAATACGAGCTCTCGATACACCCCCACTGCGGGGCCGGGACATACGTGTTCGTGGACAGGGCAAACAACAGGCTGATACCCATAACGTCGTTCATCAGGATAAAGGACCTGCTCAACGACCTCCAGGAGCTCGCCGAGAAGGTGCAGTCGGGCGATAACAAGTACGTGGCGGCCGCGCGCATAGCGCTCAGGCTGAGATCCTACGTGATAAAGGGGAAAGAGCCCCCGGGGGTGGACGTCGCTAAGATGCTGACGAAGGCGCTGCTCAGGCACGATTACTCCAGCGTCGGGGAGTTCCACATGAGGAGCCTGTTCCTCGGCATAATGCACTTCCAGGACCTCTACAACCACGACGTCGAGCGCGTCCAGAGGTGCGATATCCACTACCTGAACCCGGACGGCAGGATAATACCGTTCTGTTCGTACAACGTCCAGTCGTACTACTACAGGGACCTGATAATGCGCAAGTACGGGGTTCCGATAGAGGAGTGGGAGAGGAGGAACGGCAGGAGGCTCGAGGCGGGGCTTTACAGGGGCGAGATGAGGAGGGGGAAACACCACCCCAACTGCGGGTGCGACCTGGCGCCTTCGGCGGACGCTAGCCGGGCGTCCAGCCCAGCGCCCTGAGGATGCCGGCCCCCTCCTCCGCCGAAGGCATCCTGGGATATCCATCCTCGACGATCACCGGGATCGGCTCCACGCGGAGCTCGCCGCCCTCGACATCCGCGCGCACGATCACCGATTGCATGGCCCTCGGAAGCGGATAGCTGAACGACGGCTTCAGCACGAGCGCCCCAACGCCGTAGAAGACGTACGAGCTACCCACCCTCTCGGATCCCACCAGCCCGTGGGGGTGCCCCCCGACTATGAGGTCCGCGCCCGCGGCGACGAGCCTCCTCGCGAGTTCCCTCTGATAGCGGATCGGCGTCCTCTGGGTCGACGTGCCCCAGTGCACCATCAGGACGACCTTCCTGCCATCCCCCTTCTCCCTCCTTATCGCGCGCGTCACCCGGTCCACGTCCCGCGCGTCTGCGCTGCACTCGGCCCTCGGCTGGATGCCCGGCTGCTCCCTGGCCTCATCGGGATCCATCACATATTTGCACTTGACCCTGATGGGGGCCACCCCGGGCGAATCCGCGTCGGCGTCGAATCCGGGCGGAAGCGTCGTCGCGAGGCCCATCACGGAGACGTCCCCGATCCTCAGCGGCGCCGCCGCTTCCGCTATGTCCGCGCCGGCGCCGAAGTGCGCTATGCCGAGCGAGTCGAGCGTCCTGATCGTGTCAAGTAGCCCCCTGGCCAGGTGATCCATGATGTGGTTGTTCGCGAGCGACACGGCCCTTATTCCGACGTCGACCAGCGACCGCGCGAACTCGGGCGGCTGCGAGATGACGACCGACTTCCTCGCGCTCGGCCTGTAGCCGGTTATAGGGCCCTCCAGGTTCGCGATCGAGTAGCCCTCCCTCAGGATCTCGACGATCTTTGGATCCACGCCGCTGGAGAGGTCCTCGCTGTAGGTCACATCCCCCGCTAACTGCAGCCTCACGCGTGCGCGTTGCACGTGCTCCAAGATAGCTGCTCCTCCCCGAGGTCGGAGTTTCCCGCCCCTTCCACCGGGCTCGATACCCCAGTTCGGGTTACGGAGGCCCCGGTGTCCACATGCGTGAATTCGGGTTTCGCCAACCCTACTCACCGTCGATTGATCGATATCGCTTATCAACCTTCCGCAGGGAAGCCGGGAATATCATCGCTGAGGCGCTTGAGATCGGATTCACTGGTCACCAAAATTCCCCAAACTCGTTCACTTTGGGTAGCGATCTTTAGCCGGGCGGAGGTCCCCTTACAACGCATGAGCAAGAAAGCTCCGACCTTCAGGGAGGAGATGAATTGTAATAGGTTTATTAGTGCCAGTAAAATTGTGTAAGTTAAGTGACGATCAAGACCCTCAAAGTGAGACTCTATCCAGATGAAGACCAGAAAGCCCTTCTGGAAAAGCACTTCGGGTCTTGCCGCTTCGTGCGGAATCACTTCCTCGAGGTCAGGAACAAGTACTATGCTGAGCACAAGGACGATAAAAAGAAGGGTCTTTCCGCGTTCGATACTATGAAGATGCTCACGGCGTTGAAGAAAGAAGTGACGTGGTTGAACGAGGTCAATTCGCAGAGTCTCCAGCATTCCCTCGTGGAACTGGATAAGGCGTTCAAATCCTTCTTCAAACATAATACGGCATATCCGAGATTTAAGTCAAAGAAGGATAGTAAACAGTATTTCATAGTGCCGTCGGGGTTTAAGGTGGAGGGAAATAGGCTGGTCATCCCAAAATTCACTGAAGGCATAAAGTACAGGGATGAATCGACGATTCCTGAAAACATGAAGCGGATCGTGATAACGAGGGATGTGGATAGGTACTACGCTTCGGTAGTGTACGAAAGCGATGAAAAACCGTCAGTGGGAATGGGCGCTGTTGGTCTTGACATGGGCGTCAAGCATTTTCTCACAACATCGGATGGGATTCAAGTAGAACCACTGAACGCGTTGAAGAAAAGGGAGAAACAGCTCAAGAGGGAACAAAGGAGGTTATCGAGAAAGGAGAGGGGGTCGGGGAACGGGAAGAAGCAGATCGTAAAACTTGAAAGGCTATATCAGAAAATAAGGGATGCGAGGACCGACTTCAATCACAGGGTATCCAGTGCGATAGCCAGGCATTACGGTACCGTTGTGATTGAGGATTTGAACGTGCGGGGAATGGCGCAAAACCACAAACTCGCAAAGAGCGTATTGGACCAGAGCTGGTACCAGTTCAGGGAGATGCTCGAATACAAGTTGCAGTGGAGAGGCGGAGAGTTGATAAAGATCGGGAGGTTCGATCCATCCTCTGAGATGTGCTCAAGATGCGGGAACATTAAACGCGACCTCAAGCTTTCAGATAGAATATACCATTGTGATGTATGTGGTTTAACAATCGACCGCGATCTCAATGCGGCAATAAACATAATGAGGATGGGTTTTCTTAAAGTAGGGAAGGGCATTCCCGAATTCACGCCTGTGGAGATACCTCTGGCGGGATACCTGAATCGTGAGGGTATCAGCTATGTGTCGTTGAAGCAGGAACCTCAAATCCTTTAGGGAGGAGAGGATGTCAGACGAGGTCGGGCGGTCACAATTGACGTGTCCCGGCGCTGCGCACGTTTATAACGCGCCGCGCGTATCCCCGGGGAGATGTCGTCGCCCGGTGAGCTGCTGGACTTCGAGATAACCAAGGAATGCGGCTGGATGGAGCTGAAGCTCTCGAACGGCGCCATTATAAAAGTCAAGGTGGAGCCATCTGCCGTCGTGTACGCCGGGAACGACCCGAACTCCGGGCTCCCGGTGTTCATGGTATCCCTGGGCGCAATCGTGAGCCTGAGCAAGGTGCCGCCGGAGATGATAAGGAGGCAGCCCCCGGCCGCCGCCTACAAGTGACCCTTACGCCCGGCGCCGATCCCGAGTATCGTCAGGATGGAGAGCGCCCCCGCCGTCGCGGCCACCAGATAAGTCGCGGAATAGTTCCCGAGCGCATCCGCCATCCACCCTCCCAGCGGCGGGGCAACGAGGAGCCCGATCCCCCCCAGCATTGTCCACGCGCCCATTATCCCCCCCGCCCGATCCCCCCGGTAGATGTCCCTCACGAGTGCCGCGTAGAGCACCCAGACCCCGCCGTAGCTCACCCCGACAACGGCTGTCCACGCCGCGAGCGACACATATGATCTCGCCAGCGCCGATCCCATCAGCCCGACCACCATCAGGGAGTTGTTGATCACGAGCCCCGTAGCCCTTCCCAGCCTGTCCGAGAGCGCAGGTATGCCCAGCGCGCCGGCTATCCCCACTAGCCCTATCATGCTGAACAGCGCGCCCCCACCCGCCGGCCCGGATCCCAGGAATTTCGCGTAGTCGGCGGAGAACGACAGGGGCGTCATGATCGCATATGATGCAAGGAGATATGACAGTCCACCTATCCAGAACGCGCGATCGCCGAGCCCGGATCCGAACTCCCTCAGGTAGCGGGACAGCGACACGTCCGACCTCTCCGGGGCGCTCGCGCCCCGGGCCATCGCGGCCGCCGGTATCAACCAGATGGCGGACAGCAGCCCCAGGACCTCCCAGATGCCCCTCCAGCCTATCAGCGGCAGCGCCCAGGGCAGGATAAGCCCCAGCGTCCCGAACCCGAGGTTACAGCCTATCTGGAGGATCCCCAGGAACGTCCCCCTCCTCTCAGGATACGCCCTCTGGACCCATATGACGAGGGGCGTCCACCCGATGGACGCGCCGACGCCGGCGACGCCGAACGCCAGCGCCGCCTCCCAGAACGACGAGGCGAACCCCATGGCGCCCGTCCCAAGCGCGAAGAGCGGCAGGAAGTACAGGACCACGCGCCTCAGATCGCGGACGTCTATGAGGAACCCGACCGCTATAGACGCAGCTATGTAGGCGCCGAGGAAGCTCGAGTACACGAGTCCGGCCTGTGCGTCGTTGATCCCGAGGGCGGCCATCATCTCCGGCATCAGGATCCCATACGCATATCTGACCCCATACGCCATGAAAGCTATTGATGCCGCGGCCACGAGGATCCTCGATCTGCCCAACGCCGCGCATATCGCATACCAATATTTAACAGATGAAGGGGGTTTGGGGGCGGAAGATCCCTCCCGCGAGGGGGATGAGGCTCTCCGACCGCGTCCTCTTCTGTCCCATGTGCGGCTGGGCCACGGACCGCGACCACAACGCACCCCTCGATATACTGAGGAGATCGGGGTGGGAACCACCCCTGGAGCCCATGGAGCTCCGCCCTCTACCCGCGGTCAGCGGGCAAGGCGGGGCTATGAAGCGGGAAGCCCCGTCCGCGATCGTAGACCATAACAGAGTAGCACCCGTAAAGGGGTGTAACCCTTGAGACCTCGGGGGAACCTCGCCCTTCAGGGCGTGGAGGAGGTCAGGTGCCGACAATCCGTACTTCCCGCGCGGTCGAACGGGCCGGCGCTTCAGCGCCGGGCACCGCACTCACTACTCGCCGTAAGCGCGTCCCCGGAGCTAAGAATAACTTATTTACCTATACAATGATGGGAATTTTCTCGCGATATTTCGGCTATAATAATACAAAATTCACGCCATATACTTATATAATATAGCACAGATGGCGCGCTCATGGACGAAAGGATCAGGATACTGGTGGCGTCGTCCGCGGGGCACTTCGTGAACGATGGATTCCTGGTGATGTTCTCTGTGCTCATAGTATATTACACGAGGATGGGGATCAACCCCGTAGTGCTGGGGGTGCTGGCGGCCGCCGTATCGCTCCTCTCGGGGCTCCTGAGCACGCCGATAGGATCAGCGGCCGACAGGAGGGGGAACTACGGCCGCCTGATGATCGCGGGGCTCGCCCTGCTGGCGCTGTCCTCGGCCCTCTACTCGGTCAGCTTCGCGTTCCCCGGGCTGGCGCTGCCGCTAATAGTGATATCCTCGGCGCTCCTGGGCTCCGGGCTCGCGTTTTACCATCAACTCGGCGGCGCCATGCTACAGCTGGAGTACCGGGATGACGCGCCCAAGGTGCTCGGGCTCAACGGATCACTGGGATCCCTGGGCAGGGCGATCTTTCCATCGGTGCTCGTGTTCCTCATAGTATCCCTGGGCCCATCCCTGGGCCTCCTATCGGTGGCGGCCTACAACGCTGTGATAGTTGCCGTGATAGCGGCTATGCTCAGGGGGACGAAGTTCGCGCCCCGCGCGGCGACCGGCGGAGCACATTCCGCGCGGTCGCCCATCCCCTTGGCGGCCGTGCTTCCGCTCGTGGCCATGGTGTTCGTCAGATCGATATTCTTCACAGGCGTGCTCACGTACGTGCCCACGTACCTGGTGCACGTCTATCACTCGGACGTCCTCATGGGCGCGATCCTCACGGTGAGCTATGCGACCGCCATCGTGGGCCAACCGCTCTTCGGGCGCCTCACGTCAAAGTACGGCGGCTTCCCCATAATATTGATCACGACGGTGGTGCCGACGGCGATTTTCCCGGCATTCCTCTACGTGGGCAACGAGCTCGCATCGCTGGCGCTCTTCGCCGTTTACTCGTTCTTCGCGATGAGCGGGTTCCCCGTACTCCTGGGTTACGTCGGCCAGATCGTGGGCAAGGAGAACCTGTCCCGCGCGAACGCGCTGGTGTGGGGCGTCGGCAACATGGTCGGCGGCTCGATCGGCGCGCTGATCGGTGGTCCGCTCATGGCGCTGATCGGGGTCTCATATCTGATGTGGATCTACGCGGCGTTCGGCGCGATATCGCTGATATTCGTGCCATCGCTCTACAGGTGGAACTCGAGTTCGCGTTCACGCGGGCCTTAGGGGAATAGTTTATTAAGGAATTAAGTTATAATGCCGTCGAGATGAAAAGGGCATTACCACTGATAGTAGCCCTAATCCTGATGGTATCCTTCCTTCCGGAGGCGATGCCCGCCGTTGCGCAGTCATCGCCCCAGTACGCAATACCGCAGCAGACGATCCTGCAGCCCAGCCAGGTCAGGACCCACGGACCCCTGGTGAACACGGTCGTGTTCAACGTCTACTCCTCGGACCACGCGGCCTTCCTCGCGCTCTCGGGTGGGAGCATACAGGCGATGGAGTGGACGCTGACGCCCTCCGACTACGTGACGGCGGAGACGAATCCCAACCTCTACACGAACACCACCCTGACGTACGGCTTCGAGGGGATAGCGTTCAACTGCCTGATGTACCCCTACAACAACGTCCACTTCAGGAGGGCGATCGCGTACCTGACGAACTACGCGGAGATCCAGAAGCTCCTGGGGGTCGCGGTCGTGGCCGGGCCACAGCTCTACCAGCCGACCCTCTACTCCCAGCCT